>Ga0316204_10000115_pt1 | contig 325647 bp, 271 predicted proteins | sample 6monrhotite_MG_2_FD_205661 | JGI IMG/M metagenome (GOLD analysis project Ga0316204, IMG submission 205661) | Microbial mat bacterial communities from mineral coupon in-situ incubated in ocean water Damariscotta River, Maine, United States -... | ecosystem: Environmental > Aquatic > Marine >... | reverse complement strand
CCCACTGACCTCCGCCAGCACCGGAGGAGCGAAGCGACGAGCAAGCCCGACAGCGATGCGAACGGGGCTCCCCTCTCCCACTGACCTCCGCCAGCACCGGAGGAGCGAAGCGACGAGCAAGCCCGACTGCGATGCGAACGGGGCTCCCCTCTCCCCACTGACCTCCGCCAGCACCGGAGGAGCGAAGCGACGAGCAAGCCCGACAGGGCGACCGCCAGGGGGTGAGCGAAGGGGGCTTTGCCCCCGCAGCGAGGGGGACCGCGAGGTCCCCCTCCCAAACCAACAAAAAACGGCGCCCCGTTTTTTCAACGAGACGCCGCCTGGAACTTGTGCGCACGTAAGTCGCAGGAGAGGTCGGAGAGAGCCGGGAGAAGAGCGTTGGGAAGAGCCGGGGCTACGTGCGCGAGAGCACCGTCGCAGGTTCACCGGTGCGGGTCAAGAAATCGGATCTCTCGCGGACGTGATTTCAGGATCCGATTCGGGACGTTGTTCTTCGGCCTCTGCTGGGCCCTCGGAGTCGGTCTCGGTCGAGGCATTCTGACCCTGCGCTGACTTCATCCGCGGCTCGGCACCGTTGGCTTCGCGATGCTCGTCGCACATTCGTTGGACGGGCTGCTCGCCGTCTTGGCTGCTTGGGATCTTCTGTCCCGCACGGAAATGCCAAACGCCATCGCAGCCCGGAACGATGCACGGCATGACGTCCACGTTGGCTGGAGTACCGGAACCGTGGGCAGCCTTACGCGTTTCGCTTTCGCATCCTTCGCACAAGCGGATCGGGTCTTCGAATCGGCCCGCTAGAAATGCCTGCAACTGCGCGCCGCGTTTGTACGTCCAACTCTTCTCGCAACCCGGTCGTCCGCACGACACGGCGCGATCGTCATGGGTCCGGCAGAACTCACGGCAGACTTCACACATCTGCTTGGGCAGCGCGGCATCGAAGTTGGGATCGGTGTTGCCCGAAGCTGCCCACGCTCGAAGCTGCACATCGCGATCGATCAACACCGGGCGCGTGCACCCGTGAACCTTGCAAGAAGACGGTCGTTCGGTGAGCTTTGCCAGCTTGGCTTGGCAGGGCTCGCACTTCCGGCGGGGCGGCCCATCGGCTCGGCGCCGACGCTTCTTGCCACCGCCGCCACGCTCATCCCCGCGGCGCTTGTTCCACGAGCGATGTTTGATCTGCGCGTCGCGACCCCAGCTCCACGTGCGTCGACACCCATCGACCGAACACCGAATCTCGGAGGCGGACGTGCTGGCACATCGAGCACACTCACGGCGTGGAGGCGGCTGTCCATACGCTGCGATCTGCTCGGCCGCGGACCACTGCCACAAGTTGTTGCAGCCCTCGTTGCTGCAAGGGACCTCTCGGTCATCGATGTGGCTGAGCAGGCCTCCGGCCAGGGCTGCGATGCCCGGATCGAGCGCGGGCGCGGCAGCGGGCGTGGCCGCAGCGACACCACCGTCCTCGGCGGGCTTCTTGTTGCGACCGCCCCGCCTACGACGTCGTCGACGCTTGTTGGCCGGGGGCGCATCCTCACTCGACTCGGACGCGCCGCGCGCGGACTGTGCGGCGTCGGTCGCCTCTCCGGTCGCCACAGGGGAGGTCGCCGGCAGCGTGGGCAGCACGGGCGAAGTCTCCTCAGTCGCGTCCTGGGGTTTGTTCGGGTCGGACAAGGCGAGGGAGTATGGCCCGGGGTCCCATCCGCGTCCACCCCGCGGCAACGAGCGCGCGAGCGGGGCGTCCGATTCGGCCTATACTCGACCCAGAGCCCCCCATGATTGCAATCCTCATCGGCGCAGGCGTGGCAGCCGGAACGTACTGGTACGCCAAGTCTCAAAAGAAAGTCTCCTCGGGCAAGTCCGCGGCCGCTGCTGCCGTCACGGGTGCGGCAGGCTGGGGAACCGCAGCCCTCGTTGCAGCCGCGTGGCCGATCTTGCTGGTCGGGGGTGTCGGCGCAGGCATCTACTACGCCGTGAAGAAGAACGACCAGAAGGCGCTGCCACCCGCGAGCGAGTAGGGTTTCGTCCAGAGGGGAACCTCTCGGTTTCTCCCCTGCGGGAGCAGAACTCCCCCTTCCAAGTGCGGGCTCCGCCCTCGTTCTGGGAGGTCACGGGGCGCCGTGACACTCAGCCGATGAGCGTCACGTAGTAGTAGGTCACGGGAGCCACGAACAGCAGCGCATCCACCCGGTCGAGCAGCCCGCCATGGCCGGGAAGGATCGTGCCGGAGTCCTTCACGCCGAAAGTCCGCTTGAGCATCGACTCCACCAGGTCGCCGGTCTGCCCCGCGATGCTGCCGAAGATTCCCAAGGGGATCGCGTGAGCAAGCGGGAGATCCGGGAGGAGCCACATCGAGCCCACTCCGGCCGTTGCCAGGCACGAACCCAGGACGCCCCCGAAGGCGCCTTCCCAGCTCTTGGCGGGGCTGACAGCTGGGTAGAGCTTGTGTTTGCCGAACGCGCGGCCGAAGAAGTAGGCGACCGTATCCGAGAAGAACGCCATGCACAGGACGACGGTGAGCCACTCGGGGCGGCCGGAGTCCTTGAGCAACGGCAGCACCGACATGAGCGCGGGCGCGTAGAGCAGGCCGCCCAGGGTGACGGTGAAGTGTCGGCCAGCGTTGGGCAGCTGTGCGCGACGGGAGAGCACGACCATGCCCGAGGCGAGCACAGACAGCGCCAGCATCGGAGGTAGCGCCACGCCCGGGGTATAGAGCGAAGGCAGCACCACGATCGCGGTTCCCAGCAGCGCGGACGCGACGCGGATCCGAATCGCCGGATCTTCCTCGGAGACCGGGAGCGCCATCCGGATGAATTCATCCTGGGCGCCAACCCCAAAGATCACGGCGAGCGCGAGGACGCCGTAGCTGGTGGGATCCAGGAAGATCGCGAGGAGGACGAACGGAACCAGAACGGCGGCCGTCAACAGGCGCTTGAGCGTCTCTCCCACTCGAGCTCAGTCCATCCCGGCTGCCGAACGACCGCCGGCGGGCAGCGCATCGTCGAGCTGGTCGGAGGTCCGACCAAACCGACGTTCACGGCTGGCGAAATCATGCAGTGCGACGAGCAAGTCCTCCTCGGTGAACTCCGGCCACATTTTCTCGGTGAAGTGCAGCTCGGCGTACGCGGTCTCCCACAAGAAGAAGTTGGAGATCCGGTGCTCGCCGCTGGTACGAATCAGCAGGTCGAGTTGAGGCAGGAGCTTCGAGGACGGCAGGTACGATTCGACGGTCTCAACGGAGACCTCGGTCGGATCAAGCGTGCCGGCGAGGGCGGCTTGGCACATCTCCTGGCACGCGCGAGCGATCATCTCGCGGCCTCCGTAGCTGAGCGCGAGGCACAAGACCATGCCCTCGTTCTTCGCGGAGGCAGCCATCAGCTCGACGAGTGGATCGCGAACGTGCGGCGGCAGGCGTTCGGTGTCACCGACCGTGATCAGGCGGACACCGTTGTCCATGATCTCGTCCCGCTCTTGAATGAGGAACCGCCGCAGCAGCTCCATCAGGCGAAATACCTCTTCAGGGGGTCGGTCCCAGTTCTGCGACGAAAACGCGAACAGGGTCAGAGCGGGGATCCCGATGCGACGAGCGGCACGGACGACGGTGCGCACGGAGTCGGAGCCACGTTCGTGGCCCTCTTCGCGCGGCAAGCCCTGAGCACGTGCCCAACGGCCGTTGCCGTCCATAATGATGCCCACGTGGCGCGGCAGCGGAGCCGGAGTTACGCCTTCGGTCATGCGACTCAGGCGAGATACCACGCAGACCCAGCCCGGGGAAGTCCCGGGAGGGGCCGCAGAGACCGGGCGGCCCGGACCCGCGAGCGAATGGTCGTGAACGCCGGTCGGCGGGAAGAAACCGGGGCCAGGGAGGGTTGTTGCGGACCTAACCCCCACCGTGTCACCGGTCAGGTTCGTCGCTTGCCGCGCTATCGTGGCCTGGAATACCCTGCACTCCCGCGTTTCCGGTGCGCGGACTCGCGAGGCCCCGGCGGCCCCGCCCTCTCTCGCACGACCCCGCCCGGGGCGCGTACCAGCATGGTCCACAGGCATGAGCAGCGCTGACAAACTCGACTCCTTCCTCATCAAGAGCGGTCTGCCCTACGAGCAGATCGCCGACGGGACCTGGGTCCTACACCCCGAGAGCGCGCGAAACGCGAGCCTCGGGGTCAAGATCGAAGACCCCATCGTCCTCTTTTCCATCCAGCTGTTCGAGCTCGGCCTCAGTGCCGTGGGCGACCACGCCGCGGTGTTCCGCATGCTGCTCGAGCTCAACTCCGAGTTGCTGCACGCGAGCTACTCCCTCCAGGGGTCTCAGCTGGTGCTCTCGGGCGCCCAGCAGCTCGAGAACCTCGACTTCAACGAGTTCCAGGCAATGGTGGACGACATGTGCATGGCGCTCGACAATCACTATGCCAAGATTGCTCCGATGGTGGCCTCCAACCAGAGCACCGGCACCGAGAGGAACGCTTAAGACATGGGACTGTTTTCACGACTGGGCACACTGATCCGCTCCAACATCAACGAGCTGATCAACAAGTCCGAAGACCCGGAGAAGATGCTCAATCAGGTCCTCGTGGACATGAAGGCCCAGCTTGTCGAGGCCAAGAAGCAGGTCGCCGTCGCGATCGCTGACGAGAAGCGGGTCAAGAAGCAGTACGAGCAAGAGGCCAACAAGGCCGCCGAGTGGGAGCGCAAAGCGATGCTGGCTGTCAAAGCTGGCGACGATGCGCTGGCTCGGGCCGCGCTGGCTCGCAAGCATGAGCATGGCGAAGTCGCCGAGACGCTCAAGCAGCAGTGGGAAGCACAGAAGCAGTCGGTCGAGCAGCTCAAGGGCGCGCTCCGAGGCCTCGACAACAAGATCGAGGAAGCCAAGCGCAAGCGCAACATCCTCGTCTCCCGTCAGAAGCGCGCCGAGGCCCAGCGCACCATCAACGAGACGCTGTCCAACATCAACTCCACCTCGGCGTTCGACACCTTCGAGCGCATGTCGGACCGGGTCACCCAGATCGAAGCCGAAGCCGAGGCCGTCGCCGAGATCGGTGGTGCCCTCCCCGAGGCCACGCTCGAGTCGCAGTTCAAGGCGCTCGAGGCCAGCAGTGGGGTCGACGACGACCTCTCCGCGCTGAAGTCCAAGATGGCACTTCAAGCTGCCGAGCAAGAGCGCGAGCGCCGTGCCCTGGCCGGCGAGGTCGAGCCCGAGCCGGCTCCCGCTGGTGGTGGTGAGGCCGTTGCCGACGACGAAGTCGAAGATGCCGCCAAAGGGGCGGAGATCGACGCCCAGCTCGAAGAGCTCAAGAAGAAGCTCTCCGCGACCTGATCGGGAGACTCGAACGGAGCGGTCGTTGCCTTGGGGCGCGGCCGCTTTTTCGTGGTTTCGCTCAGGCCGTGAACCCGTCCGACGAGACCGGGCCAGCGTCAGCGAAGCCCGGTGCGGATCGCAGCAACCACGGTCCGAATTCCCGTCCGGAGCGTCGGGCCGGGGTCCGGCGCCCACTTGTCCGAGTGCAGCCCGGGATGGTCACCGCCTCGTTTCCACTCCGAGGCTTTGACCGCGCCCAGCTTCCACATGATCGCGGGGATGCCGAGCTCGCTTCCGAAGATGCCGAAATCCTCCCCGCCCAGCGAGGGCTCATGTCGTTTGACGTTGTCGGCCCCAAGCTCTGCCACGAACGCGGCTCGAACGGTACGCGTCCACTGCGGGTCGTTCTCGCAAGAGGGTAAGCCTGCGGTGGTCCGAATCGTCGGCGGCTTGGGGGCATCGTGCGCCTTGGCGATCTGGGTGGCGACCCGCTCGATCTCGGTGAGCAAGAGCTTGCGCATCTTGGGGCCGTAGGAGCGCACCGTCAGCATCAGGGTTGCGGAAGACGGGATGATGTTGCGCTTGGTTCCGGCGTCGAACTTGCCCACCGTGACCACGGCCTTTTCGTCGGGCCGGATCCGCCGAGAGACGATGGTCTGGAGCGACATGACGATTTCCGCCGCGATGACCACCGGATCGGTCGTCTCGTGCGGCCGGGCGCCGTGCCCTCCCTTGCCGTGCACGATGATGTCAACGCCATCGACGTTGGCGTGATGCAGCCCCTCGATGATGCTGACCTGGCCGGCGCGCACGTCGGCGGCGTCGTGGAGCGCAACGGCCAACCGCGGCTTGCCGTGTTTCTTCAGCAACTTCTGAAACGCACGGTCGGCCACCATCGCGCGCGCACCCGTACCCAACTCCTCCGCCGGCTGCCCGACAAACAACACCGTGCCCGACCACGTGTCGCGCGTCGCAGCGAGGACTGAGAGCGCCCCCACGGCCGTCGCCATGTGCACATCGTGCCCGCACGCATGCATCACGCCCTTGTTCTCGCTGGCGTACGGGAGCCCGGTCACCTCCGTCAGCGGAAGCCCATCCATGTCGGCCCGGTACAAGACCGTCGGGCCAGGGCCTTTTCCTTTCAGAACCGCAACGATGCCGGTACCGCCGATGCCCTCGTGAACCTCGAGCCCGAGGCCGCGCAGCACGTCCGCCAGGTGCTTGGCGGTCTTGACCTCTTCCTTCGAAAGCTCGGGGTGTGCGTGAAACCACTCGTACTCGGTGCGGGCCATCTTGGCGGCCTCCGAAACACGAGGGTCCGAGGCCGGTGCAGACGCGGCAGCGAACGACAGAAGCAACGACAACGACAAGCCGAGCATGGGCGCCACGATGCCGCAGCCCACACGCCCGCGCCATGCCAGCGAGGCGTATAGTTCAAGCCATGGGCAACCCGCGACTGAGTAACGAGACCATCGCCGAGTTCCTGTCCGAGCTCCCTGGTTGGGCGCTCTCCGCCAATCAACTGAGCCGCAGCTTCCAGTTCCCCGACTTCAGCACCGCGATGGGGTTCATGGTCCGGGTCGGTATGGTCTGCGAGACCATGGACCACCACCCCAACTGGTACAACGTCTACGGGAAGGTCGAGGTCCAGCTGTGGACCCACGACGCCGCTGGTGTCACCGCGCTCGACATTCGTCTCGCGACTCAGATGAGCAAGATCGCGGCGCAGCTCGGCTGCAAAAGCTGAGCTACTGCTCGCAGTCGAGGTCCTCCGGCAGCGGCAGTGGGCCGCCGTCCGTCCGCACCCCAGCCAAGGTGCTTCCCGTGAGGTCGATGTTTGCCGGCACCGTGATCATGCCCGAGACCTGCCCGCAGATTCGGTCCATCTCGAGCACTCCTTCGAGAGTCGCCGAGGCTTCGATGTCCGAGCCCGTGATGGGGTTGGTCGATCCCGGAATCGACAGGGTCGGGATCTCGATCGTGAAGAATCCATCGGAGTCGATCGGACCCGAGACTTCGAACGGCGGCGGCACCGGCTCCCGCGGCGAGTCCACGGATTGAAGATCGAGACTCAGGGGCGTCAGCAACATCACCACCTGAGCACTATCGGCCTTCACGTCCACAACGAACTGAAACGGCGTCGTTGGTGCGACGGGGTTTGCGAAGATTGCGAGAAAGAACTCCCCCTCAACCGAAGGTGCACCGGTGGTCATGCCTCCTGATCCTGAGGGGTCGGTCGAAGAGCCATCGGTGCGGCTCGGGTCCGTGGGGGGCTCCGTCCAGTTCACGCCACTCGAGCCTCCCGAACCCGTCGAGCCAGCCGCCTGGGTCCCCGCTTCGTTCCCCGCTTCGTTTCCCGATTCCACCGCGGGCCCAGATCCGAGGGCAACACCAACACAAACAATCCAAGTCCGACGCATCGACGAATCGTACCCCGGGGCGGCTGGTCCTGTCGTTTGAGGGAAAGCCGTGATAGGCGGAGATCGTGATGGCACCTCGAGCGCTTTGGCTGGGTTTACTGTGCCTGCTTTCTGCCTGCGCGGCTCGTCTCGACCGGCCCGGGGTACTGACCCGACAGCGCCTGGAGCAGCACGCGGAACTCGCGGCGCAGGACCATGCGGAGCGGGCCCAGTTCGCAGCCGATCTCGGACTCGGCGCCGATGCCGTCTTCCACGCGACACAGCGTCTTCAACAGGCTCACGCAACCGTCCGCGTCGCGCGTGCGACCGAAGCCCCGCGTGCCGAGCTCGCGCCCGCCGAGCGAGAGCTTCGACGAGCCGCCCGCATGGGGGTCGAGCTCGGCCGTCGCTTCGGGGATGGCAACCTGGTCCTGTCTTCGGCGCTCGCGATGCGGCGCCCGGACTCGGCCGACCTCATCTGGGGTTGTGAACACAGCGAGTACTGGGAGGGCAGCGCACACGCGCTCCTGCAGCGCGCGGAACAAGACCCCGCGGCGTGGCTGGCCGCGTGGCACATGCTTCGGAGTGAAGACGGCCCGCTCAGAGGACCGCCGGACACGTCGGAGCCGCCTCCCGGTGCCGTGCTGCGCGAGCTGGGGGTGGCGGCCAACGACCTTCGGTGGTCACTGCTCGCGGACGAGGTTCGCACCGGCGCGCTCAGCCAGCGCGCGATCGAGCTCGCGGCGACCATCAGCACGCACGACCCCTCCGACCTGCGTGCGCGGATCCTGCTGGAGCTCCGCGAGGCCATGCGGGCCGGGACCATGCTCCCGGACGCGGACTTGTTCGACGACCAGATCCAGCGATGGAGTCCGCTGTCGGTCCTCTCCCGAGCCCGCCGCCGCTCCGAGACCTACCCCGACGCGCCCGCAGTTCAGCTCCACTACGCGCACCGACTGCTCGTTCGCGGATTGTCTGGTGACGCGCTCATGGTTCTCGAGGCTGCGGAGCCCAAGTGGTCCTCCGATGCGCAGCGCGACATGGCCGAGCTCATCGAGGGCATCGCGCTCGTACACGCGGGCAAGGCCGAAGCCTACGACGTGTGGAGGTCCAAGCACGACGGGTCAGCGTTCCTCGCGGCCGACCGGGCACTGGCCGACTGGCGTCGACAAGCCACGGGTTGGGCGCTCTTCCCGGAGCCCGAAACACCGCTGGGTGCGGCCCTGCAGGCGGCCCTGCTTCGACGCGTCGCCCTGCGCGATCCGGAGCTCGGACGTGGAGACGACGTTCGGGTCTGGGCCTCGGGCGCGCTGGGTCGCCGCGATCGCCGTTGGGTGCGAGAGCGCATCGGTCCACTCCTGCCGCTGCTGGACCGATGCCTCGCGCAGGGGGCTGGACCCTTGTTGTGCGGGCCGCTGATCAGCCAGCCCTACGCCCATGCAACCTGGGCGCTCTCCGATGCGGGCCTCGACCACGCAGCCGCCGACCCGCTCTTGGCTTGGGTCGGCGCGGCCGAGCTGGACGACGAGGGCTGGAGCGTCATCCTGGGCGCCCGCGACACAACACTTGCGCTGTCCTCCGGCTTCACCAATGCCTACGTGTCGGGACTCATCGCGCGAGGTTCGCTGGAGGAGGCCGACGATTGGCTGCAGCAGTTCGGCACGACGCTCCAGGCGCCGCGGCGCGCAGCACTTCAGCTCACGCTCGCAGATCGACTTGCCGCACGCGGCGAGACCACAGACGCAGCGGGGGCATGGTTCGACGCACGCTGGTGGGGCGATGTCCCCAGCGTGCCGTTGGGCAAAGTTGAGGCGCTCGACGCCTCGTCCACGTGGCCCCAACACGTACGGGCTGCGGGTGCACATGTTCGCGCGGGATCGTTCGCCAAGGCCGCGAAGATCTACAGCCAGCTCGCAGAAGGACCCCCGGAACCGGCCGCCTCGCTGCTGCATGGGCTTGCCGGGCGCGCCGCGTTTGAAGCGGGAAACCTCGAGGAAGCCAAGGCCCAGCTCGCGAAGGTTCCTCCGGGCGACCCCGCCAGACGCGAGACCGAAGCACTCATCCTCGCAGCCGCTGGAGACGTTCCGGCCGCACGGGCGTCGCTGCTGGAGCTTTGGCCTCGGCGGCACAGCGCGTCACTCCACCTTCTCGCGCTCGGCGTCTCCCTGCAGACCGAAGCTGGCCTGCAGGCCATGCTCCACGGCGGCACGCTCTCGTACTCGCTCGAGCGGGCCATCGAACAAGGGTCGGTCACCGATCTCAACACCCTCGCGCAGATGCAGGCGCTGTCGACCGATCGCGAGCAGGCCTGGAAGGACTCCGATGCACTGGTGCCCGAGCTTGTCGGCATCGCGATCGACTGGGGCACCGAAGCGCTGAACGCCACCACCGCGCTCGGTGACGCACGGCCACTTGCGACCAAGCTCGTCGCACTGCACCAGCGACAGCCGTACCCCCGCACTGAGACGGCCCTGGATCTGATGTTGTTGACCGGCGAGCACCAAGCCGCCCTCTCCACGGCTCGTACCGAGATCCCCGAGGATGGTGTGTACGCGCTGGCATCCACCCACGCGCTCGTACGGCTGCATCGCGCGGCGTTGGATGGAACGATCACAGACGACGCGCTGTGGCACGAGTGGCGCTGGCGCAACGGGCTGGGCTCGACGAGCGAACACGAAGCACTCCTGGACAACGCCAAGGGAGCGACGATGCTCGGCTACGCGTGCATGCTCCTGAGCGACACGCCCGATGACCCGCGCGCCCTGCCCACGTGCCGACACGCGTGGGAAGCCGAGCGAGCGACCAACTGGCAGTCGGCGGTCAACTACAGCTACCTGCTGTTGCAGCAAGAGGTCCCGTCTCCAACCGCCCTCGCGGCCCTCTTCGAGGGGCGACCACCACCGCCGTATCAGGCCACCACCGCCCCACTGCGCGACCGGGCCGACATCGCCGTCCTGCACCAAAACCTCGGGGCGTGGCTCTCGATGGGCAACCATCCGAAGCGAGCCGCTCAAGCACGGATCGAGGCGCACGCCTTCTCCCACTATAGCGACGACTCCTCCAACGAGGTCTCGGAGCTCGAGTACGGTGTCCGGGCCGAGCACGCGCACGCCGGCACGTTGTCGGAGTCCGATGTCGATGGGGCCACGCGATACGCCAGGCTCGCCTACCAGGCGCTGCGCGGGATTCGTCCACGATCTGCACAGCACTATGCCGAGGTGAGTGCAGCACTCCCCGAGCATCCACAGATGGAGGTCGGACCGTTGGGAGCCGCGCGGGCCCACGCCCTGGCCCCGCTGTTGGCCGACGATCTCGCCTCTGAGAAGGCTCCGAGCGCCGCGCTGGGACCCGCAGTCGCGCTCGCGTTCGAGTCCTATGACACCGCCTCCGAGGTGGAGCCGATGCACAGTGCGCACCCGGACTCCACGCTCCTGCAGCTTGTGCTCGCCGAAACACAGACTCGGCACGGACGGCACGAAGCCGCCCTGGCATTGCTGGGGGACCTGGAGAAGGACGCGCCGACGAACCCACTGGTCGCGGTCGTCGCAGCCATGGCCCACGCTGGCAATGACGACATCGAAGCGGCCAAGGCTCTGATCGCGCGCGCTCGAGGGGAGCATCCGCAGTCGGCATTGTTCCGACACGCGGCCCTGCCCGAGTCCGTGTTGGGTGCCCGGCCAGGCCTCCCCGCGTGGATCCGGACCGCGAAAGCCTTCGACGAACGGCTCGCAGATGTCTCGCCCCAGGCCATGTTCGCCCTGGTCCCGCGCTACCGAAGTCATACCGAGGTGGGCGCCGACGGGTTCTTCCCGCTGGCGTGGGACCCTCGTCCAGACGACCCCCTCAGCGCGGAGAGCATCGGGGGAGAGTGGCTGTCCATCAGTCAAGAGGCTCGCGCCTCACGATGTGTCGGTGAGGACTGCTTGCGCCCGACGCTCGATGCGTTGGCCGGGCAAGGCTACACGCAGCACTTCCTGCGGAGCACCACGTTGCCCGCGGGCGAGGCCACCGAAGCGACATTGAGCAGCTCGACCAACGTCTGGGCGATCGCCAGCGTCCCGGTCGGCGGCCGGGTGTTCACGCTGGTCGCATCGGCGCCCCACGCCCGTGCGGACGCGATGCTGACGGCATTCGCGTTGCTTCGCCAGAGCTTCGCTCCGCTGGACTCCGTGGTGCCAGCGTTCGCCGCCGCGACACTTCGTGCGGACGGTGGTGCGTTGGTCGACCGTGTGCGCTTGAAGGCGCGTCTCGAAGCCGGTTCCTTCGAGGGTGAGGGGTGTCCGGCAACCCAGGCGTTGGCAAGCGCATCCACCTCCGCTTCCGGTGAGCTGATGCTCGACCTGTATCTTTCGTCGTCCACGGTCGCCGCCCGCCGCGGTGTGCTGGCCTGCGCCTCCCCCGGGGACCGCACGTCCCGACGGCTCGCACTTGCTGCCCTGCTCGATGACGACGCGGGGCTGCATGCGTGGGGTCGCAAGTCTGTGCTCCACCACCCCTCACGGGCCTTGCGGGACGCCCAGCACCTGCTCCCAATGGGGGTCCCGCTCTCGGCCCCCAACTACTTCGACCGCACCGAGACCGGACCCCGAGGTCGCATCGAGCTCGGCTTGGCGCTGCCCGAGATCAATGCCCGACGCTGGATTGTGAAGCTGCTCGGCAAGGGTAGCGAGGACGCAGCCCAAGACGCGTGGGTGATCGCCTCTCAGCGGCCCGAGCTGGTCGGGACGACCCAAGCGTACGACACCGCCGCCTTCGGACCGCCCGGTCTCGCATTTCTCGCGTTCGATGTGCTCGAGGTGACCGCCCCATCCACCTACGCAAAGGCGGTGCGGGCTCGTTTTGACGCCATCGACCCGAAGACACTGCCCAAAGAGCGCCGATGGGAAACCCGGTCGTTGGGCTATGGCCTGGTGGAACTCGGCGAAGCACCCGATGGCCCCCGCCTCCGCGCGATGGCCAAGCGCTTCGACGACAAAGAAAAGGCGCACAAGAACATCGCCAAGATGCTGCGCCGGTTCAGCGACTGGCACGGCAAGGTGCTCGCCGGAAGTACCCAAGACGCCGAGTCGTTCAACCCGGCCCAGCGTGCGCTGGCCCGCGACGCCAAGAAACCTCGCTCGGCCGAGGTCCTGGCCAAGACGCCGCTGCCCGACCTGCTTCCAACACGCCACTGGACGTTCTCCCGCGTCGCATCGCCCGGTCTGTTCGCCAGCACGGTGCTCGACCTGACGCAGCGCCTCGACCCCGGCGACCCGACCCAGCGGCTCATGGTTGACCGCGCCGTGGAGTCGATGCGCAAAACCAACGGGTTCGATGCATTGCTCGAAGGTGGAGGCTTGGATCTCGCCGCCCCTATCGAGTGCGCCAACATGGCCGGCGACAGCGGCTTCGTGTGCGCAGCGACGGTACGCGATCGCGAGGCGTTGCTCACCGAGCTGGGCCGACGCGGCTACGACTCCGACGCCGGTCTGGCCATCGTGTTGCAGCTGTCCAACGGCGCCGGCCTGCTTCCCGTCGCACTGAGCATCCTGCCGGCACTGCTTCACGACCTCGTCTACCAAGAACCTCGCGAAGAGGAGGAAGACCAGGAGGACCCGGCCGAGCGCCGGACCGAACGCTTCCGCCACCGCAAGCGCATCGCCGGGCACGAGGTGCACTACTACGCGATCATCGACGCACAGACGTCCTCGCTCGGCACCGACGCAGAGCGCTACCTGTTCGTCGGAGATCGGGTGCTGGTGTTCTCCAACGACTTCATGGCGCGCCGTGTCTTGTTCGAGCCCGAACCGGGCACCACGAGCCTGGGCCAGGACCCGGAGTTCGTCTCCCTGACGCGAGCGTGGAAAGACGGCAGCGCACTGCAGGCGGCCTTCATGGGGATGAGCTCGCCGATCGATGATGCGAGCGTCGCGAGCGAAGTCGTGGCCGACGGAAAGGGCATCGCGTTTCGGTACTCGGCCACGACCGACGCCCACATCGCGGACATGACGAACGCCCAGGCTCACCTGCCGCCCGGAGCCGTCAGCACGCTCGTCGTCGGCTACCCCGAGCAGAAGAACGACGACGACCTGCCCGAACTCACCGAGCTCGAGCTTGCCGCAGGCGATGTGGTTCCCCCGGCGGAGTTGCTCGTACGCAGCACTGGCGCCGCGTTCGGCTGGTATCCCGCGGCAGGAGACGGGCTGTGGAAGCAATGGGTCCTCGCCCTGCCCTCCACCAAGGTCCTGCGCGCGGCTGCGACGAAGTCCGGCGCTCGCAGCCCGAGCGGCACCCCCAAGAAGTCGCGCGCGGGCTGGTGGTACGGCGCTGCCGATGGCCTGGTCCTAATCGCCAGCACCGAAGACCTCCTTCGCACGGCCCTCGCATCCGCCCCCGCACCGAGTGGGGGCTCGCACCTGCTCGGCCGCGGAACCTTCGATGGCGCCCGCGCCTCCAAGGTCGTCGCCAAGCTCCCCACGACCGCGGCCAGCCTCGAGCGCGTCATCCTGCGGTTCTTTGCCGGCGCCGTCGGGCTGGTGGAAGAGGTCGGCTTCGAAGCGACGTGGGATCCTTCGACACGAGTGGGCCGGATGCGGGGGCGCATGTCCCTGCGGCTTCAGGACCGTGACGCCAGCGAAGTGGTCGACCAGTGGCTGGCCTCGGCCCGATTCCGCAACGCCGCCTCCCTGCCCCGCACGCTCACTCGCTCTGAGACCTCGGGCACGCTGCGATTCAAGCTGGCCGTGGCCGACGCGCAGAGTTTCGTCGACCAGTCCGTCTACCCCTCCGCCCGTGGGTCCGCCCGCGCCGTAGACGACACCCACGTCGAGCTGACCGTCCGCGCCAAAGCCCGGGATGCGGAGGCCACGGCGGCGTTGAAGCCGGCCCGGAAGAAAGCCCTGCTCAAGACCTCCGGCGACCTGCGGATCCACGACCCGGAGATCGAAACCGTTCGCGACTCGCTGACCAAGCCCGAGATGGACGCCACGGCCAAGGCGGCTGTCATCGCGAAGTGGGTCCACGAGCGGGTCGCGTACGAGGTCACCCCGCGGTCCATCGACGCCACGGAGATCCTCGAAGTCGGCCGCGGCGACTGCAGCGAGTATGCGCTGCTGACCGTGTCTCTGTTGCGCTCCGCGGGTGTGCCGGCCGAGGTTCGCAGCGGCATGGCAGCGCAGGGCGGCGAGATGGTCGCGCATGCGTGGGTCGCCTATCACGACGGGACGCGATGGTTCGAGATCGATCCGACGTGGGGACGCATGGGCGTGACTGCGGGGCACCTGCCGTTGGAGGTGACGGATGTGCTGGCGCTGGTGTCGCTGGGGCAGATGGAGATCGAGACGATCGAGGTTGTGAAGTAGGGCTAGAGACCAGCGTCTCAGCCGGGGAAGTCGGGGGCGCAGAAGCAGGCGCACTCGGGCGGCCCGTCTTCGAGAACGACACCGCCTTCTCCGATCACACAGGAGTCGGCGTTCGGGACTCCGTAGCAGAACGAGCCCTCGACGAGCGTGCGAGTGTTCCCCGTCTCGCGCATGCCTCCGAACCGGTCACCGCCGATTCCGCCGCAGTCGGCCCGGCCAACCGCACAACCCTCGCTCGACGCAGTACCCACCACGCAGCGCCCTGTGGGCTCGCCGAATACGCAGTCGCCCCCCTTGAGGAGTTCGACCGGCACCGAGGTCTCCCACAGACAGTAGCCGAACTGGGGCTCTGAGGCCCCGTCACCTTCGAAGAGGTCGACCACCTCGCACGCAGTCTGGTGAGCCTGCGCTCTGCAAACCTCGGAGAACTCCTCGAAGCTGAGGGGCTCGGCTCCGGACGAGCCGCTCGACCCGGTTTCCGACGAGCGGCTACCGGACGTCCCCTGCGTTCCCGTCTGCTGGCCGTCGTCATCGGCGGGACATCCAGCGGCGCAGAGCGCGACTACGGCCGCCACCGTCTGTAGGCGGTACGTCACTCTCCAAGCCTATCAAAAAAGCAACATAACTACACCAGGGCCGCGGTTCCGCCCCCTGATACCGTGGCCGCGCTCCCGCATGGATCGTCGCAAATTCCTCCTCGGCTCCGGAGTCACGCTCTGTGGCCTGCCGTCATGCTCCGACGATCCAGGCCCCGTGGACGCAGCGACTCCACCGCGCGAAGCTCCCCGCAACCCACCGCCGTTGCCCATCCCGAAGCTCGGCCCTCAACCGCCGGACGGACGGCAGGTCGCCTACGCCCAGCAGGGCGAGGACCTCATGCTCATGCAAGCGCTGAGCATGCTCGGCGTCACGAAGCCGCGCTACCTCGACATCGGCGCGTTCCATCCGACCATCGGTAGCAACACCTACCTCGCCTATCTCGCGGGAGGTCAGGGCGTGCTCGTCGAACCCAACCCGCCCATGGCGAAGATGTTGGGTGAAGTTCGGCCGCGTGATGTTGTCGTGAACGCCGGGGTCGGCGTGGACGAAGCTGAGTCGGCGCCGTACTACCTCATCCGAGACCGCCCCCAGCTGAACACGTTCTCGAAGCCGCAGGTCGACCGCTACCTGGCCCAAGGCCGCACGCTCGAGCAGACGATCGACATGAAGCTCGTGTCGATCGACAGCCTGCTCGAGAAGCACTTCCCCAAGGGCCTCGACCTGCTCAGCATCGACGTGGAGGGCCTCGACCTTCAGATCCTCGAGTCGATGTCCGAGGGCAGCGTTCGGCCGACGGTCGTCTGTGTCGAGACAGCCGTCTTCGACTCGAGCGCGCTGGTGCGCCCTGCGATCGAACTGCTTCGCTCGCGCGGCTACGCTGTCCGCGGCGGCTCGATGATCAACACGATGTTCGTCGACGAGCACGCGCTGCAAGCCAAGGCGCCCGAAGGCGCTGCGCTGAGTCTTTGAGAGCCGTAGCTCAGCGCTTCCAGGGCTTGCGTTCGAAGTAGTCCTTCGTCAGCTCCGCCAGCTTGGGCGAGAGCAGCACGAGCGCGACCAGGTTCGGCAAGATCACCACTCCCATCAGAACGTCTCCGAGGGTCCACGCCAGCGAGAGTGGGACCACAGCTCCGACGAAGTGCATCAGGACAAACACTGCGCGATACGGACCCACCGCCTTGGGACCGAAGACGTAGTTGGCGCATCGGTCTCCGTAGTAGCTCCACGAGATCGCCGTCGAGATGCCGAACAGGAGCACGCACAGCAGCACGATGTGGTGCCCGAAGTCTCCCAGCGGCGCCAGGCCCCGACGGAACGCAAGCATCGTCAGCGGTGCGCCGCTCTCGACCGCATAACCGTAGAGCGTGTCGTACTCGGTTCCGTCCGAGGCGACCGCGACCTTGCCGGCCGGGTCGATCGTTCCGGTGAACAGGGTCTTTTGGCCCTCGTCGACGTAGAGTTCCTGGACCGGCGCATCGTGCCAGGCGACCGAGGGCCCGCTCGAGGCTCCTGCCTGCACGACCACCTCGTCGGGTGCGCCCTTGATCGGCGTGAACGATCCGTCGTCCTTCAGCTCGACGAAGGTCATGTCGCCGCGAGACACCGGGAGCTCGGTCGGCATCCGGTCCTTCCAGACGCCGGTGATGATGATGACCATCGCGGTCATCGTGCAGATCAGAATCGTGTCGATGAACGGCTCCAGCAGTGCAACCACACCCTCGGAGACAGGCTCGTCCGTCTTGGCTGCCGCGTGTGCGATCGGTGCGCTGCCTTGTCCCGCCTCGTTGGAGAACAAGCCTCGCTTCACGCCCCACATCGCCGTCACCAGGAATGCGCCCACGCCTGTGCCCGCCACGCCAGCGGTGGGGTTGAACGCTTCGGAGACGATGAGCTGGAGTGCGGGCCAGATCGCGCCCGCATTCATCACCAGGATGACCAGCGCCCCGCTGACGTACAGCCCGGCCATCGCAGGTGCGAGGATCGAGGTGAACCGTCCGATGCGCTTGATGCCGCCGAGGATGACCCCGCCCACGACCGCCGCAGCCACGAGCCCCGTGATCCATGCGGGCACACCAAACGTACTGACCATCGTGTCGGCCACGGTGTTGGACTGGACCCCGTTGCCCGTCAGGAACGCGGTCAGTCCAAGAGCCACCGCAAAGAACAACGCCAGCGGCTTCCACTTGGGGCCGAGGCCTTTTTCGATGTAGTACATCGGCCCGCCCGCGACGCCGTCGTCGCCCGTGGCGCGGTAGTTCTGCGCCAGCGTGACCTCCGCGAACTTGGTCGCCATGCCCAGCAGCGCGGTGATCCACATCCAAAAGAGCGCCCCCGGGCCTCCCCAGTGCAGCGCGATTGCCACGCCCGCGATGTTGCCGATACCGACGGTGGCCGAGAGCGCCGTGGACAGCGCCTGGAAGTGTGAGACGTCGCCGGGATCATCCGGGTCGTCGTAGCGGCCGGTCGCGACCGCCATCCCGTGGCCCAGACGCCGGAACTGGATGAGTCCCAGCCGGAACGTCAGGAAGAAGCCCACGCCGAGCAGCGCAATGACGATGAACGGGATCGTCTGATCGCCAACCGGAATGCCCGAGGACCAGATGAGCGAGTTGATGCTCTCGACGAGATGTTCCAGGGCTTCCATGGGCGCGGCGACGCAGCATCGCCCCCCGAGGCGGGGGCACGCAAGGGCGGGGGCTGACGGATGCGCCGCGGCGGTGGTAGCAATGGCCCCGCATGGCTCCCACCGCGCGCTCCCACTCGCTGAAAACGATTCTTCTGATGGCGTGCTTCGTCACCTCGGGCTGTCGTCAAGGCGGGGAGACTCAGACGCCGGACGGAAGTCGCGGTGGATCCGAGGACAACTCGCTCAGCTTCCATCCCTCGCCCCCTGCCGAGCCCGAGCCTGAAAAGGCGGACGGCAAGCACGACGAGACGGACAAGAAGACCCCCTGGGACGTCGAGAAAGCCCCTGGCCCTCGTAAGAAGGTCAACATCGACACCGACGAGGGCACGTGGATGAGCCTGACGCTCAGCCCCGACGGCAAGACGATCGTCTTCGACATGCTCGGCGATCTCTACAGCATCCCGTTCGAGGGTGGCGAGGCCACGTCCCTGACCCAGGGCATGTCGTGGGACATGCAGCCGGTCTTCAGCCCCGACGGCAAATGGTTGGCGTTCACCAGTGACCGTGACGGCGCCGACAACATCTGGGTGATGCCCGCTGCTGGCGGAGAGCCTCGGCAGATCACCAAAGAAGACTTCCGCCTGGTCAACAGCCCGGCATGGACCCCCGATGGCCAGTTCATCGTGGCCCACAAGCACTTCACCGCTCGGCGAAGCCTGGGCTCGGGCGAAATGTGGCTCTACCACATCGCCGGTGACACCAAGGGCGTCCGCATGACGGAGAAGCCCAACGAGCAAAAGGACGTCGGCGAGCCCGCGTTCTCCCCGGACGGCAAGTGGCTGTACTTCAGCCAAGACACCACCCCGGGCGAGTTCTTTGAATACAACAAGGACCCCCACGCGGGCATCTACGAGATCAAGCGGATGGACCGCGCCGATGGACACATCGAGGTGTTTGTCGGCGGGACCGGTGGCGCCGTCCGTCCAACGCCCTCACCGGACGGCAAGCAGCTCGCCTTTGTGCGGCGGCAGGGCCTCGAGACCGTGCTCGCCGTCAAGGATCTCGCCTCCGGATCCGAGCGTATCGTCGCGCGAAACCTCGACCGCGACATGCAGGAGACCTGGGCCATCCACGGCGTCTACCCCACGATGGCGTGGACTCCCGACAACGCCCAGCTCGTGTACTGGGGCGAGGGCAAGCTGCACCGCGTCGACCTGAAGTCGGGCAACGTCAGCGCCATCCCGTTCCACGTCAAGGACACACGTGAGGTGGTCGAGGCGCTTCGGCACAAGGTCGACCCCCACCCCAAGTCGTTCCACACCAAGATGCTGCGCGACGTCGTCGTGTCGCCGGACGGCAAGAAGGTCGTGTTCCAAGCGCTGGGCCGCCTCTACGTTCGCAGCCTTCCCAGCGGCAAGCCCAAGCCGTTGACCAGCGACAAGGACGTGCACGAGTTTTTCGGCTCCTTCTCGCGGGATGGCAAGCGGATCGTGTTCGTTTCGTGGACCGACAAGGGACTCGCCAGCGTCCGCACGGTCCCCGCCAGCGGCGGCCGCAGCAGCGCCGTCACCAAGAACCCCGGGCACTACTTCGATCCCGTGTTCTCGCCCGACGGCAAGACCATCGTCTTCCGCAAAGGCGGCGGCGGTTGGCTCACTTCCCCGCTGTGGAGCGAAAACACCGGCCTGTACAGCGTGCCCACTCGCGGCGGCACCCCGGAGTTGATCACCCGCAGCGGAAGCAGCCCGCACTTCGGGGCGCAGGAGGACCGCGTGTTCTTCACCGGCTTCGGCAAGAAGGGCAAGCGCGAGCTGCGAAGCATCGAGCTCGACGGCTCGGACCTCCGAACCCACGTGGGCTCCGAGAAGGCCAACCGCATGCGCGTCTCGCCCGACGGAAAGTGGTTGGCATTCCAGGAGGGCTTCAACGCATACATCGCACCGCTGCCCGCAACGGGCCGCAGCTTTGACGTCAGCCCCACCTCCAAGGCGCTGCCCATCCAGCAGGTCAGCCGTGACGCCGGCGACTACATGCACTGGTCCGGCAACAGCGGCCGCCTGTACTGGTCGACCGGTCCCGAGTTGTTCGCGCGTGACCTCGAGGAGGCGTTCTCCTTCATCGACGGCGCCCCCGAGGAGCTTCCCAAGCCACCCGAGGCGGGCACCGACATCGGCTTCGACGTCGACAGCTACGTCCCGGATACGACGTTCGCGTTCACCGGCGCCCGCATCATCACCATGAAGGGTGAGCAGGTGATCGAGGATGGCGTGATCGTGGTCAAAGGCGATCGCATCGAGGCCATCGGCAAACGCGGCGAGGTCACCGTTCCCGGCGGCGCCACGAGCATCGACGTGAGCGGAAAAGCGATCATCCCCGGCCTGGTCGATGTGCACGCGCACGGCTCCCAGGGCGAGTCGGGCATCACGCCTCAGCAGAACTGGATGCACTACGCGACGCTGACCTTCGGCGTCACCACCGTGCACGACCCCTCCAACGACACCGGAGAGATCTTCGCCGCCGCCGAGCTGGCTCGTGCAGGCGAGGTCGTCGCGCCACGCATCTTCTCCACGGGCACCATCCTCTACGGTGCAGATGCGCCGTTCACCGCGAAGGTGGACAGCATCGAAGACGCCCGCAGCCACCTTCGCCGGCTCAAGGCCGTGGGTGCGTTTAGCGTCAAGAGCTACAACCAACCGCGTCGCAACCAGCGTCAGCAGGTGCTTGCCGCCGCACGAGAGCTGGAGATGATGGTCGTGCCCGAGGGCGGCTCCACGCTGCAGCACAACCTCAACATGATCGTGGACGGGCACACCGGCATCGAGCACGCCGTGCCGGTCGCGAACGGGTACGCAGACATGAAGCAGCTGTGGAGCGGCACCGACGTTGGCTACACGCCGACGATGGGCGTCGGCTATGGAGGTTTGGGCGGCGAGATCTATTGGTACGCGCACACCAATGTGTTCGAGCACCCGAAGATGCGGGCCTTTGTGCCGCCGCACGCCTATGAGGGTCGCTCCCGTCGGCGTCCGATCGCCTCGAAGGGCGACTGGAACCACTTCCGGATCGCCGAGCTGGCCGACGAGCTGCAAGAAGCCGGCGTGAAGGTGAACCTGGGCGCCCACGGCCAACGCGAAGGCCTCGCCGCGCATTGGGAGCTGTGGATGTTCGTACAAGGCGGCATGACCCCCCACGAAGCGCTGCGGGCCGTGACGCTGGACAGTGCCCACTACATCGGCATGGACCACGCGCTGGGCTCGCTCGAGCCGGGGAAGCTGGCGGACCTCGCGATCATCGATGGCAACCCGCTGAGCAACATCCGGGACTCCGACAAGGTCACGCACACAATGGTGGGCGGACGCCTGTTTGACGCCACCACGATGGACGAGATGGGGGGCGCGGAGGTCAAAGCCGCGGACTTCTACTGGCAGGGCAACGCCGGCTCCACTCGGCCGACCACCACGTTCACCCAGCACCGACATTGATGGCGACGCCGAGGCCCCGAGCCGCTACCCTCCGGGGCGAAATGCACTTTGCCGCTGCACTTTCCGGTGCCGATCGCTTCGACACCGCGTTCGACGAGGTCATCGATGACCTCGAGGAGCGACTCCGCGGCGCTTCGCCGTCGCTGCTCACCATGTTCGTCGGCTCGGCGCACGAGGCCAACTACGTGCGGCTGCACCGAATGCTTCGGCAGAAGTACCCCAAGGCTTCGCTCGTAGGGTGCTCGGCGGGGGGAACCATCGGCGACGGTCAGGAGCTCGAAGAGGGCAGCGGTCTGAGCGTCAGCGCGCTGCATCTTCCCGACGTCGACATCCGGCCGTTTCACCTCGACCCCGATCGCGTCCCCAAGCCGAGCTCCAGCGGGCTATGGCAGGAGGTGCTCGGGACCTCGGCGGAGTCGCAGCCGACCATCATCGTCTTCCCCGATCCGTTCACCAGTCCCATCGACGCGGTCCTCGAGGGACTCGACCGCACCTTCGAAGGCGGCACCGTCCTGGGTGGTGTGGCCAGCGGCATGCAAGAGGCCGGTGGCGGTGCGCTGTTCTGCGACGACGAGGTGCACGCCACAGGGACCGCCGGGGTCGTCCTCACCGGAGACGTTCAAGTCGACACGATCGTCTCCCAGGGATGCCGCCCGATCGGCGCTCCAATGTTCGTCACGCGCGGGTCCGAAAACCTGATCACCGGTCTGGACGGTCAGAGCCCCGCATCGGTGCTGCAGCGGCTGTACGACAGCCTCCCCTCCGAGGATCAAGTCCGCCTGCGGCAGTCGCTGTTCGTCGGCCTCGTGATGGACGACGACCTCGAGGTCTACGAGCAGGGCGACTTCCTGATCCGCAACATCATGGGTCTCGACGGCGACACCGGCTCGCTCGCGATCGGTGCCAACGTCCGCCCCAACACGGTGGTGCAGTTTCACCTTCGCGACGCCGAGACATCGGCCCGGGATCTCCAGGCGTTGCTCGAAGCACGAAGTGATGCCGGTGAGCCCACACCTGCGGGAGCGCTGATGTTCTCGTGCCTGGGCCGTGGCCAGGGCCTGTACGGCAAGCCCAACGTCGACAGCAACATCGTGCGAGCGCTCTACCCGGAGCTTCCCCTCGGCGGGTTCTTCTGCAACGGCGAGCTTGGCCCGGTTCAGGGGATCACGCACCAGCACGGCTACACCAACGTGCTGGCGCTGTTCGGCTGATCGACCGAGGTCCACATTCTTGGGCCGCGGCACCGTCCACCCGCAACCACGAAAAAGCGCCGGGCAAAGCTGGTGCGAGACAGCGTTGCGGACGGCGCTTGGGTGCGGTGTGGATGGCCCAAAGGCCGAAACTAGCGGCCGAAACTAGCGGCCGAGTCTAGAAGCCGAGTTCTTTTTTGCGATCTTCCGCGGTGGGCAGCGGGTCCGCGGTCTCGGTGAGCACCGGCAGTCCTGGCGCCTTGTCGGCGTTGATCTGCTTCCACTTCTCGTCATCCTCGGGAAGCTCCGTCTCGTCATAGATCGCTTCGACGGGGCACTCCGGCACACACGCGCCGCAATCAATGCACTCGTCGGGATCGATGTAGAGCATCTCCCCATCGGCGTGAAAACACTCCACGGGGCAGACCGCTACGCAGTCAGTGAAGCGACAACCCTTACAATTTCCGGTGACGACAAACGCCATGGCCGGCGGACCATAGCCTCTTGCCGCCCGAAACACCCGTCTTTGTCGCGCGGTCCGGACAATGAAACGCGTCGAGGGTGCTCCCGCCCCAGCGCATGCCGCAGCACCGACATTTGTCCACACGTTGGGCAAGCCCTGTAGCCGGTCCTGTGGGCAACCTGTGGACGAACACGTACAGATTGGGGTCCAAGGGCCGAGAATCACAAGCGCTCTCTGGAATTCGGGCGCGCGCACCGCGGCCTGTGAAGAACCGAGGCTCTGGCCCGTCCAGTCGCATCGGTCCATGATCGGGCAGCTCATGGCCGCGCGCCCGCCCCGTTCGATCTCCGGCCCCATCATCTGGGGATCGGTCAGCGCCACGCTCACCGTCGTGATGCTGGTCGGCTGGATCTATCTGATCCTCAAGAACGGCGAGCTGACCCAGCAGTGGGTCGCCAACTTCTGGCTTCTGGGCGGCGGCATCATTTCGTTGGTCGCGATCACGACGGTGCTGATCCTCTTCTCCGTCTTCCTCGCCCGACAGATTCTCGAGAACCGGCGACAGACGACGTTCATCGATTCGGTCACGCACGAGCTGCGCTCGCCGCTTGCCTCGATTCGGCTCGGCTTGCAGACACTCGGTCGCACGGGACTCGCCACCGAACAGCGGGAGCAACTGCGCGAGATGATGCTCGAGGATACCGACCGGCTCGCAGCCTTCATCGATGACATCCTCGAAGCGACCCGCCTGGAATATGCGCACGCCGGACAGATGCTCAACCAGGTCTCGTTGGCCGAGTTAATCCACAGCTGCGTCGCGACGGTCGCCCGCCGTCACAAGCTGGAGCTCAGTGCCATCGAGGTCGACGTCGACGACGCGACCGAACTTCGCATCGATGGAACCGCGGTCGAGACGGTGCTCAAGAACCTGCTCGACAATGCGATCAAATACTCCAACCCACCGGTGCGTGTGCAGATCACGGCGCGGACGACGGACCAGGACCGGGTCGAGATCTGCGTTCGCGACCGCGGCGTCGGTATTCCGCAGAGTGAACTGCGACGCATCTTCGGCCGGTTCTACCGCGTCGACCACGAAGACGTTCGTGCCCGTCGCGGAACCGGGTTGGGCCTGTTCGTCGTCAAGGCCCTCGTCAAAGACCTCGGCGGCCGGTTGAAGGCACACTCGGACGGCCGGGGCAAAGGCACGACGATGACGATCAGCCTGCCGTACATTTCCAAAGACGCCCCGTCCGTTGCCAGCTCCGAGCAGGAGGCCCACGCATGAACGAGCCCAAGCCGCGCCTTCTTCTCGTCGAGGATGAGGACCACCTCGCCGCCGGACTCAAGCTGAACTTCGAGCTCGAGGGATTTGAGGTCGACGTCGCCAGTACGGGGCGGGAGGCGGGCTCACTCCTGATGCAGCCCGACTACGACATCATGGTGCTGGACGTGATGCTGCCTGACACGAGCGGGCTGACCTTGTGCCGAAGCATTCGAGACACCGGCAACACCACGCCGATCCTGATGCTGACGGCCAAAGCCAGTCTCGACGATCGGGTCGAGGGGCTCAACGCGGGGGCCGACGACTACCTGACCAAGCCGTTCGAGCTCGAAGAACTACTCGCGCGCGCCCGGTCCATGCTCCGCCGCGCCGAGTGGGAGAAGCGCGAGGAGTCTCGACCTGCGGCGGCCATCCTGCGCCTCGGTACCGCCACCGTGGATTTCGAGCGACACACCGCAGAACGCGAAGGAGCGTCGCTGCACCTCACGAAGCTGGAGTTCGACCTCTTGCGCTACTTCGTCGAGAACCCCGAGCGCGTCCTGAGCCGCGAAGAGTTGCAGCAAGAGGTGTGGAAGCTGCGCGACTACCCCAACCGACGGATGGTCGACAACTTCATCATGCGACTGCGACGCCACTTCGAGCTCGACCCACAGGCTCCGAAGCTGTTTGTTTCGATTCGCGGCGCTGGCTACAAGTTCATCGCCCCGCAAGAGCCTGCTACAACGGGCTCGTGATGAAGTCTTGGGCGGTTGTGTGGCTTGCGGTCGGACTCGTTGCACTGGCGGGCTGCGACAGTGGCAGCAACGGCGGTGACACCGACGCCGGAAGCGGCGGCGCCCAGGCCAGCACCACGATGGGCTCCGGGGAGTCGACCGCCCCGAGCACGAGCGGTGTGGGCAGCGGCGACACGACCTCAGGCGTGACGACCGAGGGACCGGGCAGCACGAGCAGCGGTGCCGACTCGAGCACCGACACGCCTGCGGACGGAGTCCCGATGTTCGTCGCACTCGGCCAGGGCGGGCGACGCTTGGTGTCCTGCGACGACGGGCAGACGTGGGGCGCGGAACAGATCGTCGAGGTCAGCGACGACGACCACGGCCCCTACAGCTCGCGCGACGTGGCGTGGGGCGACGGCACGTTTGTGTTGGGCATGGGCTGGGGAAACCCCGCCCGAATCTCAACAAGTGTGGACGGCATCGACTGGCAGGAGACCTTTCCTCCTGCGGACTACGTCGAATCCCGCGGCTTGTCCGGCATGGTATTTGGCTCCGGCCGTTTCCTCGCCGTCGTGGGCTCGGACAGCTGGACCAGCGACGACCTCGGCCAGTCGTGGTCACTCGATGGGCAGCTTCCCACCAGCGGCAACATTCGCGTCGTGACGCACAGCAGCTTCGGCGACGGGCTGTACTACGCGGCGGCCGACGGCGGGCTGATCTATCAGAGTGCCGACGGCGCGGCGTGGACCGAGCCGCTGTCCACAACCGGGTCGTGTGACGGGGGTAACCTCAGCCGTCGCGGCGGGATCGCCGATCGTGACGGCGTGTTCGTGCTGGTCACAGACACCGGCAACGTGTGCCGCACCGACGACGGAGGCGCGTCGTTCACCCACCACATCCTCGGCAGTGGCTCCGGCGACGTCGTCGTGCGCTCCGATGTCATCGCCACCGACCAGGGCTTCTACGCGGGCGGTCGCGATGGAGGCTGGCACAGCTCCGATGGCACCCAGTGGGAGTTCATGGGCTTCACCCTCCAGGGCGACGACATCGCGACCGTCGCCCACAGCACAGACTCCGGGACCCTCATCGGCATCGCGTGGAACGGGGACGACTTCTATCGAAGCACCGATACCGGTCGCACCTGGGTTGGCGCCGACGCGCCCTCGGGCAACGACACCAATGCGGCGGCGTTTGGGTTTGCCAGCCCCTCCGCGCAGTGTCCGGCATGAGACTGGTTCCCCAGGTTGGTGCCGGGGCCCGGAATAGGCTGGGTTGCTGGGGTGCCGCTCGTTACGCTTTCAACCGCCGCTCTAGCGCACGACATCGACGTCATGCGTCGCGGCGAGAATGTCGGCGTAGAATCGACAAGCGGCCCGCGAGCGATGGTGATAGACGTGGCATCGCGGTTGCATCAATCTTTTCCTGAAGGAAACCGACCTCTCCGAGCATTCATGATGCGACGACGGGCTTCCTCCGCGTTCACGTTTCCCCTTTGAACTGAATTCCCGGGCCGCATACGTCGCTCCGATCTGATTGGTGACCATGAACTGGACATCGCGGTGGCTCCCACGGCTCCGTTGGAAACTCGGCCGGTGGGATAGTTTTTCGGTCCTCTGGCTGCTCTTCGCGGCGGTGGTGGCCGTGTTCGTGTTCGACGACTTCGGCGAGACCTTCGACGAAGACAAACACGTGACCTACGGCGACATGATCCTCGCCTGGTTCGTCACGTTCTTCGAGGATGAGCGCGCGCTGTCCTACTCGCGCGACTACCTCTACGGGGGTGCGTTCGACCTCGCGGGTGCCATCATGCGGACACTCGTCCCGCTGAGCACGAACGACGCCCAACACCTTCTGGGCGCCATCGTGGGCTGGTTGGGCTTGCTTGGGACATGGCGACTGGGCCGACGGCTGGGCGGGCCCGCGACGGGATGCGTGGCCTTGCTGCTCGTCTCGGTCACCCCCGCGTTCGTGGGTCACGCGTTCAACAACCCCAAGGACGCCCCGTTCGCGGTCGGATACGTGTGGGCGCTGTACGGCATCGTCGGATTGATCCGAGCCGCTCCCAACGTCACCCGCCGGCACTGGATCGCCGCGGGGCTGTTCGTGGGTCTGTCAGCCTCCGTGCGCGTCGCGGGTCTGCTCTCGTTTTGTTACCTGGGTCTGGCGGTCGCATTCGTCTTCCACTACGGACACCGGGTTCGGCGATTCGCGGATACCCGCAGCCTCCTGCAGCTCGCCGGTCGTGCAACGGCAGCGTTCGGGCTGGCCTGGGTCGCCATGATCGCGGCGTGGCCATGGGCCCAGCTGGCACCCCTGCGGCGGCCCGTGTTCGCACTCAGCTACATGTCGAAGTTCGCCCTCGCGCCGAGGAAGTTTCCGTTTGATGGCGTGGAGATGTACGGCTTCGAGATCCCCTGGGACTACATCCCGCGGATGCTGGCGCTCAAGCTTCCTGAGCTGGTGCTTGTCGGCCTCGCGTTGGGCCTGCTGGTGGCCCCGCGACTGCTGCTGCGGGAGCGAGACTTGCGCCGCACCGCGAGTTGGGCCCTCCTGCTGCTCGCGGTGATCATCCCGCCGGCCTACGCGATCCTCAAGGGCTCCACGCTCTACGGCGGCATTCGCCATTTTCTGTTCCTAATGCCTCCGCTGGCCGTGTTCGCGGCCGGCGGTCTCGTCACGGCGTCGCGACTCATCCTGGAGCGGTCACGCGTCGCAGGTCTCGTAGCCTGCGCGGCGATTGGCCTCGCGTGGAGCTTCAGCCTGGCCACCGTCGTCCGACTGCACCCGCTGCAGTACGTCTACTACAACCAGCTCGCGGGCGGCATTGCGGGGGCGGAGGACAACTTCGAGCTCGACTACTACGGTGGCGGCTACCGGCCTGCGATGCAGCAGTTCCGGGCGGAGCTCTGGGAACGTGAGCCGGAAACCTACCTGTCCAAGAAGGTTCGGTTCTCCGGATGCGGCGGTGGGCATGAGCTGCCGGCCCACTTCGTCAAGGACGACAAGAAGCCGGACTTCCACATCGGCAGCACCCGCGGAGACTGCCGGAACAAGTACTCCTCGCGCCCGATCTTCACCGAGCTGGTTCGCGATGGCGTGTCGATCGTCATCGTTCGTGACCTGCGCAAGAAGCCGAAGAAAGCAAAACGATGACCTCACCTGACGAGCTCTCGAAGGATTCGATCGAGGACGTCCTCGCGGCAGCGGAGGCCCTCCTGCATGACCCCGTTGCCGCGCCTCGGTTCGCGGTCCCGTGTGTTCGCCAAGCTTGGGCGATCACACTGAAAGACGCAGCGGACCTACCCGCCGCGCTTCGGGAGCACGAGGGAATTGCAAAGGCACTGCGGGGCCGGTTCGCCGACGCTTGGCAACGGCAGGAGGAAGAAGAAGAAGGCGCGATCACTCGAGAGGAACTTCTCGAGCAAGTCCGTGTTCTGAGACGCACAACCTCGCCCGCGAGCCGGCGCATGCTGTACGGCGCGTGGGCTCTCATGGCCGTTGCGCTCATCGGCATCCTCATGCTCCGGATGTACTCCGGGTCCGTGAGCACGACTGCGGAGTCTGTGGTCGGGCCGTGGCGGGTCGAGATCTTCGCAATCAAGGAGTTCCGAGGACCCTCGGTATCGTTCCGCGCCGCTGATGCCGACTTCAAGTGGAAGGGCCCGCCGCACGAGACGATGCCCAAGGACAAGTTTGCGACGCGGCTCACCACGTGTCTCGAACTCGACGCACCCACCAAGATCGAGTTCGTGCTAGTCGCGAACGATGGCGCGCGGCTGTTCATCGACGACGAGAAGGCGATCAATGCGTGGAGTGCCTCCGGCAAAGCCCGCACGGTGACTCGCCAGCTGCCCGCGGGGACCCATCACATCGTGGTCGAACACCACGACAAGCGAGGGACGGCATCCGTCAACCTCACCGCATCGCTCGACGGCGGCCTTCCTGGCCCCCTCCCCCCGGCGCTCCTGCGGTATTCAGCGGATCCCGAGAAGTGCTGAGGCCCAGCTGCTAGTTGAGGGTTTCCACGTAGGTCGCGAGCAGTGAGGCGATCTCGTCGACCTCGGGATCCTCGAGTTCCTCGGCCGCCGCAGCTGCCCAAGTCGCCATGTTCTGAGCAACCGTTGCCGCACCTTCGAGGTTGCCGTTGTCCGCCATGATCCCGATGACCATCAGCGCCTTGGCGTAGCCGACGATCACATCCGCCTTGCGAAGCACGTTGGCTCCCTCGAGGACGACGTCTTCGATGGCAACCGTCCGCTCGTCGGTGTGGACCACCCCGGTCAACGGGTCGGTGTACTCGATCGATGCCTCGATGCTGTCGCAGTCGGAGATGAGGCTGGCGTCGCAGGCCGAGATGATCTGGTGAAAGGTCATCGTGTCGTTGGGCCCCAGGTGCTGGGGCTCGACCTCGGTGGGATCGCCGCTCACCTCTTCGCCATGGAAGCGCTTGAGCCCGAAGTACCAGGGCAGCGTCAGCCGGGTGCGAACGTTTCGGGCGACGACCATCGTGTTGGACAGGAAGCGGTCGCCCAGCATGTGCTCGGCTTCTTCCGCGCTGTCGATGAAGATGTACGCCCCTTTGCCCGCATCGGTCACCGCGTCCATGAGGCTGTCGGAGTAGCCCGTGCCCACACCCACGCCAACACCGAGCAGGTAGGTCCCTTCACCATCGTTGTCGGACGACTCGCTCGCAATGAGGTCGAGGTCGGTCACGCCAGCGTTGGCTCCGCCATCACTCACCAACATCACGCGGTTGATGCCGTTGTCGATGTGGTGTTCGTTGGCGAGCTGGTACGCCGAGACCAAGCCCGAGTGGAGATCTGTCCCCCCGTTGGTCTCGAGCGCGTCGATCAGGCCCACGAGTTCGGGGTCGTCGGGGCCTTCGACCTCATAGCCGTCGAGCAGGACGAGTTGCTCGGTGGACCAGGTGACCATCGAAATGGTGTCCCCCGCCCGCAGCGAGCCGGCGGTGGCACGCATGGTCTCCTTCATCATGTCGAGCGGCGGGCCCGACATCGAGCCGGACGTATCCAGGGAGAACACCAGGTTCAGCGGCGGTCGTTGCTCGGCGGTCATCTGACGACTGCGTGCACTGACCATCAGCGTGAACTCCCCCGTCTCGGGATCGGTCCGACGCATCTGAATGCCCACCTTGGCGGCCTCCTCGGTGGGGTTGTCGTAGCTGAGGTCGTAGTAGTTCAGGAACTCGTGAATTCGGATCTGCGAGCGGTCGACGATGCCTCCGTTTTGGATCGCCGCGCGAGCGATGACCGGGGAGGCCTGCGAGTTGCTGTCGTCGTTGCTCATGTACAAGACGACAGGGTCCGCGTCGTCGGGGCACATGGATTCGGCCTCGGTGTAGCGAGCCGTACGCAGGTCGAGTGGGTCCACGGCCTTGGGCGCTTCGTCGCACTGGCCCTTCTTGCAGTCCGGATCCATGCCCTCGCCGCACATGCACTGGCACACACCATCATCGACACACAGCTCGTTGGGCATGCACAGCGCGAGCACGCCGTCGTTCGTGATGTTGCACCATGACCCATCGGGACACATGGGAGAAACCTCGCTGCCCGAGCACATCTCGACGCAGGTCCCTTCGAGGCTCTTTTCGATCACGTCGTAACAGACGACCCCGACGTCGCAGTCATCGATGCCGCTGACCCCAGAGCCTTCGACGACGCACGGGTCGCCGGGCGCCATCGGATCGGGAGCAACCGGAACACATCGCGTCGCGTTGTGCAGGGGTCCACCATCGTTCGCCCACGGCCCACACTTCTCTCCTTCCGCGCAGTCTTGGTCCCAGATCGAGCATTCGACGGACACGCCACCGCCGTCGGGATCGGTGAGGAACCCCGTCGACAGCCCGGTGTCAGCATCATCGTCGTCGTCGTCGTCACTGGGCTCACCCTCGATCGGTGGCTCGAACGGCGGCGCAGCCCACCCCGCGTTGCCACCGACCAGCGGCTCCCCATCGGCACACAGCAATGACGGACCCTCCGGCTCTCCCGAGGACGACTCATCAGGCTCGTTTTCACCCGTCGAAGAAGCTCCGCCGGTCGTGCTCTCATCCGCATCGACCGCCGAAGAAGAGCTACAACCGATGGTAATCAGGGCGCTTAATAGAGATCCATAGCGTTTCATGGCGGGCCGGCAGCTATGAAGGCTATGTTATTTTTGTTTTGAAGTACAGTCTTGGATAGGGACGCGCTGAGATCGACCTGGCTTTGGGGGTCGCGTCGCTCGACACAGACCGGTGCGCGCCGACAAATACGACAGCACTGTCGTATTTGGCCCGAAGACAAGGCCAGCTCATACGGGCTCGACGAAGCTCGCGAGCACGGTCTTGACCTGGCGGTTGTTCAGACGAATCTGCAGCTTCATCTTCGGGCCCGAGCCCGACCACCCGAGCACCTCGGCGTCACCGAAGGTCCGGGTGCGCACAATCATCCCTACGTAGATCGGGACGCCTTCGCCTTCATCGGCGGGGATGTCATCGAACGGGACGTCCGCAGGAGTGTCGTACTCGATGTCGTTCTGCCAGGACTCGGCCGTACGGCGGACGGGTTGCTCACGATGCGCAGAGCGGCGCCGGTGGCTTCCGAAGTCCGGCGCGTCCCCAACTCGATGCACGCAATCCGGCGGCAAGTCGCCCAAGAATCGTGAAGGCACCCCAACCTGGGTCTGGCCGTAGATGGTCCGGCGCGCGGCCATCGTCAGGGTCAGCATGCGCTTGGCTCGGGTCAGCGCAACGTAGGCGAGCCTCCGCTCCTCTTCCATCTGCACGGGATCGTCCAGCACACGTGCATGGGGAAAGACCCGCTCCTCCATCCCGGTCACGTAGACCCGTTCGAACTCGAGGCCTTTGGCCGAGTGCACGGTCATCATGTTGACGGCACGGGTCGCGTCCCCCTCGGAGCGCTCCCCCCCCACCAGACTCACCAACTCGAGATACTCGTCGAGGGTGCCGTCGGGACGCTCCTGCAGGAACTCCATCACGTTGCCCTGAAGCTCCTGGAGGTTTTCCAGGCGAGCTTGGGATTCCTCGCTGTCGTCGGTGATGAGCATCTCGCGATACCCACTGACCTCGATCACCCGCGCCATCAGCTCGTCGAGGGGAAGCTGGTGCATCTCGTCGCGGAGGTTCTGGATCATCGTGACGAAGCCGCGAACCTTTCGCGCCGCCGCCTTCTTGAGTCCCGCAGCCTCCGGATCGAGCAAGGAATCCCACAGCGAGCTCCCGTTCTTGGCCGCAGCCTCGGCGAGGCGACCTTGGGTCGTGTTGCCGATGCCTCGGCCGGGCCGGTTGATGATGCGGCTGACGTGCGCATCGGAGCTGTTGTTGCGGAGCACCGAGAGGTAGGCCAGCGTGTCCTTGACCTCCTGCCGCTCGTAGAACGCCACGCCCCCGACGATCCGGCACGACAGCCCTGCGCGTCGGACCTCATCCTCGAGCACCCGCGACATGGCGTGCGTCCGGTAGAAGATCGCGATCTCTTCGGGGTCCGTACCGTCTTCGATCGCGGCGTGGGCATCCTGAGCGATGAGCCGGGCCTCGTCGCGCTCGGTCCCCAGCTTGACCATGCGCACCGGGTCCCCCTCCCCCAGGTCGCTCCACAGCGTCTTGCCCAGGCGACCTGAGTTCCTGCGGATGACCGCGTCGGAGCAGTTCAGGATGTTCATCGTGCTGCGGTAGTTCTGCTCCAGACGAACGACCTTGGCGCCGTCGTGCCGGTCGGAGAACCGCAGAATCTGGTCCACGTCGGCACCGCGCCAGCCGTAGATGGACTGGTCGTCGTCCCCGACCACACACAACTCGGCGTTGCGGGCGATGCGGTCGATGAACTCAGCCTGCACCGGGTTCGTGTCTTGAAACTCGTCCACCACGACGTGGGTGAACCGTGTGGTCATGCGGACCATGGGGTCGAGGTCGGCAAGCTGCGAGTCGGACGGCTTCATCGCCTTGCGCAGCAGCGTGACCACGTGGAGGATCAGGTCCCCGAAGTCGCACGCGTCGGCGGCCTGCAGCTTCTCTTGGTACTTGGTGTACGCCTTGCGAATGACGGTCGCGACGGGCTCGAGGATCTGCAGCTTGTCCAGCTCGTTGGGCCGAAGCCCTTGGTTCTTCGCCCGGTCGATGTGCCCCAGCACGCCCTTGGGTGTGTAGAGCCGATCGGGGACCCCCAGGTCGGTCAGCACCTGCTTCATCAGCGATTTTTGGTCGCTGGTGTCGTAGATCGCATAGTGCGAGCTCAGCCCCACACCCTCGGGGTTGCGGCGCAGGACCCGGGCGCAGATCGAGTGGAACGTGCCGACCCACAGCTCGCGGGTCTCGTGCCGACCGTCGCAGAGCTCGTCAATCCGCTCCCGCATCTCCTTGGCGGCCTTGTTGGTGAACGTCACCGCCAGAATCCGCCACGGCGGAACGCCGTCCTCCAGAAGCGCCGCGACCCGGTGGGTGATCACGCGAGTCTTACCGGTGCCCGCACCAGCCAACACCAGGAGCGGCCCCCCCCGATGATCCACGGCAGTCTGCTGCGCTGGGTTCAGCGACATGTTGGCCTCATACCATGGCGAGTTGGCGCGCGAGGATCACCACGGCAGAGCCTGGTCTTGCTACGCTCCGCCCGACCGTGGACGAGCAGCCCAAAGCCGCCGCCACCGCGCCACCGTCCCTCACGCGGCTGTCGCGGCGCTACGCGTGGCTCGTCATCATCGGGTGGCTCGCCGCGTGCGGAGCGTTCGTGTCGTTGGGAGCGCTGGAGGTCCGGGTGCAGGGCGGCGTGGACGACCTGCTTCCGGCGGAACACCGCGCCGCCCGCGAGTCCGGCTACTTGCTGCTGCAACATGGCGGAGATCTCTCCGGGGACGAGCTGCTGTCCACCGCCGACCGGGTGCACGAGGTGCTCGACTCCGCGTGGATCCCGATCGTCGCCCCCGCCGCGGAACGTGACGGTTGGCTCGACGCACACGCCCTGTATCTGCTACCGACCTCGACCCACGAAGCGCTGCAGCTGCGGCTGACCGACGACAGCATTCGGGCGTCGGTCGACGCGCTGCGTTCCTCGATGTCCTCGCCGTTCTTCGGGCTGACGATGTCCGAGTCACGGCGGGATCCACTGCGCCTGCGCGAGCTGACCGTGGGCGCCGAAGCGCGAGCCTCCTGGGATGCTCCGGCGCTCGCCAGCCAAGCCGCCCCGACCCCCGGCGGCGACCTGCTCGCGCACGATGGACGCTCGCTACTGATGGCGACCCGAAGCGCACGGTCGGGACAGGACCTCGCTGCCCTCGCATCGCAAGCTGTCGGCGAGGCCGTTCACATCGCGGATGTCGGCCCGACCGCACGTCAGCGCGCCGCGGAAGAGGCTGCCAATGCGGCCCTGCCCAACGCCCTGTGGATCGCCTTGGCCAGCATGACGCTCATCATCGCCGCCGCGATGCGCAATGTCAGGCGCACGATCGCCGCGCTGCTGTGCATCGCATCGGGTGCGCTTGCCTGCGCCACCTTCGTGCCGCTCACCCCGATCTCCGCCCCGCTGTTGATCCTCGCACTCGGACTGGCCAGCAGCGCAACACTTCCGCTGTCCCGAGTGTCCTCGGCAGGCTGGGCGGGGCTGCTCATCCTCGCGGGTGCCCTCGCGCCACTCGCCGTCCTCGAGTTCGAGCTGTGGGCGCGCTGGGCCCCGCTGTGGGCTGGCGCAATCCTGACGATGCGAGGGCTGACCCGCGTGGTGTTGCCCGCACTGCTCCAAGTCCTTCGCGTCCCCGAGGCCGACCGTAATCAACGCATCGTGCTGCGGCCCAGCCCGGTGTTCGCGGTCTTGCTCTCCGTTGGAACGCTCCTCGGTGGGTGGTGGGCGCTGGGCGACCTCCGTTACCGCGGCACGGACCGTCTCGAAGTCGCGCCGACTTCCAAGGCGGCAGCGCACGTGCGCGAGGCCTACTTCGACCCCGGGCTCGTCGCCACCGCTCACACCGAGGGCGAGGACCCCGAACAGGCTCTGACGCGTGCCGCCGATGATGCGCTGCTGCTGGCGACGCTGCTCCCAACCGAAGCGCGTGTTGTCGACACCCCCGGTGCGCTCGTCCTGCCCTCCGAGGAGCTCCAACGCCGCCGCGTGGGACTCGCCAAGCTCAAGCTCACAGAGCGGCTCACCAAGCTCCGCGAGTTGCTCAGCGCCCGAGGGTTCCGTCCGGCCGCGTTTGGCGAGTTTCTCCGAAGCGCGGCGGATCCGGACCAGGTGCCCACGCCCGGCGCCGCACTCGAGGGCCCACTGGGTCGCTGGATTCGCGGCTACGTGGTCGACCACCCGGGCGGCGTCGCCCTGCAAGCCCGCATTCACCTCGCCCCGGACCCTGACGTCCTCCCGCCCGCCTTGGAGACCCCCGACGGGCGGACACTGGTCGTTCAGGGACCGGCGATCGGCGGCCGGATGCAGGCATCCTCGTTTCGCGCTCGCTTGGGACTCGCCGCAGGTGCCCAGCTGTGGCTCGCGGCCTTCATCGTCTGGCTCGCGGTCCGGCGCTTCTCCGTGGCCATCGCCTCCGGGCTCGCCGGGGCCAGCGTGCAAGCGGGCGTCTTGCTGGCGATGAGACTCCTGGACGTTTCACTCTCCCCGGCCCTGCTGCCCGTCTTCCTCATCGCTGGCGCGGCGGCAACCCTCGCCGCGGCGGGGGCATGTCGCTCTGCCGAATCTGGCGCCCCGGTGTTCGCGACCGGCGTGTTGGCAGCCGGCGTCGCACAAGCCACCGCCGGGCTCGCACTCGCCGCCAGCCCCATTCCTCTGTGGGCCGACATCGGCATCACCGCCGCGGCCGGCTGCCTGCTCGCCTCCGGCATCGGACTCTTCGTCGGCCCCGGACTCGCGGCCCTGCTCGACCGCCCAACTCGCGCAGACGCAGAGGACTCCACATGACCCTGTCCCGAAGAAGCATCGTGTGGGGTGGAGTGGCCGCCGGCCTGCTCGGCCCCTCGACTGCACTCGCCGCGGACCAACGGCTGCTGCAAAACCGTCTCGAGCTGTGGGCCAACTACGCTCGCCGCACCAAGAACGTGATGGCGCGTCTGGTGACCACCCGCGAGACCTCCCTGCTCGACGAGCCGTTGGTCACCCAGGGCTCCCTCGTGTTCGACGCCCCGAGCACACTGCTGATGCGCGACGACGGCCTGGTCGGGTCCTCCAGCCTCGTCGAAGGCGACTCGGTCACCGTCACCCCCAACCAGCCCACGCTCGCCGCCCCTGCACCGGTCGAACCTGCGCTTCGCGAGGCCCAGAAATGGCTCTCGACGATCTTGCTACGGCTGTTTGCCCCGCCACCCCCCGAAGAAGGCGGAGAGCGCTCGCTCATCGAAGGCATGCGCGTCGACGTGCCGCGCCGGAGCTTTCGGCTGGAGCTTCTGCCAGCCCGTGGCTCGGTGGTGCGAAAGACCTTTCGGTCCGTCGCCGTGCACCTCGACCCGGTGGTCGGGACGGTGAATCAGATCCTGATCGCGCAAACGCAGGGCGATCGTCTGCGGCTGCGGATCACAGATCATCGCCAGAACGTCGAGCAGTCCGACGTCGACGCGGTGCTGGATACGGTTCGCGGCAAGGAACGCGCTGCGGCCCCGTAGCCACGAGACGACCTCCGGAGCGTTGCAGGTCCGAGCCTAACCCAGCCCCCCGGTGGCGGCGGAGCGAGCTCCGGAGCCGACACAAACCCGCGGCCCCCCTCCCAGGCCCCGTACTCCCCGATGCTCGCGAATCGCAGCGTCGTGAACTCGGTGTGGAAGCTCTTGCGCCCCCGCTCCGCCATGGCGACGGCGTGACGGTTCGCGCCGGGACTCGACCCCCGGCCGTGGACCATGTTGGCCATCTCTCGTGCCGATCGCCACACGCTGAACGTACACAGCGTCCGCATCGGTCGCGCCGCGGCCAAGGCGAGTGTCGTCCCAGGATGATCGCGAACCAGACGCTCGACCGGCTTGCCCCAACGGATGAACCGCGGGGCTTGCAGCAGCTTGAGACGTGCGAGCGTGACCGCGACCACGGGCGCGTCCAGGCAGGTCTCGCCCGCAACCGCTGGCAAGCCATCGAGTTCGCGAATCAGCCCCCACCGACGCAAGAACCGAAGTCGCACGTGCCAGCCCTCCGCCAGCGTTCTCCCCAGCGGCGTACCCTCCAGAAACTCCTCGATGGCCGCCTCATCACGCCAGGCGGCAAACATCGCGAGGCGTCCGAGCTGCCACCGTCCCGGTGAGAAGATCGAAGCGCCCAGCTGCATCGGCATCATGCACTCCGCGTGCTGCAACCCTGCGACCTTGCCCGGCGTCGGCGGGCTCAGGAGAGCCTTGATCGTCTGCAGCGCGCCTGGCTTCGCCAGATGAAAGCTATGAACCGACACTGTCCTTGGCAATGAGCCTGTGAGACGCCGCGACACAAGTCAAACGGACGCGATGCCCTGAGCACATCTAGACTGAATGTGTGGTTTGGATCGGCGAGCGCCGCGGGCATGCATTCGACTGGTTCACCCAGCGGTGGGTCCAGGCGACCGGCCAACGCCGTGCTCTGGCGGAGGTCCGCTGGCTGTGCGGCCCCGTGGGCTCCGTCCACGGAATCGGGGCGGACTTCTTCGAGCGTTGGGGCGAAGCACAAGGGCTCACGGTGGTCCCACCGACGTCCGACGACGGTTTGGTCGAGGGCCTCGACGCGCTGAAGGGACCCCGTTTTGACCCCGCTGCCGTCCACCCAAGCATCGACGACTTCTACGCCCGCACGGCCGCGTTCGACCTGAAGATCGATAGCCGCTGGTCCGGTCCCTTTCTCCTCGGAGGGTGGCTCATTGCGCGGCTGTTCGCGCGCCGGCTCGCACAGCTCAACATGCCGCTGTCCAACCGCTCGCTGCGCGGTGGCGTGGAGAGCCGCATCGTCCGGCTCGCCGATGCGCACGGCGTGGTCCGACACACGGCGTGGGTGCGGACCTCGGTGCAGACCGGGCTTCCCGTATTTGTCGGCCAGTACGGCACCGTGACGATCCCCGGTCACGAAGGGCCGTGTATCAAGGTCGTGTTCCCCCTGCCCAACGGCAACGCGATCATCGTGTTGCGTCCACGGGTGGACCCCGGCGGAGGCCTCTCGCTCGTCAGTGATGGCCGCCGGTTTGGCGACCCCGGATTCTACTTCACCGTACTCGCCAAGCCGGGTGAGATCTGGACGCGCTACCTGCCGACGATGAAGGAGCAACTGAGCCTGCAGGCACAAGATGATGCCGTCATCGCCCGACACCGCTTTCGGGTGTTTGGGCTGCCGTTCTTGGAGTTGGGCTATCGCATCACACCGAAGACGTAGACCGTCCAGCCTGCGCCCGCGGGTATCCGATCGCCTCCACTTCGGCCTCGGCCTCGGCAAAGTCCGCCTCGGGGTTGAGCCGAGCCACCAGGTCCGATGTGAGGACTCGATGCGCGTAGACGGCTTCCACGTCCGCGAGAGCGAGCTCGAGTTCAAAGTACTCAGCAGCGTAGGCCACATAGTCCTGTGGTTTGCCGTCGAGGATCGTCAGGAGGTCTTCCGAACCATCCTCGCCCGCCAGGTCTCGACCGGCATGCCATCGGTCGTCCTCCAACAGCCGCCAGATGCAAAACGTGGCGTCCGACGTTTCGAACGCCGGCTCGTGCAGCAAGTTCTCGTGAAAGACCTCGGGCAGCTCGGCGAAGATGCCCGGGTGCGGTTGTCCGCAGACGTACCCAGGAGCCTCGTGCGCAAGTCCGACCAACGCCATCCCCTGGGGACAGAGGATCGCGTTCCATTGGTCGCCGCACCCATCACGCATCGACGCCGACCGTTCACCATCGCCCCAGGCGCCGTCAAACATGTAGTAGCGCGACTCCCACTGCGGTGACATCACAGCGTCGAGCACCGCCAACGACTGGAGCAGTCGACGTGTGCCTGGCAGGTCCTGCAGCGCACTGAGGTCGCGGGTCGAACTCATCGGGCCCAGCATCCTTGCTCCAAGCGCAGGCCGCAACCCACAGCTGAGTCTCATGCGGTTTCGGGGAGGTGCCCCTGCAAACGTGCAAGCGCAGCCGCAGGCCCGCGAACCCTGAGGTGGGTGCCGTGCTCGTCGTGGCGCTCACTGAGCACGGTCGCCGAGTCATGGACCCGGGAGACCACGTCCTGGGCTGTCCACGGGACGAACATCTCCGCCTCCTCCATCTCGCCATCGAAGCTCTCGACGATGAGATCGCGAACGGCCGCCACCCTGCGGGGATCGTGCGCCGACACGAGCATCGCATCGGGGAACTCCAACTCCAGTTCTGCTCGAAGCTCGGGCCCGAGACGATCGCACTTGTTGAGCAACAGCTTGGAGTTCGCCTCCCCCGCACCGATATCGCCCAGAACCTCGCGGGTCACGGCCAGCTGTTCACGAAACGAAGCGTCAGACGCATCGACCACAAACAGCAACATCCCCGCGTCCAGCGCTTCGTCCAGGGTGGACCGAAACGACGCGACGAGTTCGTGCGGGAGCTTCTTGATGAAGCCCACGGTATCGCTCACCAGAATCCGCGGATCGACCTCTGGACGTAGAGCCCTCACGGTGGTGTCGAGGGTCGCGAACAGCTTGTCGGCGACCTGCACACCGCTCTCGGTGAGCGCCCGCATCATGGAGCTCTTGCCCGCGTTCGTGTAGCCGATCAGCGCCGCCCTTCGCTGGCCCTGCCGACCCTGGCGACGCGTCGCGGAGGTGCGGTCGATCTCGGCCAGCTCGCGACGCAGGTCGGCGATTCGGGTTCGAATTTTTCGCCGATCGAGCTCCAGGGACGATTCGCCAGCGCCCTTGCCCCCGATGCCGCCGCGCTGGCGGTCCTTGCTCGCCCCCGCCTCACGCAGCCGCGGTGCAACGTAGGTCAGCCGAGCGATCTCGACCTGCAACCGCGCTTCGCGGGTGTTTGCATGCCGATGGAAGATCTCGACGATGACATGGGTCCGATCCAGCACCTCGGCACCCGTCGAGCGCTCGAGGTTTCGGTGCATCTGCGCGGTCAGCTCGTGATCCACGACCACGACGCTGGCGCACGGCTCCTCGGAATCCGCGCCGTGCTCGGGTTCGTCCAAGACAAACGGCGCAGGCTGATCGAGCGGCTCGCCCAGCTGCTTGGCACGACGCAGTTCTGCGCGATCGCGGCTTGGAATGCTCGGCGCGATGCTTCCGTCTCCCCCGGTCCACGCACACAGCTCGCCTAGCTTCCCCTCGCCGACCACAGTCGTCGGCGAGAGTCGGGCTCGTTTTTGTCCCACCACGCCAACCACATCGAGGCCGAGCGTGTGGACCAGTCGCCGCAGCTCATCGACATCCGAGGCGTGTTGAGCGTCGTCAACGTCGGGCAACTGGACGGCCACCAGTACTGCGGTGGCTCGCTTGGGACGATTGTCGGGCAAGGCGCGAGGATAGCCGTGATCGCGGCGTACGACGATCTCAAGCAAACAGCTCGGGGATCACCCCGCTCACCTCGCCCAACGTGTCCCCCGCGCCCACCGCAGACATCGCCGAGGTCAGCACCCGCGCCGGATGCTCCCCAGGCGCCACGATGTGCCGCCCGCCGCTCGCGTTGAGCCCACCGGCTCCGCCAGCGATCAGCGCGGACATGTTCTCGGTCGAGTGCACGCTGTACGCCGCGGCCTCCGGGTCCCAACCGTGTCCGCCCTCGAACATCAGCGTCATCGCGGTGTTGTCGAGCACCGAGCGGCCATCGATGTCGGGCGTGTTCTTGAGCAGGTCGACCAGACGCGCCCAGTGCTTGACGTTCCAGGCGATGCCATCGCTGAAGGCCTCCAGCGAGCTCGCATCGGAGTCGGAGCCGGCGCCGCTGTGACCGAGCTCGTGCAGGTCGTTGGTGTGACCCGTGGCCGGGAACATGTTCAGCCAGCAGTGCGCGTAGGTGTACTGCAGCGCGACAGATCGCGTCAGCTCGCAGGTGAGCGCCATGTGGATGAGGTCCGTCAGCCGAAGCGCTCGCGTCTCCTCGTCGCTCCACGCCGCGGTGGTGTCGTAGTCGTCGGGACTCGAGGTGGTGGTCGAGTTTCCAATCGGAGGGTCGTCGCCCGGATCCATGGGCAGCACACACTCGCTGCCGCCGCCGCCCGATTGCCCGAGCGCATCCTCGAACTCGGAGATCGCGGTTAGGTGGCGCTCCATCCGGCGCCGGTCCTCGCCGCCCAGTCTTGCGATCAGCCGATCGGCGTCGCCCTTGACCAGATCGACGACCTTGCTCGTCCGGCGAGCTTGGTACTCGAGCTCCGCCAGCTGGGCGGGGTCCGCCCCCGGAGGAACGAAGCCGCTGAACAGCGATTCGAACAACTGACGCGGGCTGCTGATCGGCGAGACCCGCTGAATGCCCCCGTCTTCCCGGTACGACAGCGTGCCGTTGGCTCCGCCGGAGCTTCCGTTGCTGCCGCGATACGACGCCGCCTGCACGCACACGGGCAACACACGATGGGCCGAGTCTTGACCGATGGCATCGCCGACGATCTGGTCGGACGTGGGGCCTTTGCAGTCGTTGTCGCCATCATTCGCGCCACCCCGCATGCCGCTGAGGATCGGGGATAGCGCGCTCTCGTGAAACTGCACGCGCCGGCCCGCCTCCGGGACGCCGCTGCCCTCATCCCAGGGGACGTGCAGACCCGAGACGATCGACACGTCTTCGACGAGCCCGAAGTCCGCCAGGGGAGTCGCCGCTCGTTTGATGTCGTAGTTGGCCCCGACGGTCTCGGGCACCAGGAGGTCCGCAGTGGGCTGCTCGTCGGAGGTGTAGTTGCTGTCGCGGCGCCCCGTAGATGCGCCGCAGAACCCGATCAGGTATCGCGTGGCCGCGGAGCCTCCGGCCCGTGCCGAGCGAGCCGGCATCATGATCTCCAGGGCGGGCAACGCGACCGCAATGCCGCCGGCGCCACGCAGAAAGGTTCGTCGATTCAAGACTCGGATGGCCACGATCAGATCTCCTTGGTGCGGCGGTAGAGGAAGGCGTCCGAGGCCACGAGTTCCTCGAGTAGCGTGTCGAACCGGAAGTCCTCGTCGCCGATTTTCTCCGTCAGGATGTCGACCAGCTCCAGGTCAACATCGTCGAGCTCGTACCGACCCATCGCAAAGCGGTACAGCTGCGTCGACACACAACGGTTGACCGCCCCCGACTCGAGCAGGCGGTCCGCGAGTTCGCCCGGTCCGCTGAAGTCGCCCGCTTCGGCCACGTTGCCCTCGGTGTGCAGCTCGCACTCGGGCTTCCCTGGCTCATGCGTCCGTAGCTCTCCCAGAGGGCCGTAGGCCTCCAGGCCAAAGCCAATCGGGTCGAACAAGGCGTGGCACGACTCGCACGAGCTGCCCTCGGCACGGTGCGCGGCGTAGCGCTCCCACTTGCAGTCGTTCTCCGGGTCTCCGGGCGGCTCATCGACATCGACGTTGAGGTCGGGTGCCGGGGGCGGGACATCCATGCAGAACAGGCGCGTGCGTACGAGCAACCCACGTTGCGTGGGGCTGGTGTCCCCGAACTTCTGGCCGATCGACAAGAAGCTCCCGCCCGAGAGCAGGCCCTTGCGGCCCGTATCGCCGTACGGGGTCCACTGCGGTGTCTCGCTGCCCGGAAGCGGGATCCCATAGTGAGCCGCCAACATATCCGACGCGTAGGTTTCCTCGAGCCGCAGCACGTCCTGCCACGGGCCCTGCTCGTCGAAGATCACCCGCTCCATCAGCGCACGGTTCTCCGTCTGCATGGCCTCCACGAGTTCGTAGTCGCCCGGCAGCCGCTCGTATCCCAGCCACAGCGCGTGGAACCGCGTCACCCGGTCCAGGGCGCGCTCATCCTCCATCATCCAACCGACCGTCGCCGCAACGCCGTCCGGCGATGCGAGCCGGCCAGCGTCGGCTTCGTCGAGCAGCTCGTCGCTGGGTGTCGTCCCCCAAAGGAAGTACGACAACCGCGTGGCGACCTCGTAGTCCCCCAGCGCAAACACGCCATCGGCTCCGTCGACGGGCTCACCGATCTCGACCCGGTAGAGGAACGATGGCGCGGACAGCATCGCGCGGAGGGCTGCTTCGACGCCCTCGTTGAAGTCGTCGCGCTCGACCGCGAATGCGGCCATCTCCATGTATTGCTGGACCTCGCCTTCGCTCAGCGGTCGCCGAAACGCACGGCGCCCGAAGGTCCGCACGAAGGACTCAAAACACGCGGCATCGCCCGGCCCGGTGGGCTCACAACCCAAGACCTCGCCCAGCCGCGTTGCATCCGCGACCAATCGGGCCGCCGCGTCCGAGGCCAGAAGGTCGGCGCCTGAGATGAGCGACTGCGCCGGCGTTTGCGTGGTGTAGTCGTTGTCGAACGGAGTGCGCGGGTCCTCGGGGAGGAACAGAACACTGTCCCCGAGTTCATCTCCGATCAGGTCGCGCAGGGTCGCATCATGCTCCGCAGCGGTCAGGCGGCGCAGACCGGCGAACGGCACGAGCGACGCGTCCTCAGGCTCCGATGACGTGTCCTCGCCTCCACTGCCGCCCGAGGAGCTGCCGGAGTCCGCGCCAGTGTCGGGGTCCTCGGCCCCGGGCGCCGCGTCCACGTCCACGCCCTGGTAGCAGCCGATGGAAAGGCTCAGAAGCGCGATGCTTGTGATGGATCTGGGGTTCACCCGAAGTCTCCTCTCCCGGAAGTGTCGCCACACGCGACCGCCGGGTAAGACTCGTTGGCGCCCGGCGCCCAAACGTTCCCGAAAAAAGACCCCGTCCGGTATCCGTGCCCGGCGTGCGATCTGGCCTACGCTCGCGGCATCCAAGGAGACCGCCCCGTGATACGGTTCGAGGGTTGGACACGCTCGGCGACGCCCAACTGCTCGAGGCCTGGCGAAGCGGTGACCGCACCTGCGGCGAGCTGCTGATGCGTCGGCACTACACCGTCGTCCTGCGGTATTTCGAACTCAACGCGACCTGGGCCGCAGATGACCTCGCGCAGCGCACGTTCATGGTGCTGATCGAAAACCCCGAGCGCCTCCGCGATCCCAGCGCCTTCCGACCGTACCTGCTCGGCATCGCCCGGCGGCAGTTGGTGATGCACAAACGCAAGATGGCCCGCAGTCGCGAGCTTGGCAGCTTCGACGACACCGCCCAACCTGCGCCCCAAACCCGCATGTCCACCCTGATGGTGCGCACGCAGGAGCAGGTCATCTTGCTCCGGGCCCTCGCTGCGCTGCCCTCCGCACCCCAGCTCCTGCTCGTCCTCTATTATTGGCAGGGCATCGCCACTCCCGCGCTCGCGCACCATTTTGGCGTCAACCCGATCACCATTCGCACTCGCATGACCCGCGCTCGCGACAGACTTCGCTCTGCCTTCACTCGGATGTCGGGTCGCGGAGAGCACCAGGTCTCGATGGAGCAGCTCGAGTCTCTGATGCGGCTCGTCATCGGTCAGCCCCCATCATGACCGCGGCCGAAGGCATCACTCCGACGCACAGCGCCGCGGTCGGCGGACTCCCCCCAGGAACGAGACTCGGTCGGTACCAAGTCCTCCAGCGAATCGCGCTCGGCGGCATGGCGGAGCTGTACCTCGCCCGCCAGGAGGCCGACGCAGGCTTCACGAAGTTGGTCGCCCTCAAGCGCGTGCTTCCCCATCTCGCCGAGGACGCCGAGTTTGTGGGCATGTTCCTCAACGAAGCCAAGCTCGCCTCGAGCCTCGAGCACCCCAACATCGCGTCGGTGACCGACTTCGGCCAGGCCGGTCGGGACTTCTTCATGGTCCTGGAGTACGTGCACGGCCGCGGCGTCAACGAAGTGCTGCGCGCCGCGGCCAAGGCGGACGGGGTTCCCATGGACTGCGCCCTGTCGATCGTCATCGCGGTCGCCGCAGCCCTGCATCACGCGCACGAAGCCTGCGATGCCGAGGGTGCTCCCCTGGGACTGGTGCACCGAGATGTGTCTCCGTCGAACGTCCTGGTCAGCTACGATGGCGCCGTCAAGCTCGTCGACTTCGGCATCGCCAAAGCAACCTCGCAAGCACAGGCAACCCGGTCCCAGGCGATCAAGGGAAAGCTCGCGTACATGTCTCCCGAGCAGGCCCGCGGTGGCGCACTCGACCGGACCGCGGACGTGTTTTCGTTGGGCGTGGTGCTGTACGAACTCACCACCGGGCGACGGTGTTTCTTCGCCGAAGGAGAGTTCGCGCTGCTCAACAAGGTCGCCGAGGGCAAGTACCTGGCGCCACGTAAGCTCGTGGCGTCCTACCCCGCGGGGCTCGAAGCGATCGTCGCGAAGGCACTCCAGGTCGACCCCGCCGGACGCTTTCCCACGACCCGGGCGCTTCAGACGGCACTCGAAGACTTCGCTGCCTCCCAGGGATGTCGGCTCTCTACACTCGCCCTGTCGGACTTCGTCACCGGGCTCTTCGGCGAGACGCCCTATCCGACCACATCGATTCTCCCCCTCGCCGTCAAGCAGCCAGAGACCAGGCCGTCGACTCCCAAGACACGGGTGCGTCGACGCGCAGGTTGGATTGGGGGTGCGGTGCTCGGCATCACCGTCGGCGTCGCGGTGGGGGCCGCGGTCATGTGGCGGCAACAAGGTCCGCCGAGCACAACCTCCCCATCGCCAGCCGCTGCCCCCACGCCAGCACCGGAAGCTGGGATCGCCGGGCCTGCGCCCGAGCGCGCTCCCGACCCTCCGCAACCCGACGACGTCGAGATCCTGCCCGAAGAGGATCCCGAGGCGGCCAAGCCAAAGGCAAAGCACAACAAGAAGCGCGGTGGGAAACGTCGCCGGGCACCGCGTCAGACGCCGAGTGCTCCGAATGTTCCGTCCGAGTTCCTGCCGCCCTCTCACCGCGACTAGATGCACTACACTGCCTCGGTGCTCGGGCAGCCAACCGCAGCGGTGTTGTCTGCCGCGCTCATCGTTCCTGCGCCCACCGAAGCCGTTGCGGCGCCCGAGCCCGCTGCGCGCGAGGCCGCCGAACTCACCCACGCCCGGCGGTACGCCGAAGCGGCCGAAGCCTACGGCCGGGCCTTCGAAGAGACCGGCGAGTCGGTCCACCTCTACAGCCAAGCCATGTCGCTGCGACGGGCGGGTAGCTGCCCCGAAGCGATCGGGGTGTTCGAAGGCTTCGTTGCCCAGGAGCCACCGGAGTCCGACGTGGAGGCGGCTCGAGTTCAGATCGCGGAATGCCAGGCGCTGATCGCCCGGGCCGCACCCGAACCGGTTGTGCGACCGGAGCCCGAGCCTGTGCCCGCGGCTCCTCCCCCCACCGCCCCTACGCAGGACGGCTCCGGGCGCGCCTCGTGGGCGCGCGACCCATGGGGGGGCGTACTGGTCGCGGTGGGCGGCGTGGCCGCGGTCACTGGCGGAGGCTTGCTGATCGTGTCCAATGGCTCTACGGGCGGGCCCGAGGCGGAGACCGAACGGGCGCATGCCCAGCGCGAAGCCGATGTCCGCAACACCTCGACCGCAGGACTCGTCTTGCTAGGCGCGGGCGCGGCCATTCTGGTTGGGGGCATCGTCCGCTACAGCGTGCTCGCGCGACGCGGCCGAACCGGCCGTATCAGTGATGGAGGACTGACGTGGCGCTTCTGAGACTCCCAGCGGTGCTCGGGCTCGCAGCCGCGGCTTTCGTCCCCGGCTGCGCCATCGATCCGTTCGCGTGCAGCGACGCGGCTCAGTGCGACTGGGAAGGAGGGACCGCCGTCTGCCTCGCCGATGGTGTCTGTGCCTACCCGGACGACACCTGCCCGTCGGGTCTTCGCCGCTCTCCCAATGCGCGATCAAACCCGGCGAGCTGCGTCGAGGACACCGGCGGCGCAACCACTACGGCGGACACCAGCAGCACGGACCCGGTCGAGACCACCGGCTCCAGTTCGAGCACAGGCGGACTGAGCAGCACCGACACCTGCGCGGGCCTCGAGTGGTTTCCCGACGCCGACGCCGATGGTTTTGGGGACGCAGATAGCACTCCGGTCATCGCCTGCGACGCGCCACCGAGCAGCGTTCAGAATGCGGACGATTGCAACGACAGCGACCCGCGTGTTCGGCCCGACCATCTTCAGTGTGACGACAACCCGGGCCTCGTCGCCTGGTATCGCCTCGACGAGGCGAGCGACACCGAATTCACCGTGGATGAAGCCGCCGGCTCCATCGGAACGCTTGTCGGAGCCCCCTCATTCGGCATCGAAGGGGCGTTCGGAACGGCTGTGCAATACGCCGGACATCCAGACACGATCGACATCGCCGAGACCGTGGTCCGATTCGCTCCCGAGGGCGCCCCCGCGTCAGAAGGCACCATCGAGTTTTGGGCCCAACCCGACGTCCTCGACGAAGCGTGTGCCGAGAACTGCACGAAGTTCGTCGTCCACATCAGCGACGATCAGGGCGACGGGTTTGGCAACAACACCCCCGACCTCCACATGCACCTCGCCCACTCGACCGCGGGAACCCCATATCAATGGAGGGCATTCGTCGACGGCGTCTTCGCGGGCGGGGAGAACTGCAACTTGGTCGGGTCCGACGTCGAGTACGACAGGTGGACGCACATCGCGTTTCGTTGGACCGCCACGAGCTGCGCACTGCTCATCGACGGCATCTCCGTGGACAGCGCACAGGGGAACACGCCGAGTCCGCAGTGGACACACGGGCGGATCGGGCATCCCGCATCGCGGCCCGACCGCGCGTACGGCGGTGCCGTCGACGAACTCATGATCTTCGACCACGAACGCTCCGACGCCCAGATTCGGCGCGACTGCGGTCGCCCACCGTGCCCGCCAGCATGACAACGAGGGCCGCGACATCCGCCGGGACGAAACGCGGCGTGCTCCCTACTCCTGCGCTTGAAGGCGCTCGACCGCGGAGGAGTACGAGGTGTTGCGCACCATCTCGGCCAGGAGCTCGGTGTAGCGCGCCACCATCTCGGGGCGCCCACTCGTGCGGTGGTGTTGCAGCGCCTTGTAGATGCGCACGTACGCCTGCTCGGAGTTGACGAAGTACTCGACCGCAGCCAAGACGGCCTCGATGGAGGAGTGGCTGACCGAAGGGGACAGGGTGGTGAAGTGAAACTCGCGATTGGACGAGTTCGTCACGCCGACGGTGGCCTCAGCCTGCGCGTCGGTGGCCTGCTCCGCATGCGCGTCGCCCATCAGCCCCCGAACGGAGAAGCTCGAGAACCGGATCGAGGCGAGCGAGGGAAACTCGCCCTGGTAGCGATCACGGAGTCCGGAGAAAAACGCATCGAGCATGCCGACGCCCTTGCCGTTGACCTCGATCTCCCGGTCGCCGGGGCTCTCCACCGCCTCGCAGCGGATCGTGCAGTGCCCGTCGCGAAAGTCCTCATCGATGGCATAGCGGCGAACTTCAAGCGTGCGAAACTCGTCCGAGAGGACTTCGCGCATCGTCTGAAGGGCTTGCGTCTGGAGAGGGCCTAGGGCGGCTCGCATGGGACGAGCAGTGTTGCACAAAGCAGCGGCGGGGCTCGCGAACTCGCGATACCCCGCCTCCTGGGTGCACAACGCAATCGTGTGCTGAGTTGCGCGCCGACGGTCCGTGCGGCGCGCGGGGTGGCTAACGCTGACGGTAGGTCACGCGACCACGCGTCGGATCGTAGGGCGACACTTCGACCTTCACACGGTCGCCGAGCACAACTCGGATCCGGTGACGACGCATGCGTCCTGAAAGCTTGGCGATCACGGTGTGGCCTTCGCCCACATCCACTTTGAAAGTTCCTCCGCTGAGGACCTCTCTGATCACACCGTCGAACTCAATTGCGTCCTCGTTTCCCATGGTCAGGCTGGCCCAAAAACACTCTTCGGGCGCGCGAATCCTGCCCACACCTGCACCGACTCACAAGGCATTTTTTTGCGTGACTAGCGCAGCCCTTCGGTGAGGCTGACTTCTCGGCTGGTCTGCGCCGCCATCGGCGCAACGAGGACCACGTCGTCGAAGGGGTCTGCGGGGTCGTAAGCATCCGATCGGAGCACCAGGGTGTCCCCATAGCACCGGATCTGGACAGGCCGGTCCCAGCCGTCCAGCGCGTGCTCCAAGACGCCTCCGAGGGTCGCCGCAGCGAGCGCTTCGGGGCAACCGGCATGAGGACCCGCGCTCAACCGGGCCATCTGAATGCTCTGTCGAAGATGAGTCAGCACCCGGCCCGTCCGATCTCGGCGATCCAAGCACCCATCCCCGCTGCAGATCGCAAGGATCGACCCAAGACCGACTGACAAGACCAACAACCCAACCAGCCACGCGGTGCGTCGCCACCGCGGCGCACGACCGACCACTTCAAGAAACCAGGGGGACGCCTGCATACCCAACCCCATCGCAAGCGACGTGCCAGGCCGGCGCGACCGTGGTTTCAGCGACGCATGGCAAAGGACGAGGCGGTGTTGTGTCGCGGCGGCACGAGCTCCGACCCCGGCGTGACATCCTGTCTCGCCGCCGCATCCACGGCATGGCGGAAGGGATCCGCACCCGAGCCTTGCGCACGTCGCTGTCGGAGGTTGGCCAGGACGTTCTCGAACACGTCGACGGTCGCGGCCACCGCCTGCTCATCCCCAACGGGAAACCGCTTGGACACGGGGTGCTCGACCAGCCATCCGTACATACGGGCGACAGCGAGCTTCGCCTGCTCGTCGATCGCCGGGTCCGATTCGGCGGACGAAAGCCACGCGGCGGCTTCGTGCTCGAGACGCTCGGAATCCTGGGCGAACCGGCGCTGCGCAGCATCGACCCGGGCCCGCCTCAGCTGGAACGGGGACTCCCCACAAGCGCCGCGTAGGAAGAGTCGCAGGTGGTACGAGCACGCGAAGTCGGCGGAGCGGACCGCGTCTTCGATGTGGCGCTCGAGCGACCTGGAGGCAACCTGCTCCAGGACCGGCGCCGGGTCGCACCATCGCAGCACGCCGAGTTGCCGTCGCGCCGCCGTACGGGCTCTCGCAGCGCGACGGACCTGATGGCGCTCGAGCCACAAGTACCCAGCACACACCGCAGCCACCGACACGATCGCAACCCCGGACACGCCTGCCGATGGTACCGCGCCGCCTCACCGTCGGCACGGGGTCGAGGCGAAAAAACAGGTGCCGACGCCGTGATCCACTTCAGGGCAGCGCGACGTGGTCCGCCCGAGCGGCTGAGGCGAATCCGCCGCCCGAAGCGAGTGACAGCTACGCCGCTCGCAAGACGGCCTCCCGAAGCGTTGCACCAAGCGCCCCCAGGGCCTCCGCGCAGCTTCCGGCGTCGCCCGCCCGTGCCGCGACCTCGAGCATCTCACCGATCGTACTGAGTTCGGGGAACCCGAAGCTTCCTCCCGACCCCTTGAGCCGATGTCCCAGTCGGTCGATCTCATCAAACTCTTGCTTCCGGAGCGCGAAGACCATCTTGGAGTAGTCGTCTTGCCGCGCTGCGAAGAACGACGGAAGCAATGATCGGACTTCGGAGGAAACGTCCAGGGGCCTCTGGGAGCCTGGGTCCCGTCCCGTGCCAACAAGGTCGCGGAGGAGCTCTCGGGCGACGTCCCAGTCGAAGGGCTTGGACAGCACCCCATCAAACCCGATCCGCAGGCACTCACGACGCACCGCGAGGGTCGCGTGCCCGGAGATCGCCATGACCGGTGTTCGACGGGTCCTCAGTGTTTCTTCTCGCGCACGAATCTGCCGCACGAGCACGAAACCGGTGATCACTGGCATCTCCAAGTCCGTCAGGAGTGCGTCGAAATCGTGCTCTCGTAGCCGCCGCAGAGCTTCGGCCCCGCTGCTTGCCTCGGTCACGTCGTAGCCCCAGCTCGAGAGGACCTGAACCAACAGGACCCGCGATGACGCGTCGTCGTCGACGAGCAGCAGCTGTGGCACAGACCCAGGCATCCGGTAGGTGTCATCGCCCGCTCTCACGAAAACCTGAGCCAAACAGGGGTCCAACTCGGGACAAGAACATCCCGGCGGGGCGCTGGCCCGGGATGGTTTTTGGCCGCATGGATCCGTCGAGTTCGCATGCTTCGAGCCGCGCCTCGCATCCACGTCGTCGACGACGACACCGAAATCCGTCTCCTGCTGGGTGCCTGGCTCGCTTCGGCCGGCTATGCCGTGGAAGGGTTCGGATGCGGGCAGACCTACCTCGACTACGGTGGCCCACCTCCATCATTGGTGTGCCTCGACCTGAACATGCCCGAACCGGATGGGCTCGCGGTCCTTCGCACCCTCCGCGCTCGCGGTGTCCCGTGCCGTATCGTCGTGTTCACCGCCGACGACGCGGTGAACACAGCCGTTGAATGCATGAAGCTTGGGGCGTTCGACTTTGTGGTGAAGCCCATCCACAGGGCTGGCTTCCTGCGAGTCGTGGAGGCCGCCCTGCGCCCCGAAGTCACGACTGTCAACCCGGATCGAACCCCGGCGGAAGCGCCATTGTTCATCGGGGAGTCTTCGGTCATGGATGCCGTTCGCACCGAGATCGGGAAAGTCTCGGACACCGACATCACCGTGTTCATCCACGGGGAGAGCGGGACGGGAAAGGAGCTCGTTGCCCGCTCGATTCACGCGTCCAGCGGCCGCTGCGACGGCCCCTTCATCGCGCTCAACTGCGGAGCCATTCCCGAATCGCTCCAGGAGAGCGTGTTGTTCGGTCACGAGAAAGGGGCGTTCACCGGGGCCACACACGCTCGCAAGGGCAAGTTCCAGCTCGCCGATGGCGGCACCTTGCTGCTCGATGAGGTTGCCGAGCTCTCGCCTGCCGCTCAAGTCCGGCTCCTGCGCGTCCTGCAGGAGCGCACCGTCGAACCGGTCGGCGCCGCGCAGCCCGTACCCATCAACGTTCGGGTGCTCTCCGCCACCCACCGCGACCTCGAGCAAATGGTCGCCAGCCACGAGTTCCGGCAAGACCTCTACTACCGACTGATGATCTACCCGATCGAGGTCCCCGCGCTGCGTTTCCACGCCGACGACATCCGGGCCTTGTTCGAGCATTTCGTGGGCCATCACGCCTCGGCGATGGGGTGTGCACCGCCGGAGATCTTGGACGATGTCTGGCCTGCGTTGAAGCAACACCCGTGGCCGGGCAACGTACGAGAGCTCGCCAACGTCGCGCACCGAAGCGTCGTGGCGCACCGCGGCGCAACGCTGAGCGCAGCAACGCTCGGACTCCGCAGCGCGCCGACACTGCCCCCGCCCCCAGCCCCAGTTGCGGGCGAGGGCACCACGATGGCGGACGCCGAACGCCGAGCACTCGTCGAAGCCGTCGACGCATGCAGCGGCAACCTCACCGCGGCGGCGCGCCGACTCGGGATTGGACGAGCGACGCTCTATCGAAAGCTGACCCGGCACGGTCTCAGCAGGGACGCCTGAGTCCGCGCCCCCGCAGCATTCAGGGTCGGCCGCGAGCTATTTCGCGCGAAGCACGTCCATGAGGAGGTTGCTGCGGGTGATCGCAGATGCCGTGAGAAAGCCGGAGACAAGCGCTCCACCGACCCCGCACGTACAGACATCTTGGCCGGTCAGATAGAGCCCTTCGACGGGAGTTTGCGGCCGCAAGAACCGCTGCTCGAACCGGTTGGGATCATGCGAGAGGCCGTAGATCTCACCGTGTTGGTACGCGGTGAAGTGCTGCGTACTGAGCGGTGTGCTCAGCTCGTGAAACGCGATCTTGCCCTCGAGGTGAGGCTCGCGCTCATAGAGTTTCTCGAGCATTCGGTCCGACCAACGCGCCTTGAGGGCTTCGTACTCGTCCCCGCGCCGCTTCCAGGGCTCGCCCGCCCACTTCGAGACCCGCGACCACGGCATCAGCGTGACGATTTCAATCGTCGACTTGCCCGGGTGGCGCTCGGCATGGGTTGGGTCTTTGGCGGACGGAAACGAGATGTACGCGACCGGGAGCGGCGCATCCTCGTCGGCCTCAAACCGCGCCATCGTGCGGTCGTGGTCGTAGTCATCGGGATAGACCCAGTGGTTCGCGCGCGGGAGCTTCAGCTCTTCGGTCGTGCCGTCGAGCCCGATGTACAAGCTGGCATGGGCAAGCGAGGGCCGCAGTGTCGAGAGCTTGTCCGCCGCATCGATACGGGCCTTGCCGACATCGCCCAGCAACCGACCGAAGGTGTTGAGGACCCCCGCGTTGCTGATCACGAGGTCGGCTCGGATGACGCGCCCATCTTCCATCCGCACTCCGGCCGCCTTCCCATGTTCGATGACGATCTCCGAGACCTCTGCCCGGGTCACGAGCTTTCCCCCAAGGGCCTCGATGCGAGGAACGAACGTCTCGGCGATCCGGGCGGAACCACCGACTGGGTACGCACCTCCGGCGAAGTAGTGCTTCACCAGCGTGGCGTGCATCGCAAAGCTGCTCTGGCGCGGGGGAAGACCGTAGTCGCCGTACTGCCCCGTGAGCACACCGATCAGGCGCTCATCGTCGGTGAGCTCGCGAAGAACGTCATACGTCGTCCGGCGAGCGAAGCTCATGTACTTGCGGCGGAGCAGGCGGCCACCCAAGAACGCCGTGACGTCGCCCAGAGCTTTCTCGGCGTAGAACGAACGCGAGGCTTTCGACACCTCGAACACGAGGTCGAGGTAGCGCGCGATCGCTTCCTTCTCCGCCGGGAAGCGTTCGCACATGTCGGCCTTGAAGTTCTTGACCCCACTGCGAAGCGGATACTCGGTGTCCCCGAACCAGATCCGGTCGTAGACCTCCCCCATGTCCTCCCAGGTCAGCTCACCATCGGTCAGATGGTCGAACAACCGCCGCAACACGCTGTGCTCTCGGTGGACCTCGCCGATGTAGTGAACACCGACATCCCACTCCCAGTCCTTGCGCTTGAACACGTGGGTAAACCCGCCGAGCACCCAGTGCCGCTCGAGCACCAGCACCTTCTTGCCGGTCTGTCCGAGCAGCAAGGCCGAGGTCAGGCCACCCAGGCCGGACCCGACGATGATCGCGTCGTAGCGATCGTCCAAGGTGGAGGTCTTGTAGGAGGACGCGCGCACGCAGCGATGATACGGGCTGCGCGTGGCGAGACGCCCCGGCGGGGCGCGCAGCCGCAGACTGCGAGAATGCGGCAACCGCCTGTGGGCCTATGAAACCCCAACAGACAAGGTATGCATTGCGAACCGGCCCGGGATATGCACTCCTGGTTCTCGCTGGCCATTTCGGCCGGACCCCCCAACGGAGTAACCAAACATGATCGACGAATTCATTGGGCAAATGGCCGAAAAAGTAGGCATCAGCGAGGAGCAAGCCAAGCAGGTGATCGACTTCCTCAAAGAAAACGCGGACAAGGTCCCCGAGCTGCTCGGCAGCGACGCCCTCGACGGCATCAAGGACAAGCTGGGCGGACTCTTCAGCTAAGAGCCGCGCATTCGCATTCCGGGCCGGCTGCGTTCCCTCGCAGTCGGCTCGTTGCGTTTCGGCCCCGGCGACGGATCAGTCGTAGGTGTTGCCGCCCGGCGTGAGATCGATGTGGAAGTGGTCGTCGTGCGCGTCGTTGAACTCGGGCGTGAGGATGATGTTCCACAGGCCCATCGCCCAGACCTGGTCGGTGAAGCTGCGCAGCATCTGGCCCAGCGGTGTGACCGGATCTGCGACGCCGTCCTCCCAATCGCCAAACACCGACGCGGTCGTCCCGTCTTCGAGGATGAAGCCGGCGATGTCGATCGCGCGGGCGTGACCGTGCTCGGACAACGTGCTGGTTCCTGAGATGACCCGGCAGTTGTAGGTCCCGTAGTGGATGATCGTCTCCGCTCCCAGCATGGACGCGACCGCCGCCGAACCGACGATCGACACAGCCGTGTTGCAACCGACGAGGACCGGAGCATCGCTGCCCGTGCCGCCCTCGAGCGACACGCCATTGACCGGGCCGTACAGAAGTACGGGGTCCTCGATGTCGCACAGCAGGGTGGGATGCCCTTCGGGAGAGTCGGGTTCGTGGTCCGTCGGAGTGAACACGGCGCCGAGCTCGAGCAGGGTCTCCTGACACGCTGTGCTGGCGCCGCCACCTGCTTGGTCCGATGGAACGCAGATCCCTGCGCTGCTCGGTGGTTCTCCGAAACGGTCGTAGACCCCGCACGCATACCCATCGCGGCAACCGTTGCCACCAACGATCGAGGGCTCGCAGCGCGACAGACAAGTACCGCCGGAGTCGGTGAGCTCAATGTCGGCGGTGTCGACACAGAACGTTCCCGGCGCGCCGTCTTGGTCGGGGCACAGCCCATCGCAGGCGACGGTGCAGGTACCGCAAGGAAAACCCTCGCCGTCGGTGATGCAACGCCCCCCCTCGAAACCGCAGTCGCCATCGCCCGCGCACGGCGAGCCCACGAATGCAGGGCTCCACGCTGGTGTGCAGTCCACGGGCGGCTCCCCAGAGCTCGAGCTCTCGCCCCCACTGGGACCGGCGGTGTCACCGGTGTCCGCAGCACTGTCCTCGCTGGTGGAGTCGTCTCCGACCGAGTCGGGCGACGACGCCGAGGTGCCCCCGGTCGTTCCTGATTCGGAGGGGTCCCAGCCCATGCTGTTGGACGCTCCGCCGCCCCCGCAGCCCACCGTGAGCCACAGGACCAGCCACCCCCAACGATTCATCGCCAGCATCGCAACCAGCTGGCCACAGCAACTGCCCGAGCGCAACCATCCGGGACAGACGCCGAAACCTCGGCATGTAGTACTAACGTCTGCGTGACGCCGGACCCCGACTTTCGCGTGTCCCCGCTGTGGACGTTTTCGCTTCAGCACTACGCCAAGCCGGGGGTCAAAGAGGCATGTCTGGCACTCCAAGACGATTCGGGACTCGACGTCAATGTGGCGCTCGCTTGTCTGTGGCACGAGCGACGGGGCGGTATTCCGCTGTCCGAAGAGGACTTTCGGCAGCTGCTGGAGGACGTCTCAGTTGCGCAGCAACGGGTCCATCGAATACGCCCGATTCGTCGAGATGCACGCGACGCCCCGGAGACCCAGCCGCTGTATCGGACGCTGAAACGAGCCGAGCTGCTGGCGGAGAACCTGCTTCAGCTGGCCTTGTTCGAAGCCCTGCAGTCCGTACCTGAAGCAGACGTTGGCGACGGCCGGATATCGCTAATGGCCTACGCCGCGCACCAACGAAAAACGCTCCCACCCGCGGAGGTGGAAGCGTTCGCGATCGAATGATCCGTCCGTTAGCGACGGCGACGAATCCAACCGAAGCTCAGCAACAGCAGTGCGCTCAGCGGCGCGCCGGTGCCACCGGTGCGGCAGCCACCGCCATCCGCAGAGGCACCGTCGCCGCCGCTCCCAGATCCGCTGTCCGTGTCATCGTCCTCGGGCTCGTCGGTCGTGTCGGGCCCCGAGGTCCCGGGGTCTGTCGTGCCACCGCTGGAGTCATTCCCGGAGTCCGTGTCCGACGGAGCAGGAGCGTCGCCCACGTCCACCGTGACCGCCTGGCTCGGCGCCCAGAATCGGCTGTCGCGAGCGACGACACCAAACTCGTAGACCCCCTCGGGGATGTTGGTGACGTCCCACTCCCATGGTGGCTCGTAGAGTTTGAACTGGGGTTCGCCGTTGATGTACAGCTCGAGCTCGATGATCGCGCGGTCGTCTGCGGGCTCGGCGGTGATCAAGAAGTCCGATCCGGGCGCGAACACATCCCCATCCGCGGGCGCGGTGATCGTGACCGTGGGCGGCTCCGAGTCGCCAGGATAGGGTTCCTCAGCACACTCGATGCTGCCGACCGCCCCCGCTGCCATCTCCGGCTCGGTGCCGTCGATGCACGTTGGAGCGGACTGTTCGGCGCCTTCAGGGTAGTCGACCTGAATGACCGCGTGCGTGCCGTTGTCCTCGGTGACCGTGAACGTGACACCGCCGCCGGGATCAGCGAAGGAGTCGCCCTCCTGCATCAAGCCGCTCGCCCCGAGACTGAGGATGTAGGGCGAAGGTCCGAAGTTGTTGATGTCGCCGGCGACGTGGGCGATCACGCCTGAGAGCGACCCTTCGAACTCGCCGAGGGGTTGTCGGTACTCGAGGTAGTACCAGCGACCGTCGGTGGTCGGGATGCGCAACGCCTGGGTGCCGTTGCAGGGCAGCTCGAGCGGCGCGACGTTGTAGAGGCCGCTTTGTGATCCGTTGACGTAGTTGCAGCCCTCGAGCCAGCCCATGAAGCCCTTCTGGACCGCATTGATGTGCCGGCAACCGCCTCCCATCGGGTCATAGGGGTCGCCGTACTCGATGTGGGAACACTCCTCGGCATCGAGCACGACCCCCTCGGGGCAGCTGTATGCGTGGGAGTGGCCCATGCCGTAGTTGTGGCCGAGCTCTTGGTTGCGAACGACGCAGCCGAAGGAGCCGTTGTACCAGCTGTTCTTCGCGGGAAACTCGACGGACCCCACGCTCGCGAGGCCCGACCACCCACAGCCGCTGAGGCCGGGGAAGTAGTACATGATCTGACTCCAGTCGTCGGCGCGGTGGCCCCGCTCCGCGAAAACCTCCAGCGCGGCGTTGGCGATCGCCGTGGAGTTGCAGCTCGGCGGCTGATCGATCGTGTAGGGCCCGAACACCCGACCCGCCATCGTCTCCCGTCCGTAGGAGTTCTCACCGTAGAAGACGTTGGTCGACTTCTCGCCGAGATACATGTCCTGCTCGGCGATGCCGTTGCTGATGCCGCCGGCCCCTTCCCAGGTGAGAAGGATCGTCGCAATCCGGCGCGGCTGGTACGGCTCGGGATCGATCAGTCGCGCGGGGGGCAGTTCGATGATGTCGAACGAGTCGACTTCCAACGCGCCGTCGTCATTCGAATCGCCGTACGCCCGGACGACCGCGTCACGCGGGATTTCCATTCCATCTGGGAGAACGACTTCGTACTCATCGTTTCCCTCGACGAGATAATGAACCATCCGAGCCGTGCCATCGAGCATCGTCATCGCACGGGTGTCGAACCGACCGACCGTCCCGCCGAGCGCCAGGTCGCCGTCGCGGGCTTCAATTCCGTCGGGCTCGGATTGGGGCTCTTGGCACGCTGCTGCCAAAGCCACGAATCCGGCGATTCCAACGATGCTTTTCGGGGGTCTTGTGATCTTCATGGCGCCTGCGACCGGTCGACGCGGAGGATAGCCGTGGATCCGGGTGTGTGGGAAGTGCGCGACGGGACAATTCTCGGTTCCCAGCTGTAATTTCGAAGTGACGAAGCACCGTGGAATCGCGGGGTAAACGATCCCTGGGCGCACCGGCGGTGGGCGCCGGAGACCCCCAGCCGGTGGGCGGTCGCGCGCGGCCAAACCGCCGACCGAGGATTGCGGGGCCGACGCCGGGTGGAGTGAGTCGCGGTCCTCAGCGCGAGATGTCAGCCACGCGGCGTCGTTCGAACCGTCGCACGTCGAGCTCGATCCAGTCGCCGTAGGCCCAGTCGACGAGCGTCAGCTCGAGATCTCGCCACCGCCACGTTCGATCTCCGGTGGACGGCTCGAGCGACGCGTAGTCGGTCACCGGCTCCTGGCCGGGCGTGTGCCAGTCGAGGTGGACGATCAACGGAGACGTTTGTCCCTCGTGCGTGCGCTTGTGGCTGTGACCGGTGAACTCGACGCGGTCGCCGTCCCCAAGCTCGAAGCTCTCGCCGCGCGCGACACGATGACGCTGCGGCGGACCGGGCGAGGGTTCGTCACCCACAGCTTCGACGAGCAAGGCAACCTTCGGCCGGGTATGCATGTCGTCGACCTCCAACAGCCTCACGCGGAAGTCGCCCAGCCACCCAACGAGTTTCGGGTCGTAGCCTTCGGAGATGTCCAGCAACGACATGCGCTGTTCGTGAAGTGCTCGCTTCAGCAGGAGTTCGACTTGCACCGCACCGCCTCCTGGATAGGCACCGTCCGGTGACGCCTCGATGGTCTCGATGACCACGCCCTCGAGCTGAAGGCTGTAGCCATCGCCAAGGTCGGCCGGCTGGTGAAGCTGCAACGTGTGGGTCGGCTCGGGTGCAGTCGATGGAGGCACAGAGTTTCCTTCGGAAGCAGGGCCGACATCTGCAGCAGGCTCGGGAGCCACGGCCACTGGCGGTGACACCGACGCTTCCGGCCTAGACAGTCTCGGGGATGCGCACGCCAAGCCGCACCCGAGGGCGTAGACAGTAAGAGCCCGTCGCATTGGTTCTCAAGCTATCACCGCTTGACGACCGGGGTTCGTCCCACTAGGTTTGAGCCGTTGCCTCGGCTGAACGGCTCAGCGAGCAGCGAAGAAAGGAGGACGACCATGCAGCCCTTTGCACCCATCGGATTGAAGTCGAGCCTCTCTTCCGCGCGCTCCTAGTCTCCACGGCTCTAGCAGGAAGAGGAAAAAAGCGGCGCGGCGGATCGCGAAGGATCTTTCGCTCCTGGGTAGGAGCCGAAACGCAGCAGTACCGGGCGTACTGGAAGTTTTGGCGACGCCGCCAGGAGCGAAAAAGACGAGTGAGACGTTGGGCTGGGTTTTTCCTCATCCTGCGAGCCTGCCGTTGGCGCCGGAAGCCGGCTCTCCCCCTGCCGTGAACCCATGGGTCGCGCCCGGATCGGCGCGCCCGCAGTGAGAGCAACAATTCGATGAAATCAGACCGCAACCGGCGTGGACACCGTTCACGCCCACGGCGCACCGATGCGCCGTCCCTCGACACAACGTACTTCGACAAGGACGACTCGGGCCGTAGCGCCCACCCTGACAAGAAAACCCAACAACTGTGTCGCCAGGTTCACCGGCGGCTGGACCTGGCCCTGGCCGAGCTCGAAGACCCCGCGCTGGATGGCCTCTGGGTGCACAGTGTGACCCCGGAGGGTGGAGGGCGTGCGCTCGTCGTCCACGTAATCGTCCGCGTCCCCGAGCAGATTCCAGAGGTCTCCGGACACCTCGAATCTGCGCGCTCGCACCTTCGTTCGGAGGTCGCAAACGCGATCCATCGCAAACGAACACCGCAGCTGCAGTTCATCGTACTGCCGCAAGCGGCTCTGACCCACGAAGAGGAGGAGGACAATGACTTCTAAGGTCCTGCAGTGGGTAGCCGCTCCACCGCCAGCAGATGTCCGCCTGGCGCTGGAGCGACTGTGCCGGGAGGAGGACGTTCATCGTGTTGCGGTCATGCCCGACGTTCACCTGTCCAAAGAGGTTTGCGTTGGGGTTGCGCTCGCCACCGGGACGACGCTCATTCCGGCCGCCGTGGGCGGAGACATTGGCTGTGGCATGGCTGCGGTGGCGTTCGAGTCCACGGCCGACGTTCTGGCGAATGCAAGGGATGCCGCCGCCGTGCTGGACGGACTGGTCCGATCGATCCCGGTCATGCGTCACCGTAGGTCGGCGGCGGGACCCCTTCCTCCCGAGCTCGACGGCCAACGTCTCAGTTGCGAGCAACTCGAGACGAGAAAGGCTCGCGAGGCCCCGTTGCAGTTCGGCACCTTGGGGCGGGGGAACCACTTCCTCGAGTTCCAGGCCGACGACGACAACCGACTGTGGCTGATGGTGCACAGCGGCTCACGGGGCATGGGACAGGCGATCCGCGGGCTTCACGACGAACGAGGGGCCAAGAACCGGGCCGGCCTTCGAGCGCTCGAAGCATCCTCAGCCGGGGGAGATGCCTATCTCCGCGATGTGCAGTGGGCCCTCTCCTACGCCGAACGAAGCCGCTGGCGCATGGCCACGGTCGCGGGCCAAGTCGTCCGGGATGTCCTGGGTGTCGACATGGATGTGGCCACCAGGATCGAGTGTCACCACAACTTCGTCAGGCATGAAGAGCACGATGGACGAAAGCTCTGGGTTCACCGCAAGGGCGCCATCTCAGCACGGCCCGACGAGCCCGGCATCATCCCAGGCTCCATGGGTTCGGCGAGTTTTCACGTTCTCGGGCGCGGAAACTCGGACGCACTGTGCTCGAGTTCGCATGGTGCGGGCCGCTGCATGTCACGCACGCAGGCACGCAAGTCGATCTCTCCGGCTCGTTTCCATCGCTCGATGCAGGGCGTGTGGTTCGATCACCGGCGCGCTCGTCGGCTGCTCGATGAGGCACCCGACGCGTACAAAGACATCGGCGCGGTGATGAAGGCCCAACGGGCGTTGACACGACCGACTCGGCGCTTGCGGCCCGTGTTGTCCTTCAAGGGCGGCTGAGCGGACCGTTGTGACGGGGCTCGGGGCGCGGTAGTGCTTCGGCATGCGCTCCCTGCCTCGTCTGTCGCTGTCGGCTCTGATCATGCTTTCCACCGCATGTGGCAAGGGCAGCTCGGAGTCTCCAGCCGCGACGGCCGATCCCGGAACGCCTGCGGCCGCCGCTGCGTCTGCTCCGGTGCAGCGACTGCAGGGCCTCATCGAGATTCCTGCGGCAGTGCCATCGGGCGCCGTCGCGATCTTCTTAGTCCGCGTTCCCGCATCGATGTTCGCATCGGTGATGAGCGCGGATCCGATGGGGCTCGCCACGGAAGGTATGGACGATCGACCGAGAAGTCGAGTGAGCCTGGACGTCGGCGGAAACTCGCGCCGGGCGAAGTAACGGTATTATCGCCAGAAGTGTGGTCGACGTCGCGACCAGCACAGCTAGCGCTTCGTCGCCGTGACGAGGAAGATGGGGAAGCTCTTCCCATCACGGCTCACCTCGGCCGCGGTGCTGAACTCGACATCGTCAAAGCCGTGCGCCTCGAGCTTCGCCTGCAGGCTCGCCCGATCGAATCCGTGGTGAAACACGCCTTCGACACCCGGCGGATGAAAACTCCCATCCTCTTCATCGAGGTCGGCGACAGCCAACAACCCGCCCGATGACAGGTGGGCCGCGAAAGCCTCAAAGAGCTGGTCCGTGTCCTCGACGTGGTGCATCGCCATCGCACTCATGATCAAGTCGACATCCTGTCCCAGCGGCTCGTCGAGGATGTTGCGGCAGACCGGCTCGACCTTGCCCTGGAGCTCGGGCTTGGCCGCGAGCCGCTCGAGCATCGATTCGGAGATATCCACCGCGTAGATCTTGTCGACGTTCGGCGCCACATGGGCGCAGATGAGGCCTGTGCCTGCGCCGAAATCCATGACCTGCATCGACGAGCGTAGCGGCAGCTTCCGCAAGAGCGTGGCGCCTACGCCCGCGGAGATCTGGGCGGGCACGGGAAGTTCGTCCCACTCTTGTGCCTTGTCTTGAAACAGATCGTTCACCCGCAGAACGTAGCAACGGCGTTCGTCACCGGCCAGTGCCCCCTTCCGCGAAGCCCTTGGACTTGTGAACGAGACAGAGCCCCAACCAACAAAATGCGGGGGAACGGTGCCTCCACGCACCGCTCCCCCTCCTCCTACGAGCGACTGAATGAACTTGAACGCTACAGTGGGTTGCCGCTGTGGGGCGTGGCCAGGTACGGCATCTGGTCGTAGAACGCGAGGTCGTTTCCGTCCACACCGTCGCCGACTGCGATGCCGCCGTTGCAGGCGACGGTCAGAAGGGTGTCCGTGACGTCGTCGGTCAGGGTGCGGCCGTTGGGGAAGCCGCTGTCGCTGAAGGTCTGCCCATCGGTGATGTTGATGCGCAACAGGTCGGCCGGAGCGGTGCCGTTGGGGCCGAGCAGCCCGACGATGTCGAGACGACCATCGTCAGGTGTGGGCGGACAGGGCAAGCCGAGCACGGCGGCAAGCAGACCGGTCACCTCGGGGTCGAGGATGTACGCACCAAAGTTGGCGACATCGTCGACGGGGTTGCTACGGTTGTACTTGTCCTTGTCTTGCAGAGGCACGATGACCTCGTTGACCAGCGGCCAGCCCAGACGCGAGACCTGAACCCAGCCGCCACCGGTGAGCGCGTCGCGGTTACGGCGGCGAATGGTGACCCGAGGACGCAGCGCCTTGGCGTAGACACCCACGACCGAGTTGAGGCCATCTTCGCCAGCAGCGGGGCGCTCGCCGTCGGCGACGATCTCGGAGATGGGCACCTCGAGGACGATGGACATCACGTTGACGCCGTCCGTCGTGGGCGTGCCGGCAACCCCGAGCAGGTCGAAGACATGAAGGTCGACGAAGAAGGGCTCGTCGCGGGGACCCGCGAACACGCTGGAGCCGTCGTCGAGGAGGGTGATGCCTTCCTCGGCAACGTCCTCGTAGCTGCCGTCCGGGAACGAGCGGTCGCCGACGTTCCACGGGGCAACGGGGATATCGTTGCCGAGCGTATCGTAGGAGGTGCTGCCGTCGTCGTCGCGGTCGACACGGAAGACTCGCATGGTCTGCTGGACGTTGAGGTTGGCGTCGTCGATCGAGGCGACCGGACCCGTGTTGTAGAGGAACGTGCCGCCGTTTTGGGTGACGGTGTCGAAGTCGAACACGTACTTCAGATCGGGAACCGCATCGCCGTCGTTGTCGATCGCGATGGCGTACAGCGCCTGGTCGGAGAACCGGTAGAAGTTGGGTCCGGCACTGGGAAGCAGCAGCGGGACGTAGTTCGCGACGATGACGAGGTTGTCGGGGTTGAGCGGGCTGATGAAGGTGTAGACGTCCGTGTTGTCGACGAACTGGTCTTCGGCGATCGCCGGCGCTTCACGGTGGCTCGAGGCGGCGGCGGTTTGGGGAAGGCTGACCGCGACACCGACGAGGGCCGCAAGGGCGAGAAACTTTTTGGAAACGTTCATGGCGTTGTTCACTCCGGGACTCATTCGTAGGTGGCGAGGTAGATGGCGGACTCGGCGGCGATTCCCATCACCGGCGCGTTGCGTGCTGCGGCGACCCCCGAAGGCTCGAGGATCTCTGCGGTCGGAACGTTCTCCAATCCGCCGTCTTCCGTGTTGGCCGTGACGAGGCGAGAACCGCCAATGTCGTCACTGACCGGGATGATGGCTGTCACGCCGCCCGGGGCGAGCGAGACACCACCGTGGCGTCCCATTCCCAGGCCAGAGACGACCTCTTCCACATTGCCGGCGTCGTCGATGGCAAAGAGCAATCCCTCTGCGCCTGACCCCGACCGTGCGTAGTGATCCATCACCCACGCTACGTTGCTCGCGTCCACATGGATTCCCGTGGGAGCGACCAAAGGTGCACCTTCGTGAATCGAAGTGGCTGCGCCCCCCTCGACCGGCGCACGGAACACCGCCGCGACGCCTTCCATGGTGTAGCCCGAGATGTAGACCTCGTCGCAGTCGACCGAAACGATGACGCCTGCGGCCCGACCGACACCGTCGGCGGCGAGTGTTGTTGGGACTCCGCCATCGGGGGACAGGCTGAAGATTCCGCCGAGGATTTCATCGGGTGTCTCTTCGAATGCCTGCGTGGGATCGATACTCGAGGCCCCACCGACGTCGGAGACCAGCAGCGTGCTCCCGTCGCACGTCACGGTGATGTCCGAGGGATAGGCCAGCGGCGCTCCGACATGCAGCGCCTCGACCGTGCCTGCCAAGTCGACCTTGAAGATCCCCGGCAAGCCAGCTTCGTCGTAGGCAGCAAAGTAGAACTCAGATCCGTCAGGCGCGGCTGCGATGGCACTGGCATCGGAGAATCCCGAGTCGGCCAAGAGCTCGATGACGGTCGGCGCGGTGTCCGGTAGACCGTCGGGCACATCGCCCGTGCTCCCGGATTCGTCGTCGGAGTCGGAGTCCGAGTCGGAGTCCGTGCCGGGCCCGGAGTCGGTGTCCGAGGCGCTTGTGGGAGGAGAGGTATCCGACGGGTCGTCGGTATCGGAACCTGCGGAAGCCGGGCCATTGGAGCAGCCCAGGCTCGTGAGGGCGAGGCCGAGGCCAGCCGCGAGAATGATTGTTCTTTGCATAGTTCTCCTGGTTCTCCGCCCCGCAAGGGCGCAGATGATTCGTTTCGTTGGGGTTGGAAGAAACTGGCGGCTACAGGGCGAGCGTTCGCTCGACCAGCCAGGTGCAACCGCATACGGCGATGGCGAGCGATCCGGCTTGGACGCCGTAGCGTGTGTAGCTGGGGCGGCGGGCCCAGGCGGCGAGCGGCACGAGCAGCGCCAGGACGCAGGCCATTTGTCCGAGCTCGATGCCGACGTTGAACGACAGCAGAGCGAGGATGCGGTGGGCCTCCGGGAGACCTACGTCGGCGAGAACCGACGAGAAGCCGAAGCCGTGAATCAAGCCGAAGCTCGCGGCGAGGAGGTTGCGGCCGCGCAGAGTCTTCTGTGAAGGCGCTTCGGGGCGGGCGAGGTTGAGACCCGCGACTAGCACGATGCTCGCGGCGATCGCCGCCTCGACCCAACCGATGGGAAGCGAAACCCAGCCCATCGCCGCCGCGCACAAGCTGATGCTGTGTCCAATCGTGAACGCAGTGACCAACCATCCGATGTCCTTGACCGCGGAGCGCATGCCGTCGCGCTTGGCCGTGAGCCCTGCGATGAGGATCAGCGAGAGCAGAAACAGAAGATGGTCGTAGCCGGTGAGCAGGTGGACAACACCCTCACACACGAAGGACTTTGCCGTGGTGGTAGCACCCGGCGCCCGGTCGATCACCAGCGAGCGAGTGTCGGCCCGCAGCACATGTGAAGACACGCCTCGGTCTGCGTGCACCGTGACGAAGACCTCGTGATCCGGGTCGTCGTCGAACAGGGTGTCGTCGCGAAGCGAGAGGCTTATGTTCGAGGGACACAGCACGTCGAGCGTGGCGACCAGTCGGTCCTTTTCGCCGGTCTCGAGCGCGACGCCGGCGGCATGCGCATCACAGCGGCCGCCGTCACTGCGCATCGTGATGCCGCGCGTCAACCATCCTTCGAGGAGCGCGCCGTGCTGCGTGAGCTCTGCGGCGTCCAGAGAACGACCCAGGCCCAGGGCGAGCGCGGCGTCGGTGGCTTCGATACGCGCCTCGATCCGGGCGCCGCCGGAGGTCGGGGTCACGCGCAATGCCTTGGTGCTGCCCATGTGAGCCGCAGCGACCGAGGGAAGCCCGAGGGTGGCCAGCAGTGCCGTGGTCGCGAAGAGTTTACCCCGAGTCATCATCGCCCTGCTTCTGCGGTACGGAGATTCGCGACCCGTGGATCGGCTTTTCTTCGCACCCACGACTCTTCTTCCCGACGCGGCCGTACATCCAGTACCGCGACGTCCGAGAACGAGAGTGAGGTGGGCTCTTCGGTGGAAAAGACGAAGGTCTTCAGGGTTCCCTCGACGGTGGCGACACACAGGCCCGGACCGCAGCGCTCGAGGAGGTCGGCATGGACCTCGGCAGAAAGATCCAGCCGCGGGAGCCAGCCCGCCACGATCCGGTCGCCCGTGCTGGCGTGGTCAAACGGGAACACGTTGCACGCGCCCAGCCGGCACAGGGGAGCCGAAACGCCGACCTCCCACTGATACCGCTTGCCCTGCCAGTCCGTGCGCACGGTCTCCAGTGCTTGCCCCCGGGTCAAAGACGGCTCCGACAGCGCCGACGCAACATCGGCGGCGAGCGCATAGGACGACCGAGCGTTGCGCTTTTCCGCCGGTTTGCGGGCTTGGGGCTTCTCCTTGGCGCGCGGCTTCTCGAGTTCCGGCGCTCGTTCTTCGTGAACCTCCACCGCAACCTCGACGTCGGCGTGGCCAGTACAGGCGGCGACCAGCGCTGCCCCCAGCAGGAGTGCGCGACGTCGCATCAGGACGCTCCCAGGCGACCGCGAAGCTCGGCGACAAGCACCGGATCGACACCCGGACGAGCAGCGAGTGCGGCCTCGAGCCCGTCCTGAGCCGCTTCGGTATTCCCGGCCATGAGGTGCACCAGCGCCCCGTGAAGACTCAGTTCGGCGTCGTCGGTCTCGAGCGCTTGGGCGTTCGCCAGTGCCTCTGCCGCTCGCGCGCTCTTGCCCGCCCGTGCCGCAGCGATGGCCAGCGTGTCCCAAGACCAGATGTTCTGGCGCTCTTGCAGCTCCTGCTCGGCCAGAGCGAGCGCCTTGGCCGGCTGCTCCCCATGGCGGGCAAGGAAGTGCGCGACCGGACGCGGATCGTGTTCAGCCATCGCAAGGGCATCGCTCAGGCCCGACGCAGCCTCGGCATCCCGGCCCAGCGCGCGATCGAGCTCAACGACCCACAGAATCGACTCCGCACTCGGCGACCGCTCGGCGGCCTGCGCCAACACCTCGCGTGCCCCTTCGAGATCACCAGCCTCCCAGAGCGTTCGCCCCTCGAGGGACAACGCGGGGCCGTACCCGGGCACCAACTGCAGCGCCCGTTCCCCCGATTTTTGGGCCGGTCCGACCTCGCCTCGGCGCAGATACATGGCGCCCAGGTCCGCGAAACACCACGCCATCGACTCGGGGTCGCGTGCGCTGCCCGAATCGAGTGCCAGCTCCAGCGCGCCGACGGCTCCTTCAAAGTCGCCGTAGAGCCATCGCATGTAGCCCACGCGGTTGTAGCTGCGCAGGTCTGGGCGCAGGTCGATCGCGGCCTCGAACGAGGTCTCGGCCTCGGAATAGCGCCCCAACTCCAGCGAGGCGTCGCCAATGAGTAGATGGGGGGTGGGATCGTAGGGAAGCGGTCCGGTAAGCTCGGTCGCGGCCGCGATGACCTGCTCAAACCGGTGGTCGTCCAACAGCAACATCGCCGACAGCAGGCGAAGCCGTGGGGCGTCCCCGGTCCGCGCCAGGCCGACTTCGATCACATCGCGGGCGTAGGCACGATGCGCAGCGCCTTCCGATCGGGCGGCCCGCAAGAACGCGGTAGCGAGCGCGAGGTACGACGCCTGGGCATCGGGTTGAGTTCGAAGCTGCTCCTGCGCGGCGGAAATCTCCGCCGCGCCCGAGGCGTCGAAGCCCAGCGCGAGCTCGGGAAGTCGCAGTGGCGCCTCGTACTGCGTGGCCGCTGCCTTCGTCGGAACCACCTCGGGCCCGGCCTCCGCCTGCGGGGCCTGACACCCACCAAGTACCGCGAGAACACTCATCACCACCCAATTCGTTCGCTTCGTCATGGCTGCAGCCGGGGTACGACGCGCGGCTTTGATCGGATCGCGAGAAAGTGGGCGTGGGTCTCACAGCGGCCGGACCGCAGACCTCCCCCGCCCAGTCCACTCGAACTCGAGGTCACGCAGCGGCGGAGAGCCGAGGTCGAGCACGACGACGATGCTCAACGCAACCGGCGCCGGCCTATCGGACGATGGATGGTGCGCTTGTGCCACCCAACGCCCCCCTCCCCTGACAAATCCGTCATACCAGATGGGTTGAATAAATCTCTCACGGGATGCAACCAATCGGATCCCTGACGCGACTGACACGGGGTCACCGGTATACTTCGGTGGCATTTAGAGGATTGGACTGATGAAGACTAGAAGACGATTGGCCGCGGCCGGCTTGGCCGCCGCAGTGCGGAGCACTCGATGGTTGTGACGTTGAGTTCTGCTCTCGTCACGCTCGTGGCAAGTGCGTTGGCACTGACGACGGCCCCTGACCCGCCGCCTCCGCCAACCGCAGAGGGACCCGCGCCGGCACCAGCACCAACCTCGGCACCGGCACCAGCACCAACCTCGGCACCAGCACCAACCTCGGCACCAGCACCAACCTCAGCACCAGCACCAGCACCAGCACCAGCACCAGCACCAGCACCAGCACCAGCACCAGCACCAGCACCAGCACCAGCACCAGCACCAGCCGTGATCCGCGAAGAACCTCCGAGCGGCTTGGGCTTCCTGATTGCGGGGCCGGTGGCGGTTGCGCTGGGTGTGCCCTTCTCGTTGCTGGGGAGCGACGCGTGGCGAGAGAACTGTGGGCCCACGAACTCCGACGTCGAGTGCAGCGGGGGTACGCTCCGATCGGTTGCAAGTCATACGGTGTCGCTGCTTTCGTACGGCGCAGGGATCGGGTTGACCGCTGCGGGGGGCCATCGCTACGGGAAGTACGCGGCGTCGCGGGACGCACGCGAGCACGGCCGAGTCCACGATCGCTCGGGCCTCGTCGTGACCGGGGCCATCCTCTTGCCGGCCTCGCTGATCGGCATGGTCACCGCGCGCACCCTCTACTGGCTCCCCACGCCGCGGTGCGAGACAGAGGACTGTGTGAAGACGTATCAACGCACCTCGACGGCGGCCGTCGCCGGGTTTGCGTTCGCGGCGAGCGCGGGCGCCGGTCTGATGCTCTACGGCCTTTCGTACAAGGAGTGGACCAAGAAGAACGTGCGGCTGTCCGTCGCGCCAAACATCGGTCGAGGCTCCGGTGGTCTCACGCTCCGGGGGGAGTTCTAATGCGGCCGGGCGCTTCTAGGGTCCTACTCACGATCTCGGTGTTGTGCATCGCCTCCAACGGATGCGTGCGCTGGGGCGAGGAAGAAGAGGACGACAATGACCAGGGTGGCTGCGGTACCAGTTCCTCGGATCCCGAGGATGACGGATACACGAGCGACCCCACAACCCCGACCGACGACGACATGGATGCGAGCGATACACTCGCCAGCGGCGGTGATCCGACGATTCCAGATCTTCCCCAGTGGCCGACGCCGTGGCCCATCGACGCCGACGCCGCGGTTGTGGTCTGGGGAAAGACAGGGATCCCTACCAAAAACCTCGACCTGGTCAAGAACATCTACCTGTCGTTGGGAGCGGACGGCGAGCCTGGCCCGGGCTCCTCGAGCACGGGGAGCACCTCGAATGGAACCTCGAGTTCCACGGATGGGACCACCGGGGCCTCCGACACCGATGCGCCGGACACGAGCGGGGGCATCGCGACCGATGGCCCCACGAGCGGCGACACCAACAGTACTGGAGGCGACACCGACAGTACCGGAGGCGACACCGACAGTACCGGAGGCGACACCGACAGTACCGGCGGTGACACCGACGGCACTCGGCCCGAGCCCAGCGCGGGTCTGAACATCCTGTGGGTCGCAAACTGCGACCCACGCACCGACACGGTGGGATGTCTCGCAGGCAACGTGCAGCCGTACTTTGCGATGGTCGACACCATCGGAAACATCGACTTCAAGCCGCTCTCCGAGGTCGACCCCCTCGCCTATGACGTTGTCGTCGCAGACTTTTGCGGCCCCGTCAGCGCCACGGCGGTCGGCGAGATGCTCGGAGAGGGCGCGCGGGTCTTGGTGCTGGGCGACACGTGGTGCGTGCGCAACGGTCAGACGAGCGCCGCGGCCGCCAACGAGCTGCTCGAGCACATCGGCACCCGATTCGACGGTGCCGAACTCTACAACCACGACTTTCTGGCACCCGAGGCGCGACGTGTCGGGGTCTTGGAAGGGGTCGAGCGCATCGATGCCTGGGGCGTGGGACTGCAGGGCCTGGGCCCAGAGTTTGAAGAACTGTTGGGGACCTCGATCGGCACGCTGCTGAGCTCGCGAAACTAGGCGGTCGAGATGATGCATAGCCTCAAGACTCAACGAACATGGCTTTTCCTTCTCGGTCTGCATCTCGTAGCGTGCGATCCATCGGAGGACGCTGGGACCACCGCGGGGGACAGCACTGGATCCGGCGCCGACCCGGTCACAGACGGAACAGCGGCCGAACCCACGCCAGCACCGGAGGCAGGCTTCCGGGTGTTCCCCAAGTACATGTTGCAAGACGTCCAGGCCGTTGTGACGATGGTGGCCGAGGGCGAGGACGATGCCGCGCCCTGTCCGGCGGACACCCTCGAGGCCGGCGGCTACCTCTGCGATACGGGCCCGCTGTTCCCGGCGGACGAAGTCACGATTTGGGTCGAACGGGATGGGTTCGAGCCGGCGCAGCGGAGCGCTTCGGTCGACGCCCTGACGCTCCAGGTGCTCGACGTCCATCTGAGCATCGAGGGTGGACCCACCGGGCTCTGGAGTGACTGCACGAGCCTCGACACGTTCGCCACGTGTGCGGACGTCTGCGCCGCAGGTGAAATGGTTTGTGTACCTGCGTCTTGCGCGGTGAGCGAGGACTCGGATGCGCTCGCCACCTCGAGGGTGTTCGGCGATCTCGACTGCGGTCAGGACGGCCAGCTGGCCGCAACCCAGTCCTGCAACGCGGAGCTTCCTGAGCCCGACGCAGAGGTCCAGGCTGTGCGCTGCTGCTGCGAGAGCTGAAGCGCGCCGGAGTCGGCGTTGCCGTTCGCCCATGCCGGCTCCGAGCTGCAGTGACTCACAGCCGATGGACGGTCGGGCTACCGCTCGGACCTGACACTGTACTAGTGGACGAATACAGTGCGTCAAGAACGGAGGTTCTGCGATGGTTGAGTTCAACCGCGACCGGGGCAACCCTGTCTATCTAGCCACCCGGGCGCGGCTCCGCGGCAGAGTGCCGCCGACCGCTCCGTCGCCTGAACCCCAGCAGCCCGAGTATCGTCAGCGCGGACCAAGCGAGGTGGTCGCCCTGGCGTCCCCCGGAACAACTGCAGCCGGAGTCTCCGCCACGGTCGCCCCCGAACGGGGGCAGGCCACCGCCGGCACCGCTCGTGCCGTTTCCGCTGCTCTGTGTGCCACCATCCGATGCGGTTGTTGACGCCCCTGTGCTCGGGTTGCCATCGCCCCCACCGCTGCTCCCACCCCCGCCACTATCCCCGGCGCTCGCCCCGTCGTCTGCGACGTACTCGACGTGCAACGTTGGCCCCAGCACGGCGGAGCTCTCCTTCGAGTGAAAGTGCACGCCGTTGAGATCGCCCGCCTGAGGCACCAGCGCGAAGCTGTACACACCAGGGTCCGCGACCGCGGCCGACACGTCGAGAACATAGGCCTGGTCCAGTCCTACCGGTGAAACGCGATCGAGTGCGGCCCCCGAGATCGGCGGCCGGGTGTTCCACGTGAGCGTGTCCTCCGACCATTCGTTGTCGAGCACGAGATAGACATCGGCACCATCTCCGTCCCCCGAGCCATCGGGCCACGACCGCAGGTGCAGCTCAGCCGCTTGGACGGGTCCCGGCAAATCGCTCAGGTCGAACTTGAGGAAGAACTCGCTGTCGCCGGCACCGCACGAGAGGTCGTCGACAAGTGGGTATACGGCCGCGGGATCGACCGCCGACGCCGTCACGTCTTCGACCGCGATCACATCCGCGGTCTCGAGTTCAGGGTTGGGGTCGGGCTCCGTGGGCTCCTCGAAGCAGATCTCGTTCGTCGTGGAGATGGCGTTGGGCATCGGCCAAAGGCTCCCATCGGTACCGACGAGGATCGAAACCACGTCGACCTCGATGCCGTACATGTTCGCGCCCACCGCTTCGTGAACGACGCCATCGCAATCGACCTCGTACCCGTGTTCGGCAGGGTCGATCCAAACGGTCACCTGGCACTGCTGCGCGGCGTCGACAAAGATCGCCTCGCCCGGATTCGGATTGGCCCATCCCTCCGGGCAGTCCGCCGCTGCACAGCAAGTGTCGTTGTATTCTTGCTTCAGCGTCCCCGGCGGATGGCTGAGGTTCGGCGGGTTGTCGGGCCCGTAGAGCTTGGTGACGAACCCCGAAGACCCCGCGCAAGCCGAGTTCCCGAACTCGGCGACGGCACCCTTGGTCGTCGCGTAGTCGTCGGGGTCGACGTTCGTGACGTCGAAGGTCAGCGTCGCCGTCGTCGTGTGGAAGCCGTTCTGCGCCATGTAGGCATTGAACTCATCAATGCTCATGCACGTTGTCTCCGCGTGTACCGGTAAGACCCACAGCGCAGGGCAGACGAAGAGCAGGAGCGTCACCCATGTTCGCATCGTAGAAGCGACCATACCACGCCCGCGTCGAGCGACTTTCGTGGCTCACTCCCGAAGTGCGGCGACCTCGGCCTCGAACGCGGGGTTGGCCGCCACGGCGGCGTCGATGAACGACTGAGCATCGTCGCCCATCGCATGCGCCAACTTGGCCCGTCCCAGGTTCGCGTGCGCCCAGAACACGCTGCGATGCCCGTCCGGTGCGGCGTCCAAGATCGACCACGCGCGGGCATAGGCCGCCGACGCCTCCTCATTGCGCCCCGCCTTGGCCAACAGCTCTCCCAGGTTCGCCAGCGCCGGGACCACCGTCATCGGGTTGGATGCCTCTGGGCTGCTCTGGGCGGCCTTCAAGGCGCGGCGCTGCACTGAGACGGCAGAGTCCAAGTCGCCGCGCGCATCGTGTAGTGCGGCCACCGCCCCGAAGAGCTGGCGGTTGTCATGATGGTCGGCGCCACGCAGCTCGGTTGCACCTCCCATCGCGGCCTCGAGGATGGGCGCGGCCCCGTCGAGTTCCCCGATCGTCACCAACATCCACCCCAAGTTGGTCGCCGCAACAATCGTCTCGGGATGCGCGGAACCTTTGGTCGCGGTGCGAATCGCAAGTGCCCGCTCGAACGGTGAGCGTGCCGCCGCGTAGTCCCCCTCCCCCGCGAGGATCGCTCCCTGCATGGTCAGGATCTTCGCCAGCGCTTCGGACTTGGGACCGAGGGCATCCTCCAGAATCGTCTCGGCCCTCCGTGAAGATGCAAGTGCGCTCGCCATGTCGCCTCCTTGGGCCTGACACTGCGCAAGCGCGGACAGGCTGTACGCCTCCGACGGGGAGCCGTCCCCGAGTTGCTCGACGTAGATCTCAATCGAGGCTTTCAGGTGTCTGAGCCCCTCCTCGCACTGGTTCATCCGCGACAACGCGTAGCCCAGCGAACGCAGCGTATCGGCGACGTACAGCGACCCCAGGTCCGTCTCCTGTCGGATCTCGAGGGACCGCCGGTACGAAGTCACAGCCTCTGGATAGCGCGAAGAGCTCTCGAAGCTACGACCTTGGGCGTAGTGCCAATACGACAAGAGACCCGGAGGATCCCCTGCAGTGGCGACGACGGAGCGTCCGAGTTGAGCGGCCTCGAGGGCGCGGTCGTACTCGCCCAGAGAGATCCAGGCTTCAACCCGCTCGATGAATGTCCGCGCTTGCGTCCACGTGTCGCCATGCACCGCCGCCTGCTGCATGGCGTCCTGCCCCAGGGCGAGCGAGCTCTCGAAGTTGTCGCGCCGACGCTCGACCGAAGCCAGTCGGTACAGCGCCGCGATGACACTCGCCCGGTCTTCCCCCTCGCGAGCGGCTTCCAACTCAGACGTCGCCGCCGCAAAGGCCTCATCAAACCGCGAGGCGACCTCCAGCGCGAACGCGCGAGCGAGTCCCTCCGAGAGTGCGGGCCGCTCAGACCCACCAGAGCACCGGTCCTGCGAGACCGCCCCGTTGAGGCTGCCCAGGACCGCCCAGCGCGCGGCTCCGGTAGCCTGCTCGGAAGCTCCGACGCGCAACAGTGCGGCGACCTCCCTCGCTTCACCAATGAGGCACGCTTGACGGGCAGCGGACGCGGGCGCTTGGCAGGATTGCGCGTACGCCTCTGTCCAACGGTCGGTCCAGCGCTCCACCTGCACGATCACGCTCGAAGCCACCTGAGGCGCCGAGTCCTCAAAAACCTGCAGCGTCTCCGCCCGTGCAGGGATCAGGGCCTCCAGCTTTCCGTGCGCGACAGCGTCGCAGTCCGGCTCCTCGTGCGCGGCGGCTGCCCACGTGCCGACGGCAAGCACAGAGACCCCGCCCAACACTCCGTAGGCCGTCCGGCGAGTGCGCTGTTGCATCCCGTGACGCAGGGCCTCGGCGAACGTACGCACGTCCGCGTAGCGAGCCTCCGCGTCATCGGCCAGCGCTCGGCGCAACGCCCCCGTCGCCGATCCACACGCGCCGATCCGTCCTGCGCTGAGCGCCTCTGCCGTCGGTCGGTCACCTGTGAGGAGTTCGACCGCCACCAACGCCAGGCTCCACTGGTCGGCCCGAGCGCTGCCGCAGTGGGTCGCACGAGCTTCGGGAGCCATATAGGCGGGGGTTCCCCCCCGGGGCCCGTCGCTGGACTCAGCATCTGCCGCGAGTCCAAAGTCGATCAGCGAGACCCACGGCTCGCCGTCCCGCGTCTCAACGACGATGTTCGAGGGCTTCACGTCGTGGTGCACCAACCCAGCGTCGTGTGCCGCGGCCAGCCCATCGGCGCACTGCAGAACCACCTCCATCCGGGCCTTGGGATCGGGCTCTGATTCCGTGGCCCAGCCGCGAAGATCGTGGCCTTCGAGCAGAGCCATGGAGACGAACACCGATCCCGCGTCTTCGCCGACGTCGTGCACTGCCACCACGTGCGGATGCCGAAGCCGGGCCAATGCACGGGCTTCGGAGAGAACCTGCGCCCGCAGGTCGGCCCCTTCCCGCGGTCGAATGAGCTTCAGCGCAACCCGGCGACGAAGCTCCTCGTCCCAGGCCGAATAGACATCCCCCATGCCGCCGCCGCCAAGTCGGTCGATGACGATGTAACGGCCAACGGTCGTGCCGCGTCGAAGTCGGGCACCCGGGTCTGCGGTCACGTCTTCGCCGGTTCGGGGGCCAGCCAGCAGGGCGCTCGTGGTGTCGTCGTGCATGATAGGATCGCGTGGTTCGTGTCTGGCTCGGACGATACGACGTCACTGTGGGCGGTGACGCCCAAGCCCTCGCTGGGGACGAGAATCCCCGCGTTGTTGGGTATTGGCGTGGGCATGCCAAGGCTGGTCCTGCTGCGCGATGCTGAAACGGTCCTGGGGCGCGGGCAAGACACGAGCGTCATGCTGGAAGCACGGGGCGTGTCGCGAGAACACGCCAAGATCGTCATGCGAGACGGTCAGACCGCAACACTGGTCGACCTCGAATCGCGCAACGGCACCTTCGTCAACGGAGACCGCATCGATCTGGTGGTGCTCACCGAGGGCGACGAGGTCCACCTCGGCCCGATCGCCTCGTTTCAGTTCGTTCGTCGCATCGAGGACGAACTCGAGCGCGCGAGTCGGCGGGTGGCCCGAACCCGGCTCGACGCCCTCACCCCCCGCGAAGCGCAAGTGGCTCGCGAGGTGGCGCGCGGCGGAAGCAACAAAGACATCGCGGGCCGCTTGGGCATCAAGCCGCGCACGGTCGCCGCACACCTCGAGCACACCTTCGCCAAGCTCGATATTGGCTCCCGCGCAGAGCTCACGCGACTCGTCACCGAAGACGAGCTGACCACCCGCTGACACGGCATCCACCCTAGGCGGGTCCTTCGCTTCGCGCATGGGTCGAATTGCCAATGAGGCCGGGACCTGACGCACACGGCCGCCGGGGCTGAGGTGAGGCAACCCCACCGGCGTATTGGCAGGACGACCGATGCCCGGATCCTCCGGTCGGCCTACACCAGCGGGGCCATGACGCCGACTCGCGCTTTCCCCTTCCTCGTCGCCCCAGTGCTCAGCCTCGCGCTGGCACTTGGCCCTCGGCCTGCGGCCGCCGCTGACACCACCTGGGCGCAGACCCTGGACACCCCCGCCGTCGCCGCCCACGTCGCGGCCCATGGTGGCGACGTCTTGATCCTGACCGCGGGCCGGGGCTCCAACTCCCTGCGAGAGGTCGCCAAGGCCCTTCGGGCCGAGCTCGAGGAGACCGGAGACGCGGGGGTCGTTTCTCTCTCGGAGTCGAGCAAGAAGACCGCGGGACTCGACGACGCCAGCCTCTTGGGCGCACTCGACAGCGACGCAGATCGTATTGCGATCGTCCGCGTCGACGACGACCGCGTCACGGTCTCCGTCTACGACAACGGTGGCACCGCAATCGGCGGGTTCTCTGCGGCGCGCGGGGACATCATCGAGGCACCTCCACAGACATCCCACACCGGCGACAGCCCACTGGCGATCGTCGAAGGCGAGGTCCCCGAATCCGAGGACAGCGCGCTGGCCGAGTACGACCGCAAGCGCGTCGTGTTCGACGGTGCGCTCCAGGTCACGGCCACAGGAACGAACAGCGCGGTCGTCTCTCGGAGCTTCGAGCCACGCACGGGTGCGGGCGCTCCCCTGCCCGGTGACGAGTACTACGCGTACGTCGGTCGTGACGACCTCGCCAAGGAGTACCGGCAGCGCAAGGCCGCCCGGCAAGGCCTGATCACCGCCGGAAGCCTCGCGGCGGTGACCGGACTCGTCGTGATGCTCGCGCTTCCCCTCGCTGCGGTCGCCGAAGATGACGGTTGCATCTCGATCGAAGACCCCTTGGAGTCCGACGCATGCACCGCAAGTGCGGACAGTCGGCAGAAGAAGAAGGTCCGGCGCGGGCTTGGACTCGGAGGAGGACTTCTGGCCGGCGGCATCGTGATGGGGGTCATTGGCGGCAAGATCCGTCCACACACCTCGACGGCGACCGACGTGCAAGAGATGGGCGAGTCCTACAACAAGGACCTGCGCAAACGCCTTGGTGTTCGCGAGGTCGCCGTGCGCGGCTCCGCAGATCGCAGCGGCGGCGGCGTGGTGCTCTCGGGGAGGTTCTAGTGCTCGGCCCCCTCCTGCTGGCGACCGCACTCCTGGGGTCTCCGGCTCCGGCCACCCCCACGCTCGAGGCGATCGAGCGAGAGACCACGAACCTCTTCGATCGCACCGCCCCTTCGGTCGTGCTCGTGGAGACGCGCGACGGTTTCGGTTCTGGTTTTTTCGTGAGTCCGCTGGGACACATCGTGACCAACCGACACGTCGTCGGCGCTGCGGCGACCGTCAAGGTCCGGCTGCACGACGGACGCCGCATGGTGGGAACCGTCGTCTCGCGGGGCGCTGGCGGAGTCGATGTCGCCCTCATCAAGGTCTCGGCCAAGCACACCCCTCCCCTCGCCTTCGCCTCGACCCGGTCGCTCCGAATCGGCACATGGGCAGGAAGCGTCGGACACGGGCGGGGCGGTGTATGGACCCTGACGACCGGACTGGTCTCCAACGCCCATGGTGCGAGGGACCGTGGCGTGCTGCAAACGCAGATCCCGCTCAACCCAGGGTCTTCCGGCGGCCCAGTCTTCGACCGTCGCGGACGCGTCGTCGGTATCGTCGTGTCGGGCATGCTCGACAGCGACGCGATCAACTTCGCAATCACCCCGGAGACCGCGCTCGCTGCGTTGGCCAAGCTCCGCCCGCTGTCGAACTGCCTCACCATCAACGCGCCCGCCGGGGCCAGCGTCTTCGTCCGGGGCGCCCGCGTCGGCACGGGTCCGGTGGTCACCATCGTGGCCGAGCCGGGAAAGTACCGGGTGGAGGTCGACGGCCGCGGCGGCCGGAAGCAACGCACCGTAGTCTTCCCCGACGTTCGCTCCGTCTCCTTCGGTTCCTGACAAAGGGCGTCAGAATCAGAGGGACTTGGGGCACACTGCGCGGCATGGCGACCTACGCGATCACCGGGACCAACCGCGGCATCGGACTCCAGCTCACTCGGCAAGCCAAGGCGGCCGGCCACCGCGTCATTGCGCTGTGCCGCACCGCGAGCGACGCCCTCAGGGAAGCCGATGTCGAGGTTCACGAGGGCATCGACGTTGCCGACGACAGCGTCACCGAGACCCTGGCGAGGATCTTCGAGGGTGAGGCCGTCGACGTTCTCATCAACAACGCCGGTCTCCTCCGCCAAGAGACGCTCTCCAACCTGGACCTCGACGGAATCCGCCGCCAGTTCGAGATCAACGCACTCGGGCCCCTGCGCGTCACCAAGGGCCTGTTGGGTAGCCTCGGGTCCGGTGCAAAGGTCGCCATCGTCACGTCCCGCATGGGCTCCATCACCGACAACACGTCAGGGGGCTCCTACGGCTACCGGATGTCGAAGACCGCCGTAAACATGGCGGGCGTCTCGCTCGCACACGACCTCAAGAACGACGGCGTGGCGGTCATGCTCGTGCACCCGGGGTTCGTGCGGACCGAGATGACGGGCGGCAACGGCATGATCGAGGCGGAAGAATCAGCGCGAGGGATTCTCGCCCGGATCGACGGCCTCACGCTCGAGAAGACCGGATCGTTCTGGCACCAAAACGGCGAAGCGCTGCCCTGGTGAGGCTCGCAACCCCGCTCGGGCGGGGTCCAAGCCGCGGGCCGAATCAGCCCATGTCGTAGAAGAACTCTTCTTTGACGATCTTACCGCTCTCGACCGTGAAGAGCCCGACCTCGTCCATCTGCATGCGCTGACCGCTGGGCTTGTTCGTGATGTCGTACTCAAAGCGGACGGCAAAGCGGTCCTCACCGTGCGGGTACGGGCCCGCAACGGCGGCGCTGTGAACCTCGTGGTTCTCGCTCCACCACTGGTTCTTGCCGCGGACGGCCTCGATGCCCTGGGCAACCCGGTTTCCGTCCGGGCCCGCGGTCGCCTCGATGCTCTCGATGTTGTCGGCGTACAGCGTGTTGATCGACTCGAGGTTCTTGCCCTCTTTGCAGAACGCGACGAGCTTTTGACCGATTTCTTTGGCTGACATGGCCGAAGGCTAACGGATCCAGGGGCTCAACTGGTCGCCCAACGGCCGACCGACTTCAGGCGTTCTCGGGCCGGTCGCCGATCCCCCCGCGAACCCTGTTCCGACGCTTCGGGGGGCTACTCGTCAGTGAGCGCGTGCGGAGCGTTTTGCCGGACCAACGCCAGAATCGGCTCGACGTCTTCTTCCCGAACGGTCAGCGTCGTGGCTTGCTTCCGCCCTCGGATGTCGAAGCGCAGCTGATGCACCCTTCCCAACGCGCCCGGAGCGTTCGCGGCCTGAACCGTCGTGTAGACGACCTTGTCGAGAACGGACGGATCCCCCGTCAACGCACCGATGACCGCGCGGCCCATCCGGGCGAACTTGAACAGGCCCATGTACAACATGAGCAACCCTGTCGCGATGAACACCAACGCGAACCCGTACAGTGCGACGAGGGCCGCCGTACTCATGTCGGCAGCCTCAGAGTCGATCCCCAGCGCATGCAGTGCGATCATGAACAGCCCGAGCGCCACAATGCACGGGCCTGTGACGTTCATCGTTCGTGCCGTCTTCGCCGTCGCCGCGCGGATCCGGTCGAGAGCGTCTCGTTCCTCCATCACCCAGGAAGACGTACCATTTTGGACACCGTTGCAGGAGCCGACCTAGAGGGGGGAGAGCGTGCCGTCCGAAGCCCGGATCCACCGCGGCGTCAGCACTTCGTCCGTCGCGGACATCGCGTCCTCCTGCGAGGGCACGACCAATGCCTGCGGAGGCAGGTTCCAGGCGTCCGCTGCGAGTTCGTTGGGCACGTAGAAGCCCAGGTCGCCCATCGATCCGATCGTCAAGATACTCATCGGAGCGGCGGTGCCAAACCCACCGAGGCTTGGGCTCATCAGCTCGTCGTCCATGACGGTCTCACGCCAGTGACTGTCCGACGAGCCCTGCTGGGCGTTGTTCTCGACCGGGACCACCGCCCCGGCGAAGGGCTGACCGCCCAACAGCTCGAGGAACACCTCGGTGGCTCGGGGTCCGACGAAGTGCGTATCGGCCCCGGCGTTGTCCGGGATGCTGGGGTCTTGAAGCAGGCCCGAGAACCGCCACAGCGAACCAACACCCAGCACATGCCCCATTTCGTGAAGAATCACGGTCTCGAGGGAACCGCTGTCCTCGAGGACGTCCAAGTCGAAGGTGTCGAAGGTCATCACGCCCAAGTAGGGCGAGCCATCCTCGCGGATGGAGCACGGTCCCGCCTGTCCGAGAATGTTCCCGTTCTTGCCTCCCGGTCCGTCGATCTCCTCCAACTGCACGAAGATGTGCACCCCGGTCACCGACACGTTGCCGCCATCGAACGGTACGCCGCACTCCTGAGCGAGGCCGGATAGGGAACCCTGAATCGCCGGCAGCGCGTTGATGATGGCGCCTTGCCAACGCAGGCGCGCAGTCTCGAATGCGGCTGCCTGCGCGTCGGTCGGCGGGTTGACGTAGTGCAGGACGATGTCGAAGTCGGAGATGGTGCGACCGGTGAAGTCGACCGGCGCCAGAGCACCCGCTCCATCGACGACCGCGCGCACGAAGTAGTTTCCGTCGAGCTTGCCAAGCTGCCAGCTCTGCGCGGTGGCGACTCCGTCCACGTCCGTCACCGCTTGCACCTCTCCGACGACGCCCCCGACCAGCCCGGCGGTTGTGAACGTGACGGTGGTCCCTGCGACGGGCGTACCGCCGGCGGTCACCTGCACCGCGGGCGGACGCTCGATGAAGTCCCCGGCGAGCGCGGACTGGTCGACTGGGGACACGGCCTCGACGGTGTCAACCGCCGACTCGACGCATTGCCCGTTGCTGGGGATCTGCCCGGGCGGGCACGGGCACTGTGGCTCGCCAGGGATGCAGTCGGACGTTTCGAAGCCTCCACTGCCGCTGGAATCTGCGCCGTCGTCGGCGTCAGAGGATGGACCGGAGTCGGTCGCGAACTCGGTGTCGAATCCGCTGTCGTCGCCATCCGTATCGATGACCAGCCCTGCTTGGTCAAAGATCAACCGCTCGCTGCATCCCGAAGCCGCAACGACCAAAAGCCCCAAAGCCAAACGCGAACCCGTCACACCTGCATGGTGACCGTTGGGAGACGCTCGGCACAAGCCCCGCGACCGAACCGCCGCGGGGCTGATCTTTTTTTCACGATCTTTGAACGCCCGAGAGACTGACCATGGCATTGAGCTGAGCTCCGTCCTGGACGAACTCCGAGACGGTTCGGGCGAGAACCGACGACACGATCCCGATAAACGGCAGGTGGTCACCGTTTTCGCAGGTGGGCTGGCCCGGCGCGTCCTCTGCGTCGGGAGTGAACGCCACGTCCCAGCGGACCATCCCGTAGGTGCCATCCGCGGAGAGCGCCCCATGAAGACATGGGGTCGCGTGCTCTCGCACGTAGTCACAGATCAGCTGCCGACTCGCCGCGTTGTCAAAGCAGTCCAGCACGAGGCCGGCACCTCCAAGGAGCTCCGCCACGTTGCCGGCCGCGAGCCGAACACCCTTGGCCTCGACCTTCACCCCGTAGAAGTTTTGCAGCTGCATCTTCAGGGCTTGGGCTTTGTTCTTGCCGACCGACTGCTTGACGAAGGCCTGCGACCGCAGGTTCTTCGACTCCACGCGATCGAAATCGACGAGCCGCAGCGACACGTCGAGATTTCGACATGCCATCGCGACCGCCGACCCGAGCGCTCCCACTCCGCAGATCACCACGCGCATGGGAGCACCTTAGCTGCCGAACGGCACCTTGGGACGAAGGTAGATGCGAGCGCCACCCGCGGTGGGCAGGCGATCGACCACGTAGTCCCGGAACGCATCTTCGGGCAGGTGCGCGATGTGAAGCCCACGGAGCTGACCGCTGCGGATGAGCTCGACCGCCGTGCGGCGGATGTCGGGGTCGCGCATGTTGTCGGCGACGTTGGCTTTGTAGTCGACCGAGAGGCCGTTGTAGGTGATGTTGAGGATGGCCATGATTCAGTCTCCTTTCTCGGAGAGGTTCAGGCCCGAGGCAGACCGAATGAGAGCGGTCCACCAGGGCTCGGCTTCGACGATGTGATCGCCGACATGTTCAGTACGCTCGCCGGGGATTCGGCGGAGTAATTGGGTGGGGGTGATGACCGCGTAGCGGAGACGACGACCGAGCGCAGCATCCAGGGCCGCCATCGTGGTTTCGTCTTCGAGCGAGAACTTCGCCCCGCCCAGCGGATGAGTGTGCGCGACCTCGATGAGGTACTCGCGGCGTGACCAGATGGCCTGCCAACGTGCCCGCGAATCGGGGAGCGCCGTTGGGCTCTGCGAGGCGTCGCTCCACAAGACGGTGTCGTGATCGCCGATGAGAAAACAAACTTCGCGGAGCATGAGTCAACGTCCAGAGGAAGGGAGTGGCCCAAGGCTGCGGTCGACGGCCGCAGCCTTGCCCTTGGAGGGCTACCCCCGTCGCGTGATGTAGAGAAGACCGCCATCGATAGCTTCAGAAATGACGGACGGGAGCGCATCGAGGCCGAGTTCTTCATCCGCTCCGTCGAGGCAGATCCCGGAGTCGTAGACATGCAGGGTCTCCCAGTCGACGGTCGCCACGAAGCGCTCGCCGAGGTAGCGGAAGATGACCTCCATGGTTCGCTCGCCCGCAAAGCGCGAGTCGAGCAGCGTGGCCCCGGCCCCTTCGAGCGCGGCGGCTGCCCTTTGCGGGGCATCTTCGAGTGTGCCGGTGGGAGACGGGCTCCGCTCACGATGATTCGAGCTCGGGTCCAAGGTGTACACCCGAGCTTCGAGCGCATCGAGGACCGAGGCAGCACTGCGAGTGCCATCGGCAACTTCGTGCAGGACCGCCCCGACCTCGCGAGCCGAGACCCGCAAGCCTCGGACCTGCGCCTCACGCCGTAGCCGCGCAAATCCGAACGCACGTCGCAGGCTGGGCGTTGCGCCGACGAGCTCACCGATCGCCGCCCCTTCCAGCAGCGCCTCTCGGGCGCCCTCCTCCGCGTCCCCTTCAAACTCCAGCACGTCGAAGATCGGAGCGTCGCCGTGCCACAGCCGGGCAGTGACGGGCGAGAGCACCGGAGGCTCATCGTCCGGCGTCATCAGAACTCGCCGACACCCCTCGCCCCCGACAAACAGCCAGTCGTCGACGATGTGTCCGCGAAGACTCCTGCAGCGATGAAGCGACGGGGGCTCGGCTTGCGCGACTGCAGTGGCGTTGCGCCCCTTGACCTCGAAGTCCCACCAACCGACGGCGACACGTGCGGTCACGCGAAGCCGCCGGTCGGGGGCGTGGACGAACGCGCCGCCGAAGTACGGCAGCACCTTCGTTGATTGAACGCCGAGGAACTTGCGGTAGTCCACGTCCGTGTTCCTCAGGGTAACCGCAGCAGAGGAGTGCTCATGACCTTCTCGACCCAAGCGGTCTGCTTGACCACCCCGTCCGGGGACGGCGGCGGTGCTTCGAGCACGGTCTGCAGTACACGGGGCACCTGGTACGGGTCATCGAACTGCTCGACTTCCACGACCGAGAATGGCACGCCCAGCGCTCGCGCACAGTCGGTGACCGTGCGACCGCGGCCATAGGCCACGTTGAGGATCAACGCCATGGCGTCGACCCGGTAGCCCTCGTCCGCGAAACACTGCGCGAACCGAGCGCCCTGCTCACCAGCCTCGTCGCCGACGACGAACACGATGAGCTTCGCTTCCTTGGGCACCACAACCCCCGCGGCCGACAGTGCGTTCACGGCAGCGATGTGCATGGTACCTCCGCCCGCGCTCACGCCCGAGAGCATGTGCGCAACTGCCACTCGGCTGGACGCCTTGGGCACGTGCACCAACCCCATCGTGTCGAACGACGCGACGTGGAGCTTGTCGGACGGGAAACCCGCGAGAATACGCGACAGCGCGTCCACGGACTTCTCGAGTGCACCCTGCATCGATCCAGATCGGTCGATCAGGAACATCACATGGATGTCCTGCTCTCCCGTAGCCTCTTTGACGGCGTTGCGAGCCGCGGCATCTGCCGAAGCTTCCAAGCGGTTGCGGAGTTCATCGCTCTGCACGTTCTTTGCGATGTTCAGGCCCCGCTGATCGGTGGCGCTTTCGATCGCTTTTTCCCATGCAGCGCGGATGTCGGGGTCCGTCATCAGCCCTAGCTCTTCGAGCGTGGGCGTCAGCTGACGCAGGTCGCGATCCGACAGCGTCGGAAGCAGCGCGACCATGATGGCGGGCGTGAGGCCGATGTCGGCCGGCAGCCGTCCCATGACCTCCTTGTAGGCGAGGCGCCCGGTGACGATCGTTTCGCAGATCTCAGCCTCGCTGAGGCCATCGAACCGCTCCGACTTCTCCAGCTCGAGCCCATCGAGCCCGAGCTCACGGTGGCCGTCCTCCGCTTGCTTCTGCTTCCAGCCGAGGACGGCGAAGAAACGTTCCGACTGCGGCTTGTAGCCCACCTTGCGCGCGATGTTCTTGATCGTCTCCTTGTAGCCGGCCTTGACCAAGCCCTCGAGCAACGCCGGGTTGGCCTCTCGGTACGTCAGCCACTTGGCTGCGACCTTCGGCCAGCGACCCAGCGCAGGCTTGCGAGACGAGGCATCGACGAAGCCCGCCGTACGGTTGAGTTCGGCGATCTCGGGCGTCTCGAGCAGCTGGGCCACTCGAAGTACCGCCTTGGGCGTCATCATCCGCACCGACTTGCGCTCGTAGTGAAGCACCATGGCTTCGCCGATGAGACGCAGGTCGTCATCGTGGAACGCAACCGAGCCGTCATCGTCCATGACCGGCTGGCCCGAGCGCGGCTGCACCAGCATGAGTGCAGCCGAGGCGACCTTGAGGTCACGCCAGTCCGTCTTCGTCAGCGCGTAGCTTGCGAAGTGGGCCATCAGGTCTTGGTTGAGCCCGTAGATGTCGAGCAGACGACCGTAGAGGTTCTCGGCCGCGGGCACGAACAGACCCGGCGCAACCTTCTCGCCACCGCCGCGGTGCCCCTTCGCCGGGACCCACTTGCCACTGGCGTTGATGCCCGGGCGGTTGTGCCACAGGTGCGCCGATGCGTTGAGGACCAGGTCGAGCAGGCGCTCGGCTGGACCACGCTGTTCTTGTGGAAGGGTTGCGTTGGTCATCGTCTTCGCTCCAAATACGGTTGAGAGTTGATCGAGGATGAAAGGAAAGGGTGTCCGTTTCCGAGTGCTGAAGCCGCGAGGTGTTATCAGTCCCCAAAACTGGTGCCTTGAGCCACTCGGCCACAACCTCGTGAGAGGTCGACGGGATTCGAACCCGTGAACGTTGCGTGTAGGGCTTCGGCGATTGAAAACGGAGAAAGTGTGAGTCCACCCGAGTGAACGAGCCACGAAGTCAAATCCATTGCTCTCCCTACTGAGCTACATCCGCCGAAGCGGAGGCCGGAGTCGAACCGGCGACATATGGGTTGTTGCGTGTGGGGCTCGTGCGGATGGGTGGACAGAGTCGGTGCTGCGGGGCGGGCCAACGAAAGCTGGCCCAGCCGCGGGCTGGAGCGAAGGCGAGGTCGCTCGACAACCCGCAGCTGTTCCACACAGCGAAGAGGGTTTCACACGCCCGAGTGGCGGAGCCATGGGCGATTGTATCGCCGCCTCAAGAGGGCGGTGCCTTTTCCATTTGGCTACAGGGCCACAAGTGGCCCCGGCTGGATTCGAACCAACAAATTTGAGTTGCGTGTAAGGCTCTGGCGATTGGGCGTGTGAAGAAAAGGTTTCGCGTCCGAGTGTTGAAGCCATCGTCGATCCGGCTGACAGCCGGACGCCCGTCCACCGGGCATGACCTCTGAATGGTGCGAGTGCGGGGATCGAACCCGCGAGTTGCGTGTGGGGCTTCCTCGTTGGACGCGAGGGAAGTCTTGGCCACTCCAAGTGCTCTTGGACCGGAGTCTGGGCCTACGGAAAAAAGGGTGGGTTTCCGAGTGCGGGGGCCGTTGGATCGTTTTCGAAACGACTGCGTATCAGGCAGTTGGCCAGAGGCCGGGCGTGTAGGGCCCACGCGATGGGAAGCGCCGAAGATCGGTGTCGAGGGCACGAAAAAGCCGCCTCGACGGAGTGTCGGGCGGCTGCCGGAGTCTCAAACGTGGGAATGACCCCACGAGACAGGCAGGCCGCTAGACCAGCATCTCCACCCCACCACAGTGGGATTGGCTCTTGCGTCCGTCCGCGGACGTGTTGGCTGGCCTCGACATGGACTGGGGTTTAGTGCCGCCCTAGCCCATCGTCAAGGATGTTTCTCGAGTTCTTTTTGGCGGTGTCCGGGCAGGTCCGACACCGGGGACTCGGAGCCGCCCGCCTTCCGGCTCGCGTTCATTCACGCGGAGGTCTGCCGCCGCTTCGAGACCGCAAACCGCTGGCTCGACCAAGCGCGCGCTTCCCCTGCTGAAGCAGCGCGGCACCCGGGAAGACCTCAAAGAGTGCAACGCAGACCTCGCCGCGCTCGACGAGCACTGAGAGACGCCAAACCAAAGCAAAAGGGCCCAACCTCCACGGAGGCGGGCCCTTCTTCGTAGCGATTCGCTTACTGCCAGATGAGCTCGACGCGGCGGTCTTTGCTGCGCTCGGACTCATTGCTTCCGGCAGCTTCGAGCGAGCCCTTTGCAATGACCTGCATGAGTTCGCCGGGAACGCCCTTCTCGGAGAGTGCACCCTTGACGCTCTGGCCACGACGCTCGGTGAGGAGAATGTTGTACTCCTCTGTGCCCAGCGAGTCGGCGTGCGCCTCGAGGAAGATGCCGCGGTTCTCGTTGACGATGCACTCGGCAGCGGTGGTCAGCGACTCTTCCGCCTGAGGGGTGAGCTTGTTGGAGTCGAATGCGAAGAAGATTGCATCGACGCCGCAGGGGCCGTTGCCTTCGCCGTCGCCGCCGTAGTCACCCGAGAAGACACACATGCCGCCGTCGCAGATTTCGTCCATGGGGCACTGGTCGTCGGTCTGGCACTGACCCGAAGCCGAGCAACGGCCGGTGGCCAGCTCGCAGGTACCCGGCGAGCACTCGATGTCGTCGCTACAGGCCGAGCAAGCGCCGGCGGTGCAAACGAGACCACCAAAGCAGTCCAGCTTTTGGGCGCACGGAGCGTTGAGCTCGCCGTCGCCGCCTTCACCGGTGCCGAGGGCAGCAGCTTCGGCCGGGTCCATGCAGCGGAACTCGTGACACACGAACGCGGCCGCGCCTTCGGGGCCTTTGTCCACGCACTCTGCGTCGGTCTTGCAGTTCTGACAGGTCCCGTCGACGCACGTCTCGCCGAGGTCCGCCTTGCAGTGCTTGTCTTTTTTGCAGACGGGGTACTCGGGCTTCTTACAGCCGCCGACCATGCCCATGAGGGAGGTGGCGAGAAGAAGGGACGAGAGCTTCAAAGCAGTTCGAAGGGTGGTCACAGCGCCGGAAGCTTGCACGGGCTTCGCCATGGCAGCAAGGGCCGAAGTCACGCCCAGGATCCGCCATCTTCTCGGGGGTTTCGAGGCTCCTATCGCAAACAGGTTCCGTGAGGCAGCCTGCCCCACCGGGGCAACGGGTCACCGCGGCCCCGGACCCGGTTTTTGGAGCAACTGCGCGGCCCGTAGCCCACACTGCACCCATGGCAGCCGTTGTGTTCGACCTCGATGGAACGTTGGTGGATTCGCTCGGGGACATCGCGGCCTCCACAAACGTCTGCCTGGCCGCTGCCGGACTCCCCACACACACGCAGGACGCTATCCGGGGCTTCGTGGGGTACGGGATGGGCATGTTGGTGGAGCGGGCGCTCGGGCCCCATGCCACGCCGACTCGGGTCGAATCCCTCCTGGCGGCCGTCCGAAGCCACTACCAGCAACACGCGACCGACCGCACACTGCCCTTCCCTGGCATCGCGGAGTTGCTCGAGACACTCGTCGAGCGCGGAGTCTCGCTCGCAATCGTCAGCAACAAGCCTCACGAGTTGACCACCAACATCGTTCGCGTGCTGTTCCCGGACGTGCCGTTTGGCTTCGTGACCGGCGAGTCTCCAGCCATCCCTCGTAAGCCGGACCCCACGGGGCTGCTCACCGCCTGCGCCACGCTTGGGGTCTCCCCCTCGACGACAATGTACATAGGGGACACCCCCGTGGACATGGAGGCCGCCCGAGCCGCCAACATGCGAAGTGTCGCGGTGACGTGGGGGTTTCGGGACCGCGCGGCGCTCGAGTCAGCTCGGCCAGACCATTGGGCGACACAGCCCGAAGACATCCTTGCCGCCCTCGAAGGGTAGCAATTCGAACCACCGGCCCGGGGCAGACGTTGTAGGGTGAGGCCGCCATGGACTGGCGTACATCGTTGCTCGAGATGAAGCCCGTGGAGTCGCCGAAGGCGGTTCGGCTGCTGGGTGTCCTCGCCGCGGTGTCTGTGCTCATCGCGCTCGGGCTTGGTTTGTCTCGCATCGATGCCACTTCGATGTGGCTCGACGAAGCGTACTCGGTGGTGGATGCGCAGCGTCCGTGGGCAGACATGCTCGCGATGCGTACCGAACGGGGAACCTCCGTCCACCCGCCGATGTACTCGATTGCGCTGCGCGGGATGCTGGCAACCTGCGGCGTCAACGAAACCTGTGCGCGTCTGCCGTCCGTCTTGGGTGCTGCGGGAGCCTGCGCCGTCCTGGTGATGCTGGCAGGCCGGATGTTCGGCTGGGTTGCCGCCGTCACCGGAGCGTGGATGTGGCCGACGCTGCCCTACCTTCTCAAGTACGCCGACCAAGCTCGCGGCTACACGCTGCTGCTCTTGCTCTCGGCCGTCGCGATCGCCTGCGGTGCCCGGGTGCTCGGGTTCTGGGGCAACGAACGGTGGCGGCGAGCGGCCACGTGGGGCCTGGCGCTCTGCGTCGCCTCGATGATCGGTATGCACTTGCTCGCCGCGACGTTTGTGGTGCCGCTGGCCGCCGCGTTGTGGCTGCTCACCCGCGGACGAGACCCGCGGGCCCGAAGCGAACTGCTGCGCGCAACGATCCTTGCTGCGCTGTTCATCCTGCCGCTGGCGATCGCGGTGGGCGCTGCGGTGACCGGAGACGACACCGCCCGGTTCGCCTCCGCCCCCGGAGCTGCCAAGGGCCTCGAGCGCATGACGCACGCGTTGGTGTCGCTCGCGGAGTACACCTGGACGACTCCGGCTCTCCTGGCCGCCGCGGTGATCCTGACCCCGGGACGTCGCCGCGGTCTCGTCCTCGTGGGCCTGCTCGTCGCCCTGCTCCCAGTCGTCCCGCTGCTCGTTCGGGCCCCCTCGCACTTCATCGTACTTCGGTACTTCTTCCCGTCGGTCGGCGTGGTCGGCCTGCTTGCGTGTGCCGGCGTTGCAGCGTTGGTCGCGGCCCCGGGCCGGCTCCCGAAACGTTGGACGTCGCGGGTCCCCATCGCGGTCCTGCTCGTCGTCGGCGTCGCACTGGGCGGCGTGCCCTCCCGCATGCTCGGACAGCGCCACGCCAAGAAGCTCCGCAAGCGGGCACGCGGTCGCTCCTTCGAGCCATGGGATGAAGCGTCCACGTGGATCGCCGAGCGCAGCGACCCCGGAGCCCTCATCGTCGTCGTCCCGCACGAAATCCTGTGGCCCACGCTGCGCGTCTACCCCGTGAGCGACTCCGAGGTTGTGTCCGACGATGCCGAAGCGCTGCTCGCCCGGTTGCAGGATGACGAGCCGGCTCAGGTCTTCGTGGTGTGGTCGCACATCTCCACCAAAGAGCGGCAAGCGACCCTCAATCGAGTCATGCGGACGATGGGTCGCGCCCGCTACCGTCCTCGCGACAACGAGGTTTTCGGGCGCCGGGCGATCCTCGTCAAGGAGTACCGAAATCGATGAACGAGTTCCGGTGAGTTGACCGGCGGCCAACCTGATCTATGCTTGACCCCGTGTCGCGGTTCGCGCTGCTCTTGTCGTCCGGTGTCTTCGTCGGCTGCTCGGTCCCCACGCCCGTGGGAGAACTGCAGCAGGCCGCCGCGGGGTCTGGCGCGACCTCGACAACCGACGGTTCGAGCGGGGCGCCGCTGCCTTCGAGTTCCTCCGCCGCATCCACCCCCACAGGATCCTCCACCGCACCGACGGGCGGCTCTTCCAGCGGCGACGCGATTGTGGCCGAGATGACCTCGTTCGCGATTCGCCGGGGGGACATCCCCAACGAGGACCCCACCGACACCGTCGATACAATCGGCTCGGGTGTGGACACCGGATCCGAAGGGGACCCCGACGACCTCATCATCACGATCGGCATCACCGCGGGCAGTTGCGAAGAGCCGAACGCCCTCGACCCCTGCCAAACCTGGACGGTCACGCTCGTCCTCTCGCCCGCGCAGCAAGCAACCGGGACCTACACCGACGGCGAGATCGACGGATTCTATGGTGAACAAGGCGCCGCGGAACCGGACGGGAGTTGCCCCGGCACCGGAGGCACACTGTTCGGCTTCACGGTCATCATCGAGTCGATCGATGACAGCGGCGTCGAGTTGGTGTTCGAGGGCGACGGAATCGGGCCCAGCAATGCCGACCTCACCGGCATGAGCTTCTCCGTCCCCCGCTGCTGAGGAGGACGTCGGAAACCCCGGCGAGGCCGATCGCAAGAACGACGAGTGAGACGTCCATCGGGTTCTCCGACGTCCTACGTGGGGGTGACACCCCGCCGCAGGGGCGCTTCGCCCCGGGGTATCCCCCCGTTCACAGAGCACTCACGAATCAGCGATGTCCCGGTCGCGTCTGAGTTGCGTGACGAGAGTTGGCGCACTCCTGAGTTCGGTTCTTGCGGTCTCCGTGGCAAGCACGGCGACCGCAGCGCTGGCGAGGAGGAATGGCTTCGACCTCGACGATCTGCGGGACCTTCCTCGCACCCTCCGCGGTGGGCCTACCCCGGTCACGGTGTACCTGCACCGCGACGGAGGTCGGGTGTTCGCGGGAGCGGACGATCCTGCCCAGGCGCGTTCGGGCGTGCTTCGACGCAGCGGCGTGTCCGTCGCCGACGTCCCCGCCTATCGAGGCAGCGACGGACAGTGGCAACAGTTCACCAAGTGCGTCGAAAACCACTTTCGTGCGTTCGACGTGACCATCGTCGATGAGCGTCCCGTAGGAAACAAGTACGTCAGTGTGATGGTGGGCGGCGACCCGAAGATGCTGAGCCTCGCAGAGACGGTCGGCGGCGTGGCGCCGTACACCGGCAAGGTCCTGTCGTCGTCGGTCGTGTTTGTGTTTCAGACGCCCCACAGCAACACGCGGTCGTTGTGCGACACCGCAGCCCACGAGATCGGCCACACCATGGGCCTGGACCACAGCCGTCAATGCAACGACGTGATGAGCTATGAGGCTTGTGGTTCCAAAGCCTTCCGTGACGAACCTGCCCGTTGCGGCGAATGGGGTGACCGCCCGTGCGCCGACGGCCATGGATCTCAGAACACCTGGGGAACCCTCGCAACGCTGGTCGGCACGCGGAAGGCCGCACGCTCGGCGCCACCACAAGCGACCCGCGTCCGTCGCCCAACCTCGCCTCGCCCCGTCACACCGTCTGTGAGTGTGAAAGTGGGACCCGCAACCGCGAACTCGACATACACCGTCAAGGTCGACGCGAGAGACCCCGATGGCATCAAGAAGGTGGAGCTGATCTGGTACGATCGTCGGGCCCGCAAGCTGACCTGCGGCGAGAAAAACCCCGCGCGCCCGTTCACCTGTGTGCGCCGAGGCAGCGAGTACATCTTCAGCATCCCGGTCCGCACCGGCTCCTACAAGTTCGTCGCGCGCACGATTGACGGCACGGGCGCGATGAAGCGAACAGTGGCGTACGAGGCCATCTTTCGATGATGACCGGCTCCGTTCCGCACATTCCGCTCAAGGTGTCCGCAATCCGGCCGATAGGAGAGGCTGTGTCCCACGCACTCACCGACCTCATTGGCGAGATTCCCGCCGTGCGAGACGAACCCTCAGCGGCGCGAACCGGCGTTTGGACGATTCGCCCGAACCAGGCACTCCGGTGGGCCCGGCGCTCTCCGACACCCGGTGAAGAGGGTGGTCTCACTCCAGCCGCAACGGTAGCAATCCGCGCTGTGGGGGTGGTGAGCGCGGTGCTGCTCTCGGGCATGCTGGGCGGGGTCGGAGCCTGGGCCCTCTCCGCTCTGACCTAGGAGCCGAGTCTCAGCGACGCCTGCAACTCCGAGTCGATCCCACACGAGACGGCAGGCTGCTACGCTCAGAGCTGGTGGGTCTTCTCAAGACACGCCCCGATGTGTCCCTGTACGCGCCGCGCCTCATCGACGCGGGGCGCGAGTACACCGCGCGCGTCGTGCTCCGCTGCCCGGCTCCTCTGCCTGTGACCTCGGTGGTCGTCGAGTTCATCGGCGAAGAGTCCTGGTACACGCAGAGCCAGTACGGTCGGCATGGCGAGTCATCGGTGTTCTTCCGTGCCACGTCCAGCCCGTTCGTGCACGGGGAGCTTGGCGAGGGAGAGCACGCGTTCGACGTGCGGTTCAAGTTCCCGCCGCCTGTGCCCAACAGCTATCGCGGACGACATGTTGAGGTGAGCTACACGGCGCGGGTCTGCGTCGACATTCCGTGGTGGCCGGCTGCGAAAGCGCGCTTCGTGCTCAACGTGCGTGGTGTCGATCCGCCCAAGCCCCCGAGCACCCGGCGGCAGGTGTTTGTGTCCGCCCTCGAAGGACCGCACACCGGCATGCCGTACTTCGAGCTCTCGCTCAGCTCGCACGTGCTCGAGCCGGGGGGACGGGTCCGAGGCTCGGTCGCCCTCGCCGGCGTCGATGCATCGAACTACGAGCAGCTGCAAACCACGCTGTGGGCGGTCGAGCGGGTGACCGGTTTTCTCGGCGCGGTCGAGCACTTCGTCCGTGTTGCCCAGTGGAACTTGGAGATCACACCCGACGGCGAGGAAAGCTTGGACGTCGTGCCGCTCAACCTTCGGCTCCCTCCCAATCTCGCCGTGGGTTTCGAACACCGCCGGGTCGCGCTGTCTTGGCGCCTGCAGGTCGAAGCGGTCATCGCCTGGACGACGGACCCGAGCATGATGGTGCCCGTCCACGTCCGCCATCGCCGCCCCGGCGAGGAGGAGATCGAATCGCTCCCGCCCGCGGTCGGCTCGCGACGACAACAGCTCGTCTGGCGCGAAGCCGGACGGCGAAGTGGGTTCGACTTTGCGGAGGGGTTCTTGCGGAGAACGGTCGGCAAGACCGAGGTACGGTTGTTTCCCGAATCCCGCAGAACCGGTTCCTGGGTCGTGGGAGAGATTCACTTCGTCGACCTGGGACTCGGCCTGAGCTGGCGAGGCGGCCAGCTCAGGGCGCGTGAGCGGCGACAACTCGAGGCGCTCCAAGCTGCGCTCGGCGACGACCTCCGCGACCTGCGAGTCCTCGATATCGACGACACCCGGATGCGTTTCGACAAGCGCGGAGACCGGAACGTGGGCCCGCTGATGCGGTTCGCCGAACGGCTCCATCAGATCGCGCTCGCCATCGAGGATGCCCGCGACCAGCTTCCGCCACCGCTCGCGCTCGAACACCAACTCGATGATTGGCGGGAGGCGGCCCATCGTTTGGGCGCTGAACTCCACGTAGGCTCCTTCTCACTCACGGCAGAGTGGGACGGACATCGGGTCGAAGTACGGACGCAGTTCAAGCCCACCGGGCAGCCCGACCACACCGCGATCGATGTGTTTGCCCCGGAGATGATCGGACGCAAACACCGAACCGTATGGCACGCGGGGTCCGATGCCCCGTTTGAGACAGAATTCCCCAAGTGTGTCCGACTGCTGCAGATCAGTGCGGAATCAACACACGCGGAACTCGAAGCGCCGGTCCCTCGAGTCCTCGACCTGGTCAAGACGGTCGAAGAACTCCTGAGCATGAGTCGAGGATTCATGCGGCATCGCGGGCCTTACCGTTGAGCAGTGGACAGGCTCAGCAGCGTGACATACACCCCGGCCCATGGAGAGCCTGCTACCCGAATCTCTCGCCCCCTACAGCGACCTCATCGTAGGCGCCGCCAAAGCGATCCTCATCTTCGTTGTCGGCGCGATCGCAGCGAGGTGGGCCAACTCCCTGAGCGTTGCACTGTTCCGCCAGCGCAAGCTCGACGAAGCGGTCTCTCGCTTCTTGGCCTCGCTGATCCAATACGCGGTGCTCGCCGCCACGATCGTGGCAGCGCTCGGTGCCGTCGGTGTGGAGACCACCAGCTTGATCGCAATCCTTGGCTCCGCCGCACTCGCGGTTGGCCTCGCCTTGCAAGGCAGCCTCGCCAACTTCGCCTCCGGCGTGATGGTGCTGATCTTCCGCCCGTTCACGATCGGTGACGTCATCACGGCCGCGGGCCACACCGGCAAGGTCGACGAAATCGGCCTGTTCGCCACCACGATGGTCAGCCCGGACAACCAGAAGATCATCATCCCGAACGCTCAGGCGACCGGCGGCAGCATCGTCAACCTCACCGTGCTTGGCACCCGCCGCGTTGGTGTCGAAATCGGCGTTGCCTACGGCAGCAAGCCCAGCGAGGTGATGGAGATCCTGATCAAGGCCGCTGGCAGCGTCGAGGATGTCCTCCCCGACCCCGCTGCCGCCGCCGCCCTCACCAGCTTCGGCGCCAGCTCGGTGAACTACACCGTCTTCACCTGGGCAAACGCCGCTGACTGGCTCGCAGTCACCGGCGGGACCCGCGTCGCGGTCTACAACGCCCTGAACGAAGCCGGGATCGAGATCCCGTTCGACCAGGTCGTCATGCACCAAGCCCAGAGCTAGCAGGACGTCGGAAGACACCAGCCGGAGGGTTTCGGAGGGCAGAAACCCGGCATGGACGTCAGGCATGAGGCGCTAATCATCAAATTCGAACTCGACTCCGAGCAGGTCCGAGACTCGGCCGAGTTGGTACATCGGAATGACGCCGTCTCCTCGGAACGCGACTTCGCCGTCCCGTAGCACCAAGAACGAGGTCGTGTGGGGTTTGATGCCGAACGCACTGCGGACGGCGGCGTCGTCGAACGCGACGCTCCAACCCGGCGGGAACTCGAGGTCGTCGACCTGACCTGCGACGACGCCCAGTCCGGCCTCCTCGATGCTCAACTTGAGCGCGCTCCCGACGTTGCGAACGTCAGGTTTTTCCATCTGCGCCCACTTCTCCTCGTCCTCCCCCTCGAATCCGTCATCAACGCCAGGGATGTCCTTGCGTCCGACCGGCTCGCCGAGAAACACCAACGCGCAGGGTTTCTTCTGACAGACGGACTTGGACAGCGGGCCGAGCGAGAACTCCGGCACGGCGGGGCCAGGTGGGGGCTCCTTGGCCTCGAGCAGCGCTCGAACCTCGTCGAGCTCAGGCCCGGGCTTTGCACCTCCACTCTTGCGCATGGCGACCGTGCCGTCAGGGCTCACCACCACGAGGCCGTGGTGTCCCTGCGGCATCTTGAACACCTGCCGAAACGCGCCGTTGAAGTCGCCGTACATGGGGTAGCGGGTCTCAGCACCGAAGCGCTCCATGTACTCCTCGGACTTCTCGGCCAAGAATCCAAGCCCCTCCGCGTCGAAGATGATGAAGCCTTGTGCGCCGGAGGGAAGCGTCCATCGGTTGAGCGCTCGGTTGACAGGCTTGCCCTCGTCGGAGGTCCAGCTCTGGATGCCGACAAAGATGAAGAACGTGGTCTTGTCCTTCAGCAACGCAGCGTCGAGGGTGGGCTGGCTCCCGATCCCCGGGATGCTCAGCGTCATCGGATCCTCTGCGGCTTCGAGCGTGACGGGAATGTCGTCGGCCCGGAGCAGCCACCAGATCAGGCCAGCGCCGACCGCCACGAACAGGGCCAGAGCGATCCCGGCGATCTTCAGTCGACGCATGCCGGGCGAAGTATACGCGCGGGCGCGAGACCGCAGCCAGATCCGAGACGACGGCTCCAGGACGTCCCCCTACCCGACCCGCCGCCGTCCTACGTGTGCGACGTCGGCGGGGCCGCCGACTCCATCACCCGCGCGAGATTCGCAAGCATGACGGTGGCCAAACTCCGATGGTCTGGCAACCGATCTGCACCGGATCCGCTCAGCCGAACTCGCGTCCGCCGTCGGGGCTGCCGCGTCGGCCACCACGTCGGCCTCGGTGTTTGCCGCGGCGACCGTGTCCTCCGCCCTTGCCCATCAGCGCCCGAGGCCCGTGCTCAGCGATGCGTTCGGCCACGATGGTGCGTTGTTCGGGGGTGAGGATGGTGTGCACCAGGGCGAGCGTGCCGGCTTCGTCGGCAGGGGTGTGCTCGCAGGATTCACGCAGCCCGTCTGCGTCGAACGTGTCGCCCTCGAACGCCTCTGCGATCGCATCTTGGCGGGCCTGGGGGTCTGGACGGGACTCGTGCTTTTTCGCGAACACCGCGGCCAGCTCGGCCTGTTGAGCGTCAGTGCAGTCCAAGGGCCCACAGAAATGCTCGAGCCGGCGGTCGGTGTGCTTCTCGCCTTCGGACCGCTCGTGTTTGCCGCGATGGCGACCCGCGAAGACGTCTCCGGCGGAGACTTTGGTCGCAAGGGCGGTGCGCTGCTCCGGCGTCACGATGGTGTGAAGCTCGGACATCGCATCCACGCGGTGGGACCCTCGTTCGGGTCGGGCCGGGAGCTGCTCTGCCCAAGCCAGAAGGTCGGCCTCACTGAAGTCGGCGGTCGCGAACGCCTTGGCGAGCTCGGCGTGGGCGGCAGACAGGTCGGCTCGCGCGGGACGCTCACCGTGCTCGGGCCGGGCGAAGATGGCTCTCACCTGTTCTTGCTGGGCATCGGTGCACGCGATGGCCTCGCAGATGTCTGTGCCGGGGCCATCGTGAGAGCCATGGCGTCTGCCGTGCTTGCCGTGTCGGCGGTCGGCAGGGGCCTCCAGGTCTTCGAGGTCGTCTTCGGCGTCGAGCTCCGCCAGGCGGGCTTCGAATGGGTCTTCGGATTCGCTGTCGCAGGCCGCAAGGGCGAGCGCTGCGAGGAACATGGCGGTTCGTTTCATCGGTCGTTCTCTCCACCTCTTCAATAGCCCCGACGAGTCAAGACCGGGGTCAGCCGTTGGAGAAGCTCGAGTATGCCTCCCGTAAACTGCCGTTACTCCGAGAGCAGCGGAACGAGGCTCCACTCCAGATCACTCGTTCAACTCGCATCACAGCCACAGCTTCGCCCGGACGCAGCACCCCTCCCTCTCGACCACGGGTGGCGCCGATCGAGTGTTGCAGCGTTCCTCCCGGCATCCCGGCGGCTGTCCGCGATGGAGCGTAACCTGCACCTGAGGCGAGTTCGGGGTCGGAAGACGGGCGTCGCTCGCCTACACTGGCGGGGGTGAGCATTGCGAGCAAAGGGCTCGACCTCGTGGTCGGCATCGATCTCCACATGGAGATGGTGCCCATGCCGGCGCCCGTACCGACGCCGTTTCCCCATCCGTTCATGGGGCTACTGTTCGACCCGGTGGGTCTGATCATGGACGAGGTGGTGGCCCACGTGACCGCGTGGGCCACCGACACGCCCATCGACCCGGGCAAGGTCTGGATCAGCGGGCTCCCCGCGACGGTCACCGGCGACGAGGTGTCGATGCCGGTGCCGCACATCTTCATCCCGCCGGGCCTGTCATGGGCTCCCATTCCGCGAGCACCCAAGCCGGCGATCGGACTCAAGGGCAAGCTGCCCATGCCCGACCCGCCCATGCCTCCGCCCTCCGATGCCGTGCTGCTGATGGGCTCGATGACGGTGAAGATGATGGGCTCTAACCCCGTGCGGATGGGGGAGATCGCGCTGTCGTGTAGCGACCCGGTCCGCATGCCTACGTGTGCTGTCGTCTCCACGGGACTCCCCAAGATGGTGATGATCGGGGGGCCGCCGGGCATCGATTGGGCGCAGGTCATGATGATGGCCGGCATGCGGATGCTTCGCAGCAAATGGGCCGCGGGGAAGCTGCACGGAGCGGTCGACAAGGTCATTCCAGAGAAGTTCAAACGAGCGCGGAACATCGCCCACAAGTCGGCCTGTTTTCTCACCGGTCACCCGGTCAACGTGGCCAACGGCTGCGTGCTGACCGACGGGGTCGATTTCTCGCTCCCGGGGCCGTTGTCGGTCCGATTCGAACGCAGCTACAACAGCAACTGGTTCGACCGCGACTCGCCGCTGGGGTTCGGGTGGGCGCATAGTCTCGACCAGAAGCTGTGGCTCGAGCCGCACTGCGTTGCGCTGCAGACCGCAGATGGGCGCGAGGTCGAGTTCAGCACGCGCGCGCTCGAGGGCGGCGTCATGCGCAAGGGCGACACGGTCTTCCATCCGGTCGAGCGCCTCACCCTTCGCAGCCACGGCAACTTCGCGTTCAGCCTCGAAGACGCCGCGGGGGTGATCACCGAGTTCGCGCCGATTCCAGGAGAAGCAACGCATGAGGCCGACCGAGGCATGGCTCGCATCGTTCGGCAGCGCAGCCCCGATGGGTTCGTGGTGGAGTATCGCTACGACGACCGCGCCCGCCTGGCCGAGGTCCACGACGCGTCCGGACGGGTGGTCAAGCTCGAGCATGATCCCCGAGGGCGACTGACTCGGATCTGGCTGCCCAGCGCCGACGGTGAAGGCCACCGACAGCACGCCGAGTATCTGTACGACGAGGCCGGCGACCTGGTCGAGATGCGCGATGCCGCGGGCAAGCCGATGCGGTTTGGCTACGACCGGCACCTGCTCGTTCGAGAAGCCGACCGCAACGGCCTGACCTTCTACTTCAAGTACGACGGCTACGGCCGCTACGCGCGCTGCGTGGAGACCTGGGGCATCGACCCGGCTGGCGAGGCCGAGGCCGGCATCTACCACCACCTCATCGACTACAACCGCAAAGGCCGGACCACGGCGGTCACCAACTCGCTGGGCGAGGTGACGACGTACTCGTACGACGGCGCGTTCATGGTCACCGAGATCGCCGACGCTGCGGGCGGGGCCACGAAGTACGAGTACGACCACGCGCACCGCGAGACGGCCGTCATCGATCCGATGGGGCGCCGGACCGAGACCACCCACGACGACAAAGGCAACGTCGTGATGGTCGTGTCGCCCTTTGGTGATGGGGGCAAGCGGGTCAGCAAGGTCCGGTACGACGAGAAGAATCGGCCCGTGTCGGTTCAGGGTCCCGAAGGCGGCGAATGGACGTGGCGGTACGACGGCATGGGCCGCGTGATCTCGCGGGTCGACCCTCTGGGGCACGCCACCCACTACGCCTACGAAGGCAAACAGCTCCGGCAGGTCATCGACGCCGCGGGCAACCCAACCGCGCTCGAGTACAACAGCGCGGGAGCCCTGGCCCAGGCGACGCACCCCGATGGCAGCACCACGGGATGGAAACGCGACGCACTCGGACGCGTCACCGAGCGCACCGACCCGAACGGCAACGTACAGAAGCGGGTCTACGACGCTCTGGGTCGCGTCGTCCGGGTCCACGAGCCCGATGGCAACGTACGCGACCTCGGCTACGACGCAATGGGCAACGTACTGCGAGCACGTGACCGCAGCCGGGATCTGACCTTTACGTACTGCCAGATGGGCAAGCTCGCCTCACGCACGCACACGCGAGTGGCGGGCGGCGATGCGACCGTTCGGTATCGCTGGGACACCGAAGGTCAGCTCGTTGGGGTGACCAACGAACGCGGGCTCGAGCATCGCTTCGAGCTCGATGTACTCGGCGAGGTTGCGGCCGAGGTTCAGTGGGACGGCCAGACCACGCTGTATTCGCGTGACGCGCTGGGACGGGTGACGTCCGTCTTGCGCGAGGCAAAGGACGACCAGCCGCCGCGGACGCGCACGATGGAGTACGACGACGCGGGCAACCTCGTGTCGGTCGAGCACTCGGGCGGCTTGTCGGTGCGATACGCGTATCGCAAGGATGGCGGGCTGGTGGAGGCCGCGGCGGACGATGTGGTGGTCGCCTTCGATCGCAACGCGCTCGGGCAGGTCATCAAAGAAACGGTCACGGGGGTCGAAGAGGAACGCGAGGACTGGGTCGGCAGCGCCTACGACCACCGGGGGCTTCGGGTGGCGATGGAGTCCAGCCGCGGTGCTGCGGCCGACCTCGTTCGCAACCCGATGGGCGACGTCACCTCGGTGGCCTACCGCGACGGTGCCCACCGCTGGTCCGCCAGCTCTACCCGAGACCGCCTGGGGCTCGAGGTCGACCGCACGGTGGGCGAGGGCGAGGACGCCGTTCGCAGTTACTGGTGGCGGGATGCGCTGGGCCGACCGACGCAGCACTGGGTGGGTCAAGCATCACCGCCGCAAGGAAGCACGCCCGCCAGCCACCGGCTGCGCAAGTACGGCTGGGACCCCGGTGAGCAGCTGCGCTCGCTCGAGGATGATGCGCTGGGAACGATCGCCTACGAGCATGACGTTCGCGGGTATCTGCACAAGACCGAGCTCACGCCCAAGGGCGGCGGCGAACCAGTGGTCGAGCTGCGCAACCCCGACGAGGTCGGCAACCTGTTCGCTGCGCTCGATCGGTCCGACCGCGAGTACGGCACCGCGGGGCAGGTTCTCAAACGCTCCGGCCCAGACGGGGTCACCACGTATCGCTATGACGCCGATGGCAACCTGGCCGAGCGCGAAGATCCGGACGGCGGACGGTGGTGGTTTCACTGGAACGGCGCTGGGCAGCTCGCGCAGGTCGACAAGCCCGGCGGGACCGCGGTGTCGTTCCGCTACGACGCCTTGGGAAGGCGGGTTGAGAAGAACGCCGACGGCGCGGTGACGCGGTGGGTGTGGGATGGCAACGTGCCGCTGCATGAGTGGCGCGCCGAGGCGGACGCCCCCCAGCTCCTGCGAACGCCCGAGCTGTGCGGCCGAAAGAACGGCCTGCTTGGCGTCCGAGACAGGCTCGACGATGACGAGGCCTGGTTCGACATGCTGCGTGCTCGGGCCCGGGACGACGAGCAGTTCGGGTGGCTCGCGCAGGAGTGCCTCACCCAGGCAACCACAGACCCACCCCCGCCTGCGGCCGATGACGATGGAGTCATCACCTGGCTGTTCGAGCCCGAGAGCTTTTCACCTCTTGCGCGCGTGTCCGAGAAACGCGGCGCCATGGCGGTGTTCACCGACCATCTCGGGATGCCGCTTTGTCTGACCGATGCTTCGGGCGGTGTCGTCTGGCAGGGTGTGACCGATACGTACGGGCGCTGCGAGGTCACGGAAGGAGACGCGGCGTTGTGTCCGTGGCGATTCCCAGGGCAGTACGAGGACGCGGAGACCGGGTTGTTCTACAACCGGTTCCGGTACTACGACCCGGGCGTTGGCGGGTATGTCTCCCGGGACCCGATCGGGCTCGCGGGTGGGCTGGCGGTGCATGGTTATGTGGATGACCCGCTGACGTGGGTTGACCCGCTGGGCCTCATGGAGGTCGACCCAGACGATGTAAATTTCTCCCAACGTAGTATCGGGCCCGAGCACAACATGTTTGCCGAAGACATGAAGAACGGGTCATGGGATTGGGAGCGCTCCGGCCCCCTGCACGTGATGGAGACCGACGGACAGCTGGAGACGTTCGACAACCGACGACTCAAGGCCGCGCAGACCGCGAAGAAAGCGGGGGCCCTCTCCACGATACCGGTATCTGTTGTCGACCCAGATGCAGTCAGGCCAGGAACGACAAAGACGTGGTCGGAGGCGTTCGAAGAGCGACGAAACGACCCAAGGAACCGTCGAGCAGGAGGCCCCGTTCCACCCGGAGGCGTCGAAAAGCCAGGCCCGGCCGGGAAGCGGAAAAAAAGAGGGGGATGCTGAAGATGAGGACCGAAGAACTCTGGAAGAACCAAGTATTCCCCTACGCGGACTCCATACTATGGGCATCGGGAAAGCTGACGTTGATGAACTCAGAGCAGGTCGCCTACGACAACGGACTGCAGCCGCATGACTACGTCGTGTACATCGACCCAGTCGCAGACAGCTCGCTCGAGTCGTTCTTCTCCTACAACACCGTCGAGAACCTCGTTCCGCTAACCGCGTTGTTTAGTCTAGCGAGCGGAGGTCTGTGGCTGAAGGGCGGCGAGTCGTCGGACGGTCGAGCTGGATGGTTCGCCCTCGGAGTGACGGGAGCGTCTCCTGATTGGGTAGCCTTCTTCCGAGCCTCCAACCCCTTCGTCAAAGGAAGCCTCACAGCAAGCGCGTTTACGGTCGAGAACAACCACGGTCAGGCATGGTCGGCTCCGGTCCGAGCTCCGCAGGAGCTCTGCAGCTCTACTTAGGTGGTCTGAACCGCCCCGGGTTTCTCGGCGACTCGAGAAAGAGAGAAACCCAAAGACATGGGCAGGTACTCCAACGAATTTCGGGAACCCGGCGCAAGGCTCGCGACCGAGGCGATTGTTAGCGGCCGATTTGATGTCGTAGGCGGGTCCAAGTTTGAGGCCGTATGGATTTGGGGCGGCTGCCGACTTGGGCTCGTAGGTCGAGCGCTTCGGGCGTGAATACGTTGTGGGCGAGAGCGACGCGGTCGAGCTCGCGGCGGTTAACATCTAGGGATCATCGTCGACCCATGAAAGACCTAGAGACCACAGCCCCGCTCGCGGACCCAGCCACCTCTTCCAGCGGGCCTCGTCCCGCGGTCGTTTGCAACCCTTGCAAGTTCCCACTTCAGCAGCTTCGTGGCGCGTGGGCGGGGTGCCAGGACGCGAACTCGCGATACTGGGAAGTTCCACCCGGAGGCGTCGAAAAGCCAGGCCCGGCGGGGAAACGGAAGAAAAGCTGACGCTGATGAACTCAGAGCAGTGCATGCCCGACTCCTCGCGGTAGCGGCTGGAGACGTGAACGAAACAGAAGTCGACGACGCGCCGGACGAGGGGCTTGGGAACGAGACGAAAGCTCTGATGGACGCAGCGGCACCTCGCGAAGACGGTGGTGTTCGGATAGAGGTTGCGCGGGCTCGACATCGCAGATGTGAAGTCGGCCGTGACTGAGCTTGGGCACGGTGCAAAGCGAGCTGGAGGTTCTCGATTTTGGCAGCCATCGGTCCATAGCACTCGGAATTCCGTGCTTTCCAAATACGACAGTGCTGTCGTATTTGAGCCCTCCTCTCCGCCACGGACGTCGTGGGGGACCTAGCGGAGCAGGTCCAAGACCTCACCCATGGGCACCAGCGCCGCATCGGCCTCGTCGCCGCGCCGTGTCATCTCGACCATGCCTTCCTTCAGGCTGCGACGCCCGATCGCGAGGCGAACCGGAAAGCCGACGAGTTCGGCATCGGCGAGCTTGACCCCTGCCCGCTCGGGGCGGTCGTCCAGCAGGACTTCGACTCCCGCGGCCTGGAGCTGCTCGTAGAGCGTCTCGCCCGCCTGAGCACACTCGGTGCCGGGCTTGTCGAGAACACAGATCACCACGGCGAACGGGGCGAGAGCGACCGGCCAGACGATGCCCTTGTCGTCGTGGTGCTGCTCGATCGACGCGGCAACGATGCGCTCGAGTCCGATTCCGTACGAGCCCATGACCAGCGGGATTCGCTTGCCGTCTTTGTTGAGCACGGTGGCGTTCATGGCCTCGGAGTACTTCGTCCCCAGCTTGAAGATGTGTCCGACCTCGATCGCCTTGTCGATCTGCAGCGGCGCCCCACACGAGACGCAGCCGTCGCCTGCAGCGGCATCACGGAGGCTTGCCCACTTCGCGTCCGGGATGTCCCGCGCCACGTCAACATTGCGGATGTGCTTGTCGTCGACGTTTGCGCCCGTGGTCATGCCCGAGCGTCCCTGCAGCGCGTCGTCGGCGTAGATCGGTGTTCCTTGGACACAGATCGCGCCCAAGCTCCCGGGCATCGCGCCGAGCAGTGCCTTGCACTCATCGGGCTGGGCCGGCCGAAAACTCGTGGTCCCAGTCACCTCCGCAACCTTGACCTCGTTGAGACTGTGGTCGCCACGAAGCAAGAAAAGGGTGGGCACGTCATCGACGATCAACACCAGAGTCTTGATCTGTCGGTCGGCGGTGGCCCCTCCTTCGAAGGTGACGAGATCCTCGATCGTTCGCACGCCGGGTGTGTCGAAGACCTCAGTCGGTCGGCTGCCCTCGTCGTCCTGCACCGCTGCCACGGTCGATTGGGCCTTCTCTAGATTGGCCCCGTACCCGCACTTCGCACAGGACACCACCCAGTCTTCGCCGGCGGGTGAGCGCGCCATGAACTCCACTGACGCGCTGCCCCCCATGGCGCCGGACGACGCCTCGACTTCCATGATCTCGACCCCGGCGCGAGCGAAGATGCGGCGGTAGGCCTCGGCGTGGCGGTCGAACGACGCATCCAATCCGGCGGCATCCACGTCGAACGAGTACGAGTCCTTCATGGTGAACTCGCGGCTTCGCAAGACACCCGACTTGGGTCGTGCTTCGTCACGGAACTTGGTCTGAATCTGGTACCAGATCTGCGGCAGCTGCTTGTAGCTGCCGAGGTCGTTTTGGGCGATCCAGCTAAAGACTTCCTCGTGCGTCATGCCGAGGCACAGCTCGGCGTGTTTGCGGTCTTGCAGGCGGAACATCTCCTCGCCGATGCCCTCCCAGCGGCCGCTCTGTTTCCAGAGTTCGGCGGGGTGGAGGGCTGGATGATGGAACTCCTGGCCGCCGATCGAGCTCATCTCTTCACGAACAATCGAGGCGACCCGATTCATCACGCGCTGCCCCAGCGGCAGCTTGCTGTACAGCCCGGCGCCCAGCTGGCGGACCATCCCGGCTCGGAGCATCAGCGCGTGGCTGATGGCCTCGGCGTCTGCCGGAGATTCACGGAGAGTCGGTGCAAAGAGCTTTGACCAGCGCACCCGCCGGAACCTACCAGCTTCCGGCCCATACGCGATGCGCTGCTCTGGATGCCACTGCAGCGTGCCGCGGTACGGGCGGCAGGTCCCACCCGCAGCGCCGCTCCCAGAGACGGAACTGGCGATCATGCGCGGTTGGATTCTTGGCGGTGTGCTCAACGGCTGAAGGGCGGGCCTGCAGCAATGCAGGACGCGACGGACACGGAGTCGGTAGCTGCTCAGCGATGCCGAGACTAACGTGGAAGACGCGAGAGTTCATCTTCATGAGTCGGGCGATGCAGACACAAAACCTATCGATCAGGGCGAGAGATGGCCTGGAGCTCGCGGGGACAAGTTTTGGGGACCCCTCGTCGGATTCGGTGGCGGTCATCAACAGCGCGACTGCGGTTCCGCGCGGATTCTATCGCCATTTTGCCGGGGCACTCGCGACCGCCGGCTATCGGGTGATCACATACGACTATCGGGGGATCGGAGGATCGCGCCCGGCGACCCTCCGTGGTTTCCCGGCCGCGATGCGTGACTGGGCCCTTCTCGATATGGCTGGCGTCCTGGACTGGGTGGCGGCCGAGCACCCGCAGGCTCGTGTCGTGCTTGTCGGACACAGCGTGGGCGGGCAAATCGCCGGCCTCGTTGGCGGCGCGCACAACATCGCAGGCATGGCGACGATGTCGTCTCAAAGCGGTTACTGGAAACTTCAGGGCGCGGAACAGAAGCTCCTGGTGGCGATGCACGTCCACCTGACGTTCCCCGTCCTCACCTCCATCTTTGGGTACCTGCCGTGGAGGAAGTTCGGATCCAGCGAAGACCTTCCGCACGGCGTTGCAAAGGAGTGGGCGCGCTGGTGTCGAGATCCAAAGTATCTCCTCGGCGATACGAGTCTTCCGCTCGAGCGATACCAACAGTTCGCTGCGCCGGTGCTCGCGTACAGTTTCTCCGACGACAAGTGGGGCACGTCCCGTTCCGTGGATGCAATGATGAGCGCCTACCCGAACCTCCAGCGGCAACACGTCGAGCCGCATCTCGCGGGACTCGAGGCCCTCGCCCACTTCGGCTACTTCCGCCCCGCAGCTTCGACGCTGTGGCCCGATGTGATCGAGTGGCTCGATGCTTGCCCCATGCGGTCCGCGCCGGCTGCCGTTCGCGATCTCTAGCCCCCGGCCGGGATGGAGTTCGACCGGCTTCGTGACGTCGAATCCCTGGAGTGCGAGCAGACCGGTCTTCTTCCATTTAGGGGGCACCCGGGCGAAGTGCTCGCCTTCTCGGCTGCTCGCCGACCGACCGCCGGTCAACCGTTACGGCAGTCATCTCCCCCGGACCGGCCGATGCGCTCGGCTAGCGCGAACTCGGTTGCCCCGCCGTCGCCGGCGAGCGTCTGCGTCCCGCGTGCGCACTTCATGACGAAAACGGGCGAGCGGTTCCTCGCCCGGAACAAACACGGCTCGCCGGACGTGAACACGTCGATACAAACGCCGCCGTCTTGGAAGCGGACGCCTCCGGGAGCCAACAATTCACGGACAGCTGCCGGAGGCGGGCGCTAAACTTGTGCACCAAACCTCCGGGGAGCGCCCCCGTTCCCCTCTGACATGCAAGACCCCACCCCCTCGCGCGAACGCGTCTCGGAACCCGCCACTTCGGGGGAAGCCGGCTCCAAGAACCCCCGCTCCAAGACGAGGCGGCGTCTGCTGATCGCGGCCCAACTGCTGCTCGGCACCGGTGTCGGTCTTACCGTCGCGGAATGGGCCTTCACCAAGCGCGCCGACGGAGCGTTTCCCCACGTCAACTTCTACGTCGCAGATGCCGAGCTCGGTGTGCGCCTGGAGGCGGGCGCCCAGATGCGCTTCCACCTCCACGACAACCCGACCAGCGAGATTACGACCAACTCCAGTGGGTACCGCGGCGCGGCATGGCCCGAGGCCAATCCGGAGAACAACGACGAAGTCATCGTCATCGGCGATTCGCAGGTCTTTGGGCTGGGCGTCAACGACGACGAGACGTTCTCCGCCAAGCTGGCCGAAGCGACCGGCCGGCCCGTGCTCAATGCAGGTGTCCCGACCTTCGGGCCCCCGGAGTACCTGGCGCTGGCGCAGGAGCTCGTCGAAGCACGCAAACCCCAGACACTGGTCTACACCCTCAACTTCCTCAACGACCCCTTCGAACTCGAGCGGCCCAACACCGATCGTCACGCGGTCTGGGATGGCTGGGCGGTGCGAAAAGAGACGGCCCCCTCCGCGCAAAGCGTGGTCGACTTTCCGGGGCGTGAGTGGCTCTATTCGCGGTCACATCTGTTCTACGCCGCGCGCCGCTGGTGGTACCAGCGCGACGAAGCAGATGCCGGGCCCAAGGCGATCGACGTCGGCGTGCCATCTGAGGGGACCTGGGACGACCTCATCGGCGAAGGCACGCGTTCAACCCAAACCTCCCAAGCCCGCAAACAACGTGCGCGTGTTGGCGCCCAAGACCAACTCGCCCGGCTCGAGTCCGTGGAAAGTGACATCGAGGCCAAGCAGTCCGCAATCGACGACCTACTGATCGAGGAGTTCGACGATCCGAACGACTTCGAGCGCCGCGTCGCAGAGGGAAAGCCAGGCGACATCGTCAACGATCGCTACTCCGAGTCCTCCCGCTCGATCGTGCTGACCGCCGCCCACATCAACCGCGCTGCCCGGGCACGACGCAAGCACCTGCAGCGCGTCGCCGCGCGAAAGACCGCCGCCGGCGCTGAGGCGAAGGTTCTCCGGGCCTCGCGCGAGGAGCTGCTTGTCGAGCGCGAAAAGCTCCGCGGCCAGATCGCCGCCGGCGATCTGTTCGAAGGTGCACAGGCAATGGCCAACCAACGCGAAGCGCTGCGGCGGGTCGCCGGCACCGATGGCGCGATCGAGACGGGCCGAGAAGCCTCCGTGTTCGCCCCCCACCTCGAGCAGCTGGCCGCGCTGTGCGAGCAACACGGAGTTGAGCTCGTCGTCATCGCGTTGCCCGTCGATGTGCAGGTCTCCAGCGAAGAATGGAAGAAGTACGATGTCGACGACGGACCCGACATGCAACCATCGCTCGCCCTCCTCGCCGACCTCACTGCCAGCGCGCGAGCCAAGGGCGCACGAGCTCTCGACGCCACCGCGGCTTTGCGAGACGCGTCGCCCGGGGCCTTTCTCAACGGCGACATCCACATGACCGCCAAGGGGCATGCGGCGTTGGCCTCGGCATTGGCCGACACGCTGGCCTCGCCGCCCCCCCTCGTCCTCCCGGCGCCCGGCCTGTCGCACGGGCGGAGCTATCCACCGAGCGCGGACTATTGGTTGGCCTCTGATGAGATTCGGGTGACCGGCTCGAGCAAGGCCGGATGCAGCACCCAGATCCGTGGAGATTGGCTTCGCGTGCGCTGCACCCGGCGACGCGTGGGTGACGAAGCTGCAACCGGGGTCAGCGTGATACGTGGTGGCGGTCCCGAAGTCATGACCTTGGTCACTCGCGATGGCGTCTCGCTCACCGCGCCGCTCACCCAAGGCACACCCTTGGTCGCGCGCTTCGAGTGGGAGACACGCAGCCGCGAACTCGAGATCGAATGGCCGAAGAAGGAAGACGGCAGCTACGGATTCCGCGGAACCTTCATGGATAGTGCCGCGGGAGGCCGCACGCTCACCGAAGCACTTGCGGGTGATGATGCGAAGCTGCGCGCGGCATTGTGTGAGTGCCACATCGAGGTCACCAACGAAGAGACCTGTATTGAGAGGGAGCGCTATACCGACGTTGGGCTCAGTGGTTGCAAGCCCAGTTGCCGTGAGATGTGGGGACAAGCAAGCCAGGGCTGCTACGACGCCTACGGCCCGAACGGGCGCGCCAAGGTTCAGGCGAATGCAGGCGAGCAGCAACAGCAAGCCAAGGGCCATCCGGTCGACTGCAAACAGCTACTCGCATGTTCGCAAGGCGACCCTCTGTCTCCGCCAAAGTGCCCCGTGGGCACCATCCACGCAACCGCGACGAATGAGTGTTATCAGCCCTGCGACGCCCTCCACTCGTGTTCTGAGGGCAGCTGCACACCGTTCAACGGCGGAGGCATCTGCCGTTGAACATCGTCGGCCGAATCGCGCGGATCACCAGCGGATGGGTCTGGCGCACGCCGGCCCGCAGCGCGCGAATGCTGCACGGCTTTGCCCACGCAGAACAAGCGAGCATGCTCGATCTACGGCTCGCCGCCCGCCGGACGTCGTCGCGTTCGCGGGCCGCAGCCTACCTGCGTCACGCGGACGATGAGGCGAGGCACTGCCGGATGTTCACCGGACGCAGCGTGCAGCTGATGAGTCAAGCGGGACGCTCAACCGCGGAGGTTGGCCGAGTACATGCCGACTACGAAGGATTGTTCGACCGCCTCGGCGAGCTCGATTTTCTCGCGTTCGTCCATTGGGGCGAGGCTCGGGCGATCCGACAATTCAATGTCTATGTGAACTACTTCGAGGCGAACGACCGACCGCGGGACGCCACGTTGCTGCGCACAATCTTGGTCGACGAGCGACGCCATGCCAGCTACACGCAGGCACTCCTCCTCGAACTCGCCGGCGACCCACGGACGATGCGCCGCGCCATCGGGCGTGTGCGACGATGGGAGCTGGGGCGCACATGGCTACGCAGCGGCCGGTTCTTGGCCGAGCTTGCCTACGCCGGAACGATGCTCGTCCTGTACATGATGTCCGCGCCCCTGGCTCTCCTCGTCCGGCTCGTGCGTCCGGTCCGCGAAGGGTGGCAACCGCTGGGCACCGGCGAGGACGGGGAGTAGCCGATGGCGGCGGTCCTGGGCGTCTCGGCCAACTACCACGACGCGGCCGCCGCGTTGGTCGTCGACGGGGACGTGCGGGTGGCGATCCAGCAAGAACGCCTCAGCCGCATCAAGAACGACCCCGCCCTGCCGCTCGAGGCCGCGCATGCCTGCTTGGTACACGCGGGTCTTCGCGCCGAGCAGCTTGACGCGGTGGCCTTCTACGAACGGCCCTTTCACAAGCTCGAACGCGTCATGGTCTCCATGCTGCGCAACTTGCCACGCAGCTGGAGGCAGTTCCCCCGTGCGATGGCCTCTCAGCTCGGCGGAAACCTGTGGGTCCTCGACCATCTCGCCGAGAGGCTCGGCGTCGAACGCAAGAAAGTGCGGTGCCTCGAGCACCACCGCACGCACGCTGCGGCGGCCGCCTTCACATCCCCGTACGAGGAGTGCGCCGTCTTGGTGCTCGACGGCGTCGGTGAACAAAGCTCGACAACCACCTGGCATGCGAACGGCACCGAACTACGCGGCCTCGAGAGCATCGACTTTCCCCATTCGCTCGGGCTCCTGTACGCGGCGATCACCGCGTGGCTCGGCTTTGCGGTCAACGAGGGGGAGTACAAGGTCATGGGCCTCGCCGCGTGGGGCACCGCGGGGACGGACGGTCTGCGCGAGTCGTTCGAGCGATTGGTCACCCTTCGGAGCGACGGCGCCTATCACCTCCACCTGCCTTACTTCGCACACATGAGCGACGCCAACCTCGGCTTCGGCCCGCGGCTCGAAGCTCTGCTCGGGCCGCGGCGCGCGACAGGCAAGAAGTGGGAGTTCGACGATCCAGCCGACCAACATTACGCGGACGTCGCCGCCACCTTGCAGCGAGTGCTCGAAGACGCGTTGCTCGGATTGTGCCAGCGACTGCGTCAACAACTTCCGGGGGTCGGCGCGCTCTGCCTCGGCGGAGGCGTGGCCCTCAACAGCGTGGCCAACGCACGACTCTTGCGTGAGTCTGGCTTCGACCGGGTGTTCGTTCAGCCGGCCGCCGGCGATGCTGGCGGAGCTCTCGGCGCCGCGATCTTGGCCAGCATCGAACTCAGGGACTGTCGGCCGGAGCCGATGCAAAGCGCGGCCTTGGGCTACGAGGTCGATACGGCTCGCGCTCATGGACTCGCCACCGAGCTTGGCCTGAGGGTCGAGCGGGTTTCGGATCCTGCCACACTGGCCGCAACGCTCATCGCACAGGACAAGATCATCGCAGTGGTCCGAGGACGCTTCGAGTGGGGACCTCGTGCCCTCGGGCAACGCAGTGTCTTGGCATCCCCACGGGCGAGGGCAACCCGGGACCGCATCAACCACCTCATCAAGCAGCGCGAGTCCTTCCGCCCGTTCGCGCCCGCAGTGCTCGAGCGCAACACCAGCGATTTTTTTGAAGGAGAGGCCAACGACATGACGCCCTTCATGACCACCGTGCTGCCAATTCGCTCCGAATGTGCGGGCCAGCTCGGCGCCGTACGGCACGAGGACGGCACCGCTCGCGTACAAACCGTCTGCCCACAGAGCGCCCCCGCCCTCAACGAAGTGCTCACCGCACTCAAAGCCTCCGGGCACGATCCAGTCGCGCTCAACACCTCCCTCAACGGTCCGGGAGAACCCATCGTCGCCGGAGCCGAGGACGCCCTCGCCTTTTTCATGCGCCACAAGGTCGACTCGATGCTCATCGAAGACCTGAGGATCGACCGACCCGAATGAGCGGCGGAAACGACGTCACGCCTCCGCGCACTGTGGCGCGCCCCGGATTCCTTCGCCGCCTCAGCGCGCGCCTCAAGACCGTCGGGTCCTTGGTCGCCCACTTCCTGCACCCGGCGCGCTTTGTCCTCGCGCCGCTGCTGCTGGTCCTGCTCTGTGCAGGCGTGCTCTTGTGGCTGACCGGCGGCCTCGCTTACATCGCCCCCTTCGCGTATTCGCTGTTCTAGCAGGACGAGGACTCGTGGATGAGGGGAGCGAGATGAACCTGCTGCAGCTAAGCGCCGGAGTCAGCGTTGTCGATATCGAGAATGCGCTGAGCCACGGCGACCTCGAGGGCATCCGCATCTCACCGTCTCTCCCCCCGCACTCTGTGGCCCGGCTCATCACCAAGATGCGCGCGTCTGCGTACGGCAGCGTCTTCGTCGAGTTCCTCGTCTCACAGCCGATCGACGATGGCGGTGTCTGGAGAGCAGTACTCGAAGATCCGGTCGATACGAACGTTGCGATGACGGCACTCGCCAACCCCATGCTTCCGCAGGACGAGGTGGCCCGCCTGCTTGACCACCCCTCCTCGCAGGTTCAGGGGCACGCCGTTCTCGCTCAGCTGCGACACCAGCTCCCGAGGCTTGGGGAGGCCGAGCTGAACCTGCTCCTCGACGCGAACGGTGGTGATCACGGCGTGTCACTTGGTGTGAGGTACCTGGTCGCTCGCTCGTCCAACACGCCGCGTAGCATCCTGCTGCGCCTCGCGGACGACGACGCCGATTTCATCGCGGAGGACGCGAGACGCCGATTGGTGAAGTAGGATTCTCGCGACGCGCAACCATCGTGGATCAGGCGAGAAAGACCGACCAATCCCCTCGCGAGCCACCCACTGGAGTTCGTGAAGCTGTGCAGGAAGACTCGATGAACGCCGCCGACCTCCACGATGCAGAAATCCTCGGGGTCAGACACGTCAGCTCCCAAGCGACGCTGACGTTTGAGCTGCGCACGGAGGCGGGAGATCCCCTTGCCGTTCGCTGCACCGGCGTCGTGGGATTTGCCCTCGACCCCTTCGGGGAACAAAACATCATCTTCGCCATCCGTACCTACGACTCCTCATCGATCCCGCCCGACCTGCTCGGCGGCCTGCTGCCCTACTACAAGGATGCTATCTCCTCCGGAGCGTCGTACGTCCAACTGGATCCCTCCGCGGGGATGGGAGGTTGGATCGTCGCCCAGGACGTCCGGGTCGAAAGACTCTCCGCCGGTCCACGCTCACCCGATGACCGAACCCCTCCCGAAGGGTAGACCGGCCGGCGTGGAACACCGACCGGGTGAACCTAGAATCGGAGACCGAGATGTACCAGTACCGCGTCACAAAGGTCGCCCCCGCGCACCGAGCTGCTGAGGGTTCCTACCGAGGCTCCAGCTGGACATCCGTTGGCGACAGCGGCAAACGCTTCTCCGATACCGAACTCCCCCTCGAGGCGAACCTCGCCACCGAAGCACTGTACGTCCGTGCGATCGAGAAGGCGATGCGCCTCACCAACGTCGACCGCCTTCGCGTGTCGACCCTGGAGTCGTCCGACCCAGCTCAGCCCCGGGGCCTGCCTCCGCTCGATCTCAGTTTCCTCAATGCCACGACCGACGCGGTTTCTGAACCGCAGGCGACCACCCTTGCCCAAGCCATCCTCACCCAAGGGCGCACCCATGGTTTCTGAGAAGTGCTCCTACGCGGCCCACGACCTGCGGTGTGACGAACGGCGGCGCCACGCAGACGCGGTTGCGGCCCGCTTCCTTTGCCAGATACAGGGCCTGGTCCGCTCGGCCAAACAGGCCCTCCGAGCTCTCGCCGCCGCGTGTCGTCGCGACGCCCAAGCTGGCAGTGACCTGACACGGCCGCGGTACGTCTTCGGTCACCAGCGTCGCCCTCGAGACACGCCCGGACTCGCTCCGCTACGACGAGCGCGCCGTCTTCGTCCGTGTCGGGCAGTAAGACGTCGCTGTGGTGCCCCTCGATCGCTGCGACCGTTGCGTCGGGGAGTCCGCACTCCCTCGCCATCTTCCCGGACAGCTCGGCATGCGGCGTGAGACCCAACGCTCTCTCCCGAACGGAGCGACTCAGGCTCGCCATGCTCGAGAGATCGGCCGCCAGCTTCGCGTCGGTTCGCGCCAGCTTCATGAGCCCCACGTCGAGCAGCAGGCCGGCGGTGAAGAACTCGTGAACTTCCTTGACGCCGAGGTGTTCAGCGGCGAGCCGACAAGCGGTGCCTCTGCGGATCGACTGCTCCAGGAGCCGCTGCCCCGAGGCTGACTGCGGCGCGAGGTCGCTGACCAGCAAACCCAGCGCAAGGTTACGGAGGCTGCGGATTCCCAACAGCGCAACCGCTTGCCGAACATCCGACATTCGCCGCGAGAGTGCGAAAGCAGAACTGTTGGCGAGGGACAGGACACGGAGGCCGAGCACCGGGTCGATGGAGACGACCTGGGCGAGAGCGTCCATGTCGCACTCCGGGTCGGACGTCAGCTCTACGATCTTGGCGACCGACCCGACGGAAGGAGAGGCCCCAGACTTGCTGAGGACTTCCTGCGTTTCGTTCTCGGCTTCCGCCCCCGGGAGTGCACTACCCGGAGTTTCGTCCTCGGAGCCGGACCGTTGAGGTTCATACCGGAACGGCCCCGGCGTTTTCGGGCGGATCCCACGGTGTAGGGCTCCGGAGTGAGCGACACCGGGCTCCCCGACGGGCAGATATCTTCGAGGCACCGAGACGCGCTGGTCGACAACGCCCTCGTCGCCCGCCTGCAAGGCATCACCTTCGGCCTCGACCTCAACCCCGCAGGATCCCGGTGTCGCCGCTGTGCGACCCACCGTAGCAAGGCTTCTAGATCCGCTCGATCTCGAGCTGAATGGACGTGTCCTGGAGATCCGCTCCGCAAGGGGAGTTGACCCACTGGCCATCGAATAGGGCCTCTGCGCTGACGATCGTCACCGTCTGTTCGGACGCGAGCTCGCCGACCGAGAACTGAACAACCTGTGTCTCGGTGCACTCCCCAGCCGAGAGCCCGTCAGGTCTCGTCGTGAGGATGACGCCGACCTGACTCTGGGAGTCGGACAGCGTGACGACCTGGACCGGGCCTTTGGAACCTGCGGGCCCAACGTAGTCCGGGTCGACGGCAAGGTTCTCGAGCGTCAACTCGGCGCTGCCCTCGTTGACCCGTGCTTGTGCGGAGAAGCTGCCATCCCCCTCGAACTCGGGCGGGGCGTCCTCGGTCACGCACAGCCGCACCTCGAACGCCGCGACCGGTTCTTCGGCGGTCAACGTGATGTCGCCCGGGACACGCTCGGTGGATGTCGCGCTGGGCGACTCACAGGCGACGGCGGCCAGCAGCAGGGCTCCGATGCAGTTTCGGGACGTGCAATAGGTTCGGTTCATTCGGCCTCGGATTCATCCGCGAGCGCAAACCCTCTCATGTGGCCGACGTCCCAACAATCCCAAGAGGGCCCGGGAGACCCCGCTCAGACGCCTCGTAGCAGCCCGACCCACGCAAAGTCCTGAGCGTCGGTCAACATATGGAAGAGCAGTCCGACCGCAACGATCCGGACCGGCGTACGTGGAACCAGCAACATGAGCCCGTAGATGGCGATCGCCGGATACGAATGCAGCGGGTGAAACCCAACGCTCATGCGGTCGGGGTCGAACAACGGATCCGCCAGGAGGTGATCGGCATCCACCAGCATCGTCGCGATCATGATTCCCCACGCCGCTCTCCATCGATCGCGGAACAACAGCCGGGCCAAGACACCCGGCGCTCCGAAGTGCAGGCCGTAGTGCGTCACGAAGCGCGCAGCGGGTAGCCACAGCATCGAGGCGAGTCTTACAATCCCCGCCAACAGACATCGCACCTTGTGCGTCGGTGTCAGGGTGCTGCGCTCTCGGCGGAGGTTGTGGCCCGATGGATGCTTGGTCAAACGCGGTCGCGCGGATATCGTGATCGCGGGGACATGGTGGGACGACACTGGATTGGAATTGGTATTGCGGCCGCGATGGTTGCTTGTGGGGGCACGAGCGCACCAGCGGACACCCTCGACTCTGCCTCCGGCGGCATCGTCCCCATCGATCCCGGGACGGGTACGGGCACCGACACCAACGGCGATACGGAGGACTCCAATATCTCCGACTCTCAGGGTGCGGAGTGCTTCGCCGACGACCAGTGTCCAGACGGCCAGATTTGCAACGCGCAAGGTAGCTGCGCAGAAGGCTGCAGCGAGGACACGCCGTGCACGGACGGGCTGTCTTGCTGCGAGCAGACCTGCGTGGACATGACCGACTCGGCCGAACACTGCGGTCAGTGCGGCGAGGTTTGTGACGGCGAGATGACGTGCGTCGAAGGGCAGTGCGGGGTCGGGTTGTGCCCAGAGGGCTCCAACGACTGCAACGGGGACGCTTCCGACGGCTGCGAGGCTCAAGGCGAGTGCACCTGCACGCCTGCCGAGACGCAGAACTGCTACTCCGCCGATCCAGCGACACAGGACATCGGTGCGTGCGTCGGCGGAATCCAGACCTGCAATGACGCCGGAACCGGCTGGGGCCCGTGCGAAGGCGAGGTCGTCCCGGTGTCGGAGCTGTGCGGCAACATGGCCGACGACAACTGCGACGGAGCGGTCGACGAGGATATCGACGCAGACGGGGACGGGTTCACCACCTGCGGCGGAGACTGTTGCGATACCGCGGGCCCGAACTGTTCCACGCCCGAGCTTGTCAACGCCGGCGCGTTCGAGGTCGACGGCAACATGGTCGACGACGACTGCGACGGCATGATCGACAACCCGCTCCCCGAGTGTGACGCCGCGCTGGCCAGCGACTCCGCCGACACTCTCGACTATGCACGAGCGCTCGACCTGTGCCAGTTCACCGAAGAAGCTCCCGCCAACCCCCAGGACGCGGTGTGGGGCGTGATCGAGGCTGAGCTTCTGCTCGCCGATGACACCGGCGTGCCCGACCCCAACTCGCGCTCGCTTCGCGATGGCTTCGGTGACAACGTCACCGCACAATTCGGGGACAGTCTCGTGGTGCTCTCCACGGGACACGCGGCGGACAACGCCGGGGACACCAACCCCGGGTTTCAGGCCTATCAAACCGGCATCAACCTTGGGGAGACCTCCGCGGTGCCCCCGGGCTGGTTCGCGGCCAACGGCAACAACCTGCCCAACGCACCGGGCTGCCCGGACCCCAACAACACCACCGCGTACAACCCGGTGAACCTGCACCTGCGGGTTCGGGCCCCGACCAACGCCAACTCGTTCTCCGTCCAGATGTACTTCTATTCGGCCGAGTACCCCGAGTACGTCTGCACCGCATTCAACGACTTCTTCATCACGCTGGTCGACAGCGCCGACCCCGAAAACCCCGCCGACCAAAACATCGCGATCTACGACGACGGCGCCGGCTCGACATGGCCCGTGGGTATCAACCTGGTCTCCGCCGCCGACGGGCTGTTCACCGCCTGCGACAGCGGCGGCATCGCCCAGTGCGGTGCCGGTGGCAACTACAACGGGTGCGTCGACCCGGGCGCACTCGACGGCACCGGCTTCGACCTCACCGCATCCGCTTGCGGCCACACGGGTCGGGCTGGCGGCGGAACCGGATGGCTCACGCTCAGCGGCAACGTCGAGCCGGGCGAGATCTTCGACGTCCGCTTTGTCATCTGGGATACCAGCGACGGCGTCTGGGACTCGACCGTCCTGCTCGACAACTGGGTCTGGTCGGTCGACGCCTCAGAGCCGGGCGTGACACCGAGCTGATCGCCCACCCGGGCGTCGTCCGGCCGACCGCGCTCGGGTATCATGCTCGCGATGAGTACCCCCCAGCTCCACAAGACGGAGGTGGACCTCGACGGCCTGATGCGGGTGTTGGGCCAGCACCTCTACTCCACGCCCAACGTGGTGGTGCGGGAGTTGGTGCAGAACGCGCACGATTCCTGCGTCCGCCGAGCACACGAGCAGAACGATGCGCCGCAGCCCGCGATCTCGATCCGGGCCAATCCCAGCGAGGGGTGGCTGCACGTCGAGGACAACGGCGCCGGACTCACCCGCGATGAGATTCAGACCTACCTCGCCACGGTCGGACGCGGCCGCACATGCGAGCTCCGAGAAGACGGTGCGGATGGGCTGATCGGTCTGTTCGGCCTCGGGTTCCTCTCGACCTACGTCGTGGCCGAACGCACCGAGGTGTGGACCACGTCGCACAAAGACCCCGCCACAGCATGGCGCTTCACATCGCGGTCCGGCCACCAGTACACGATCGAGGAAGCGCCTCCCCGCAACGTGGGGACCTGCGTGAGCCTTCGGCTCAAGGAGGCTAACCGATCGCTCGGTCAGATGGGTCCACTCCGGTCGCTGCTCGTGAAGTACTGCTCACTGCTGAGCATCCCGCTCACCCTCGAAGGATACGGACCGATCAACGGCGAGGCCCCGCCGTGGCGCGACGCCGACGCCAGCGCGCTGAAGCGGCGAAAACAGGGCATGGCATTCGCGGAGCGCTACGAGCATCGCTTCACGCCGCTGTGTACCCTGGAGATCAGCGACGGCGCAGACGGCCCACCGGGCGCACATGTGGATGGACTGTTGTGGATTCAGGACGGTTCGTCCTACGGAAGCGCCGACAACCGCAACGTCTCGGTGTTCGTCCGCGGCATGCTCGTGGACGATGACGCCCGCCACTTGCTTCCCGAGTGGGCCTCGTTCGTAGGAGCCATCGTCGAGTCCGATCAGCTCGTGCCCACCGCGAGCCGGGAAGACCTGCAACGCGATGAGTTCTACGAGCACGCTCGAAACACGCTCGCAAACTCGCTCATGGCTGAGCTTGCGCGACTGGCCAAACACGAGCCCCATACCTGGCGCCGAGTCGTCCGTCGACACAACGAAGCGCTACTGGGGTGCTCACTGGCCGCGCCCGGCCTGTTCGACCTGGTTGCCAATGAGCTGACCGTCCCCACCTCCATGGGCGACCTCGACCTCGAGGCGATCCTGCGCCGCTCCGCAGGGACCGTCTACGTCAGCCAGAGCGAACGGCCCGGCGTGGAGTCCCTGCTCTACCGGGCCCGCGACATCCCAGTCGTGCTCGGCCGGCGCTATGGAGCGCTCGGGTTCGTGCAGCGCTACTGCGACGTGCGCTCGGGGGCCGTGCATCTGATCGGTGACGGAGCCGACGAACGAACGCTCGGCGTGCAGCCCAAGGACACACTCGATACTCGACTGCTCGAGTGGTTCGGCGCCGACGACCTCGAGGTACTCGCCGCTCGTTATGAGCCGAAGTCCCTGCCCTTCGTCGCGCTCGTCGACCGCAAGCAGGAGCTCAAGGCCAGAATCGAGGACGACAAGGCCGACGCAGCGATGGGAGCAGCCACGCTGGCGCTCGCGCGCAGCTTCACCAAGACCATCCAGAAGCGGGCCACCCAGCTCCTGTATGTGAACCTCTCGTGCCCTGCGATCGAGGCCGTCTTGCACTGCCAAGACGAGAACCGGCAGGCCAGCGGGGTTCGCCTGCTTCGGGCAGTGCTGGGCATGCTCACCGCACAGGACGACCTGCGCGGCACGCCGACCCTCGATGAGGCGCTGCTCGACCTGCAGCACGCTGTGTGTGCACTGACCGGGGCGGAAGGAGACAACAAGCGATGAACATCTGGGCGTGGGTCTACGACAAGCAGGAACAGCTCCGTGAGCGGGGCCACCACCGTCTGGCGGCGGTGATGGACGACCTCCCGACCGCCGTCTGTGACATGCGGCATGAGCAAGCGGAGGCGATGGTTCCCGAGGGTCTCGCGCTGGCGACCGACCTCGAAGAACCGTGGGTCGAGATCTTTCTGCGTCACTGGCTCATGCAGAGCCGCGTCCTGCATCGCTACCAAGGCCGAGACAACCTCGAGGGGTGCGTGTCCCTGCTGGAGTTCTCGCATCGCCCCGGCAATCGTGACTGTCCCCAAAGCCTGTGCGTGGTCCAGGACTTTGCAAACTGCTACGGGGTCACCGACGGGCCAGGGTATGCCCAGGAGCGCCTCTCGGTCACCGAAGAGGCGCTCGGACGCATTGACCCCACGTGGCCGTGTTTCGAGTGCATCAGCCTGGAGCGAGCCGGCGCCCTCCAAGACGCCGGGCGACTGCAAGACGCAGTGAACTTCATCGATGCTCAGCTCGAAGCCGCGACCGCGGCCGACGTCGTGCGGAGCCATGACAAGATGTTCAAGAACAAGGCCCACTGCCTCGTCCTGCTCGGGCGAAGCGAGGAAGCCTTGGTCCTGTTGCGCGCCGCCCCCCCGAGCTCGGCCTCCGGGGAGAGCGGCGCGGTCGGCTACAAGGTCGCACTGGCGGAGGCCTTGGTCGCGGTCGGCCAGCCCGAAGCTGCCGCGAGCACACTGCCCGCGCTGGAAGACATCGACGACAGCGATGGCCGCGACTGGCTGTCCGTTGTCGAGCAGCTCGTCGCCGCCAAGTGCCGCGACAACGACGCGGAACTCGGGCGCCAAGCGGCCGCGGTCGCAAGCCGTTTGGAGGCCAACGGCGCTCTGTGGAGCACCGCCGAGACCGCATTGATGGCCGCTCGGCTCGCAGCCGGCCGCGGACTCCGTCTGCAGGCCGAAACCCTCATGCAGCTCGCGATGGAGGCCCGGGCCGAGCTCAAGGCGCCACAACATCTGGACGACGCGCTCACGCAAACCCGGGGCATCCTCGACCAGACGCCCGCGGCGACCTTGGACCCGAGCATCACCGGTCCCGAGGCCCTCGACGCCGAGGCTCTCCCCGAGGCGGCCGACGCCGCACTCGAACTGCTCGGTGCCGGCTGCTCCCGGTGGCCCGACGACACCCGGCTGGCCACGCTCCAAGGCGCGACGCTCTCGCACGTGGGTCTCTCGTCCGCAGCGCGGCGACACCTGGAGGCCTTCCTCCAGACCCACCCGGACGCACGGGATGTCGCAAGGGCCCTGGGCGGGGTGCTTCGAGACGCGGGGCGGCACGAGGAGCTCGAGGCGCTCGTCCGAGATCGTTTCGAGGCCGACGATCCGATGGGCCGGTGGCTGCTCGCCACGAGTCACGAGCGGGCGGGACGATTCGCTCTGGCCGTGGACGGGTTCAACGAGATGCTCGAGCTCGACCCCGATGCGGACGCGGCACGGGCTCGTCTATGCGAGATCGCGGGCAAGCAGCGACGTTGGGAGGACGCGCTCGCGCTGTCCGAGACGTTGGTCGAGCGGCATGAGCCGGGCCCGCACGACTGGGACCGCATCGTCGCGGCAACGGCTCTGGGGCGTTGGGACATCGTGCGCGCTGGGGCCGTCCGCCTCGGCATGGAGGTCGAGGCCGGCGATGCACCGATTGATGAGCACTGGGGTGGCGCGTGGATTCGGACCGCGCGCGGGCAGTGTTACTGGGCGACACGGACCGGGCCCGTCACGGCACGCATCGAAACGATCAGCGGCGACCGGGAAGAGCGCGAACGGCAAGACGATGTCGTGCTGTTCGACCCGGATCCCGTCGACCGCGACGAGACGGACGAACGCACGCTGTTCACCTACCGGGAGCTCGATGTGCTTCACCCAGGCGAGCGACGCGCCTTCACCATCGATGCTGTGCACCCCGGTTCGGAGGCGCTGCAGAAGCTCGTCGACACCCTGGGAGACATCTCGCTTCGTCTGCAGCGACGCTCTGGCGAGGAGTACATGCTCACCCCGCCCGGGGTCGATGGGAACGAGGGCGAGGAGGTTGCGGGCGTGTATCTATCTGCAGCGGTGCCCATGAGCACCGACCTCGAGCAGCTGCACGGGGCACTCACCGCGGCCGCCAACGCCTGGCCCGGCCCCGCCGTTTGGATCGAGCTGTGCGAATCGCTCGTGGAGGAACACGGACCGGGCTACGCAACCGAGCTCGCGCGGCAGCGTGCGATCGCCGAGGCCTACGGCATGTGACGGCCGGCTACTCGCTGAACGTCACGTAGCTGGACAACCGAATCCGTCCACGACCACCCTCGACCGGCACGCCTGCGAACAGACCCCGGTACTCGATGGTGTTCTCCTCGCCGATGTTCACGGCGTCGGTGATGTCGACAACCCAGGGCTCGATCGCAGCCCCCGGACACCAGCCCGCACGCCCTGGCGTCCAGTTGCCCCACTGGCCCGGAACCACGCCGTCGTCGACCGCCTCGCCGCAACGCTGCGCGGTCACCTCACCGGGGAACTCCCGCAGATGCACCGCATCGCCGTTGACGGTGAACTCATGCTGGTGCTCGCACCACTCCGCACAGTTGTTGGCCTCCTGCCCATGGCCCGAGATCAGCGCGGTGAACTCAACCCGAGTCGTACCCACCGGCGGCGTAAACAAGACCGGATCCCAGGTGTTGTAGTCATCGTTGAAGCCGCGGTTTCCCGCAAACGCAGGGAGCGTCGCTTGCACCGCCGCATCCTTGTCCGTATCTCGCAGCCGGATGCGGATGTCCCAAACGGACGGGTTCATGTTCCAGATCATGCCGAACTGAACCCAGCGCATGCCGCCCTCGCGGACCAAGCCAAGCATGTGCGAAGCGTCGAACACCCAACGCCGGGTTCCGGGCCGTGCATACGGGGTGATCCACCGCGCCAGCTCGTTGACCTGCGCATCACAGGCATCGGTATCGCACAGGTTGAGCATCGCCTCGTAGTCCCAGTGGCCGCAGTCGGCGTCGGGGTCGGGCCCGCACTGGGCGGTGACCACGACCTCCATCGTGTCGAATGCAGCCATCGTCCCGGCGTCCGGGAACTCCGTCGGCCATGCGGTCCAGTTGTTGGCGTTGGCGAAGGGGCCGTTGGGCAGACCCGAGCAGGATCCGTCGCATTCGGGCTCGAAGCTGTACTGGTCGAGCACGACGACCTCGGTGACATCTCGCTGCGCGGCGAGCCTCAGGTCTTGAGCATGACGGGCGTTGTAGTAGCGCCCGGTGTATCCAAGGACCGGGGCCGCGGGCGCAAACCCACCACCGGTGGTGTCGCTGGTGGATCCGGGGTCGTCCCAGCGTTGCGCGCGATCGATGGCGAACGTGAGCTGGTTCGGGCGCGCGCTGAGGAAGTCGACCATGCTGCCCGAGGCGTCGGTCACGAAGTGCACACGCGAGGACCAATGCTCTTGCGCAGCCGCATCCAACCCCGCCAACGCCCCCCCGATCGAGGTCTGCCATTCCTCGGCACCCACGACCGCGTCTCCCGAAGTGGTCAGGAGGAAGTAGTGCACGTTGAGCGCCGAACGCTCGAACAACTCGGTGCTCGCCGTGCTACGCAATCCGGACGCCGTCGCACTGCCCTGATCGTTGACGAACACGTAGGAGTCGCAGCCCGAGAAGCTCTCGCTGAGCGCCCACGGCCCAAACGTCGTCTCGACGCTGAAGTCTCCGGCAACCTGTCCCCAAGAGTCCCCCTCCCCTTCGAGCAAGTCGGCGCGCGGAAGCCCCCGGTCATCACAGAACGGATCGAGGGTCGGACCACCCGAGGAGGAGGACGCATCCCCGGAGCTGCTGTCCGCAAGACCGGAGCTCGACGAGCTCGCTGCCGCCCCCGTGCTCGTCGACTCGGCGGCCGTCGTGCTCGGCCCAGCTCCAGTACCGTCGCTCGACGAACTGCTGCCAGCCCCTTCGCCGGTCTCCCCCGAACTGCCTCCGCAACCGACCAGACAAGCGACCAGAACGCCGAGACTGCTGCGTTTCATGGGGACAGCATAGACAGCTCGTGGCCCAGCGTCAGGGCACACACGGCCTGACATCGAGACGGCATGCCGCCGATGTCAGGTCAACAGGGGCCTCGAGCCTCACCTGCCCGCCGCGCCCGCTTGCCAGTGACCGTGCGCGGGAACGGCCGGGCCTTCGTCCACCCGGCGAACACCGAGCGACTTGAGGAACGCCCACGGTGCGACGTTTCCGACCATCACGAAGATCGCGTCGACCGGCACCATCGTCTGCCCCCCGCCGGACACGGTGAGCTCGACCGCGTTGGGAAGCACCCGGCTGACCTCGGTCGAAAACGCGAGCGAGATCTTGCCGAGCTTGCCAAGGCGCCGGACCTCTTCGATGTTGCGTCGTTTCCCGCGTTTGAAGTCGGGACCGCGGTACGACACCGTGACGAGCGTTCCGGGCTGGGCCGCGAGTGCGACGGCGGCCTCCATCGCCACATCGCCCAGGCCCACCACGAGCACTCGCTTGCCCGAGAAGCTCCGAGCATCGGCGAGGGAGTAGTGGACGTGGTTGGCCATCTCGGCGGGCACCTCGACCGGGAGTTTTCTCGGTGTCCCGCGGCGGCCGAATGCGAGGACAACCCGGCGCGCACGAACCCCCGCTTCCTGACCGGCGGAGGTCACCGTCGAGATCCAGATCGCGCCCCGTTGGGGGTCCTGCACCAATCCGGTCACCCGAGTCTGCTCGTAGACTCGAATGTTCCGCTCGCGAATGATCCGAGTCCACTGCGCAAGGAGTTCCTCCTTGGTGGCCTCCTGCATCCACAACGCGCCCACTGCAGGCACCTCGAGGGGCTGGTCGAACACCAGCTTGTTTCGCGGGAAGCTGCGAATGCTCTCAGCGGCCCCGCCCTGCTCGAGCAGAACGAAGCGCAGTCCATTGTTCTGGGCCTCCAATGCCGCGCTGATCCCTGCCGGGCCTGCCCCGACGATGCACACGTCGTAGATGTCGGGCGGGGACGCCGGAGCACCCTTGAGCGAGGCGACCACGTTGCGAACGGCGACGGAGCCTTGGTTGATCGCGTTCTTGATGAGCGGAAGCCCGGTGAGGTCGCCGGCGAGGTAGACGCCGGGCGCATCCAGACTCTGCAGGTTTCCATCCATCCGAGGCAGGTCCCCGATGGGATCGCCGTCGGACATGACGAGCGCTCCGGTGGGGCAGCGCTGCTCGCAGAGGGTGAGGCCGCAGCAATCGTTGGGCCGGCTGACGCGGGCGAGATAGCTCTTCATCTCGAGGACGTCATACGGGCACGCGTCCACACATGCGTTGCACCCAATGCATGTCGCGGGGTCGATGCGAGGCAGGCGGACTCGGGTCGCCGGCATCACGTCGAGAGTAGAGACGTCCGTCGCGGTTTTGCGGGAGCGAAGATGACCGATGGCGCGAGCGAGGGCATAGACCCCAGCTGCAGCCAGGACCGCCAAGAACAGCCAAAGCGCAGGAGCAAGCGGCTCGTGGCCGGTCTCCGGCAGCGGGTCCGAGAACGAAGCGACCCGTGCCGCCGCCATCCATGCGACCGCTCGGTCCCCCTGCTCCGCACCTTGGTGCATGTCGAAACACTGGTTGAACTGCGCCCCAGAGCCCGAAGGCACACAAGCGGTGGACGCGTCCTTGATGTCTCCGGTCTCGTGGCAGGTCTCGCAGGCCGCCGCGGGTACGAGCGAGACGTGGGTCGTCTCCTGCGGCCGGATGATCCCGAAGAGTTCTTCGAGTCGGTCCTCGCGGGAACTGGTCCAGTGCATCACCTCGCCGCCCGGCGAGAACGTGACTCCGCGAGCGTCGTGCGGGTTGTGACACGTGACGCAGCTCCACGTGTCCCCTTGTGCCAGAGCCGCGTGCCCCGAACGCCGCGGAGCGTAGTCCGTATGGCAACCGGTGCACGCGTCCTCCTTCACGGCGAGCGCCCCCGTGTGGCACGAACTGCACTCCACACCGGCATCCTCGTGCGGAGGCGACAGCTCCCGACTGGACAGCAGCGTCGGGTTCACAAGCCCCAAGCCAAGGACGCCCAGAACGACGACGAGTGCCCCGGCGATCGACGCGATGAGCACGCCTCGAAACCGCCGAACGTCGCTGGTGACGGCCGATTTCGGCGCGACCCGGGAACGACCCTTGAGCCCAGTGTTGGGATGCGACCCGTTCGAACTCATGCCCACCACTGCTCCGTTGCAAACACAATGTGAAGTACGAGGAACGACAACAGCAGTGCCGTCCCCACCATGTGGGACGGAAGCCACGCTCGCAGGAGCCTGGTCAGCCACACCCGAGCCGGCATCGCTCGCGTCCCGACCGCACAACGAATCACCCCCTCGATGCCAGCGTCACCTCCGCTGTGTGATGGAGGAACGCGGGCGGACACCTCGCGCAGCAGCTTGGCCTCTTCCTCTGCGAGGGAGCGACCGCTGAGCACAAGCCCGACACTCGAAGCCGGCGAGCGCATGTACACCCCAATGAGTGGCTGTACGGCGCCGGCGACCCCGGGTTCGAGCTCTGAGAGGAGTTGGGGCAGCCGTTCCTCGAGGCGGCGAGTCTCCTCCGCAAAGTCCTCGGGCAGCAGGCCCTTTCTCTCCAAGCGGGTCAGCGCTTCAGGGATGCGGCGATACACAAGCATGCCGAAGATCCCCAACATACACGTCAACCAGAACGTCAGCGCGGTAGCCCCGGCAACGTTGTTGGGGATTCGCATCTGGGTATGAAGCCCGATGATCCCGCACAGGACGACAGCCGAGCCCGTGTGCACACTGAGGTAGCGGCGAAGCTTCGAGCGAGCCAACGTGCTGGACTTGGCACCGCTGCCCGACCCCGCGGCCTTACGCTTGAGCCACACCTTGGGGAAACGCTTTGGGATCGCATAGGCGCTCACAACGAGCATCCCCAGGCCCGCCACCAACCCGGTGAGAAGCCCGGCGCCCCCGAGGCCGGACAGGAAGTTCCCAGTCGCGAGCCTCGCACCGCCCACAATGCCCATCACCCCCACCGCCCACGGCCAGGCAGCGTTGACCCGCTCGGCTGCGGATCGTTTTGCACGCCGCTCAACGGGTGACCGCAACAGGGTCGCCACATCGCGAAAGTCGGTGGTGGGATCGACCCGAAGCAGCGCTTCGGTCGGGCAGGCGGAAACACAGGCGGGCTCGGCGTACTCGCGACACTGCTCGCACTTGACCGCAAGGGTCGACGGAGCGACGACGGGCTCGTTCCGCCCTGGCCCCGGAGACAGGCTGGGCGCCACGGGCAACCCCTTGGGTCGCGGTGCCATCTGGATGTTGTCCCACGGACACGCTTTGGCGCAGTTGGAGCAGCCCGTGCACAATTCGTCGCGAATGTAGATTTCGCCATCGCGGTCGCGACCAATGGCGGCGGTCGGGCAGTCGACCATGCAGATCGGGTTGCGGCAGTGCTGACACGAGTTGGGCAGCATCAGGTTGCGTGCCCCCTCGTCGCGGCCCGCGATCTGCAGCTTGACCAGCGACTTGTCCCCTCGCCGGACGATGCGGGCAACGCCGTGCACATTGCTGCAGGTCCACGTGCAGTGACCGCACCGGACGCAGAGGTCCTGGTCGATCGTCAGCAGCGAACTCGCCATCTGCAGCTGATACAGGTCCTCGAAAACGTGCCGTGTGCTGTTGGCGTCCTCGACGACCGCCCCGCCGACGATGCTTTGGTGTGCATCGCGTCGTTCGAGGTTCGTCCGCTGCAGTTGTCGCAGCAGTGCACCGTTGCTCTGGGCCAACGTCCGAAACACGCGAGAAGAGATCGCCAGCACCCTGCACTCGCCCTGGGCCACGGCGGCTCGCTTGCGCGGGCGCTTGGCCATGACGTCGTTCTCGCCAAAGAAGTCCCCCTTGGTCAGGTAGGCCGCGATTCGGGTGTCGTCCCCGTTCTTCTCCTGCAGCTGGACTGTGCCCTCCAGCACGATGAACATCGAGGGCGAGTCATCCCCGACGCGGAAGATGTGCTCGGACCGCCGGAACTCGAGGTGCTTGGACCCGTCGACCGCCATCGCGAAGTCGGCCTCTGGGAGCTCGCTGAAGAACGCGGCTCCGCGAAGGATGTCGTGGGTTGCGTTCCGCTGAAGGGACCGACCCAGCCGCTCGAGTTCGGTGGGCTCATTGCCGGTTGCGCGGCTGATCGACGCTGCTCGGCGGAACAGGGGGCCCGGAATGGACGCATAGACGGCGCTGCCGACGGCTCGGGCTTGCAGCCTCCTCGAGTGGCCGAGCAGCGCTTCTTCGCCAAACGTCGAGAACGGTTCGACGGTGCGAATCAGCCGTGGCCGGTCGTGGCCACGAGGGGTGGCGTAGAGGTCGATCCGGCCGAGAATGATCAGGCCGACGGAATCACTGGGGCCGCCGATGTCGTAGAGGACCTCGCCGTCGGCGGCATGAATCATCTTGCCGGCGTTTTGAATCCGGCCTTTGGCGGAGTCGGTCAGCGACGCCAGCAAGGGCGCCTTGAAGACGCGCGGGTCGAAGGGATGCTCGTTCATCGGATGCTCCCCTCAATGCGGTGGAGTTCGACGACCTCGAGTCGTTCGAGGACCTCCTTGGACAACAACGGGCCATCAGGACGCTCGCCTTGCGCGTCCATGTGCAGCTCGTACTCGGCGAATGCCTTCAACAAGAAGGGCGGAAATCCGCGGAACAAGAGCCGGGCCTCCACCTCGAACGGACCTTGAGGTTTCCCCTTCACAGGGACGACGTATGTGTAGCGGACGGGCGTATCGGGAGCGACGGACCGGGTGTCGATGATCGCATCGGGCCCACGAACAACCCCACGCTCGGCATCCAGAGCTCCGACGGGGAAGTAGACTTCGAGGAACTTGCTGTGGCCGCTGAGGTTGGAGCCGCACTCGCCCGTGTCGATGTTGTAGTCGCCATCGTCATAGCGGTCGGCGCGGTGTCCGTTTTGGAAGAGGCCAGGCTGGCAATGGCCCTCATCGTCGATCCGGCCGCGACAGGTGACGCAGCGCAAGAACCCGTTCTGGAGGTTGATCAGCCCCCGTCCGCGAAACTCGGTGCCGCCCAAGGCGGGGTCTGGATCCCACAACGGAACATCGGGCCCGTCCACAACATCCGCTCCGAACAACCCCAGGGGCTGTCCCGCGTCATCGGTGTTGTCGTCGCTGGTCGTGATGCGGTCGAAGACCTTGTCATGGAGGTCTTCGTCGTCACGGTCGATTTTTCCCACCTCGTAGACGAGCTTTCCTTTCGCATCGGTGACCCTCAGGTGGACCCAGATCTCGCGTTCTTGGGAGAACCCGGCCGGGATTCGGTGACCCGCACCGATGTTCTCAATGATCAACGGGATCTCGAGTTCGCTCGACTTCCGCTTGCCAGGCTCGAGGTCGAACCGGAAGGCGCTGCCGAGCAGCAGGTCTCGACGCGCCTCCAGCCCCAACGGCGTCCCCGAGATATCGACGGCCTTCTCTTCGAGGAACTCATCGGGGAACTGGGGTGTGAGCGGCGTGTCCACGCTGGAGAAGTAGTGCGAGACGATCGAGCTCGGCTCGGAGCGGTTGGCAACCCCACCTTGCGGAAAGGCTCCTGGCGAACGGGAGGAGAAGTGCATGTCTGGGGGGCAGGCTCTGCGGAGCGCCGAGTCGCTATCCTTTGCATCGCCACCGCCCTCTCCTGGCTCACACACCCCGGGAAACAGCGACATGTGGCAGTCCTGGCACGAATGCACGGGATCCCCTTCCTTCCGCCGAGCATCCGACCACGCGACCCACTCGCTGTAGGCGTTGCGCAGGCGCTTGAAGTGCTCGCCCCGCTCAACCCCGAGCGAGTCGGCCCCGAACAACCGGACGTCGTGACACGAGCCGCAGAACTCGCTGCTTTTTCGATACTCCCGCACCTCGTCCGGCGTCGTTGCGTGCGGCATTCCGTTGTCGCCGGCTTGGCCGATGAACGCATCCGCGTCGAGCACGTAGCCGGAGTTCGCGATGCCGTGGTCGCCCGGTGCCTCGGGTCGCATGGAGAACGTTCGATCGGCGAGGAACGAACGCCAGGAGTCGTTCCCGGAGTAGCGCCCCTCCTTGACGTCCGACGCGTTCACACCGCGTTGGACCTGGTGACAGAACGCGCAGTCGATGCCCTCGAGCTGGTTGTCCTCGAGCATGCTCGCAAGCGGCCGCCTACGCTTCGAGGTCGCGCTGGTGCCATCCCACGGAAGGACCTGCTCGCCCAAGTTGGTTTGCGGACTGTGGCAGTTGATGCACCACCCCTCGCCGCCTGCGCCCGTGATCGATCGGCCGGTCCCGGGCACCTTGCAGGTCGTGTCCACATCGGCGAACCGCAACACGCCAGCCCCGTGTTTGCAGTCGTTGCTGCGGCCGACCTGCTCCTCGATCAGCATCTCGAGCGCCTGAAACAAGGGACTTCTCGCGGACTGCCCCATGATCGAACGCCGCCATTCCAGCGTCTGTCGGGGGTGGCAGGTGGCGCAATCCGACGGCCGCGTTTGCTCCGCGCTCAACGCTCGCGTTGGACGAAGCGTGCCCGAAGGCGCCGCGCTACGCTCCAACATACCGCTGATGAACCAGGCGGCGGGGGCGAGGACCACGACCATGAGGGCACCGGAGAGCCAACGCGTACGCGGGCGTTTCGCCCTCGGAGCGACACTTGGTTCGGGAGCCGCGGGAGGAGGAGGCTCGGGCATCGCTGCGGGTGCCGCGGCCGGGATTCCGTGCATGACCAGCGGCATCATCTTCGCCACCGCGTCCCGCCGGAGCACAGCGTCGGTGTAGTCGTCCTCCTCTTCGGTGGCCGAGAAGACCGTCGCCGACGTCTCGGGGATCGCGGTGAAGCTCTCGAGCTTGGAGACGATCTGCTCGAGGGACTCGGGGCGCTCGCGCGGCCGAGCGCTGATCATCGAGAGCACGAACGACTGCAAACCGGCGGGGAGCGCTTCGGCGACCGCTGGCGGCATCGGTGAAGGCTCGTCCTCCCGCGTGCGCTGCATCGGCTTCGAGAACGGCTCCTCGGCAGCGAGCAAGCGATAGAGCAAACGCCCGAGCGCGTACTGGTCGGCCGTGACGGAGGGCTTGGTGGGCGGTGTGCCCAGCGGCCGCCACATGCCTTGCGACGGTGGCCAGTGCGGGTGGGCGTCCACAAGACGGCGGACCGCCCCGCTCTCCGCGATCACCAGTGAGCTGCCCTGCTCAGGCCCGGACCACGCCAGTGTCTCCGGCTCGATCGGACCCACCCGAACCTTGCGCTCGACCCCAGCGGCAAGGGCACGGGCAAGCACCCGAACGAGCTCACAGGAAAGCCGCCACGGTGTCGGCTCAAGAGGGAACGAGTCGGCGAGCCGGGAGCCCAGCCGCCGCTCGACGGTGGCATGCGCAGCTGGGGCCTTGTCTCGAAAGCCTCCGACGTTGAGCGACCCGAGCCACAGCAACCACTGCCGCGTCGTGTCGTCCGGGAGTGTCCAGAGCTCCCGCCCATCCGCCTCGACGACGACGTGTGCCCTACCGACGGCGAACACCTTCCCAGCTCCCACGGGCAGAGTTTCGGCCTACGAAGGTGTCCGGGGCAAGTCGGGTATGGCTTCCTGTGCGCGCACCCTGTCCCTGGGTGTCCGGTATACTGGACACACCGAGGCGGAGGGGAGATCGTTGATCTCCGCGTCCGCTCTTCGCCCATCCCCTATTCGGCCGGTGCGTCCTCGCGGCGACCATCCGCATGGATGGCAAACCGGCCCTGCGCGCGATCATGCACCGGCGCATCGTGCTTCCAGGGCCAGCCCCCAAACTGCGTGCGTCGGTAGTCCGCGAACGCCTGCTCGATCTCAGCTCGGGTGTTCATGACGAATGGCCCGTGTTGCGCCACCGGCTCCCCGATCGGCCGGCCCTGCAGAAGCAGGATCTCCGCCACGACGTCCCCGGTGTTGTGAAGGACCAGCGGTGTGTCCGACTGCACGAGCGCGGCGTTGTTCACATCGAGTGCGCCCGCGCCCACCGCCAACCGCTGACCGCGATGGAAGTAGATCATCCGGTGCGCTTCTTTCGGTGCGGGGGGCAGGGTGGCATGGGCACCGGGTTGCATCTCCAACGTCCAGATCGCCACGTGCGAATCGGGCTGAGCCGCCCAGGAGTGCTGCGGAGGAACAGGCGCGGTCTGACCTTCGAGGCTGCCCGCGTTGATCGTCACCAGCGTCTGTCGACCGTCGTCATCGTGCAGCGTGACTTTGGGGATCTCAGCGGCCCACAGCATCTTGAACGCGGGCTCGACCATCTTGTTCTTGGCCGGGAGGTTCAGCCACAGCTGGAACAGCTCCGCGGTGTTGCCCGACTCTCGGTCGAGCAGCGGGAACATCTCTGAGTGCACGACTCCGCTGCCAGCGGTCATCCACTGACAGTCGCCACGGCCAAACCGCGCGGTGGCCCCCAGAGAGTCCGAGTGATCGAGCAACCCTCGACGCGCGACCGTGACCGTCTCGAAGCCGCGATGCGGATGCCGTGGAAATCCGGGCACGACGTCGCCGTGATACATGCGCCAGCCATCGCGCACCTCGAAGTCGCTGCCGATGCTGCGTCCTTTCAGCAGCGTCGGGTCAGGGCCCATCGATTCGTTACCCGCCGGATACTCGTCGAGGTGGTAGGCGCAGAAGAGGAACGGGTCGAGTGTCGGCCACGGAAACCCGAGGGGTACGGACTCCTGAATCATGCGGTCGAGTGTAGAAACGCTCCGCGTGTGCGCATCCCCCCAAACCCCGGAACGGTCTGCCCCGCGCCATGCAACGACGAATCCGAGCGCCTGCGGCGACGAACGCGCCTCAGTGCCAGCTGACTTGGCGCCGCGACCGACCGGGCGCATACTCCCGGCGGGGAAACCTACCGGGAAGTCGATGACCGTTCGCGCCTACTCCACTTGCTTGCTCCTCTCCCTCGCACTGCCCGCTGGTTGCGGAACCGACGACCCCGCTGCGGCGGCCGAAGGTGAAACGGAGGGCTCCGCGACCACCGACGCCGACGGCTCCGGGGGCGGCGAGAGTTCCGGGACCGCGGGCGACAGCTCAGGCGGTGTGGAGGCTGAGGTCAGCTACTACGAGGACGTGCGTCCCGTGCTCGCCCAGCACTGCGTCTCTTGCCATACCGATGGCTCGATCGCGCCGTTCCGGCTCGACAGCTATGAAGACGTCACGGGTCTCGGTCCCGCGATCAAGGTCGTGGTCGAAGGCCGAACGATGCCGCCGTACGGCGTCCGGGCCGACGGCAGCTGTCAGGACTTCGACGAGCCAAACTGGTTGACCGACGACGAGATCGCGACCATCTCCGCCTGGGTCGATAGTGGTATGGCGGCCGGCGACGACACACTCGAGGCCCCCGAGACTCCCACGCTCCCCACACTCGAGGGCGAGACAGAACTCGTCACCATCCCCGAGTACGAACCGGGGACCCAAGAGGACCTGGGCTTCGCGCTCGACGACTACCGCTGCTTCCCGATCGAGCTCGGTCTCGAACAAGACCGCTACCTCGTGGGCTACGACGTACTCCCCGACAAGGATGAACTCGTGCACCACGTGCTCGGCTTCCGCGTGAATCCGGAGTTCCTCAACAACACGGAAGCGATCGGCGTGCTCGAAGGGCTGGACGACAAGCCAGGCTGGCCCTGCTATGGCGCCGCGGGCGATGGCATCCTTCCGCAGGGTGTGCCCGTGACTTGGGCTCCGGGCCAAGGCGCGCTCAACTACCCCGAGGGCGTGGGCGTCCGCTTCGCCCCGGGCGACCTGATGGTCGTGCAGATGCACTACAACCTTCTCGACGAGGGCGGAGGCATCGATGCCTCGAAGGTCCGCCTGAAGTGGGCCGACGAGGTCGAGAAAGAAGGGTTCCAGGTTCTGTGGGACCCGTTCCTCTTTGGCTCCTTCGGCGGCGGCGGCGAGACACTCGAGCCTGGCATGGACAGCGTGAAGTACAACTGGGACGCGACGTTCCGGGAGATGTTCGCGTTCGATGGCTATGACTTCGAGTCGATCGACGTGCTCGGGGTCTTGCCCCACATGCACGATCACGGCCGTAAGATGGCCATCGAGATCGAGCGTGCGGATGGGATGGAATGTGCGGCCGACGTGGACCGCTACGACTACAACTGGCAGCGCACGTACTTCTACGAGGAGCCCGTGACGGTCAGCGACACCGACAGCCTGCACGTGGAGTGCGACTTCGACACCAGTAACGAAACCCAGCCGCTTCAGGCTGGCTTCGGAACACAAGACGAGATGTGCTTGGTCGGCTTCTTCTTCACCGAAAGCGAGTAGGCAGGCCGCGGCGGATGGGCGGTGGTACCGTCGAGGGGTGAAGCGATGCAGTGTGCTGCTCACCCTCGCCTGCGCATGCGCCACGACGGAGTCGTCGCCGGAACGCAGACCTGTGGAGGCGGCGCCGGATCCCATCGCCGCCAAGCCAAGCACCATGCCCGATGACCCGCCTTCGGGACCGACGGACGCGGCCAAGGTCGAAGCCGAAGCGCTCCGGTGCGACGGGCCAGCCTTGATGCAGCGTGGAGCGAGTGCGGTTGGTGCTCTCTCCTCCCCCGACGACTCTCATCCGAGCGCGTCCTTGCTGGCGGCATGGGAGCGCGGCCGGGCGTTCGACGGCCAGGGAACGATCGAGGCCGCGAGCGTCGAGACGATGATCCCCCGGTTCACCGCAGCGCTTGGCATGTCTGTGCCCCAGTGGTGGGTGGACACGCTCAAGTCCGCCCGCGGGGGTGAGGGCGTTGCCACCGGGTACGACCTGCAGATGGCCCAGCGCGGATACGGGGACCGGCGGGGCGAACTCAACCGGGGTCCCGGTGGCGTGCTCGTTCGCGAGCCCTCACCGCTCGTCGAATCGGGAGGCATGCTGGCATATGACCTCTCGGTGGGACGCGTCGAGCTGGGCCCGGTTCCGAGCAACCGTGGCACCGCGATCGAAGTGACACGTGCGCGCGCCGGGACGACCCTATTCGTCGCAATGTTCGAGCCCAGCGCAGGTGGATTTCGATTTCCGCTGCGCGCGGTGGGCAGTGATGGAACGGAGCGCTGGAAAACCGAGGTCTGTGCCGCGGACCGCAAGGCACTCGAAGGCCTCGGCTACATGATCGTACAGATGGTGGTGCTCGAGGATCCGCCGGCCAAGCCGGGCCTGATGTCCAAGTCGAACGCCCGCGGGATCGCGGTCTTCACCGCAGAGACTCACGGCGTCACGCTCGAAGTCTTCGAACTCGACACGGGCGCGCGAACGCTGGCGTGGAGCTCTGATCTGTGGTCTTGGAGAGGCTGACTCAGCGCCCGGGGCCGATGGCCTTTTGGCCCTTCGCCTTGCCGTAGTAGTAAACGGCGGCGGCAGGGAAGCCGAACAAGAACAGCAGAGGCCAGGTTGCGGCGAACACCGTGATCGCGGCACCAGTCCCGGCACCAGCGGCAATGCCCATGGCCGCTGCGGAACCGGTGTTCGTCCGCTTCTTCTTGGCGACGGCATAGGCTCCGCCCGCAGCAGCAATGGAGAACAACACGGTCAACAGCATCGTTGCTCAACTATACATCGGCACTCACGACTCTGTTCCGACGTGCCGGCGAGCGTGGCGCCACGGGGTCAACCGGCGCGCTGGCTGGTCTTCGGCAATGGCACGGCGGACCATGACTGTGACAGTCGTGTCGTGCCAGAAGTGGCCTGGCAGCCGTCCCACGGTGTGTTAGGTTCTTTTCGCGGCATGTCTTGGCGCCGCCAACGTTGCTTTGAACCGACTCTCCGTGGCCGCCCTTGTATTCTCCACCGCCACCCTCCTGCCATCGCGTGCCGAGGCATGTGGCTGTCTCGCCCCTCCAGATCCGGTCGCGCTCGACACCAACAACTTCGCGGTCAACCAGCAGGCCGAGCAGATCATCTTCGAGGTTGGCGAAGAGACGGTCAGCGCCCACGTACAGATCCGGTACGCCGGCGACCCCGAGCAGTTCGCATGGATCGTCGCGGTGCCGAACGTTCCGGAGCTCGCATCGCCGACGATGCGCAGTGCCAATGCCCGGACTCCGAGTGGGACGGGGCCGACTGCGCAACGATCGACGGCCTGCTCGAGAGCATCGAGCTCACCAACCGACTCGCCGACGAGTACTCCGTCCTGACGCGCCTCACCACGAGGCGGGCTGCGACTGTGTGCGGGCGACTCGGCACTCATCGACGACACGCTCGGCGCCGTCACGTGCGAGGGCGACACGAAAGCCATCGGCGATGCGGGGGCTCGGAACTACACCGGACCTCTGCAGGACCTCGAGGTCTGCGCCCCGGCACCACCGGCGTGCGGCGATAGTGGCTGGCTGATCGAAGCGGACAACACAGGCATCCGTGGCGTGATGTGTCAGAGCTCGACGCCCGGGCCGGAGCGCTTCGAGATTCCCGATCCCCCAACCTGCGAGGAAGTCTACGGAGAGACCGCGACCGCCGTCGACGACGGGCCCCAGCCGGGTGTCGGTGGTGGCTGCAGCAGCACGGGACCCGCCGGAGGGATTGGCTCGGGTCTGCTCTCACTGTTGCTGTTCGGCACATTCCGTCTCCGTCGACGGCGGCGGTAGTTCCCGGGGCCGAAACCGCGCTCCTGCGGTGCTGGGAACTGCCTTTCAATGCCACTGATGTACGGCAGCACGCCGGCTTCGCTTGACCGCCGACCGAACGGCGGTGAAGCTGAACGGGGATGGGGAGCGGGTCGTATGCATCGACTGCCGGAGTCGACGAGACGATCGCGACCACCGGGGGCGAGGGCGTCGCGGGCGATTCGCGCGGCGATGAACTCCACGCACTGGAGCCTGGAAGCCTCGTCGGCCGCTACGTCGTCTCGCGACGCATCGGCATGGGCAGCATGGGGGTCGTCTACGCAGCCCGTGACCCCGAACTCGGCCGCGACATCGCACTCAAGCTGGTGCGGATCGACCCTCGACCCGGACGCTCCGACGCGACTGCCCGTGTCCTTCGAGAAGCCCAGGCGATCGCGCGGCTCAACCATCCCAACGTGATCGTCGTCAACGACGTCGGCCAACACGGCAACCAGGTCTTCATCGCGATGGAGCTGGTCAAGGGCATGACCCTGTCCGCCTGGCAGTCGTCGAAGGCTCCGACGTGGCGTGAAGTCCTCGAGATCCTGAGCCAGGCCGGAGAGGGACTCGCAGCCGCACACGCCGCGGGCCTGGTCCATCGTGATTTCAAGCCCGACAACGTCCTTGTCGGGGATGACGGCCGCGCCCGGGTCCTCGATTTCGGCCTCGCCCGCCCCGCCAGCGCGGACAGTCTGGCGGGCACGATGCCCGCGGCCGGCGGCCTGCCGCTCGTGGAGTCGGTCGACCCCGCAGCATCGGTTGCGACGCGGGTCTCCGGGACGCCCGCTTACATGGCGCCCGAGCAGTTCAAGCTGAAACCGCTGGATCCCAAAGCCGACCAGTTCAGCTTTTGCGTGACCACCTGGGAGGCCCTGTTCGGGCAGCGTCCGTACAAGGGTGACACCTATGCAACAATCGGCGCCGCCGTGACGCTCGGCCATCGCCGCGAGCCGCCCGCGGACACCAACGTCCCGCGGTGGCTTCAACAAGCCGTCAACCGCGGATTGGCAGTCGACCCGGAGCAACGCTGGCCGTCCATGCGCGACTTGCTCGACCGGCTACAGGCAGGGACACGGCGCGCTCGCACGGGTCCGCTGTGGCTCGGCGCAGGAGCGGCGGTGTGCCTCGCCGGTGTCGCTTGGTTCGCCTCCACGGGAACGGAAGACGCGACGTGCTCCGGTGGGTCCGAGCAGATCCAGGACGCTTGGGGGACACAGACGAAAGCCGCCGTCACACGGACCTTCGAGTCGAGCGCGTTGCCCTTCGCCGCCGATGTGTGGCGCAGGCTCGAAGTCGAACTCGACGCGTACACGAATGCCTGGACCGAAGCGCACCACGAAGCCTGTGCCGCCACGCAAGTTCGCAAGGAGCGGTCGCAGGCTTTGATGACGGCACAGATGGACTGCCTCGCGCATCGTCGGCGAGCGCTCGAGTCGCTGACGCGAGCGCTCCACAGCTCGCCTTCGACTGCCGCACTCGGAGGTGCTCTCGAGGCCGCCCGGGGCCTGCCCTCAGTCTCGGCATGCACCGACCTGGAGTACGTCACGGCGGCCGTGGCACCACCGGTGGAGCCCGAGCTCCAAGCGAAGGTCGACGACGTCCGAGCCCAGATCTCGCAGGCAAAGGCCGCCGCCGCCTTGGGGGACGCTCGTGGTGCACTCGGGGCGATGCGGCAGGCGTTGGCCGATGCCGACCTCGTCGACTACGAACCGGTGCGTCTCGAAGCCGCGCTAGCGCTGGGGCGGCTGGAGGACCAGGTGGGAAACTTCGAGGAGGCGGAGGCGCAGCTTCGGCGAGCGTTTTTCGGCGCAACGCAGGCCGGGGCGAAGGAGATCGCTGCCGAGTCCGCCACGGAACTCGTCACCATCGTCGGCGACCGGCTTGGCCGGTTCGACGAAGCGATGGAGTGGGTCCGCCACGCCGAAGCAGCCCTCGGCGCCACCGATGGAGACCGCATGCGGTTGTGGAGTGCACTGGCCAGTGTGCACCACCGAACCGGAGACCTCGAGACAGCCGAGTCGTACTACGACAAAGCGCTGCAACGCGCGGAAGAGGCGGGCATGCGATTGCGAGTCGCGAGCACGACAGACGACATCGGCGTGCTGTATTCGGACCGGGGGAACTATCCGAAGGCGCGAGCGCTCCACGAGCGTGCGTTCGAGATCCGGGAGGCGGAGTACGGCCCTGACCACCCCGCGATTGCGGATTCGCTGTTGCGCTTGGCCAACGTCGACCAGCTCAGCGGTGCGTTCGACGAGGCCGTGTCGGGCTACGAACGCGCGAAGGTCATCTTCGTAGCCGCGCATGGGCCCGACGCGGAACCGCTGGCCGGACTGCATCACAACCTGGGCCGGCTTCAGTTCATGCGGGGTGAGCTTGATGCAGCGCTCGAGAACTTTGAGCGCTCGGCTTCCGTGATGGAAGAGCACCGAGGGCCAGACCACCCGATGGTGGCCTCGGTCCTCAACTCGCTCGCGGCGACCCTTCGTCGGCTCAACAGAGTGGACGAGGCCCTCGAAGTCGTCCAGCGCGCTGAAGCGATTCAGTCTCGCGCGCTCGGTCCCGACCATGTCGACCGCGGAGCAACCTTGGTGAGCCTCGCCAACATCTATGACCTGCAAGGCAGGCTCGATGAGGCCCTCGCGCTGCATGAAGAATCCGAGCGTATCTTTCGCGCTGGCCTCGGTGATGAGCACCCCTTGGTCGTCGTCGCGCTTGTCAACGAGGCGCTGATCCGGGTCAAGCTCGACGAGCCCAAGCGTGGTGTCACGCTCTTGGAGCAGGCCCTCGAGATTCAGACGGCCATCGTAGGTCCCGAGCACCCCGATCTCGCCCGCACCTTGCACTCCGTAGGCCACGCACTCATTGCGGACGCTCGCCCACGGGAGGCCATCGTCCCGTTGCGTCGGGCGCTCGGGATCCTGGAGCTGAAGAAAGTGGAGGGGGAGTTGCGGGGCGAAGCAGAGATGACCCTGGCCCGCGCTCTTTGGGCCGCGGACGAACGGGAGGAGTCTGTCGCGATGGCGGATGCAGCGTGCGAGCGATTCGTGGCTACAGACGCGAGCCATCAGCTGGAGTCGGCGAACGAGTGGCGGGAGCGCAACGGCCTACCGACAAAGTAGGGAGGCTCGCCGACCGACAGGCAGGGTGTCCCGCTCGAACGAGCGAGCCCGGCGTTGGGAGAATCGCAAGCGTCGCATCAGACGCTGCGAGTCACGGGGCGAGCGCGAACTCGGCAACCACGGGGTAGTGGTCCGAACGTCCCAGCTCGTGCACCTCGGCGAGCAACAACGACAAGCGCGCGTCGTAGACGATGTGGTCCAACATGGAGGACAGCTCGCCGACCCTCAGGGGCCAGTGCCACGTATCCGCCTTCGGTTTGACCTGGGCCAGTGCGCTGCGCATGCCCTTGGCGACGAGGAACTGCACCGCCCGACCGTCGGCCCCCTCGTTGAAGTCGCCCGCAACGATGACCGGAACGTTCGCATCGACCGCCTTCCAAAAACCTTTGATCTCCGCAGCGCGAACCTTCCTGGTTGAGAACTGCCCGGTCACCCAGCTTCCCGAGTCACTCACCGGTGGCCTCAAATGCACATCGAGGAACTGCACCTCCCCGATCGGGGTCTCGACCGCCACCAGCCATCCGGGGAACCATCCTGCATCGGGCTCCAAGTACTCGTCCCACGCGATCGGATGCTTCGAGAGCACCCCCAACCCCCCGGCGTTGCAGCAGTCCTGCCACAGGATGTTGGGGTACCGGTCCGAGAACGCATCGCGAAACCTGTCCTCCGACTCCGCCGTCGTCTCCTGCAGCAGCACGACGTCGGCGTCGATGGACTCGATCGCCTCGAGGTTCGCGATCGCATCAGCCACGCCAAAGTTGACGTTGAACGTCAGCACGCGGATCCGAGGCGCCGATGCGGGAGCCACGACCAGCGGTGGGGGCGACGTAGAGAGGCTCGAAGAACTCGCGTCTGCGGCGTGATTGCAGCCCCCAAGGAGGATGAGCGTGGCAATGACGGCGCGGTTCATGAGACTCCGACACCCACCGTACTGCCAAGGTTCCCTCGAACCGTCACACACTTGTAGCGGGGCTCGCGGCGGCCTGTTCACCTCGCGGAGGCACATCCGTCTCCCCGCTCAAACCTCTGCTGGTCGAGCGGGGCTGACACCGAATCACTCGCGAAGACGGACCATCGAAACCCACGCACGCGTCGTAGCGCCGCAACTCTCCTCCACGAATTCCAGCTGCGACGCATCAGCGGCATAGACCGCTCCGTGTTCCTCGACGAGTTCGCCGGGGCCAAGCGAGAGGTCAACTCCGGCCCACGTCGCGACCACGCCAACCCGAGTGTCGATGGCGGGACAAGGATCTTGGACGAACATGCCACCGACCTCCGGCTCGACCGGCGTGCAGTTGGCGTCGAACGTCTCGACGGAGACGTCGAACCAGGCGGCCACCGTGTCCGGAACGGACGAGCGCACGGGCCACTCATAGTACGCAACCAGAGTGTCCCCCTCAGGCGCGCTGAGACGGACGTAGGTCGAGGTGCCCGTATCCGAAAAATCGCGATACAGCTGGGCTCGAACCGTCTCGCCGACGATGAGCGGCGCCGGCTGGGACACCGCGGACGTCAGCCGGACACGCCGTTCGGTGGGTGCGTCTCCGCCTTCATCGCACAACAGATCATAGGCGAAGCCGGTCTCCAGGTCATCGACCTGGTCGACGACGCAGACCGCGTCGTTCTGGAAGTCAGAACCGTCCAGGGGTGCATCCTCTTCGATCCAGGCCGAGGTGACCGCATCCGGCTCGTCGCAGAGCATCGTGCCGTTGCTCTCGGTTTCCGTCAGGCCGGTCGTGGTCCCGGGCGACGTTGTGGAGCTCGAGGAGCCGGGAGCACCGGTCTCGGTAACCGCGGGCCCTGAGGAGGTGTTCGCCTCGAGCGTCGTGGACCCGACGGTTGCGGTTGCGGTTGCGCTCACCACCCCTGGTTCGTCGCTGCACCCCACCCCGGCCGCCAGCAGCAGCAAGAGCAGCAAAGGCGCGGGAATACTCGAGGCCGTCATGCTCAATCCTTCTCCGGCAACATCGTGTCTCGTCGATCTTTCGCCTCAGCCCTCGAGGAGAACGGTGGCCGTCACAAAGTCCGGCTGATCGGGGTTCCCTAGCGACGTACCCGACGCCTCCTGCCGCACGCGATAGACGCCATCCGAGGTCTCCAGCACGCCCTCGCCTGCACCGAGGATCGAGAGCGTGGCGTCCTCCAGCGTGTAGACCGCGCGAAGGGCAAGGAAGCGGTTGTCGTCCTCCATGCACGCCGCGTCGGTGAGCTCGATGTCCACGCTGCTCTGAAACCGGGGATCCCCGTCGATCAACAACCCGAGCAGTCGTCCCTGTGGATCGTTGACCTCGACGATGTTCATGATCGTCGTCGAGCCCATCGAAGCCTTGACGAGCACGGAATCTCCATCCGCCCACGGCAGCGGCCCCGTGCCCGCGAGCTCGACCGAAACAGGCGTTGGCGTGCCATCGACGTCGCAGTCGAATCCGTCATCGACCACGGTACAGGGGACGCCCGCATTGTCGAAGGGGAACTCGACTCCCTCGACCTCGATGTCGAGGGCGATCGGCTCCTCACCGATCTCGCACCCCTGCGCGTCACCGTCGCTGTTGCCGCCCGACCCGCCCTCGGTGACGGTCGAAGAGACCGAAGACTCGCCTGCGTCACACCCAGCCAAGAGCACAAGGGCAGCACACAAAGAGGTCCGGAGGGTCAAGGTCATGTTTGCAAGCTTCATATGTCTCCGAGTTCTCCGGATGCGGCGGAGTTCGTCGTTTTTTCTTGTGGGCAGCCCAGCCTTGCGACTGCGGCCGACGGATGCGTGGAGGGAAGGGACTGTGCGGCCAGTTTCGCTTCCGTCTCCCGTCCGAGTCGGCATAGCGCACCGGCCCGAAGGGAGGAGGCCTCTGCGGACAGCAAGCCCCTTGGAAACCGGGCAGCATGTCGTTCGGCGAGTTCTAGAGCCGCTTGCGGATCCGTGGACACCGCAGCCTTGATTGCGCGCACGAGCTTCGCTTCGGCGGCAAGCGTCGATGCTGTCGCTGGGGCCGGCGTGCTGGCTTCACGCCGCGCGTCCGCGGGGAGAGCGGCGGGGGCGGCCGGGGCCTGCGCGGACACCACGGGCGCAGTTTCGGCGGGCGCCGCCGCCGGGTGCTTGGGTGCAGGTCGGGTCGGTCGTGGCTCGGGGGGCCGCTCGGTGGCCGCCACCGCAGATCGTAGCGGAACACTCGGCGTGTCCGCGCCAGAGTTGAGCGCCACCCCTACGCCGAGCGTGACCAACCCCGCGGCCGCGATCGTCCCCCACAACGCCAGGCCACCAAGCCCCGGCGCCGCTGCCTTCGAGAGCACGGCGAGCCGACCGGCGAGCGCTGCGACGGCAGTGCGTCGCTGCGCCGCTGAGGGACGACCCACCTGCGCGACACAGCGCTGGAGTTCCCCATCCTCCCTCGCGCGCAGCACCTCCCCGTGCCGGGCCAGCGCCTGGCGAGCGGACCGAAGCCGTGAGCTGATCGTGTTTCCGCTGACCCCCAATGCGGCCCCAGCTTGCGCGGCTGTGAGCCCTTCGAATTCAGTGAGCCAGTACGCCTCCCGCTGTGCCGGCGGCAACCCATCGAGCGCAGCCATCGCGAGCGCCCACGCCTGCTGCGTCTGCGCGAGCCCCTCGAGCGACGACGATTCCCGAGGCTCGATCGCAAACGCATCGGCCAATCGTGCCCGCCGCCCGCCGCCCCGGCGCTGCCGGTATGCGACCCGCCGAGCGATCCCATACAGCCACGCCCGCATCGAGGCGCCGGTCCGGAAGTCTTCCCGTCGGCGGTAGGCAACAACAAAGGTGTCCTGCGCAGCATCCTCGACATCGGCCACCGGCACGCCAAGCGCGCGAAGGTTTCGCCACACGAAGTCGAGATGCTCGTCGTACAGGCCCGCGAAATCGCGGTCAGAAGATGCCGACACCACGCCTCCCCTTCCCCAGCATCGCCCCGTTTCGTCGAGAAAACTTCATGGACACACGCCTTCGCACGCGCACTCGACGCAGACCTCGAGTTCGCAGGCCGTCGCGTCGTTGTCCAGCATTCCACACTCCGCGGGCGACCGAACCGCCGCTGCGTCCATTTCTGCACGAGCCCGCAGACGCGTCACTCTATCTTCGGATCAAGAACCCGAGTCAGCCCGAAGCAGCGTCAGCTCAAACCCCAGACCGATCCAAAGCGAGGCGAGCCCGACCTCGGTCAGGGGCTCCACGAAGTCGTCGATGGCGAAGCTCGGGCGGCGCACCGAGATCGGTACGTCCATGAACAGACCGACTGCCAAGGGGCCCTTCGGACGCCAGTGGGCACGCACCCCGGGTGTGACCGCGGCCCACAGCGCCACGGCGTCGGTCCGTTGCTCCAGCCCTCGGCCGCGTCCGACCGCGGCACCGAGTTCGATGCCGCCGCAGCCGGACAGGGAAAAGTCCCCAAGCTGCGGCGACCAACAACCCGAGCCGCGTCCACTGGTGAGGGCCACCACTGCGCCGGCCTCTGGAGCCAGTGCATGGACAACACGTTGTCCGAACTGATGCTGGCCGCTCAACTCAACCCGCAGCGTCCCTCGGAGTAGGGCCAGGCCCCCGCCAAGCCAGCCCGAGACCTGCGGGAACACACCAACCGTCGGACCCCCAAACGCGAACGCGTGCAGACCCACGCCTGCCCCGGGTCGGTCTCGCGGCGGAGCCTCCAAGTGGGATTCGGATGCCGAAGCTCCCACCGGAGAATCCGGCGGTGAGCCGACAGCAGGTCCGGAAGTGGTGGGCAACGGGGGTGGAGCGGCCGGCGGTACCACCGGAGGTTCGGGAGCTGTCGGGCGCTGCAGCATCGGCGCGATCGACTGACCCACCGCGATCGGATCCACACCCACGGCGACGACGACCGCGGCCGCGTTCGCGACCTCCGAACACGTTGCGCCGGGGATACTCCGAGTTTGCGACCGTCCATCGGACTCAAACGACAGCTCGGCGACCACGCCCTGTGCGACGTCCATGATCTCAACGCGCACGTCGATCTCCGGGAGCGGGTTCACCGCGATCAGCGTCGCGATGTCTCGCTCCACCGCGCTCGCCGACGGACAATCACTACGCTCGGGCATCGAGACTCGGACCGGCGCGACCATGCTGGCGAGCAGTGCGACGGTCGTCATCATTGCAATGTCACGATACCGCCACCACGGCCAGACGTACGACCTGCTGCGATTCACAGCTCGGCGAGCGCGCCGCACCCTGCACCGCCGGCCAAGAAGAAGGAAGCGCGAGAGGAAGAGACCTGAGCAACCGAGCAGGTAGCGACCAAGTCAAACCTGCTAAGCCCTCGCCATGGAACGGCCCCTGCTCTCGGACTCAGCGTACACGGAACGAACCGCGACGAAGGTCGCCGGTTTTCACCGCGAGGTCGTGGACCAGGTTGCCAAGGCGATCGAAGACGACGCGCTGGTCGTCGTCGGCATGTCGCAGAACCCGTTCGTTCGCAAGGCTCGCGGCGCCCTGAAGCAAGCCGACATCCCGTTCACCTACCTCGAGTACGGCAGCTACATGTCGCAGTGGAAGCCGCGTCTGGCGATCAAGATGTGGAGTGGATGGCCCACGTTTCCGCAGGTCTTCGTCCGCGGCGCCCTCCTCGGAGGCTTCTCCGATCTGGAGAAGGCGATAGCGGACGGCAGTCTCGAGACCCAACTCGGCGAAGGATGACGCCGGGGCAACGAGGTCTTGGTAGAGTCGGCGGGTGTCTTGGCGGGTGTGGAGCTGCTTCGCAAGCGCATGCGCGCTGGTGATCGGGTGCGCGAGTTCGGCGGACCCCTCCGGGCCGGCGATCACGACCACGCCACCGCCTGCCGCCGATGACGACGCGGACAGCACAACCGACGGCCCGTTCACGACAGGCATCAACCCTCCCGATCACACCACGAGTACGGGCGAGGCCACGACACGAGGCGACGACGAAAGTGATGGGTCGACGGACTCCGGTGGCCGACAAGAGTCCTCCGGCGAAGACGGCTCATCCTCCTCCGGCAGCAACGCCGAGACGTTCCCCTGCGACTTCCCGACGACCTGCAACAGCGCGGGGACTCTCGGTGGCGTCTCGGGAGACACGACCGTCCCTTCGCTGACCGAGACGGGGACCGAGCCCATCTGGCTGCAGATCGAAGTCAGCGAGAACGACAGCGGCATCTTCGGCGCCGCGATGAGCGTCACGCTCGACCTGGACAGTATGGGCGGAGACTGGGACATCCGCGCGTACCTCGGCGATCCCGGCGATGCGAACGGCTGCGGCGGGCTCGAGGCGGAGTCCGAGACCACGGGCGCGGACTCGGTTCGTTTCGACTGGGGTGAGGGCGCGGTGGCCAACAACGAGGACGACGATGCGATCGTCGCGGTGGAGATCTTCCCCAAAGCGGACGAATGCACCGTCGGTTCGAGCTGGAGTCTCACCGTGACTGGGAACGACTAGCAGAAGGATTGGAGGCCCAGGGTTCCCCGAACCCGAAACCTCACGCGATTTCGCCGATTCGGCCCGTGCCAGGGGTTGACGCCGCTGCCCCCTCGCACGACGCTCGCTGTGCTTTGGCCACGCTCGAGTGCAAGGCGTCCGAGGGACGCATCGTGGTGTACGTCGGCGATCACGCCGGCGCAGACCCATCGAAGTCTCAAGCGAAAGCCCTCGCCGACGCGCAAGCGTTCGGCATCGAGCTTGGTGAAAAGGGCACGTTCTCGGTGCGCCTCGTCTCCGAAGACGACCTGCCGACAGTGGCCGACGTGCTGCACTCGGCCTTCGCCTTCCCCCTCGGGGTTGCCGGACCCGTGCACCTGGGCACGAAACTCGGGGACTCTCAGGGAAGCTGGGCTGTGGACGACGGGTCCTACTGGGGCGCGATGTACGAAGTGTTCCCCGACTGCGAAGAGAGCATCGGAGCGCAGTACGTCTTGGTGCTCGCCAAGGAAGACAAGCTTCCCGAGCCTCGCTGGCCGTCGATGCCTCACCTGACCGACGCCGCACGCACGCCCGGCGGTGCGCCGTTTCCCGAGGCGCTCTCGCTTCCCGGCGACGCCATGGATGATGCGGCGCTTCCGGACCTTCGGTCCCTGTTCGGTGGTGGTGCCGGTGGTGGTGCCGGTGGTAGCAGCAAACCCGCCAAGGCCAGCACCGGCGAGAAGAAGACCTCCGACGCCGTGGCCTCTCGCCTATTCGCCGCGATCGCGGGCCTCGGTGACGACGACGATGACGACTTCGAAGACGACGACGAATCGGGATCGCCTGCCGAGAAAGACCCGTTCGTGGCCTTCATCGAAACCCTGGTCGCTCAGGAGCAGATCGAGCTGGTCGAAGGGGCGTCGCCGCGCAAGCTGGCCGAGCGGCTCGAACTGGCGCTGGAGCGCGACCCCATGATGTTCCGTCGTCCCGGAGACTGGTTCTTCGAGCAAGACGAGGTCGACGAGCTGTTCGCCTCCGACGAAGACCTCATGACCGGCATCCAAAACGCGCTCGGTCGCTGAGCATTCCGCGAACCTTCGCCGTCGCCAAGACGGAATAGATGCGTGCGATCTGGCCGACTTCGTCCAGCTCGACCTGAATGCAGACCGCAGGCGCGTGGTTGCCGTCGGCATGTGGACGCCGCACGATCAGTGTGGGCATCCCGCCGAGCGTCCGCATCTCGATGGTCGGGACGACCGACTCTCCAGCGGAGATCTTGGCGTAGAACCCGGCCACCTTCGCGGCGCCGACGACTGGCTTTCGCGCCGCGAAGAACTCACCGCCTCCGTCCGACAGCAAGCGAACATCTTCCGCGAGAGCGGCCTCGGCTGCCGCGCGGTCACCGGCCGCGACGGACCCGAAGAAGCGGCGCATGGCGTCGATGACCTGCTCGTGCGGAACGGCCAGACTGCGTCGCTGCGAGTCCTCCCAGCCGCGCATGCGCCCCCGGACACGATGCGCGATGACCTTGACGTTGGACTCGGTCAGCTCGAGCGCGGCTGCGGTCTCTCGCACCGAATGCCCCAAGACGTCTCGCAGCACGAGCACACCCCGCTGGACGTCATCAAGCTGTTCGGCGGCCCACAGAAAACCCAGCGATAGGCTCTCGACGCCGGTGTAGCGCGACCCGGGGAGCGAAGCCGGCTCGGTCGTCCCGATGTCCGTGACTCCCGGAAGCCAGGGGCCGACGTACGTTTCACTCTTTCGAGCGCGAAGGCGGTCTCGCGCGAGGTTCATCGTGACGCGCACCAACCACGGCCTCATCGCGACGCTCCGGTCCGGCTCCGCCCGCAGCAACCGGACGAATGCATCTTGCACGACCTCGTCGGCATCGGCTCGAACCCCGAGCATGCGAAACGCCAGGCCCCACAGGTATTCCCCGTGGGCCTCGTAGATCGCTTCGGTGCTGAGGTCGGCGGACATGCGTCAGGCGGCGCGGCCTCCCGCCGCGGACCCAACAATCGCATGCGCGACCTCCCGGGCGGAGCCAAAGGCCGCATCGGCGAGTGCTCCGTGCTCGCCCACCGCGTCCCCCACTCGCCAGATGCCCTGAGCCCGGATCCCTGGGCGCGCACCGCCGGGGGGCACGATGCCCTCGGTCACGGTGAGCTTCGGCAAGAACTGGGCGTGGACGCACGCATCTCGCCACTGAGGCAACGTCCGATCGAGCAAGCCTTCGAGTCGTGGCCGCGCATCGTCCACAGCTTCGTAGTGCACTGTGTGCACGAGCGCGCCACCCTGGGGTGCAAGGTCTCCGGCGTCGGAGTGCACGGACAGATACATCGGGTCCTCGAGATCGAACGCGAGTCCTGGTCCCGGTGGGCGCTGACGAAGCGCCACGTCCAGGCAGGCAACTCGGGCGTGTCCCAGCTCCGGCACCTCCACCCACCGACGGGCCACCGAAGGCGCAACGGCGAGCACGATCTCCCCCGCGTCCATCTTCGTCCCGTCGCGCAGCGCGACCTGCCCGGCGACCACGTGCTCGACCGGAGCTCGACACGCGATCTCGACACCGGCTTGCGTGCAAGATTCGACCAGCCGCCTCACCAGCTGCTGCCAGCCGCCGTCGAGGTAGACCACGCCATGAAGCGACGCCTGCCGCAACGCGTCGAGCGCCGCGGCAGCACTGATCTGGCTCAGGTCACCGCAGTACGTCGACAGTCGCAGCATGGACGCTAGGAATGCTCGCGCCGAAGCGTCTTCGGTGATCTCCTCGAGCCAGGCGGCGGCCGAGATCGGACCGGCCTGCAACCTCGACAGCCGCGCAAACGTCTTCAGCGCCGCGCCTCGCCCCCGTAGCGTCAACAAGCCCGTCGTCAGCATCGCCCACGGCGTCGTTGGCAGTCGATGACACTGACCCCCGTGAAACGCCACCCCTCGCAGACTGGGGGCCGCTCCTGCGGGTTCGATGCCCAGCGATGAGAGCACCGCCTGCGCCGCGCCACCGCGATACAGCGCATGCGCACCGCGATTGAACGCAAATCCATCTTGGGCCCGCGTGCGAGCCAAGCCACCAGGCTCAGCCCCCGCCTCGAGCACGGTGACCGAGCGCCCGGCACGAGCGAGAAGGGCAGCGCATGCCAATCCGGCGATCCCCGCGCCGACCACGACCACGTCGTCTTGTCTCTGCATGTCCCCCTCACGTGGGGCGAGTGGATAGGTTACGGACAGCCCCGAGAATTCGGCCCAACCCGAAACGGCGAACGCGGACCGCCGGCGTTACGGAGAAGAGGCAATGAAGTCTGCTCTGGTGTGCACCTGTGTCCTCGCCTCGTTCGCTACTACGGGATGCAAGACCGCGCCCCCGCCGCAACCGCCCCCGGTGACCGCCGTAGCCCCCGAGCCGGAGCCCGAGCCCGAACCCGAGCCGCCCCCGCCCAAGGTCCCGCAGGATGCGATCGCGGTCGGTACGTTCAACGTCGAGTGGGCGTTCGATGACGTGGACAAGCGGCCCAAGAAGGCCCGGCCCCACCGTGCCAAGACGGCGGAGGACTGGACGTGGAAGCGCGACAGCATCGCCAAGATTCTGATCGCCGAGGAGCTGGATGTGGTCACGTTGACCGAGATCGGCGGCGAGCGTGAGGCGATGGAGGTGGCAGACGCAGTGCTCGCAGGAGGTGGGTACCGGTACGACGTTGCGTGCCTGCCGACGCATGACAAAGCGACCGGGCAGCATGTCGCCATCCTGTCCCGGTTCTCAATGAGCAACGCGCGGAGGTTCCAGACCTCCATCGACAAGCAGCTGGCGGTCGACGTCGAGCTACCCTCCGGGGACACGGTGGCGATCGTCGCTGTGCATCTCCGCGAGTCGCAACAACCGGCGTACGCGTCCAAACGCCGAAAGGCCGCGCGGTCTCTGCGACGCGAGCTGTCTCGATCTCTGGGGGGCGGGCCCGTACTGGTGACGGGGACGTTCGGCTCGAAGTCACACCCGTACGACGACGACTACGCTCGCCGCACCCCCGGCATCCTCGCCGCACGCCACAACAAGGACGAGGCCGACGACTGCACCGACTCGGCCGCGGACAGCGGGCCCACCAACACGGCCGGAGACCCAAGCGACCACATCATCTCCTGCGGACTCGAGCTTCGCAGCGCGACGACCTCCGCCGAGAGCGACGTCGTTCGCGAACTCGAGGACCCGGCGAGCTCACCGTGGCCGTCGATCCCGATCGAGCAAGACCCCTACCGAGACGTCAGCGACCACTACCTGGTGTGGGCCGAGATCGCGATGCCCAAGCCGGATGTACCGACCAAGGAAGACGACGACAGCGTCGCGTTGTGAGACCGAAGTCGGCGCTCAGCTCGCGAACAGACGGCTCGGGTCCCGAAACGCCTTGAACTCGAGGGCATTGCCCGACGGGTCGCGAAAGAACATCGTCGCCTGCTCGCCAACCTTGCCCGCGAACCGAATGGTTGGCTCGATCACAAACGTCATCCCCGCATCCTGTAGGCGCTGTGCGAACGCCTCAAACTGCTCCCACGAGAGCACGACACCAAAATGCGGCACCGGAACATCGTGGGCGTCGACCGGATTGCTCACCGAGCGCTGGGGTCCGGAGGCGTGAAGGTGGGTCACGAGCTGGTGCCCGAACAGGTCGAAGTCGATCCAGGCATCGGTGCTCCGACCTTCGGGGCAGCCCACCGTGCCGCCGTAGAACTGGCGCGCTGCGTCTAGGTCATCGACGACGATCGCAAGATGGAACGGCTGCACCACCGCAGGGTAGCTCGCTCACGAGGGGGTCTGGGTCGCGAAGTGCCAGCCGAGCGCATCCGAGAGATGCTCGAGGATCACGTGGCCCCGCACGCTGCCGCCGCGCTTGTTGAGCCGAGGACTACAGACCGCAATGCCGCCGGCTGCGACTGCGGACGCGACGATCACCCCCGAGACGCCACTCTTGGCGGGAAGGCCCGTCTTCATCATGTACGTGCCGGACTCGTCGTACACCCCGCAGCTCGCCATCAGCGAAACGACGCGGCGGGCGTTGTCGATACTGACGACTCGCTCCCCAGAAGGCGCGACGCCACCGTTGGCGAGCACACTGCCCAGGTACGCGGCCTCGATGACGGAGACCTCGAGTGAGCACAAGGCGAAGTAGGCATCGAGGACGTCATCAACCGAGCCGGATAGGGACCCGTTGCTTCGCAACAGATACGCGATCGAGCGGTTGCGATCCCCAGTGCGACGCTCCGACGCTTGCACCCGCGCGTTGACTCCCACGTTGACGCCGCATAGCTTGCTCGCCCACCGTTCGATCCAGGCGATGCGCTCCTCCGCCTGCCCTTCGATCAGACCGCACAACGTGATGGCCCCAGAGTTGACCATCGGGTTGGCGGCCTGCGGCCCCCGAGAGTCCAGCCGAGCGATCGACGAGAAGCTCTCGCCCGAAGGCTCGGACCCCACCGCCGAAAAAACGCAGTCGGCCCCAAGCTCCTCGAGGGCTCCACACAGGACGATCAGCTTCGCCGCGCTCTGCAGGGTGAAGCGGTGCTCAGCAACTTCGCCGGCGGTGATCACCTGTCCGCTGTTGAGTACGACCGCAGCACTCGTGCGATCGGGGTCGACGCTCCCGAGCTCGGGGATGTAGGTGGCGACCGTTCCCTCGGGGTTTGCCAAGGAAATCCGCAGCGCATGGTCGAGCGCCGTTTGAACGGCTTCAGGCTCGGTCACGCTGCACCTTCGCTTTCGTGTTGACCCATCGGGCCGACCCACCACGGATCGAGCATCCGAGACGTGAGGCGATTCGGCGACAGCATGCAACCGCCACTATGCGGGTCGGTCAACAAGCACGCCAGCCTTGGTCGCGGATTCCGACTGCGTCGACCGAATCCGTCGGCCGAGTTCGGGCGGCATTCCTTTCCCCGCCAGGAGAAGGCGCCGGAACCAAGTCCGGGCAGGGTCATGCTCGTGGACCTGCGGCCACCACATGCGGATCGGCGCGGACGGAAGCTCGATCGGCGGCGCAAACATCCGGATGCCCACCAAAGACCGCGCCCGCTGGGCCACGGTGCGCGCGATGGTGCAGACCATGTCCGACTCGGACACCACCAAGGGTGCCGTGACGAAGTGCGGCACGTACAACCCCACCGTCCGTTCATGACCCGCGCGCTCGAGAATACGGTCGACCACGGGGGTACCGCGGCCCTCGAATCGCACGACCACGTGGACGGCCTCGAGGTATGCCTCGAGTGTCAGTCGCCGACGGATGCTGGGGTGCCCCTGCCGCGCGATCACGGTAAACGGCTCCTGGAACAGCTCGGCGCACTGAAGCCCTGCGCCGCGGACCATCATCGTGCCCCCAAGGATGAAATCGAGACGACCGGCTTGCAGGAGCGCCGAGGAGTCCGCCGTCAGTCGCTCGAGCGACAACCGGACGCCCGGTGCGTGCTGCCGCAGGTAGGCCATCAGCGTCGGCAGGACCGTGAACTCGAAGTAGTCGACGGTGGCGATACGGACCGTGAGTTCGGCCGTGGGCGGGTCGAAGGACGTGCCGCCTCCCAGCGTTGCGCCCAGACGATCGAGCAGCTCCGGGAGCTCCGCGGCGATGGTTTGCGCTCGGGCCGTGAGCTCGAACCGGCGCCCTTGGGGAACCAGCAGCGGGTCGTCCAACTGCTCGCGCAGCTTGGCCAGGCTGTGGCTCATCGCGCTCTGGCTGACCCCGACCTCGCGAGCCGCCGCCCCCACCGCGCGGTGGCGAAGCAGTGCATCCAGCGCGGAGACAAGGTTGAGGTTGAACGCTCGGACATCGAAATTGCTCATACAAGACCTGACCTTGTTTCACTTTTCATCATACCCAAACTCGCTAGGCTAGGACCATGCGAACGACTCTTGCTGCACTCGGGGCGCTGCTGGTGCTCGCGGCCGGCTGCCGACCTCAGCTCGCGGCCGTACAAACCCCGCCCCGGGTCACACACTCGACCGACGCCAGCGTCCAGGCCTGCTGGGTCGAGAGCCGCGGCAAGCTCGGCTTCACCGCATCCGCCATCCTGATCCACCACCCCACACAGGGGTCTGTGCTCATCGATGCGGGCAACAGCTCGAACTTCGACGCCGAAGTGCAGGCGTACGAGGGCAAGATAAAACGCTGGTTCAAGACCTTCCCCGGCGCACTCAAGCCCAAGGTCCCCCTCGACGACTTGTTGCTCGGGATGGGCGTAGATCCCGGCCAGCTCCACGCCGTGCTCCCGACCCACGCCCACCTCGATCACATCGGCGGCATCCTCGACCTTCCCAAGATCCCCGTGTGGGTTTCGCAGGCCGAGGCCGCACTCATCGAACGCGGGCGCGAGTCGGTGACCGAGGAAGTCATCCCAGCCCATGCAGAGGCGCTGGCCGACCAGCTCGAAGCGCTCGAGTTCTCCGGCGGGCCCTACGAGATCTTCGAGCGCCACGCAGACGTGTTCGGAGACGGCAGCATCGTCGTCGTTCCCATGCCCGGCCACACCCCGGGGAGCGTGGGCGTGTTCGTGCGGCTGCCCGACGGACGTCGTGTCTTCCACGTGGGCGACGCGATCAACAGCCGCACCCAACTCGAGCGGCTGCGAGGGCGTACGCGTGCCATGCAGCGGACGGACCTCGATCAGGCGGCCGCGCATCGAAACGTGGGCAGGCTTCGAGCCCTCTCGGACCAAGACCCATCACTGCTGATCTTGCCCGCGCACGAGCGAGCCGCGTGGAAGGCGGTGTTCGGGGCTCCGGCGACCTCGTGTGCCGCGGCGCAGAACCGCTGAACCCGGTCGAACCCGTCCGGAGAACCAAAGACGAAAGCCGCCTCCCCCTTGCGGAGAGAGCGGCTTCTGAGCGCACCCTATACGATTCGAACGTATGACCTTCGGTTCCGTAGACCGACGCTCTATCCAGCTGAGCTAAGGGTGCGTGGGCGCAGTTGATAGCAGTGGCGCCCCAGTGGCGCAAGCGGTTTCGTGGTTTGGTTGCGGTAGGTCTCTACACGCCGGTCTGCGGTGGTCTGGGGACCTTGGCCACGGTGGCCAGGCGCCCGCCTTCGAGCGTGAACCCGGACTTGATGTGCAGGTCGCGCTGAGGGAACGGGATCTCGATGCCAGCTTCCTTGAGCGCGTACCAGATCGCGAAGTTGACCTCACTCTTGAGCTGATCGGGGACCTCGACCATCTCCTTGCAGTAGCCGCGCAGCTTGAAGTTGATGGACGAGTCGCCGAAGCCGACGAACAGGACGTCGGGCGGCGGATCGTCGAGCAAGGCGGGGTGCTCGGACGCGACGGTGAGCAGGAGGTTTTTGACCGTCTTTGGATCGGCGTTGTACGAGACGCCCACGTCGAACACGTAACGGACCACGCGATCGTTGTGGGTCAGGTTGACGACCAGGTCGGAGACGAGCGTGGAGTTGGGGACGAGGTAGACGACGTTATTGTTGTCGCGAAGCAGGGTCACGCGTCCCTGAATCTCGATGATGGTGCCCTCGACCTCACCCAGTCGCACGCGATCGCCCACCTTCACGGGTCGCGAGAACAACAGGATCATGCCGCTGATGAAGTTCTCAGCGATCTTCTGAAGGCCAAGTCCGATCCCGATGCCCACCGCACCAAACGCGACGAGCAGGCTGTTGAGCTGAATGCCCACCAGCGGGAGGCCAACGAGCAAGCCCAGCACCCACACGCCGTACGCAGCGATGCGCGCGACCGCGTACTTCACCCCCGGGTCGATCTCGGCGTTGCGAAGCAGCCGCAGCACCAAACGACGCCGAACGAACCGAGACAGAGCGACGAGCGCAACAAAGAGGACGACGAACTTCAGCAAGAAGAGCGGGGTGACGCGAAGGTCCCCCACCTCCAGCAGAGTCATTCCCAGAGCCTGGGAAAGGTCGTCGAAGAACGGTGCGTCCACGAGAACGCCAGTGATAACACCCCCGCGATCCGAATGGCGAGCCCGGGGCCTGTTCCGCGCGTCTGCATCAGGTGTGCCACGCTCGGGGGGTGAAGACCCGGCGTGTCACCTTCGACAACGGGCGCGGCGAACAACTCTCCGCGCGTCTCGACCTTCCGCTCCGCGACCAACCGCTCGCCTACGCGGTCTTCGCTCACTGCTTCACATGCAGCAAGAACCTGACCGCCGCCGTGCATGTGTCTCGCACGCTCGTGGAGCACGGATGGGCGGTGCTTCGGTTCGACTTTACGGGGTTGGGCGACAGCGAGGGAGAGTTCGCCGACACCCATTTCTCCAGCAACGTCGAAGACCTGATCGGCGCTTGCCGTTGGCTGGCGGAACACCATGCCTCGCCCCAGTTGTTGGTCGGACACTCCCTCGGAGGCGCCGCCGTACTTCGGGCCGCAGCCTCCCTGCAGAGCGTCGCCGCGGTCGCGACGCTGGCCGCCCCAGCCCGGCCGGACCACATCTTGGCCTTGCTCGAGGACCACATCGAGACCGTGGAGCGCGAAGGCGAGGCAGCCGTCAACCTCGCGGGTCGACGGTTCACGATCAAGCGCAGCTTTCTCGACGATCTGCGCGCACACGAGATGCAGGCCGCGATCGGAGACCTCCGCCGCGCCCTCCTCGTCCTGCACGCACCCGGGGATACGGTCGTCGGCGTCGACAATGCGGCGGAGATTTTCACGGCCGCGAAACACCCCAAGAGCTTCGTATCGCTCGACGGTGCCGACCACCTTCTCAGCCGTCCCGCCGACGCCCGCTTCGCCGCCAACGTGATCGCCGCGTGGGCCGAGCGCTTTCTCCCCGCTTCGGACGACTCCACATCGGTCAGCGACGACGTCACCGCGTGGGGTCCCCAGCGCGGGTTCACAACAGAGCTGACCGTGGGCGAGCACTCGGTGATCGCCGACGAGCCTCGGGAGATGGGCGGAGAGGACCGCGGCCCGAGCCCCTATGGGTTGCTGCTAGGATCGCTGGGCGCATGCACGGTCATGACGCTGCGCATGTATGCCGAGCGCAAGGGTTGGCCGCTCGATCAAGCGATCTGTCACCTGCGCCACGCCAAGGTGCACGCCGCCGACTGCGAAGCGTGCGGCGAGCAGGACAACCCCAAAGCCAAAGTGGATCGCATCGACCGGCGCATCGAACTGCGCGGAGAACTCGATGCAACCCAGAGAGCACGGCTGCTGGAGATCGCCGACCGCTGCCCGGTTCACCGGACGCTGTCCGCGGGCAACATCGCGATCGTCACAGAGCCGGTTTGAGGGTGAACGCCGCCTCCGCCAGTACCTTGCCCCCGACCATCAACTCCACCCGGTGACGCCCCGGGTACAGCGCGCGGATCGTCGTGGTCTTCATCGAGTGCCGCTTGGTCAGCTCGGCACTCGCCCCCGCCGGCAGCTCGACGCTCTTCCATTTGAACGTCTTGCCCCCGCTGGCCTTGGTCTTGCGGACGTAGTGCACGATGTAGTCGACCAACAGGGTCTGCTTGCGCGTGTGTGTCGTGCTCAGCTCCGCGTGAAGCTCGACCGACGCCCCCACTCGAACGGTCTTTGGCGAGAGGCGCAGGGATGCGGTCACCTTCTTTGGGGGAAGAAATCCTACGGCGGCCAAGGCTCCTGCGTGGCCGGCTTTGATCGGACCACGAAGGCCATGCTTGGCGATCCACAGCCCGTCCGCACCACCCCGCTTCGCGCACGCCTTCGCCCACCGCACCGCAGCCTCGGGGTGGTCTTTCGCGATGTCCCCAAGCGTGTTGGCGACCGAACGCTGCACGTAGCGCTCGGTGTCGCCCTCGAGCGCATCGAGGATCGGCCAGATCGGGCCCGGGTCGGCCACCAGCCCCTTGAGCACCTTTCCCCACGGAAGCCGGGGCCGCACACCTTCACTGCACCAGCGTCGCACATGCTGGCTCTCGTGAGACGTCAGGGACTGCAACCGCGCGAGAGTCTCGTCAGGTCGCTGGTCCACGAACGGGCGCACCGCGAACTCGGACGAGAACCGCTGGGTGAGCTCGACCATCGCGTGCATCGATTCCTCGAAGTGCGGCAGGCCATGGTCAGCGATGAACTGCCCCAGCGGCCACTGGAGCCAGCCGTCGGTCACGCTGTCGGCGTCGGGCATGATCCTGGGAAGGCTATCGGCCACGATGCCCAACGCTTTGGGGATGTCATCGGGCAGACCGGCCGCGAGAGCGTCGGCAAACTGCTGCACTCGGCCCGAGAACTCCAGGGAACTCAGTCCCTTCGTCGCGCGCCGCTGAAACGCCGGGCTGTCGAAGCCCGACCACGCCGCATGCATCTGCGCGCCAAGGGCCTTGGCCGCCGGCTTGTCGAACCAGTTCTTGAACGCTTTTGACTTGGGCTTCGCCTCCGCCATCGATGCGGAAGCGTGCCGGCTGCGGCCGCGAGATACCAGCTCGCAGCCGCGGCGTTCAGCCCCAGACCAACAAACTGAGTGCGAACGCGTTGTTGCCCGCGTGCACGAGCATCGCCACCCAGAGCCGTCCACTTCGGCGGTACGATTCGGCGAAGACAACGCCGAGCCACAGGTAGACCAAGAATCCGACCGGGTTGGTGTGGATCGCTGCGAACACGGCCGCGGACAATGCGTAGGCTTCGGGCCAGCTGTTGCCGCGTGAAGCGATGCGGCGGAAGACCAGTCCGCGGAAGAGCAGCTCCTCCGCCATCGGTGCCAGCGCGAGAGCCGACACCACCAGGAGAATCATCGGAAGCCGCTCTCCGCCCGACTTGAACCCGTCGACCAGCTCGACGATCGCGCCCTGCTCCTCGACTGAGACGCCGATCGCTTCGAGCCCGACCCCGAGAACGAAGCTGCCACCGATCGCACCCGCGATCCCAAGCACGACGATCCCCAACGATCCGGCAAGCGACGCTCGCGCAAACGGCGCTGCCCACTCGGCCTGCTCTCCGAACCGCGCCTGCTCCGTCGCGTCCACCAGTGCCCCGAGCTTTCGGTAGACCGCGACCGCGCCCAGCGTGATCGCCGGGCCTGCGGCCATCCCCACCCCGAGTCCGAGCGCTCCCTCCGTGGGGATCAACCCCAGCACCTGTAGGACGAGGAAAACGACGCTTCCTACCAGCAGTCCCGCAATCGCGAGCCCAACCTCCAAGAGGGCGCTGCTCAGCCGCGGTCTGGACGAGGGCACCTCGCTCATCCCGGGCAGTGTGCGACTCCCAGTCGTCCGGTGCAATGCGGGCTTGCAACCGGGCGGAGTTGGGTTTAGGTTCCTGCCCCCAAAAGCAGCGTTTCTGTGGAGTCGTGGCCGAGAGGCTGAAGGCACAGGTTTGCTAAATCTGCGTAGGGGAAACCTTACCGAGGGTTCGAATCCCTCCGACTCCGCACGAGGGGCGCTCCATCTGGAGCGCCCCTCATTTTTTGGTTCTCGCGAGGGCGCGACGGACCCGGGGAGGCCCGCCCGAGCGAGCCTCTGGTGCATCGACCGGTTTGTTCCCCGAACTCAAGCGTCACGGCGACGGTCCCAGGCCCGCGCGACCGCCATCCCAATCGCCACCCCGGTGATGTCCGCGAGCATGTCGAAAACATCGGTGGAGCGCGGCCAGGGCAGCATCCCTTGGACGACCTCAGACACGACCGCCAGAGCGCCGCCTGTGATCCACACGGCTCGCACCCGATGTGTCGCCCACCACCAGCTCCCACCGATGCCGCAGAACGACAGGCAATGAAACACCTTGTCGTCGTGAGGGAACAGCGCCGGTTGCCCTGAGGGAGGACTCCACAGCAAGAACAGAAGCGCCGCGGTGTAGAGCACCGCGAGCCCCGTCCACAGCGGCTTCGCCCAAGCCCGGTTAGGCGTTGTCTTCGGTGGCGGCCCAGTACGAGATGAGCTCGTTGTTGTCGACGACACGGGAGTGATGGTGTCCCCAGACATCGCTGATGTAGATCGTGGAGCCGCGGTCGAGCTTGGGCGTGAGATAGATGGCGAAGTACTCCGCATCGCCGTCATCGACGACCTTGCCGATACGGTCGAGGGGCTTCTTGCTGACGGGACACAGCAGCTCGCACTTGGAACCCTTGGCTAGGCCCTCGAGTCCCCTCTTGCGCCCGTCGCCGTGAATCGGGCTCAGGTGCACGAGTTCTTCGCGGTCGCCACTGCGCACCATCAAGGTGATCGCCGCGAAACCGTCGAATTTCTCGTCCGTGACGCCGACCAGGTTTTCGCCGGTGGGGCCGAACGCCTGTGAGACCACGATGGTGACGTCATCCGCGAAGTTCAGCGCGTCTGCACCGTCTCCTTCGGGCTTTTTTCCGGTCACTTCGAGGTTTTCGACGTCGACGTTCTGGGTGCTCATGTGCAGGCCTGAAACCACCGGACCACGAACGGAGCCCTGGCGCAAGGCGCTTTCCGCATCGGGGCTCGCGCGGCGCTCGGGCCCGGCGGTTGCGGCCCAGGTCGAGCCGGTCTCACGGGATATCGAGCTACGCGGACGCAATCTCGCAGACCGGTTCGCAGCCCGGCCCCGCCGCCTCGAAGGTTTGGTACGCGGGGGCGGAGCTGCGCGCGGCGATCTGCGACCCGCCTCGGTGGACCGTCAGCTCCACCCGCTCGGGGGCGCCCGGCCCGACCTGCACAGCAACGCCGTGGGGCGGAAACGAGAGGCGACCGCATCACGGAGCCGAGCTTGCTCTCGACGTTCAGGCTGCGCAACGGGCCCGTGAACGCAAGCCCGACCACCTGTTACCCTCCTTTCGATGGACCACGACGGCGAGCTGCTGCTGCGCTGGGGCGACGGGGACGAACCCGCCGGCCAGGAGCTGTACGACCGGCACTTCCCGCGTGTGTACCGATTCTTCCGCACCAAAGTCGCCGACGGTGTCGAGGACCTCGTGCAGGCCACGTTCCTTGCGTGTCTAGAAGCGCGCGATCGATACCGAGGCGAAGGCAAGTTCAGCACCTTCATCTACGGGGTCGCGCGCAACCAGCTGCTGGCCTACTTCCGCAAGCAGAAGTCCCGCGGACGGATGGCTGTGCCCCAGATCGCAGCGACGCAGGGCGACCCTTCGGAGCACCGCGATACCCTCAGCTCGTGCCGCGGTCCCATACCTTCTGCCGGATCTGCGAGGCCGCCTGCGGTCTCGTGGCCAAACGTGACGCCGCCGGCACACTCGTGGGCCTGCGGCCTGACAAGGACCATCCCACGAGCAAAGGGTTTGCGTGCGCGAAGGGCACACGTTTTGTCGAGGTCGCCACGCACCCCGACCGGGTTCTCCATCCCAAAGTCGGAGCGAAGCAGGCGTCCTGGGACGAGGCGCTGAACACCGTCTCGGATGCGGTCGCCCAACTCCGAAAAGAACACGGGCCCCATAGCGTGGGCATCTACTTCGGCAACCCGATGGCGTTCAACAGCCTGGGCGTTGCAGCCATCGTCCACATGGTCGGCCAGCTCGGCAGCCGCAACGTGTTCTTCGCGGGCAGTCAGGACTGCAACAACAAGTTCGCCGCCGCTCGATTGCTACACGGCAACCCGTTCGTGCATCCGATCCCCGACTTCGAACACGCCGATCTCGCGGTGGTCTTCGGCTCCAACCCGTACGTGAGCCAGTCGAGCTTCGTACACCTCGAAGGCGGAAGCGTCGGTGCATTCGGCGGGATCGAAAAGCGCGGCGGCACCGTGGTGTGGGTCGATCCGCGGCGGACCGAGAGTGCCAAACGGTGGGGGCGGCACCTCCCGATTCGGCCCGCGACCGACGCATGGCTACTGCTCGCCTTGCTCGCACGCATGGGCGCAGGGGAACACCGGGCCGACCGCGTCGAAGGGTTCGAAGAGCTTCTCGCTGCGGTCCAAGACATCGACCCAGACGCGTGCCTGCGCCGCACCGGCATCTCACCGGACGCGTTCGAAGCGCTGGTGCGCGACCTGCAGCGCTCCGATCGCACCGCGTTCCACATGAGCGTGGGCGTGAACATGAGCGGCTTCGGCACCATCGCGTATGTGCTGATGCAGGCCCTCGCCTACGCGACCGGAAACCTCGACGCGAAAGGAGGGTCGGTCTTCGCGGGTACCAGTGCGCCGGCTCGCTGGATTGCCCGGCGCGCGGGACTCCTCGCCGAAGCCCACTCGCGGGTTGGCGGTTTTCGCTCGACGGTGCGCTCGTTGCCCGGCGGCATCTTGGCGGACGAGATTCTCACCCCCGGCGACGAACGCATCCGGGCGCTCCTCGTGATCGGCGGAGACCCGCTGCGCTCGATCCCCGGAGGCTCGCGACTCGAAGCCGCGCTGGGGCAGCTCGAATTCCTCGCCTGCATCGACATGTTCGAGAGCCGAACGGCTGCCCACGCGGATGTGTTCTTGCCCGCGACGAGCTGGCTGGAGCGCTGGGACGCCGGCATCGCGTCGATTCCTTTTCAAGCTCGGGGCCGAGCGCAGCTTTCCGGGCCCCTGATGGAGCCCCGCGGCGAAGCGCGACACGACGCGCAGATCCTGGCGGAGATCGCGACCCGGTTGCGGCTCGGGGGTCCGCTATGGCCGGTGCTGCGCAAGGACGTGTCGCGGTGGTTTCCGGCTCCAGCCGCCGGCATCCCGCTGCCCTCTGCCAGGCCCGGTCGTTACCTCCAGCGCAACCGCGTCACGTTCTGGAATCAAGACATTGCTGCCGAGCTCGGGCGGCTGGAAGCCATGCCGGAGCCGCCCCCCGGCGGTCTGCGCCTGATCGGTCGACGCCGACGACTGGGGCACAACAGCTGGCTGCACGGCGGGAATCGCGATGGAGAGCCCGAGGCGTCGGCATGGATGCACCCGGACGATCTCGCCGCGCGAGAGCTCGACGACGGCGCCGCGATCGAGCTGCTCACCTCCGTCGGAGCGCTCCGCGTCAACGTGCTCGCCCAACCGGACGTGAGCCCTGGCACCGTGGTGATGCCCCACGGCGTGCACGGCGTCAGCCTCAACGACATCCTGCCCAGCGGCCCGGAGCATATCGAACGCGTGAGCGGACAACTCGCCATGACCGGGATTCCGGTCGAAGTCGCCGCCGCGGAATGAACGCACCGCATCACTGGTAACCTGTCCTCATGACCGCGACGCGATTGCCTTGCCCTGGATGTGCCGACGGCACGCCCCTGAGCACGTGGCCGCCGCAGTCTTCCAGTCCCTACCGCCCCTCGCCACAAAGCCCCATCCAGGTTCGCGCGTGTGAAACGTGCGCGGGTGTCTGGGTCGACCGCGACACCCTCGGGCAGCTGTTGGACTCCGCAGCCCAGGCCGCTCGGCCTTCGGCGGGCGACGGTGTTCGCCGAAAGACGATGCCGGTGGGGCTTGCGACGAGCAAGGTCGTCTACCGCCATTGCCCGGAGTGCAGACAAGCCATGATCCGCAAGAACTTCGGCACCATCTCCGGGATCGTCGTCGATGTCTGCGGCCACCACGGCACCTTCTTCGACTACGGCGAGCTTCCGGGCGTCATGGACTTCGTACGCAGTGGCGGCCTGGGTCTCGCGCAAAAACACGCCGAGGCCGAAAGCATGCGGGACGCCAAGACGCGCTTCAACCATGGGCTGACGGCGAGTCCGGGGATGGGTCCGGCTTGGATGGAAGGCGATCTTCGCGACCCGGCCTCGGATGAGTTCCTTCGGCGCGTCAGCGTGTTCATCCGGAACATGTTTCGCTGAGGAGGCGGGCTCTACGCGCGATCCTTCGGGAGGAACGGCCACAGCAGCAGGCGTAGGTACCCGCGCGGGTGCGGCTCTTCGACACCGATCTCCACGGGGTCGCCTCCGGGCCGGTGGTATGTCCCGAACAGACGGTCGAGGTAGGGCGCGAGGTTGGCGTAGTTGCCCCCGTGGCGGTCGAGTGCGTGGTGCCAGTGATGAAGCTGGGGCGAGCCGAAGATGTCGCCGATGATGCCCAAGCGGAGCTTCACATTGGCGTGCAATAGGATCGCCCACAGTCCGCGAAACGCGACCAGGCCGAGTACGAGATGAATCTCCAGACCCAATGCGATCGCGGGCAGGTTCATCAGAGTCTGGGTGTAGAAACCGTCGAGCGGGTGCTCGCGGTGGGCTGCGACGAAGTCCAGTCGTTCGGATGTGTGGTGCACCGCATGAAAACGCCACAGCGGACCCCAGGCGTGCTGGAGACGATGGCCCCAGTACATCAGGAAGTCTCCGCCTGCGATCGCCAACACGACACGGAGCGCGAGCGGCCAGGAGCCAACCTCATCGCGAAATGCCACGACCACGCTCACACCGTCGGTCAGCTCGGACAGCCAGCTGAGCCAGGCGACGGCGAGGCTGGAGAACAGGAGGTACTGACCCGCGAAGAAGGCAAGGTCCGCCGCGAGTCCTCGCCGGGCGCGACGCTGATCTCGCCACGCTGGAAGCGCCCACTCCAGCGGGATGAAAACCACGCACAGGATCAGCAGGGAGCGCGCCGTCGAAGGGAGAAGGTCGAACACGGGCTCACTTGGTGGCCGGAGCGTTCGGCGCCTGCTGCATGGGCTCGCGGACTCTCCCCGACTTGCTCGCCGGGAAGAACGCCTTGGGCTTCGGCTTCGTGCCCGCGTTGTTGCTCTTGTCCGAGGGCTGCGACGGGCGGATCCCTCCGACTCCTGCCCCGGCCGAATCGGCCGCGTCGAACTCGAACGCGCCCGACTTGCTCGGCGGGAAGAATGCATCCGGCTTCTTCGCGTCCGCAGCGTCGGCGGGTTTAGCCGTGGGCGTCTCGCTCGCGGGGATCGCAGGCGGTTGCTTCGGGGTCGGAGGCGGAGGCTCGGCTGCCGGCTCGACTTCCGCCTGCTGTGCCGGTGCAGCCTCGGGCTTGGACGCTGCGGGCTCCGGAGACTCGGCCTCGCAGCCACCCTGCGCTTGTACGACGACCCAGCCAAACGCGACCGCTGACACCGCAACCGCTCCTGCACGCATCCACCCCGATGTCACCACTCCCCATTGCCCCACGTGCACGGCTGCCTGTCAATCAAGCCGCGCGTTCGTGCCGTCGCTCGTACGACGTGACCCGAGGTCGGGTTTGGAGGCTCCGCGTCGTGCGTACGCGTCGCCGTTACCATCTCGCCAGGACCGTCTTGCCCTGCTAGTGTCCGCCGCGATGACGTCTGCGGGTGCGCCTCGTCTGTTTCACCGGCTCTTCATCGCCAACCGAGGCGAAGTCGCCGTCCGCATTGCGCGGGCCTGCGACACCATGGGCATCACGCCCGTGTTTGCGGCCTCCGAGGCCGATCTCGGTGCGGCGTACTTGAAGGACCGAGAAGTCGTGTGTCTGGGCCCGGCCCGATCCACACACAGCTACCTCGACCTGGGTAAGGTCGTGCAGGCGGCTCGGCAGTCGCGATGCACCGCCGTGCACCCAGGCTGGGGCTTTCTCGCCGAGAACCCGCAGTTCGCGGCGCTGTGCGAGCAGCACGGTCTGACCTTTCTCGGACCCCCCGCGCACGTCATGCACCTGATGGGCAAGAAGACGCCCGCCAAGAAAGCGATGGGCGAAGCCGGCCTCACGCTCATCCCCGGCAGCGACGGCATCCTCGCGGACGCCGATGATGCTCGTCGCGTCGCCGATGCCACTGGCTACCCCGTGCTCATCAAGGCCGAGAGCGGTGGCGGGGGCCGTGGCATGCGAATCGCTCGCAGCGGCGATGAGGTCGCGGCCGCCTACGCCGACGCGCAAGCCGAAGCTCGCGCCGCGTTCGGAGACCCGCGGGTCTACATGGAGAAGCTCATCGAGGGCGGACGTCACATCGAGATTCAGGTGATGGCCGATCGCTACGGCAACGTGGTGCACCTGGGCGAGCGCGACTGCACCGTGCAGCGCAACCACCAAAAGCTCATCGAAGAGAGCCCTTCGCCGGTGCTGGACGACGCGGTCCGCCAGGCCAGTCTCGACGCGGCTGCGAAAGCGACCGCTGCCATCGGCTATGTCGGCGCAGGGACGATGGAGTTCTTGCTCGACCAAGACGGCGTGCTTCGGTTCATGGAGATGAACACCCGGCTGCAGGTCGAGCACTGCGTGTCGGAAGTCCGCAGCGGCAAGGACCTCGTCGAGCAGCAGATCCTCGTCGCCGCCGGCCACCAACTCGCGTGGCGGCAAGACGACATCGCGCTCACCGGCCACGCGCTGGAATGCCGCATCAACGCCGAGGACCCCTCCGACGGATTCCGTCCGAGTCCGGGCAAGATCGAGAAGTGGGTCAGCCCCACGGGTGAGGGCGTTCGGGTCGACACCCACGTGCAGTCCGGCTACGTCGTGCCTCCGCACTACGACAGCCTGTTGTGTAAGGTCATCACCCACGGCGACACCCGCGACCAGGCATGCGACCGCATGATCGCCGCGCTCGGTGACCTCGTCTGCGACGGCGTCCACACCACCGCGGCGATGCATCAGCAGATCCTCGCCAGCGAGCCCTTCCGCTCCAACAAGTACGACACCCGCGCCATCCCGGGCTTCTCGCAGGAGTAACCAAGACCATGGTTCACGTTCCCCTGACTCCCATCGGGCGCGCTCGCGCCTCGTTCTGCGACGACAACACCTTCGAGTCGAACCTCTCTTCGCTCGCCGCTCGTGAAGAGCAGCTCCGTGAGCGCCGGGCCGAAGTTCACGCTGGCTGGGGCGAGAAGTACGCCCAGCGGGTACACGCCAAGGGCAAGATGACCGCGCGCGAGCGTCTCGATTCCGTCAAGGATCCGGGCTCGCGCACGTTCGAGGTCGGCACGTTCGTGGGCTACGGCCTCGAGTACGGCGACAAGGGGCTGAAGTCCCCCGGCGCCGGAGTGGTCACCGCCTTTGCGCAGGTGCACGGGCGGTGGTGCATGGTCATCGCCAACGACAACACGGTCGCATCTGGCTCCTGGTGGCCGATGACCCCCGAGAAGATTCAGCGGGCGCAACAGATGGCGCTGCGGCTTCGGTTGCCCACGCTGTACCTCGTGGACTGCAGCGGGTTGTTCTTGCCCGAGCAGTCGAGGAGCTTTCCGGGGGCGAAGGGAGCGGGCCACATCTTCAAGATGAACAGCCTGCTCTCGGCCCACGGCGTGCCGCAGCTCGCTGGCGTGTTCGGGGACTGCATCGCGGGAGGCGGCTACATGCCGATCATCTCCGACCGCGTCTACATGACCGAGCAGGCGTACATGGTCATCGCCGGCGCTGCGCTCATCAAAGGCGCCAAGAGCCAGAAGATGACCAGCCTGGGCATCGGCGGGCCCGAGGTGCACGTGCACCAGAGCCGCTGCGCTGATGTTCGTGTGCCCGACGACGCCACCTTGCTGTCGTGCCTGCGTGACGAAGTGGCTCGGCTGCCGAGCTCGGCTGCGCCCTACTATCGCGGCGACGCGGGCCCGGTCGACCCCGGCTTCCCCGCGGCAGAGCTGTCTGGGTTGATGCCCAGCGACCACCGCGAGGCCTACGACATCAACGAGGTGCTCGCCCGCCTGTGCGACCAGTCGTTGTTCTGGGAGGTCATGGCTGGCACCGGCGAAGAGATGATGTGCGGCATCGGCCGAGTGAACGGGCTGTACACCGGCTTCATCGCCAACCGGCAGGGTTTGGTCGGCAACCCCGACGACCCCGGATCCAAGCGCCCGGCCTCCATCCTCTACAAGGCCGGCATCGCCAAGATCTCCGCCTTCTCGCGAGCCTGCAACTCCGACGGCATCCCGATCGTGTGGCTGCAGGACATCGCCGGCTTCGACATCGGAGCCGAGGCCGAGCGCCAAGGCCTGCTGTCGTACGGCAGCAACCTCATCTACACCAACAGCACCAACGACACGCCGATGTTCACGGTGCTGCTGCGCAAGGCATCCGGCGCTGGTTACTACGCCATGGCGGGCATGCCGTACGACCCGGTCGTGCAGCTGTCGACCACGCTGTCGCGGCAGTCGGTGATGGAAGGCCGCACGTTGGCGATTGCGACCTACAACACCAAGCTCGACGACGACTTCGAGATCGTCTCGCAAGACCCTGATGAACGCGGGGCGATCGAGAAGGGCATGGCGTCGGTCGAGAAACGCATCGAAGCCGACATGGATCCGTTCGTCGCCGCACGTCAGATGGACACCGATGAGATCGTCGAGTTCGGCGAGCTACGAGCCTACGTCTCGATGCTGGTCGAGGCCAGCTACCAGTCGACCGGGTATCGAAGGATCAAGAACCCGAGGATCTGGTCACTGCACGACCTCGCCGTGCTCACGGAGGGATTGCGATGAAAACCGGACGCGCATTCGAGCCCCAACTGCTCGCCAAGATCGAGCGCGACGGCAGTCTCGTTCACCTGCTTTGTCCCACCGTTGGGCATTGGAGAGAGGCGCCTGACGAGGGCAGCCTGGTCCGGCCCGGCGCCACGCTTGGCTTCATTGCGACGCTGGGCGTTCTACACCGAGTGGTCGCGCCGGCGGGTGTGGTCGGGGTTGTCACCGCACGCGAGGGCAACGCACCTGGGCACGTCGCGTACGGCGATGTGATGCTGACCCTCGACCTCGAGGTCGCGACCGGGTCTGCGGCTGCAGCTGCTGTGGAGGCAGAGGCCGATGGTGGCGGGTTGAGTTTCCGTTCACCGTTGTCGGGTCGGTTCTATCTGAGGCCCGCGCCGGACCAGCCGCCGTTCGTCTCGCCGGGTGATGTGGTGAAGGTTGGGCAGACGGTGGCGCTGTTGGAGGTGATGAAGACCTTCAACCGGATCACGTACGGGGGCGATGGGCTGCCGGAGACCGCGAAGGTGGTTGCGGTGGTTCCGGAGAATGAGTCGGATCTGGATCAGGGCGACGTGATCCTGAAGTTGGAGTAGCTCGGCGGCGGGGGAGCTACGCCTCCCTTCGTCGCCCCCTCCCCTTCGGGTGAGAGGGGGCTCCTACGGGGAGGCTGCGAGGTGGGGTTGTGCTCGCGACTCCGTTCTGTCTTTTCCGCTCAGTGGACCCTCCGGGTCCACTCGCTCTCTCTCCGACGATGCGGAGTCGGCCAGGTGCAGGGTACGCGGGCAAGACGCTCATCGCACCACCGCTTCGCCGTCCCACTCCCGCAGCACGTCGCGGCTCGGCGCAACCCCGTACGGCAACGCCTCCTGCAAGCCGCCGTAGTAGGCCAGCGCCTCTCCGTCCTCGTCCACCACGAGCCAGCGATGGGCTTCGGCGCGCGAGGGCCACTGAAGCGCTTCGAGCTGACCGTCGAGCACGCCGGCGGGAACCGGATTGTCTCGCTCGCGGTTTCGTCGATGGTACGTCCGCGGGGCCCGCGGGAAGCAGACGATGGTGACCAGCGCTCCGTAGTCTGCCGCCAGGCTCGTCAGCGAGTCGCGGAAGTCTCGCCGCAGACTGGTCGCGTCCCAAACGATCTTGCGGTTGCGCCTCAACCCCTCGCGCAGCTGCTCTCGCGCGATCCGGCGCACCTCGCCGTTGCGGGACTGCTCGCTCCGCCCACCGAGCTCCCCCCGGATCTCATCGAGGCTGATGCACACGTGGTCCTCGAGGTGCCGCTCGATCCACGTGGACTTGCCCGACCCACTGGGCCCAACGGTGACCACAAGCTGCGGAAAGCCGTCGCGAAAGCGGTAGCTACGGGCGATGCCCTCCTCGGGCTGGGAGACCGTGCCATTGCACAGGTCGTGAATGTACTGCCCGTGGCTGAGGTCCTGCAGTGCGTCGGAGCCCTCCACCTGGTCGCGAAACATCGCCCGCCACGCAGGCGCCTCGTCGGCGAAACGACGCCACGCGCCGTACTCGCGGGCAAACAACCCGAACATCTCAATGTGCTCGATCTGCTTCGCCTGATCGGCGCAGGTCCGCCCGATCATGTCCGCCAGCTCGAGCCAATAGAGCAGCTCGGGGTCCGCGGCCTGGGCCAGCCGCAGGTACGCACCGCGCTCACGCCCTTTGACCACCAGGAACTTCGGCGCGACGTGGTAGCCGACGAGGTCTGCCACACGCTCGACCAGCCGATACTCCAGACCCTGCTCCATGAGCAGGAGCGACAGTATCGACCGCGCGCGCATTTCGTGACGAGGAGCGGCGATGCGCTGAACGCCGCGGATCTCCATCGGGCGCGTCGTCAGCGGCTTCGCCACGTCGTGCAGCGCCGCCGCCAAGATCAGCGCCGTCCGGCGAGGTCCCACGACCGATGCCGCGCGGGTCGCGAGCAGCTCGTACAGCGCATCCAGAACCATCCCCGTGTGAATGAAGACATTCCCCTCGGCGTGCCATTCCGGGTCCTGCGGCGTGCTCTCGAGCTGAAGCATCGCCGGAATGACATCGCCGAGCGCAGCGACAAACTCCGCGATCGAGGGCTGCGCTCCGGCATCGATGCTGTCCACCAACGTCTTCATGACTCTTCCTCCGTCTCGGCCAGTCCGTTGGGGACGAGCGGCTTGTGCATCCAGTGCTCGTCCGTCTGCACGTGGTCCTTGCGAACCCACTTGGCCACGCTGCCGCCAAACTCGGCGAACACGAATCCCTCAGCGAGCCGAACGACATAACCCTCGCTCACCTCTGCGTCGCACGCAGAGGCTTCGAACCAGGACGGATCAAAGACGCCGTCATACAAGACCGGGACCGTGTGAACACCGAACCGCTCGGCCCACTCGCACGTCTCATCCCAACCGAGGCAGCGATTGGCCGCGTCCCAGATCGAAAACAGCATGAAGTAGCTGGGCAGCGCCCGGTACGTGACCGAGTGGATCGCGTATAGGTTCTCCCCGCACAGTCTCCAGCCCTCGGGGATCTGGAACGCGACACGGCCGTGCAGGGCCTTCACCCAATCCCGCGAGGGGTGGTGGCGGCTGTCGACCGAGCGGGCGTGAAGATGGTCGCGATACAGGGTGGTGTTCTCACCATCCATTTTCTCGGTCACGATCACACGCCGTCCGACAAAGGGCTCAACCCCCGTCGCCATGAGATCATCGTTGCTGCCCCCGGGCGACCACGGTAGGTGGCGCGTCCGGGGGTACTTGAAGCGTTTCATTGTTTGCTCTCCATGTTCGCGAGACCCGGCCGGGGCCAAGCTCGCGTAAAACTCACCGCAAGGGTGGCAAGACGCCGTCCTCGAATACGTCGGCCACGCTCCGGTCGCTACGCGGAGAGGGTCGACGGACTATCGGTGGGGAGCACTACAACGTTCGATCGCCTTCGTTCGAGGGTCCTTAGCACCACAGCCGCGAGCCGCAAGCGGATCTGAACGCGGCCAACCTTCCATGAACCGCGTCATGCCACGGAGCCGCATCCCGTCTCCTCGTAGCTCATCCTCCGAACCACCTTCGCCGCCTTGGCGACCGTCGTTAGCACGACCGCTTCGCTCGCAAGCTCGCGCCTTCGCTCGTGGCAGAAGTCGATCAGCGGCCGCTTCCAGCGTCCGGCTCCCTCCTGGTGGCAACCGATGTTGAAGAACAGCGGCGTCGTGCTCGTCTGAGCGCGGGACAGCAAAGCACCGAAGGTCTTGCTCATGTAGGCCGCGCTAGCGTAGTCCGAGATAGCCCCATTGCCGGGCATCTCGAGCAGGCGCGACCCCTCCGCACACACCCAGTAGGGCTGCGTGAGGGGCGTAACCCCGCCACCGTTGGCTCCCAGGCTCAAGCGGTTGGCGCACTCCGGTCTGCGCACGGGCGCGTGTCCCCACAGATCGACGAGGTAGGCCGCGATCTCGTTTCGCGCCCCGAATGTGTCCCGCAGGTTGCCACGCGAGGTCGGTCCGAACCCACGCGAGACCACCTCGGGAGGAAACGCCGAGCAGTCGTAGCGAAAGCCCAGGGCCAGCAGCGCTTCGTACACGCTGTCGCTGGTCATCGCGCCACCGCACCGAAACCCGTGCACCGTGGCCCCGAGCTGGCGCTGCACGAGGTCACGCGCGCACGCGAGAATCACCTGAGCCTCGCGCCCGTATGCACCCAGCGGAACGCCGTGTCCCGATCCGTCATTGTTCCAGTCCGGCGAGGACAAGAACTTCACGCCCGCGGCGTGCACCAATGCTTCCCAGCAGTGGACATGAAGACCCACCTCGTCGCCCTTGCGCAACGCGCTGCGGATCGCCTGCGTCGGACATCGGGGGCGTTGGGGATGAAGCCAATACGTCGGACAGATGAAGTGAGTGAACGGAACAGTGGTCCCGAGGCTGGTCTGGATCGCCTCGCGGGCGGCGTGGAGATCGCCGAGGTCGCGAAAGTGCTCTCCCTCCCAGTCCACGGCGATGGATACGTACAGTTTGGCCATGATGGTCACCTGATGAAGCAAGGGGTGACGGACCCGGCGATGCCCCAGGGCGCGCCGAACTCCGAGAGGTGCACGGACGCAGCCACAGCCCTGCCCCCCGCGAGTGGGGACCCAGGACCGCGATGCGCGTGCACGTCTTCTCCGCCTCCGCCGAGCGAGACATCGACGTCTCTGCTCAACCAAGGCGAGGTGTGCGAGTGGAGTTTTGGGCGTCCTTCGAGCCTCGGCCACGACCTACGACGGCGCAGGTGCGAGCACGCAACAGCGCACACGCCCCGCGCCGCCCCCGTCTGGGCTGGGGCCCGCGGCGGACGTGGACAAGCCGAAAAGGCGCCCTATCGCTGAATGTCGGGGCCTTCTGGCACATAGGACCAGAAGGCGGCCGAGATGGCCGGGGTCCTGGTCTCGATGTTCGTCTGCAGATGCACGACGCTCGAACCGTACAACGGCTTCGCGCAAGGTCAAGCTGATCTTATCGGTCTCGGCTTCGACACCACGAGCGGCGTCCCGGTCATGATGTCCCAGGGGTGCATTCGAGTCGCTGGGCTCCGAGCCCCCGTGCAGGTTCAGTGGGCAACCTGCCTCGGGTACCATGCTGTATGCGCTTGCAGTCTTGCCTGAGCCTGGCGCTCCTCCTCGGAGGAGCCAGCTGCGGCGGCGGTCCAACGCCCGCGACCGCGTCATCGGCCGGCGGCGAGGGCTCAGGCTCCTCAGGCTCGAGCTCCGGCTCGTCGAGCCTGAGCGCGTCCGGACCACAGACGCCTGCGACGACCGGTAGCACCTCCCAAGCCAACGGAAGTACCTTCGACCCGACGGACGACGAGACGGGTCGCGAGACACGGGGCGCCGGCACATCCAACGGGTCGAGCTCGAGCGGTGGCTCCAGCTGCGGCGGCAGCTGCGGGGATGGGATCGTCGCTTGCGGCGAGGAGTGCGATTGCGGTGCCGAGCCTTGCCCGCCCGAAGGACTCGGCTTCTCGACGTGCGTCGGGATGGTCGACCTGCTCAATCCTGATCACGTCTTCACCGGAGGCTCGCTTGGCTGCAACGCCGCGAACTGCCGATTCGACCTGAGCGCGTGCGAGTGGGGATGCGGCGATGGCATCCTCGTCGAGGGAGAGAGCTGCGAGCCCGAACTGGACTCCCCATCCTGTGCGGATCTCGGTCTCGGTGACTCCACAGACCCGGTTCCGTGCGACAAGGCCTGCCTGCTCGATACGTCGATGTGCCTTTGATCGTCGGTCTCCGTGTTCTTGGAAGAGCTTGCTCTCCGCGTGGGTGAACATCGCTGCCGAGCTACCCGCGGTCCCCTCACCGCTGACTGACGCGACGGAGCGCGCCTGCAGCCGCGTCGACAGCTCTCGCCGTCAGCCTAGGTCCGGGTTTGGGACTTTGTGGTTGCCATCTTCGTCCGGAAACACGACTGCCAACATCACGAGAAGGTATCCCTCGTCGTCCGTGTCCAACGGCGCGGCCGGGTCGCGAGCCTCGAGCGAAACCCCGGATCGGCCCAACTGCGCTTCGAGCCCCACAAGATCATTCGCGTCGAGTTCGAGCCGATACGTACTCATCCGGTTCGAGTATTCGCTCACGTCCTCGATGATGGCGCTCGTCTCTCCGAGACACTCCGCGATCGCCGAGATGGCCAACGCGCGAGGCTGGTGCGTATGCGCCTGAAGAGGGACCGGTCGGCGACGTTTGCCCACAGGCGGAGGATGGCAGAACCGCGGCCCAATGCAACCCGGGGGGCTCAGCCTCAACCGATGTCGGCCGAGTTCCGATCTAGACCGCTGTACGTCTCAGAAAACGCGTCAACCGGTCTATCCTCTCGAGATGCCAGGACCGCCCGCAGCCGGCTCGCGAGAGCCCTCCGAGATCCCGGTCCTCGAAACAGAGCGCCTACGCCTTCGCCCGTACCGGCTCGCCGATCTCGATCCGCTCGCGGCCATGTGGGGCGACCCGGAGCACGTGCGCTTCATCGGGGCGCGCCCGCGGCCCCGCTCCGAGGTGTTCGTCTCCCTGCAGCGTCACATCGGTTCGTGGTTTCTCGTCGGCTACGGATTCTGGGTCCTCGAATCTCGTGAGGACCAGCGTGTCCTGGGAGAAGCAGGCTTCCTGCCCGGCATGCGGGCGATGGAGCCGGGCATCGACGACACTCCGGAGGCCGGCTGGAGCATCGCCAAGACGCACTGGGGCCGGGGCCTGGCGACCGAGGCCCTGAAAGCCTGCCTCGCATGGGGAGACGAAGCGCTGCCCTTCACCCGGACGGCCTGCATCATCGAGCCTGTCAATGAGGCGTCGGTCCGCGTCGCGACAAAGTGCGGGTTCGAGAAGCAGATGGACTCGATGTTGGGTGAGAGCCCCGTCGGCGTGTACACACGCACCCGTCCCTGAAGCGACGCTTCGCGCCCGAGCCGCCTGAGGCCGCGACACCCACGTCAGGTGTTCCGCGACAGACAGTCCCTGCTCGGACACAGAGGTCCCTCAGAGCTCACACGTGGTTCCGCCCGCGCAATGGAATCGCCGTGATGACCAACATCGTCCCGCCGGCGATACGATGGCGGGGTGAAGATCCGCAGCGCCGGTCTCCTCGTCCTTTCCTTTGGCCTTGGTTGTTTCTCCGACCCTCCCTCTGATGCCGATCAGGGCACCTCCGAAAGCTCGGGTTCGGAAGGCATCTCCGAGAGCGGCTCGGCCACAACCGGCTCCACGAGCCCGGGCGAGAGCGGCACCGGTGGCGCCACGACGATCGACGTGACCACGACGGGGACCAGCATGGGAACGACCGGCGACGTATCGAGCTCCTCGACCGGCCCCGGCGAGACCGGATCAGAATCGAGTTCAGGCGGCGTGGAGTTGCTGGAGTGCGTGGAGGCCTTGGTCGATCCGGCACTCGGGCCGGCGGTTGCATCCGCGGACACGCAGCTCCAGCGCGACGACTTCGAAGGCTCGTGCGGCGGAGAAACTGCAAAGGATGTGGCGTTCCAGTGGGTCGCACCGTTCACCGACTACTTCGTCTTCGACACCTCCGGCTCGGAGTTCGACACCGCGCTGTACCTTCTCGAAACCTGCACCGGCGAGGAGCTCGCGTGCTCGGACAATGCTTCAGGCGGGGTCTCCTCACGCATCGTCCGGCGCCAAGAGGCCGGCGAACAGCTTGTCATCGTCGTGGATGGCGAGACCGGGCAGGACGGCAACGCGGTCCTCAACATCAACCCTGTCGCTTGCCCGGACTCGGACCTCGAAGGCGAAGCGCTTCCAGGCACGTTCACCAACATCGGCGGTACCGACACGTTTTCCTCCGGGTGCGGAGGCGGCAGCGGGCTCGAGCGGGCGTTCCGCTACACCGCGGAGGACACCGGATTGCACAGCTTTCGAGCGACCTCGACCGCGTTCCAACCGATCATGAACCTGCAGGTCGGGCCCGAGTGCGGCGGCGAAGACCTTCAGTGCAGCATCTCGAACCCAGGCGAAGTGGGCGGCGAGGTCATCCGCAACCTGCAAGCCGGGGATGCTGTCACGCTCATCGTCGACTCGGCAGGCGGTACCGGCGAGTTTGAGCTGAGCGTGGATTTCCTCCTGGAGACTTGCCCATCGGGGACACTCGGTGGTGGTCCGACTCTGGGCACGATCACCGATTTCCCGCACGCGATGACGACCTCTTGCGGCAACATCGGTGAGTTCTCCAATGGGATGGTCGACACGTTCGGAGCGGCCACATACGGTTGGACTTCCCCGGGCCAATCCGGCGCAAACTCCGGCTGCGACATCATCGTGACCAGCGGCTTTCCAGCTGCGCTGAGCCTACAAGCCGGCGCGACCTGTTCAGGCGCGGAGGAGCAGTGCTCGACGACGACGTACGACGAGGACATCGGCCGGTACGTGAACTCTGTGAGCGTGGGGCACATCCCACCCACCGACTACACCATCACCGTCACCCAAATCGCCGAACTGCTGACCGCGGTCGTCGACCACGACTTCGAGGTCGAAATCGGTTGCTGGGCGACCCTCTGAAGGACGGGGTCAGCCCCTGCGCTGCGCTTTGAGCTGCTTGGCCGCCAGGGCGTAGCCGCCGTCGGCCCCGTCGACGAAGTGCATGTGGTCACCGCGGTAGCTTGTGATCGCGCACGTCATCAAGGCCGCGTTCGCGACGTGAGTTCCGTAGACGATCGACCCTTCGGTGTAGCGCTGCAGCAGGTCGGCCTCCAGCGCTTGATGCTGCTCGTCGGTGACATCGAGCACCATACGGAGCGTGTCGTCGAACTTTCGGAAGTCCGTGTTGGCGGCAACCTCGTCACGGTAGACGTCCGCTGGAAAGCCCAGCGTCTGCTTGCCCCGCGCCATCCCGTAGCGGCCGACAGCCGCTTGAGCCTTGATCACCTGGGTTCGCGCGATCACTCCCATCCCGCCAGGCTTCCCCACGCTGATCCGGGCCTCAGTCTGAAACGCACGCCCCTCGGCAGCCACGTTGAGGTTCTCCGGCGCCACCGGCCGCCCCTCCGCATCCCCGAGCACCGCGGAGATTGCGTCCAGAACCTCGTGATAGGCGAGGGCCGCTTCGGTGCGGTCCTCGGCAGTCGCCTGGACAAGCAGGCTGACCACTTTTCCGCGCCGGCTACCCAGGGGTTTCCACCGACACTCGAAGCCCTCGAAGCTCGCATCGGACGGGCCACTATCGCTCACGGCGTAGCGGGCCCCCTCCGAGTGGTCCTTGATCCGTCGCTCCGCCTCGCTCAGCCCGGAGCCGGAGAACATCGCGAAGGTTGCGTTGGGACTGGCTCCAAAACGCGCAACACGAACCGCACAGTCCGATGCATCCAGCTCGGCGACGGGAACCATGCTGGCCCGCATCGTCATGTCGAGCGCGTCCTTGGCCATCACTCGAATCCCTCGCAGCGCAGCGTGAACCCGCTCCCGGTGAAGTGCCGGAGTGAGTACGGTCGCCCCGTCTCCACCAAAGACGAAGGGCAGGTCAAACTCTGGCAGCGCGTTGCGCAGTGCCACGATCGAAGCCACACCGAGCGCATTGACGTCCTTGTAGCGCCCCGCCTCGATGGCCTTGGTCGACCCCTCGACGTCCGTCACGACCACGTCCCAATCCAGCGGCACCGGGCTGTAGCGCGCGGGGTCGTGCACGTCCGCAAAGCGGTCGAAGACGGGGAGCGCGGCGTAGAAGCCCGGGGGCTCACAGGGCGTCGTCTCCATCACGCTGACAAGCGTATCAGCTCCCCGAAAAAGCGTTGAACGACCGGCGCGCCGGTCCCATACTCGGCCGGCTATGGCGCGTGACGAAAAGCCTTCCGTCCCTGGGCTGCAGACCTCCGCAACACCCACGTTCGTCGTGGGCGCGGAGCGGTCTGGGTCAACGCTGCTACGGCTGATGCTCGACCAGCACAGCAAGCTCAGTTTCTCCCACCAGATGGAGTTCCTGATCGACTACACACCGCCCGGACGGCCGCACCCAGAGGTGCTGGATCTGATCGGCAGGCTGGCAGGCGATCCGGTGTTTCGCCGGTCGAAGCTCGACGTTGGCGCGTATCCGTTTCGCAACGCGCGCGAGCTGATCGAATCACTGCTCTACCAACGCGGCGAGGGCTGCGCTGCCATCGGGGGCACCGTGCACCGCCACTTCGCACGCGTACTCGACCACTGGCCTCACGCCCGGTTCATCCACCTCGTACGAGACCCCCGGGCTGTTGCCCCGTCCGCGGTTCGCATGGGTTGGGATGGCACGCCCTACGCCGCCGCCGAGCGTTGGGTCGAGTCGGAGCAGGAGTGGGATGCTCTCGCCGACCGTCTGGATGACGACGCCTGGACCGAGGTCCGCTTCGAGGACCTCGCCACACGCTCCGAAGAAGCACTGACAGGCCTGTGCGAGTTCATGGGCGTGGAGTACGAGCCCGCGCTGCTCGAGTTTCACCAGCACTCGACGTACAGCAAGGTCGACGGCAAGATCGCCGATGCCTGGAGGAAGAACCCCGAGCAGTGGGCCCGCGACGTGGAGATGCGCGCCGGCGACATGATGCTCGAGCGCGGCTACATGCCGGAGGTCTCCGACGTTCCCGAGGTGGGCTCGCTCGAGATCGCCGCGCTCTCGATGCGTGAGCGAGTCATGCGAACGAAGCTCCGTCAGGAGCGGATGGGCGTGGAGCTGTGGGCCAAGTCGCTCGTGGCTCGGCGGCTCCGTCGCTGGGTGGAAAAGGTCCACTCCGAGCAATCCGAGGCCGAGTCGACCTTCATCAAGTGACCGAGGGCTCGGTCAAAGTGCGTGGTGCAACCGCGCACAACCTGCAAGACGTCGATCTCGATCTGGCGTGGGGCCAGTGGACCGCGGTCACGGGCCCCTCCGGCTCGGGCAAGACCAGCTTGGTCTTCGACACGATCGTTCGCGAGGGGCAACGCAGAGTCCTTGGCGGGCTGTCCGCACGAGCGCGGCACCTGTTTGGAAAACTCGGCCGTGCCGAGGTCACCTCGCTGACCGGCCTGCCCGCTCCGATCGCCGTCGGTGTGCATGGCATCGCCAACGCTCGCTCCACGGTGGGGACCCGCAGTGGTGTGCTGGATCTGCTGCGCCTGGTCTTCGCTCGCTTGGCGCTCGACCCCGGTGGGGAGCCTCTGACCCGCAGCCACTTCAGCTTCAACGTGGCGCCGGGCGCCTGTGAGGCCTGTGGTGGTTCTGGCGCCGAGGACCGTGTTGACCCAGCGCTCATCGTCGCCGATGCCAGCAAAAGCATTCGCGACGGCGCGCTCGTTCCCACGCTGAAGAACGGCTACACGGTCTACAGCCAGGTCACGCTCGAGGTGATGAACACGATCTGCCAGGCGCATGGGTTCGACGTGAACAAGCCCTGGCAAGACCTGACCGATGCCCAGCGCGACGTCATCATGGAAGGGACTCAGGCGCTGAAGGTCCCGTTCGGTAAGCACAGCATCGAGTCGCGCATGAAGTGGGAGGGCATCACCGCCCGCCCCCGCGAGGAGGGCTACTACCGCGGCCTCGTTCCGGTCATCCGGGACACGCTGCTGCGCGACCGCAACCCCAACATCCTGCGATTCGTCCGCTCGACGAACTGCAGCCTCTGCCAGGGAAGCCGTCTGTCTCGTCCCGGCCGCGAAGCTCTGCTGGCCGACATGACGCTGCCTGGCCTGCTCGCGCAGCCGATCGATGCGCTGCGCTCGAGTCTCGATGGGATGCCTGCGCACCCGGTCTGGAAGACTCTCGAGCCGTCGGTCCAGCGCCGACTGCAGCGCATGCAGACGCTCAGTCTCGGACACCTGAGCTTGCAGCGCACTGCGGATTCGCTGAGCGGGGGCGAAGCACAACGACTGGCCCTGTCCGCCCAACTCGGCACCCAGCTCTCGGGTGTCCTCGTCGCCCTGGATGAACCCACGCTCGGACTCCATCCCGAGGCTCAGGCGGGCCTGCAGCAGACACTCGACGACGTCGTTGCGCTGGGCAACACGCTCATCGTCGTCGAGCACGACCCGGACATGGTTCGGCACGCGGATATCGTCGTCGCGCTCGGACCCGGTGCCGGCCGCGAAGGCGGCCACATCGTCGAGATCCAAGACCAGCAGCATCCGCTGGGCACCTGCCCGGACCGACGCCGCGCGCCCAGGGCTGCTCGAGGCACGCTCGTACTCCGTGGCGCCACCCTGCACAACCTCGAGAACACCGACCTCTGTGTCTCCCTCGGCTGCTTCAACGTGGTGATGGGTCCTTCGGGCGCAGGGAAGAGTTCGCTGGTGTTCGGCACCCTGCTACCCGCCGTCTGTGGAGACGCGGGCGGCCCGTTTGAAGCGCTCGAGGGCCACGGCGGCGCATCGGTCTCGGCGGTCGACGCCCGCCCGATTGGCCGGACCCCGCGGAGCACGCCTGCGACGTGGACCGGTTTGTTCGATGGGGTCCGCAAGGCCTTCGCCGCCACGCCGGAAGCGAAGGCCGCCAAGATCGGTGCGAGCGTCTTCTCCTACAACAACAAGGCCGGCCGATGCCCTCAGTGCGAAGGCCTCGGCATCGAGCGCATTGGTCTGCATCTGCTCGAGGACGTGGAGCGTGCATGCTCGATGTGCGGCGGCGGGCGTTTTGCCCCTTCCGTGCTGGGGGTGACGCTTCGCGGGAAGACCATCGCCGACGTCCTGCAGATGACCGTCGATGAGGCGGCCCGGTACTTCGAGCCCGACGCCAACGCGCACGCGATGGTCCTCGCCCTCCAAACGCTGGGCCTTGGGTACCTGCCGCTCGGGCACGGGAGCCACCAGCTCAGCCGCGGCGAAGCACAGCGCGTGAAGCTGGCAACACTGCTGGGAACCACGGGCGCCAAGCCTTCGCTGCTGCTGCTCGACGAGCCTGACCGCGGTCTACACCCCGCCGACATCGAACGTCTGCTCGGCGCCATCGATGCGCTCGTGGATGCGGGACACACCGTCGTCGCGATTTCTCATCACCGCCACGTGTGGGCTGCCGCCGACGTTTGCACCGAGGTTCGAGACGGTGTTGCGAAACAGGGCCCCAGTGTCGACCTCGCGCCGCTGTCGACCCGTCGCGCTGCCCGTGCCCCGACTCTTCCCCCGCGTTCCATCTCCCTTCGTGGCGTGACCACGCATGGCCTGCAGAGTGTCGACGTCGACTTTCCGCACGGAAAGCTGATCGCGGTCGCCGGAGTGTCGGGCAGTGGCAAGACGTCGTTGGTCTTCGACACCTTGGCCGCCGAGGCCTGGCACCGGTTCTCCGAGTCTCTGCCCTTCAGCGTACGATCCCAGATCCGCCGCCAGCCTCGCCCCCCGCTCTGCAGTGCATCTGGGCTCACGCCGGTTGTCTCCCTTCCACAGGGCGGCGCGCGAGCGGGCCGTCGCTCGAGCGTCGCCACCCAAGCTGAGCTCGGTCCCCTACTCCGCCTGCTGTGGTCGCGGGCTGGGTCCCCGACGGGATGGACGGCCGAGCACTTCAGCCCCGACCGTCCACTGGGCGCCTGTTCGGCCTGCGCCGGGTTGGCCACGGTGCCGCGTTGCACGGCGGAGAAGCTCGTCACCGATCCGTCTTTGCCGCTGTGCGAGGGGGCGATGGCGGGCACCAAACCAGGAGCGTTTTTTACCGCTGACGACGACCAGCACATCGCAACCCTACGGGCCGCCCTCCGGGCCCGGAGCCTGCCCTCTGACCTCCGCGGGGCATGGCAAAATCTGCCTGCCGAGATTCAAGACGTCGCGCTCCATGGTGCGGGCGAGCTCGAGGTCTCCGTCACCTGGTCGTTCAAACGCGGCAAGCGAACCGGCACCCACACCTTCGAGGGCCCGTGGCTGGGCCTGTGTGCGCTGGTCGAGCGCGAAGCGATTCGCCGAGCCAAGCGCAAGGACGCCGCCGCTTGGCAGGTCCCGCTGGAAGACCGCGCCTGCCCAAGTTGCGAGGGCACGGGCTTGCAACCCGAAGTCGCGCGGACTGTCGTGGGAGGACTCCGCCTTCCCGACCTGCTCGCCCAGCCCGCGGACACCGTGCTGGGCACCCTCGACGCGCTCAGCTTGGAGGGACAATCCCAAGCTGCGTACGTCGCCCTTCGGCCTGAGCTCGCGAGCCGACTCGAGGCCTTGGCCGCGCTCGGTCTCGGACACCTCTCCTTAGACCGCCGCAGCCCCACGCTGTCCACCGGCGAGATCCAGCGGCTGCGCTTGGCAAGTACCTTGCGCGCCGGCCTCTCCCACACCACCGTCGTCCTCGACGAGCCGACCTCGGGTCTGCATGCGGCTGATGTCGTCACGCTGCTGGAGCGCCTGCGAGTCCTCCGTGACGCGGGCAACACCGTCATCGTCGTGACTCACCGCCCCGCAGTGCTCCGCGCCGCCGACTGGCTGCTCGAGTTGGGCCCCGGGGCGGGTCCGCACGGTGGCCAGCTCGTCGCGAGCGGCTCCCCTGCCGAGGTCCTCGGTGGAGACACTCCAACCGCCGTTGCATTGCGGACCGCCGCCACGCCGCGAGCCCGACGGGACCTCGAAGTCGGCGTCACGGTCGTCGGCGCTCACGCCCACAACCTGCGCGGCTTCGATCTCGAACTGCCCCAGCGGGGCCTCGTCGGGTTCACCGGACCCTCGGGCAGCGGAAAGAGTTCCTTGCTGCTGGACGTTCTCGGCGCATCCGCGGCTGCGGGGCACCCGGTCGGATGCGAGGACATCCAAGGACTCGACCGATTCACCGAGATGCGCAGCTCGGCACAAAGCGTCGGCAACACCCCGCTCGTGACCCTAGGCGCGGGCCCTGTTCTGCAGGCGATTTTCGCGACCGCGGCATCCGGTGCGGTGCCTCGGGCGGCGTTCTCCTTCGACAGCCCCAAGGGCCGATGCCCCACATGCAAAGGTCGCGGCGTCGAGACGATTGCGATGGACGCCTTGGCCGACCTCGCGCTTCCCTGTCGGAGTTGCGACGGCCGGCGTTTTCGCCCCGAGGTTCTGGACGTCATGTGGAAGGGCCGCACGATCGCCGACGTGCTCGCGACAGACGTCCAGAGCCTGACCGCCGAACTCGACGACCCCAAGCTACTCGCAGCGACGACCGCAATGCTCGACGCTGGCTTGGGGCACCTCTCGCTCGGACGCGCGCGCAGCAGCCTCTCGGGCGGAGAGGCCCAACGACTGATGCTCGCCGCGCGTCTACTGCAGACAAAGTCACCCTCGATGATTCTGCTCGACGAACCTGGGACGGGACTGCATGAGGCCGACGTGGTTCGCTTGCTGGGGCTGTTCGATCGTCTGGTGGAACGCGGTGACCTGATCGTGATCACCGAGCACCGCGAGAGTCTGATCGCGGCGTGCGATTGGCGGGTGGAACTTGGACCCGGTGGTGGGCCGGACGGCGGGACGGTGGTGGGCGTCGACCGGATCGGCGCACCGTGATCCCAACATCGATTTCGCGGTCGGGCTGCAGAGCACGACGACGCTGACCGCCCTACGTCATGTCCAGAACGGACCCCCACGTCACCTCCGGGGCGCGATGCTCAGCCCTCGTCTTCATCCTCGATCTCCGGCTTTGCACCGACACCCAGATACCGAAACGCGCGCGCGACATGCTTGGGCGTCTTGCCCACCCACCGTGCCGCCGCCAAGAGCTTGTCGGCCGCATCCGGCTCGAGTTCGCCGGAGCCGAGGCGTTCGAGCACGCCCTCTCGGTGCGCGTCACGGCGCCGCCTGTCCTCGCGGCTGCATCGGCGCGCCACCTCGGAGACGTTTGCGATCCAGCCTCGGCCAACCTCCACGTCTTCACCGAGCAGCGGCTCGAGCGCATCGATGGTGGGGTCCGCGAGGGCCCGAAGCTCGGGCTGCTCCTCCACCCGACCTTTTCGGTCCGAGCTTTCCGCCACCCGAACTAGCCTGCGAATGTGATCGACAGCATGGAGCAGCGCCACTCGCTCGTGGGTGGTCGCGCCAGCGTTGCGAGGCGTGTCAATCTTGCCGAGATAGACGGTCAGCTCGATGAGCACCGCGTCCAAGCCGTGGATGCGCTCGGCGAGGTCCCGCGCGGGGTCTGGGGAGCGGGCCAGGAGCTTCTTGGGATCGCGCGCCAGGTCGAGGGCAACCCGAAGCAGGTTCGCTTCGTCGCGGTCTCCTGAGCGACCGCGCATCGCAGACACCGCCAGCCGTGAGGCTTCGAGCGCGGCCCGTGCAGCGGTGATGCGTGCCGACTCCAGCGCCACGGCGGGCACACTCAGCGAAGACTTCGGGAGATCTGCGACCACCGCCTGTGGCGGTTTGGGCACGATGCGCTCCACCAGGTTGGCAAACCGGTCCAACCACGGATAGACGAGCGCGACGCCAACCACGTTGAAGCCGGTATGAAACAAGGCGAGTACGGTTTGCGGCGCATCGCCTACCCAACGCCGCGCCAGTTCCGTGATCACCGCCAAGAATGGCCGCAGCGTAACAAGTGCCACCGCAGCCGTGAGCACGTTGAACAACACGTGCGCGACCGCGGTGCGCCGCGCCGAGAGCGAGCCTCCGCTGGCGCCGATGATCGCCGTGACCGTGGTGCCCACGTTCTGCCCGATGACCAACGCGGCCGCCTGCTGCAGCTCGACCCGCCCCGCACTCAACGCGATCAACGTCGTGGCCGCGGCCGCGCTCGAGGATTGCATCACCACGGTCATCGCCGCCCCGATGCCCACCAGCACCGTGGTCCGCAACGGTCCAGGGAGATCCTGCCCCCAGTTGAAGTCCACATCGAGGCCCGCCATGCCGTCCTGCATGGTGTCGATGCCGACGAAGATCAGCCCGAACCCCGACACCGCCTGTGCCAGCCGAGCCCGGCGGCCACGCGTGACCAGCCGCAACATCGCCCCCGCACCGACGAGCGGCAGCGCCACAGCACTGACCTTGAACTTCAGCCCGACGAGCGAGACCAACCAGCTGGTCGCCGTCGTTCCGATGTTCGCCCCCAGGATGAGTCCGAGCGAGTCCGAGAACGTGACGAGGCCTGCGCTCACGAACCCAACCGTGACCAAGGTGGTGGCGCTCGACGACTGCAGCAATGCGGTCGTCACAACACCCGTCGCCAGCGCGCCTGACCGCCGATGGATCAAACGCCCAACGATCGTGCGCAGCGTGTCGCCACCGAGCGCCGCAAGACTGTCGGTCATGAGGTTCATGCCGAGCAAGAACAGCCCGACACCCCCGACCAGCGTTCCGATGGCGACCGCATCCACGGCCCCACAGTAGACCAGCCTGACGCCAAGATTTCTGCTGTTCGACGTCTACCTCGGCGAGGACTTCAACAACCGCCCCCTTGCCCGAGGATGCGCTGGCGACGTCGCCGATGTTCGTTGCTACGGCGCGTAGCGCCCAACGATTTATGCGGAGCCGGTCGCGAGGTCTGCCCGAAGCACTTCGGCGATCGCGTCGATCACTTCGTTCGGGTGAAATGGCTTCTGCAGGAAAACCGCCCCCTTGCCGCGTCGCTCGAGCATTTCGAACTCCTCTCCAGCAAACCCCGTGATGTAGACGATCCCCAGGCCGGGCAAGGCCTCTGCTGCGAGCAAGGCGAGTTCGTCCCCACGACCATCGGGTAGCAGCACGTCTGTGACCAAAACATCGAACGTGCCGTCTTGAAGCATCTCCCACGCGCGAGAGAACGTCGCGGATGTCTTGACGTCATGTTGGCGCAGCGCGAGCACGTACGCGAGAGTCTGCCTCAACGCGGCGTTGTCATCGACGAGAAGAATCCGCTGTGGGGGGAGCTCGAGCCCTGACTCGGCGTCCGGCGTCGGCAGCCCATCCGAGACCAGGCTGGGAAGCGTGACCAGCATCTCGGTTCCCGAACCGAGTTCCGAGCGGACGGTGATATCCCCGCCAGCCCGTCGCACCAGATCGCGGGCGGTGGAGAGACCCAAGCCGGTTCCGCGGTCGGGGGCCTTGGTCGTGTAGAACGGCTCGAACATGCGCCGCTGCACGTCGACGCTGATGCCGACGCCGGAGTCGTGGACACGCACCTCCAGGAACGAGCCCGCGAGTCGAGTCGAGATAGACACCCGACCTCGCCCGCTGACCGCGTCGCGGCCGTTCGCGCATAGATTGAGCAGAACCTGCCCGAGTTCGTGTGGCGCCAGCCCGATCAACGCATCTCCGCACTGAAGGTCCAGTGTGAGCTCGACCTGCTCCCCAACCGTCTGCACCAACATCGGACGCATCGACGCGACCTCATCGTCGAGACCGGCGACCCGGGGGATACCGTCACCTTGCCGTGAGAGCCCCAGCAGTTGCTGGGTGATGGCGGCCGCATGCTCCACGCCCTGAATGATCGTCGCCACGCACTCCCGACCACCTTCGCTCAGTTGCTCCCGCTCGAGCATCGACGCCGAGCACAGAATCGGCGTGAGCACGTTGTTGAAGTCGTGCGCAACTCGTCCAGCCAGGCGACCAATGGCCTCGAGTTTCTGGGACTGGACACCACGCTCCGCGGCCGCACGCTCCGCGGTCGCGAGCCGTCCGACGACGACCGAACCGAGTTGTTGACCGTTGGCATCGAGGACCGGGCTCGCTGTCGCGACGATGGCGCGGATCGATCCGTCCGAGACCGCAATCCGATACTGAACCTCGCTCTCCCCCTGGTCTTGCTGGTAGCGCTCGAACGTGCCCCGCAACGCCTCCGCGTCGGCGGGGATGACCGACGACATCCATCCGAAGCCCTTGAACGCATCCCACTCTAGATCGAACACACGCAGGACCTCTTTGCTGGCATAGATGCAGCCATCCTCCACGTGATTCACGATCACGCCGAAGGAGACGCCGTCGAGAGCACGCCCAAGAGCCCCGGGAGCCACGCCGAGTCGCTCCATGGCAACGACAAACTCCGGTCGCATCTGCTCCAGGTTGCCCGCGAATCGCGGTTGTCGCAATTCGGGGGCATTTCGAGTCATGGAACCCGCTGCAGCCCTGTTCGTGGACCTGGTTCAGTAGTGCGGTGGTTTCTCGTCCTGCGGGCCCACATCGGGAGCACCAGCCTTCATCGTCTCTTTGAGTAGACGGACCTCGCGCTCCAACAGGGTCACTCGCTCCGTGAAGGCGCGAATCACCTCATCGAGGTCGGCGATGGTCTTCTCCTGGTAGGCGGCACGGACCTCCAGTTCGACGATGCGGTCGTCCATGTCACGGAAGGTACTCCCAAGTGCGCGCGGGGGCCACCACCGCTGCTCCGGCGGTACCCTCGCGCCATGCGATGGGTTGGCGCGAGGCATGACGCACATGTCTTGCTCCGAGCCTACGGTTTCGCAGCCGGCGGCCATACTGGGAAAGACGGAAAGTACCGAACGCAGGCCTGACCAACCGAGGGCACGGACTTCAGGCATGAGGTACTAGTCGTGAACCCAGCGGCGGGCGACGTCGGCTTCGCGTTAGGCCATGCAATACACGCGGTCCACATTCTGGCTCGGGTCGTCGTCGATCGAGGAGGTCTCCTCGTCCTCGATGGTCTCGCAGAACAAGGCGACGAGAAACTCGCCGCCCTCGTCGGCGGCGGTGCGCTTCAGCTGTCGGATGAGGCGTTTCTCCACCTCGCACGACAACGCCTCCTCGAGGACGGTGCTGCTGTCGATGTGGTTCTCCTCCCGGTCCGAGACGAACCCGATGTCGCGAAGCCGCACACGTTTCGTAACTGCAATCGCGGTGCCAGTTTGTTCTCCTGCCGTTCGTGGCGGGAGAACCGCGCATGGCGTGCTGTGAGATGCACACGTGTGGCGTGGATCGTACACGGACTGAGGGGCGGGTCCCCCGGTACCCGAAGCTCCCTCGACCCCTCGACCCCTCGAAGAGCCGAGGGAGCTCTCGGACCGGGGACGTCCGGCGGGCGAGCGCGGCCCGAGAATCTTCGAGTCGTCCTCGACGTCCTCGGGCGTTGAGCGATCTCCGACTTTCTGAGCCCCTGACCGTGAAGCTTCCTGACGTCAGGAGGCCTTCTGCTGCGCCGTGTCAGGGCGCCCGTGCTGGCCGAGCTTCAGGAGCTGACGGTGTCCCGTGGAATTCCGGCCCGAAGAAGGGCTTGAGCCCGTTCAGGCACGAGCCCATGTACTCAGAGATGACCGTCCGGAGAACCACTAGGATCGTGCTTCTGGCCTCGACATGGCTAGCTCTCGGGTGCCCCAGCGACCCGACTTCCTCGTCCGACTCGAGTTCGACCGGAGACGACCCGTCGGCAGCCGACACTTCGGGGGGGGGGCCCAGCGGAGGCCCCACGTCGAGTGACCCCGGGTCGAGCTCAACGTCGGCGGATCCGGCCACGGGTACGGGATCAGAGGAGAGTTCGAGCACCACAGCCTCATCCACGGGGACAGTCACGTCGTGTGGTGACGGCGTCCAGGACGATGGCGAGGAATGTGACGATGCAGGAGAGTCGGCGGAGTGCAACGCCGACTGCACAACCGCGTCCTGCGGGGACGGCGTTCACAACCCGACCGCGGGCGAGGTTTGTGACGGAGGTGGAGAATCGGCGGAGTGCAACACCGACTGCAGCGCTGCGACGTGTGGTGACGGAGCTGTGAACGCTGCAGCAGGGGAGACGTGCGACGACGGCGGAGAATCCGAGGCCTGCGATGTGGATTGCACCGTCTCGGCGTGTGGAGACGGAGTCATGAATGCGACCGCGGGGGAAGACTGTGACGGTGCCGGGCGCTCGGAGGCCTGCAACGACGACTGCACGAACAGCAGCTGCGGGGACGGGATCGTCAACGCGACCGCCGGCGAAGACTGCGACGACGAAGGCGAGTCCGAGACCTGCAATGTGAACTGCACGGCCTCGGAGTGTGGAGATGGTGTGTCCAACACGAACGCGGGCGAGGAGTGCGACGATGCAGGCGAATCGCTGAGTTGTGACGACGACTGCACGACCGCTGAGTGCGGGGACGGAAACGCCAACGCTGCGGCGGGCGAGGAGTGCGACGACACAGGCGAGTCGGCCATCTGCAACGGCGACTGCACTGCCGCTGAGTGTGGAGACGGTATCGTCAATGAAACCGCGGGAGAACAGTGCGACGACGGCGGAACCGAGGACGGGGACGACTGCAGCGCAACCTGCCAGCTCGAGGGCTCGTGCTTCGAAAACTCACAATGGCAGCCCGTCGATTGCTCGACGGATACCTGGGTTTGGTCGAGCGACCGCACCCTTGCCCCCTCTCTCTCAGAGGCCAACGACAATCAGGTCCTGTGGGCGGGATGCACCCACGCAGCAGCCGCCAACACCTGCTCGTTGGATGGCACGGGTTGGGTGTCGACGGAGACCGTCGTGATGTCGGGCTGCGGTGACGACTGGCTCCACATCACCGACGACAGCACGTTCAACTGCGGTGGTCACGACGGCGACGTCGTTCGGCGTCTCGCGCTGGGCAACAACGACTGCTACGACTACTGACCGGTCGGCGGGCTGCGCCACACGCGTCGGTGTAGCCGCGAAGAGGGGCCACGCCCGGTCGCTGCGGCAAGCTCGAAACGCCCCTCTTTCTGCCCGAACTTCCGCTTGCGGCGCGCCGCCGCAAGCGTTTCTTGGCCGGGGGGTCTTTGGGCCCAAGCTGCTCCGCATGAGCGGTCGGCTTCGACTCCAGAGTGTCCACCGACGACCAGCAGACGCGGCAGCTCCAGATGAAGGCCATACGGGCCTAGGCGAACACACGAAGGGTGCGGCCATCGGAGAGCTCGCCCTTCCTTGCGCCGAGCGCCGGACTCGACAGGGGCAGGCACGCACGCAGAATGTACGCAGAATGTACATAGGGTGTGCATGCGATGCCTTACGGTGAAGCAATTTCAACGACTTACAACAGGCGCGAGGCTTGCTTTGACCTGACGCCGTGAACATCCCGCTGATCGTTCTCGGAGCCGCAGCCGCAATGATCGTCGCCGAGCGCGTCCGGCCCGGCCGGCGTCTCCCCTCGGCGCCCGGCTTCCTCGCACGAGCCGTCGCGCTCAATGGGGTGCAAGCCGCCTCCGTGTTCCTGCTGGGCTCGACCCTCGACGACTGGTGGAGCCGCTTGGCGCTGTGGGACCTCAGCGGCCTCGGGATCCTGACGAGTGCGACCATCGGCTACCTCGCGATCACGTTCATCTACTACTGGTGGCATCGCGCCCGCCACGAGGTCGATTGGCTGTGGCGGTCGCTGCATCAGTTGCACCACAGCCCGACCCGCCTCGAGATCGTCACCAGCTTCTACAAACATCCTCTCGAGATCGGGGTCAATGCGTTGCTCAGCTCCGCGGTCCTCTATGGACTCGTCGGGGTGAGCCCCGAAGCAGGCGCGGTCGCGGTGCTGATCACCGGTCTCGCCGAACTCGTCTACCACTGGAACATTCGCACACCGCGGTGGATGGGGTGGCTCTTTCAGCGCCCGGAGATGCACTGCGTTCACCACCAACGGAACCGCCACACAAACAACTACAGCGACCTGCCCTTGTGGGACATGATATTCGGAACGTTCGAAAACCCCGAGGTCTTCGATGACGACTGCGGATTCGAAGCGCACCGTGAGGCGAGACTCGGCGCGATGTTGCTGGGAGTCGATGTCAACGACGACACCGCCCCGCGCCCTAGCGGGGTCGCCGCCGCCGTCGCGGGCCTGGGCCTGGTCCGAATGGCAGCCGATCCGCTGGGTCTCACCGTTGTCGGCGGGGTCGCGGCTGCGACCGGAGCAAGCCCGGCCCCCAAAGTGTTCACGGCCTTCGGCGAGTTCGAACCGTTCTCCACCCAAGTCACGGTCCGCTGGAGCGACCGGCAGGGGCGCCAACATGCGATCCCCTTGAGCCCCGATGGGACGCGGCTTCACGGTGCGTACAACCGGCGAAACGCCTACGGCGCGGTGGTCGTGTTCCTGCCCGAAGCGCGGCGGCAGCCCCTGCTCACCCCGATGTTCGAGGCCATTGCTCACCAGTCGCTGTGTGGCAAGCGCCCCCTGCTCGCCGAGCTCGGAGTCGACCCCGACAGCGTCGACTCGGACGTCACGCTCGAGTACCGAGCGCGCCCCGGAACCCCGAGCATCCTGCCGCAAACCATCCACTGCCCACAGGACCAGAGCCATGCTTGATCTCCGAACCACCGTCCGCGTCACCCTCGGCTCGTACATCGCGGTGCACTTCGCGGGGCTCCTGCCCTGGGCCGCCGAAGTCTTCTCGGACCGCGGCATGCTGCCCGACGGCGCTGCGAGCCCGCTGCTCCATGCGTTCCCGAACGTACTCGCCTTGTGGGACGCCCCGAGCGTGGTCGTCGCGCTTGTTCTGGTGGGCACCATCGCCGGGGTCGGAATCGCCGCGGGAAAGCTCGACCGCGTCGCCGCAGGCGTGGCCTTGTTCGTCTCCGCCTGTCTGTTCGGTCGCAACCCCCTGATCGCAAACCCTGCGATGCCCTACATCGGCTTGCTGCTCTTCGCCTGGGCCGTGTCGCCGAGGCGCTTCGATGCCAGGGCCTGGTCTCCGGCCGTTCTTCGCGCGCTGTGGATCGCCATGGCGGTCGGCTACAGCTACAGCGGCGTCACCAAGCTCGCCGCACCATCATGGGTGGACGGCCAGGCGTTCTTCTACGTGTTGAACAATCCCCTGGCACACCCCGGATTCCTCCGAGAGCTGCTGCTGTCCGCGCCGCCGTGGTGTCTCAGAGCCCTCACCTGGGGCACGCTCGGGTTCGAGGTCGCATTTGCCCCACTGGCCCTGATGAAACGCGCCCGGCCGTGGCTGTGGGCCGGCATGCTGGGTATGCACCTGGAGCTGCTCGTCCTGATCGACTTTGCCGATCTCAGCCTGGGCATGGTGGTCCTCCACATCTGCACGTTCGATCCCCAGTGGGGCTGGCCGCGACACGGCCGGGCGAAGTAGTCTCTGCGCCATGGACGACGCCCAGCGCCGGACCTCGCTGCGCAACACAATCCTCAAGGCCAAGCAGGCGTACTACTTCGGCGGTCAGCCCATCATGACCGATGCTGAGTACGACGCCCTCGAGGATGAGCTGCGCGCAATCGACCCCGACGACGACGTGCTCGCGCTCGTTGGCGCTCCCGTCTCTGCCGATGCGATCCTCACCAAGGCCCGCCACCGGATGCCGATGGGTAGCCAGAGCAAGGTCAACACCGAAGAGGAGTTCGAGACGTGGTTCACCAAGAACGGCAGCCCGGCCATTCAGGCTTCGCTCAAGGGTGATGGTGCCAGCGCGGCCGCCTACTACGCGAACGGCCGGCTCGAGCAGGCCATCTCGCGGGGCGACGGAATCGAAGGCGAGGACATCACCGCCAACGCGGTCAAGTTCCGCGGCCTGCCCGTGCTCGTCGAGCGACCCGACGGGACGCCCTTCTCCGGCGCCGTTCGTTTCGAGGTCATCCTCACCGTCGCGAACTGGGCCATCATCGATCCGACGCTCGCCAAGAACCCCCGCAACCTTGGCAACGGCATCATGGGTCGCAAGAACGGCAAAGATGCCCACTTGCTGACCGTCTATGCCTTCGATGTGGACGACCCTGACACCGTGTTCACGACGGAGACCGAGAAGGCCGAGTTCTTGAAAGCCCTGGGCTTCACGCTGATGCCCTCGGAGTCCTGCTCAGACCTCGAGTCCTGCGTCGCCTACTACCGCCGTATCGCCGCCGAGCGTGGCGAGCTGCCGTTTTGGATCGACGGTGTCGTCCTGAAGATCGATGACCTGCAGGCCCAGACCAAGCTCGGCATGACCTCGAATCGCCCCAAGGGGCAGACCGCCTGGAAGTTCGCCTCAGAGGGCGGAGAGAGCACCCTGCTCGACTACGAGATCAGCGGCGGGCACACCGGCGTGTTGGTGCCGACCGCCAAGCTCTCCCCCGTGGAGATCGGCGGCACGACCGTTCAGAACGCCCTGCTCAACAACTGGGAAGAAGTCGAACGTCTCGGTGTTGCGGTGGGCGACACCGTGTACGTCATCAAGGCCAACGACATCATTCCCAAGGTGATTCGCGTGGTTGAGCGTGCACCCGAGGGCATCCGGCGGGCCATCGAAGAGCCCACGCAATGCCCGTTTTGCGACGGCGAAGTTGGCCGGCGCACGAACACCGGCGGAGAGTCGGGCGTGGCGACGGTCTGCCTCAACGCCGAGTGCCCGAAGAAGTCGAGCGGCAAGATCGCGCGATGGATCAAGGGTCTCGACATTCAGGGCATTGGCGACTCCGTGCTCGAGGCACTCATCGAGCAGATGGGTCTCGAGGACCCCGCCGGCCTCTACACGCTGAATGAAGACCGCGACGCGCTGGCATCCCTGATCATCAACCAGGAGCGGGAGATTCGCCTGGGCATGAAGCGGGCGACCACGATTCTCGACGCGATCGACAAGACACGGACGCTCTCGCTGATTCAGTTCATGGGCTCCCTGGGCATTCATGGCCTGGGCACTCGGCGCGTCGAACTCATGCTCACCTCCGTGCCCGGCGAGCTCGATACGCTGGCCGACTGGCGGGGCGACAAGCTTCGAGACCCCGAGTTCGCTGCGCGGGCAGGCGTACCCAGCATGGGCGACCGGTTGCAAGACGGCATCGAGCACGTGGGCGATGTGATCGACGGCATGCTCGAGCACGGTGTCATCGTCCGGAGCGCAGACGGCCAGGCACTCGTTGAAGCGGCCGCAACAGCCGCAGCCGACAGCAAGGGCTCGGTCGCGATCACCGGTAAGCTCCCCAGCGGCAAGAAGAAGAACGACTACAAGCAGCCGCTCGAGGATGCCGGCTTCGAACTCGTCGACAAAGTCACCCGAGAGCTGACCTACCTCGTACTCGCGGACCCCGACTCGACCAGCGGCAAGGCCAAGAAGGCCCGCGGCTACAACGTCAAGCTCATCACCGAAGACGAGCTTCTGGCGCTCCTTTGGGGCCCTTAGATGTCGGTCGCGAGCGTGATCAGCTCGGAGATGAAGTGCCCGCGGATCCGGATGAGGCTCTGGTGGTGCACGCTTACCCGGGCGGTGATGTTCTCGCCCGCGAGGCCATGACCTTGGCCATCGACGTTGTCCTCGTCGAAGATGTACGCACGCGTCTCCATGTTGGCCACAAGTGCGGCATCATCCGCGTCCTGGTCGCTGCTCGTGACGGGGGTCTTCTTTGCGGGTGCGTTCGCCTTTGCAACGGCGGGGACGGTCAAGGCAGCAGCAAGGGCGAGGGTCGGAATCGTTTTCGGCATGGGTGATGCGTCTCTTTCGACCTTCACCTTGGCCGGCTCGGCCGAGTTCCGTGCAACGGCGACCGTCTCGATCGTGTCCCGCGTTTTGGAGACCTCGAGCACGTGGCTTCGCGGCGGATCGAGCGCCATGTCCATCGACGGCACGACCACGGCGGCCGCCATCACGGTGGAGAGCGACGCGGTGGCAACCTTGGGCATCCCAAAGCGGAGGCCAAACCAAGCCGAGGCGACCGCCGCACGCTGGCGACGCTCTTCCACGGCGGTATCGAACCGACGCCGCGCCGCTCGAAGTCGGGCGTAGACGGTGTTGAGATTGACGTCCAGACGAGCGGCGATCTCCGGGCCCGAGCAGCCCTCGATCTCCGCAAGGACGAACACGGCGCATTTGTCCGCATCCAGCGACTCGAGGAACGCCCGGAGCATCTCGCGGGCCTGGCTCTGCGCGATCGTGTCGTCGAGCGAAGGCTGCTCTTGTCGAGGCTCTGCCGACACCGAGCTTGCCAACCGGCGCCGGCGACTCAACGACCGCCTGTGCGTCGAGGCCACACCTCGCGCAATTCCCCACAGCCAACTCGCGAGCGACCGCTGGGTGTCGAACTCCTCAAAACGCCGAGACAACACCAAGAACACCTCTTGGGCGGCATCCTCGAGCTGATGGGGCCCAACGCCCAGACGCAGCAGCGCTCCTTGCACCATGCTCGAGTAGTCGCGAACGATCCGCTCGAGTTCCGGCTCCCCAGCGGACATCGAACGACACGTTGGCCGGATACTGTCGGTTCCGTGATCGATCACCCAACAAGTTGAAACGCGCGGGCGACCGTTGGGTTCCCGCCGAGCGGATCTTTCGGCCGCTACGGCGCGTAGCTGGGATCGTTGGTCAGCACGAGCTCGGAGATGCCCGCGTGAGTGCCGCCTTCGGCCGGCTCTCGGTTGCGAAGCGTGAACTCGTGGGTCCCGGCGGCCAGCGGCACCATCAACCCAAGCGTTTCCCGGCAGCTTCCCGCGTTCTCCCCTGCCTCGATCTGGGTCCACGTCCAGCCCGATGCCGCGGTGTCGCAACCGTAGAACCATGTGTGCTGGAGGCCACCGGGGCCTTCGACGTCGAACGAGTCGGGGTCACAACAGGTGTGAGTGCCCGGGTTGTCGTCCCGAACGCGCCCGAACAACCGGTACGTCGAAGGGCACGCGACGTCGAATGCGAACCGGACCGCCCCTGCGCCTTGGTTTACCGAGAATGCGTACTGGCTGCCTTGAAACATCCCAAGCTGCATCGGCTCGAATAGCGTCGCCTCCCCTGCGCTCTGGGTCAGCGTGATCGGGATCGTGCAATCGATGGGCGCCGTGCCGGTGGATTCGGAGGTCTGCTCACCCGTGACGCCGCTGGGCTCTCCCGACGAGGTCGACGAGACCGGTCCGTCCCCCGAAGACCCAGGGTCGTTCGTCGGGTCGGACGCTCCGTTCGAAGTCGCCATGGACGTCGTGCCCGCGGGCGCGCCTGTGGTCAGGACACCGCCCGACGATCCAGCGACCGGCTCACCAGTCTCCCCGTTCTCGAATGGCTGTGACTGGCCGGACCCACTCTCGAAGGTGCAGCCGACAATGGCCAAAGCGAGCAGTCCAGCGACGCTTCGCACCCGAGCACAATCGGCCACGGCACCCGAATTCACAAGCCGCGTGCCCATTTGCATCAAGAAATGAACCGTGGTTCACTCTTTGAGGACGGATGGTGTATCGAGCCACACCCAAAACGCAGGCTCGCCAGCGTGCCCAACGCGATCAGCTCCTCCACGCTGCGCGCGCCTTGGTCGCGGAGGGCGGTTTCGCGACGGCCTCCATTCAAGCAGTCGCCTCGCGAGCCGGCATCGCGACCGGCTCTGTCTATCGCCACTTCCCCTCGAAGGCAGACCTCTTTGTCGAGGTGTTCGCCAACGCCTCCGCCCACGAAGTCCAGACGATGTCCCGTGCGGCGCAAGGACACGCGACCGCAACCGAGGCACTGCAGGCTGCAGTTCGCACGTGGGCATCTCGTGCGCTCGCAGGTCAAACCCTAGCCTACGCCCTGATCGCGGAGCCGGTCATTCCCGAAGTCGAGGCCGCACGCCTCCGGTTTCGCCGGGCCTACGTCGACGTACTTCGAGCGGTCCTACGAGAGGGGTGTGCGACCGGGGAGTTCTCTCTTCCAAACATCGACGTTGCCGCCGCGGCGATCGTGGGAGCACTCGCAGAAGCGCTCGTCGGACCTCTGTCTCCAGGGGACACAAACGACGATCACGCCGCAGACGCGCTCGTCTGCAACCTCACCCACTTCTGCTTGCAAGCCGTCACTCCCAGCGTCCTGCCCCGCACATCACGATGAGTTCCCACGCCCCTCACAGTGTCCTTCCTACCCACCAGGTCGAGAACCAGGCACCGGAGCTGCCTGCGTTTGACCTGTACGGCGCCGACATCCCGCTGCGCGAGGCGGTCGCACGCGAGGGAGGCGGATGGGCAGAAGACCGCCTCATCGCGCTCGGCACCGAGCTCGGGACGCCGGAGATGTTTCATCGCGGCCACCTCGCCAACAAACACGCCCCGGAGCTTCAGAGCTTCGACCGATTCGGGCACCGCATCGACGAGGTCGAGTTCCACCCCGCATATCACGAGCTCATGGATCTCGCGGCCCGGCATCAGCTACCGGGCCTGCCGTGGAAAGAGCCCAGACCGGGGGCAAACGTCGCTCGCACCGCGATGATGCACCTCGTGACGCAGGTCGAGGCCGGCGTTCTATGCCCAGTGAGCATGACCTACGCAGTCGTACCGGCGCTGATGAACCAGCCCGACGTGGCGGAAGTGTGGGTCCCCCGAGTGCTGAGCGGCGAATACGACCCGCGGATGATTCCCGCCGAGCAGAAGCGGGGGGTGACGTTCGGCATGGCCATGACCGAGAAGCAGGGCGGCTCAGACGTGCGAGCCAACAGCACCAAGGCCCGGCCATCGGCGGAAGGGGGCCCCGGCGGTGAGTACCTGCTCACCGGACACAAGTGGTTTTGCTCGGCCCCCATGTCCGACGCCTTCTTGACCCTGGCAAACACCGAGCGCGGACTCTCGTGTTTTCTCGTGCCCCGCTTCCGTCCGGACGGCACCCGCAACGCCATCTTCGTGCAGCGGCTCAAGAACAAGCTCGGCAACCGCAGCAACGCGAGCAGCGAAATCGAGTACCACGATGCTTGGGCGCAAATGGTCGGCGAAGAGGGTCGAGGCGTCCGCACCATCGTCGCCATGGTCCATCACACCCGCCTCGATGCAGGCTGTGCGCCCGTGGGCATGATGCGCCAGGCATTGACCCGCGCCATTCACCACGTTCGACACCGCAAGGCCTTTGGCAAGCTGCTCATCGACCAGCCTTTGATGCGCAATGTCCTCGCCGACATCGCACTGGATCTCGAGGGCTGCACAGCGATGGCGTTTCGCATCGCGCGTTCCTTCGATGAGAGCGACGACGACGGCCAGGCGCGATTCGGCCGGCTCGCAACGGCCGTCAACAAGTACTGGACGAACAAGCGCTGTCCGCAGCTCGTCTACGAATGCCTCGAATGCCACGGTGGCGCCGGCTACGTCGAAGAGTCGATCATGCCTCGGCTGTTTCGCGAGTCACCGCTCAACAGCATCTGGGAGGGCTCGGGCAACGTCATCTGCCTGGACGTCCTGCGCGCGATTCATCGCGACCCCGCATGTTTCGACGTGTTCGTGTCCGAGGTGGAAGAGGCGGCCTCGGGCGACCGCGACATCGCAGCCAAGCTGAGCGAGGTCAAGGCGATGCTAACGGATCCTGGTTCGCTCGAGCCGCGTGCGCGGCGGTTCACCGAAGACCTGGCCCTGGTTCTCCAGGCCTCATTGCTGCGCAAGCACGCGCCCACGCCAGTCGCCGACGCGTTCGTGCAGGCACGTCTTCGGACGACCGGCGGTGTGGCCTATGGGACGCTGCCCGCGGGCATCGATGAGGCGCTCCTGATCGAGCGCGCCACCCCGCCGATGTAAGATCAGCAGCCGCCGCAGCCGAGCTCGGTCACGGCGTTGACGCAGTCTTGAGTCCAGGCGTCAGTGCAACACGCGGTCTCAAACTCGCAGATGCAGGTGGCGACCGCGATGTCCTCGCAGGCGGGCGTGTCGTTGGCGACACAGCAGCTGTTGCCGCCAACGCCAGTCTCGCCGCCGTCGGTCTCGAAGCCGCCGGTTCCCTCGGTCCCCCCGACAGTCGGGTCGACGCCGGTCTCACCGACGGTCGGGTCGCCTCCGGTCCCTCCCTCGGTCGGGTCGAGGCCCTCGGGCACGCCAGAGTACAGCCCACAGACCTGCGGGCGGGGCTCGACACACAGGCCGCCCTCACACAGGTTGGGCGCCGTGCAGATGCCCTGCGCACAAAGGTCTCCGAGCCCCGGCAGCGCCACACACGAAGGCGGAGCAGCGGCGACGTCGCAGTAGGAATCGGCCGCACATGTCCCGATAGGACACTCTTCGCCGACACCGGGCAGCGCCATGCAGACAGGCGCATCGAGGTCAGAGGTGTCACACATCAAGTCGACGTCGCACGCGTAACCTTGCTCGGCAGCAAGACAGGCCTCCCCCGCGCCTGGAAGCGCAGCACACACGGGCAGCAACGGCGTCGCCACGTCGTTGCACCACGCGCTTTCTTCACATCCAAACTGCGGAGCGCACGGCTCCCCGATCGCGGGAAGGTCCGGCTCCTCGCAGGGATCGACACAGACGCCGTTGTCGCAGGTCAGCCCCTGGTGACAGTTGTCAAAGCCGTTGACCGTGGTGCAGGTTGCGCCCTTCTCCATCGGGCCGATCCACACTTTACAGGGGCGCTCGCATTCGGCGTCGGGATCCGCCATGAACACCCCGCACCCCAATCGTCCGACCTCGGAGATCTGACGGTCGGCGCACTCGCCGTCGAAGCGAAGACCTTCGACCTCGTTCAGCTCGGCAAGCGTCGACGAGCCAACGCCGAGCTGTTGCAAGCAGTGGTCATAGTTCGTACCGCCGGGGTACTCGCAGTCGCACTCGACCACGGCGTCGCAGACTCGGCGAGAGAAACCGTCGACGAACTCGGTGACCCCGGTCTTCTCTTCCTTGCAGCCACCGAGACCGAGGCTGAGGCTCAAGGTGAGAAACGCGAGGCTTCCGGAGACGTGGGCGGAGCTATGCATGGGGAAGGAGTATCGGATGTCGCGCCGCGAACCAACCCTTCGCAGTCTCTTTCGGGGCCCGAGCACGTGTCCGAGGCCCCTGAGGCGCGGGGCAACGGCCATCAACCCTCCCAATGGTGACCGCGGTACGCTCCCCTCCATGGACCTGCACGCGTACCTGCATGCGCTCGTGCAACCTCTCGAGGTCGGCGAGGAGCTCGCGGCAGGGGTGCGCTTCGTAGGCGCATCCACCGAACTGGGCCCGCGACTGTGTTTCGAAACGCCATCGGGGCCAGTCGCGGTCGAGATTGCGCTTCGTGAGCACATGCCCCGATTCGCGGTCGAGTCGGGACCGTGGGCGCTGAGCTACCGGGCCGGAACCTCGGACGCGCCCGTCGACTCTGCGGTAGGCTTGGCCGTGTGCCAGAGGGTCGCACAACGACTCGCCGCACAGACCCGCCGGATCCCCGACGCCGCCGCTGCACCCCGCGTTCGAGAGGTTCGCGCCCACCGCATGCTGGAGTGGCGATCGCTCGGTCCTCAGAGCCACTACACACTCAGCCCCTATGTGGGGTGCACGATCGGCTGTCGCTACTGCTACGCGCAGACCCGGCTCTCCCCAGCACGCGCGATGATGGGGCTACCTCAGGTTCCGTGGGGCAGCTACGTCGATGTCCGTATCGATGCGGCGGAGGTCCTGCGAGCGGAGCTGGCGGAAGCGAAACCGGGCCCGATCAAGTTCTGCCCGATCGTCTCGGATCCCTACCAGGCCCTCGAGCAACGCTACCGGGTGACGCGGAGCTGCCTGCAAGTGCTGGCTGACGCTCCAGCAGGCTTCACCACCATGCTCCTCACCCGCTCCGGCGACATCCTCCAGGATGCCGAGTTGATCGCTGCACTTCCAACAGCGCGAGTAGGCGTCTCGCTGCCCTCGGCCGACCCTGACGTCCTCACCCACTTCGAGCCCAGGGCGGCGGCCCTCGCCACACGCATTGAGGTCCTCGAGCGGTTCTCCGCGCTCGGCGTCACGACCATGGCCGTCGTCCAACCGATGCTCCCCGGCCCCGTCGAGGCTCTGGCCGACCTCTTGGCCGCCCACGTCCAGTCGGTCAGCATGGGCGGGCTGCAGGGCACCAACGACGCCGGCCCACTGTTCGACTCAGGGCCCTATCGCGGATGCGGGGAGGACTCGTGGCAACGCGACCGCTTCGCCGCGTTGACCGAGGCTCTCGACCGAAGAGGCCTGCCCCGGTGGGACGGCGAGCTTCCGCCCGAGCTTCGAGGTACCGCATGACCGATGTGATCGTGATCGGAGGGGGCCCGGCGGGAAGCACCGCCGCGGCCGCTGCGGCCCGGCATGGGCTCGATGTTCTGTTGCTCGAAGCGGCCGAGCACCCCCGTCCGCACGTGGGCGAGAGCCTGCTCCCGGGCATCATTCCGATCCTCGACGATATCGGGGCACTCGCCAAGGTCCAGGCAGCCGGCTTTGCCCGCAAGACGGGGAGCACGTTGGTCGACTGGGGACGGACGCCGCGCTGGGACCTGTGGTTCGCCGACAGCGACGCCTACGACCACGCGTGGTTCGTCGACCGCGCTCGGTTCGATGCGCTGTTGTTCGAGCACGCTGGCGCGGTGGGTGTAGATACCCGAAGCCGGGCTCCCGTACGGGCGGTCCTCGAAGAAGAAGGACGCATCTGCGGCGTGCGCTGGCAGGAGCGCGACAGCGGAGTCGAACACGAGACACACGCAGGTGTGGTGATCGATGCATCGGGCCAATCGGGGCTCGTCTCGCGCGCTCACGCCCCGCGCGACCACATCGATGGGCTCCAACACCAGGCACTGTGGGCCCACTTCGGCGGCGCGCACGGCCTCCCCGAGCCGCGGCAGGAACAAGCGTTCTTCGTCGCCCAAGCGAACCAGTGGTTTTGGATGTTCCCGCTGGCGAACGGGCGCGCGTCGGTGGGTGTCGTCCAGCTCGATTCCGAAGGCCGACGCTCCGCACCGCGCTCCGACTACGACGCCCTGGTCGCCGGATGTCCGGAGCTTGTTGCTGCGCTCGGACCCGACGCACGGCGTGCGTCCGACATCCGTGCCGAGCGAGACTGGAGCTACCGCAGCCGACGCCCCGCTGGCCAGGGCTGGTATGCGGTTGGAGACGCTGCGGGTTTCATCGACCCGGTCCTGTCCACCGGGGTCATGTTGGCCCTGCATAGCGGTTGGCTCGCGGCGCAGTGCGCCCACGACGAGCTCCGCGGCGCTCGCACTGCTCCCCAGGCGTGCGAGCACTACCTCGCCAAGCACGGCGAGATGTTCGACGACCTCTTGCGAATGGTCCGTTTCTACTATCGGCAGAACGCGTACCGAGACGACTACTTCTGGGAGAGCAAGCGCATCCTCGACTCCGGCGGCGAGCGTTTGCAGCCCCAAAAGGCCTTCATCCTGCTGACCTCGGGGCTGGTCTCCAACCTCGCCCTCGACGCACGGGTGGACGCGCGCCTTGGCAAGACCGAGGGCACGACCCTCGAGGGTGCCCCGGAAGCCCTCGACTTCATCGGCGTGCACCTGCGCGTCCATGACCGAGAGATCGCGGAAGCGAGCACGGAAGGCGGAGCACCGATCCCGGGGTCATCAATGTTTCTTCTTGTCGAACCGACCGAGCCCAGCGCACCGACCCTCTACGCAACGGCCAGCGCCCACATCAACGCGGTCGCGCCTCGCCACGGCAACGACCCCATCTCCGTCCCCATTCTCGCTCCAACGATCCGTTCGTTCGCCGAGCTCGTTCGCAAGCACGACCCTGGCCACGACCTCCCCTCCCTGTGGCGGGCGTTGCGAGCGCCTCTACTGACCTGGACCCGCACACTGCCGGACACCATCGAGTTCGTCCGCGCATTCGGCGATTGACCGATCTGGGACCTCTTCATTCGGACTCCGATTCGGACGGCGACTCGGACTCCGACTCGGATGGCGACTCGGACAGCGACGGCGACGAGATCCCGGCCGACCATGCACTGGGCGTGATCACACTGTCCGAGTCCCACCCCTCCGAGGGAGCTCAGGCGCCGTGTCGGCTGCGTTGATCCCGGACACCAACGCCCTCCGCGACGCCTGCACTCAAACCGTCGAGGGTTGTGAAATCTCGCGAGTGCCGGACTGCGGCGGTTCCGACGAAGGACGTTACTGCAGCTTCGACGACGACTGCGAGAGCACATGCTTGGAGATCTGCGACGCACAGTGCGACTAAGGCCAGGTCTGCTACGTCGCCGGACCCGGGCAAGCGGCGTGTCGCGAGACCGAAGACTTCGATGCTGGGGCACTGGCGTTCAGCGGCACCACCACCCCGATCACACTCTTCCCGTTTCCCCTCGGGGTTAGAACGACTCAGCGCCGAGCAGGAGCAGCAGCAGCGCCTTCTGAGCGTGTAGACGGTTCTCGGCCTGGTCAAACACCACCGACCACTTGCCGTCCATCACGTCGTCGACGACTTCGTCCCCGCGGTGCGCGGGCAGGCAGTGCATGAAGATGCTCTTGTCCTGGCCCGTCTTGCCCATGAGCTCCGGCGTGACCGAGAACGGGCGGAGGATCTCAATCAGACGCTTCGCCTCCTCCTCCTCGCCCATGCTCACCCACGTGTCCGTGTAGACGACGTCCGCGCCTTTGACCGCCGCGTCGACGTCGGTCTCCACCGCAACCCGGGTGCCGTACTTGTTCGCATCGGCGCGCGCCCGCTCCAGCACCTTCTGGTCCGGCCGCAGCGAGTCGGGACAGCCGATGACCACGTCCATGCCCGCACGCGGTCCCGCCAGCATGAGCGAGTGCGCGACGTTGTTGCCCGCGCCCAAGTACACGAGCTTCTTCCCTTGGGTCGCTCCTAGATGCTCGCGAACCGTCTGAAGATCGGCAAGCGCCTGGCACGGGTGATACAGGTCGGTGAGGGCGTTGATGACCGGAATCGACCCATGCTCCGCGAGGCCCTCGACCTGGTCTTGACCGTACGTGCGAATGACGATCGCGTCCACGAAGCGCGAGAGCACCTTGGCCGTGTCATGCACCGTCTCACCGCGGCCCATCTGCATACCCGTCCCCCCCGAGCTGCTCAGCGCGAGTGGCGTTGCACCCAGCTGAGAGATGCCAACCTCGAACGAGATCCGCGTGCGCGTGGATTGCTTCGCGAAGATCATCGCGATCGACTTGCCGTCGAGTGCGGCCCGGTATTTTCCGGGCTCGGCTTTCACCGCAATCGCCAGGTCGAGCAGGCGGGTGGTGTCGTCGGCGTCGAGATCGAGCAGGCTGCGGAGATGTCGAGTCATCGCGGGCAACTGCACCCGAATTCGCGGCGCTTGAAAAGCCGAACTTTTCACCCCCTCCCGGGCCGGTTTCGGGCATGGTCCTGCCGTGGGCCGGGACACGTGCTACCGCTGCTTTCGGCCGGCCGTGGGCTGTATCTGCCGCCTCGTGCGTCAGGTGCCCAATCGCACCCACGTCCTGATCGTCCAGCATCCCCGAGAGCGGAAGCACCCGTTCGGCACCGCCCGAATCGCCAAGCTCGGCCTGTCGAGCGTGGAGATCCTGCTCGCCCAGAAGGAATACCCCGATGGCGATCTCTGGGTCCCGCACCGGGATGTCACCAACGCCGCCGTCTTGTATCCAAGCCGAGATGCCACGACGCTGGGCGAGGGGGATCCGGTTTCCTTCGACACGCTCGTCGTCATCGACGGCACCTGGTCCGAGGCGAGAAAGCTGCTGCACATCACCCCGTGGATGCGCGCGCTGCCGTGCGTCGCCTTGCAGCCCCCGCGCCCGGGGAACTACCGGATCCGCAAAGCAAAGAACCCCGAAGTCGAGGTGTCGACGATCGAGGCGATCGCGTACGCGCTGGGGCACCTGGAACCGGAGACGGAGGGGATCGGCGGCCTGGTGGAGGATTTTGATGCGGTGATCGATCACCAGATCGGGTTGCAGGCTGGCCGCTTCGTTCCGCGAGTGAAGAAGAAGTAGGGCCCCAGAGGGATCCCAACCGCAGCCGTGCGCCACCACGGCATCGCCGCCCCGAGCGCGGCGCCCGAATCGAAACGGCGCTCCCGGGCATGGCCGAGGCGCGCTTGGTAGTGCATGCTGGCAACACTCAGAGGCACGCTGATGAACGTCAAGATCTCAGACCTGATGAGCGACCGCGTGATCGCGGCGCAGCCCCACCATACCGTCGAGCACGTGCGTGCATTGATGGACAACAACGGCATCAGCGCAGTGCCGGTGCTCGACTCCGACGGCGAACCCGTGGGCATCGTGACCAGCACCGATCTGGTCGCCGATCGCAGCCCCTCGACCAGGGTGAACACGTTCATGACCGACTCGGTCAAGGTCATCCCGGCCTACAACGACGTCAGCGCGGCAGCGAGGGCGATGCGCAACGCCAAGGTCCACCACATGGTGGTGACCCATGAGAAGAAGGTCGTTGGCATTCTCAGCTCTTTCGATCTGCTCAAGCTGGTCGAGGACCACCGCTTCGTGATGAAGGCCGCGCCCACACCGAGCGGCAAGTCCAAGAAGAAGGACTGAGCCAGGCCCGCGCGAGCGGGCCCCGAGTCCGACACGGAACCTGCCATCGACCACCGATACACAACCGCAACAAGGGCGTCGGAGCCGAAGCGCCGACGCCCTGACGGACCTCATCGACGTACTAGCTGCGGCGGCGGCGGGTCAGGCCGAAGAGGCCGAAGCCGAGCAGGGTGAGCAGGCCTGACCCTGCGGGGTCGTTGCTCGTGCAACTGCATCCACCGTCGTCGTCGAGAGCAGTGCCGCCCGAGTCGCCGTCGGTTTCGCCACCGCTGGAGTCGCCGCCGGGGAGCGTCGTTGTGCTGCCTTCGCCACCACTTCCGGTACCGGTACCGCCACCGGAGGTACCGTCCGTGCCTGCGCCGGACGTGCTCGAACCCGAGTCGCCTTCGGTATCCCCCTGCGTGTCGCCGCCGGTGGTCTCGCCGCCGGTGGTTCCAGTGACTTCGCCTTCCACCTCCCAAACGGTGGCGAACTTCGCATCGACGCCGTTCTCAACGTCCTCGTTCCAGACCGAGAAGATGCGCTTGCCATCCGGCGTAGGCCGCAGCTGGGATTCGAGCTGAATCGAGTCGCCGCCGGCCAGACGTTTGACGGGCTCGTAGCTCATGCCGCGGTTGGTGGTGCGGGTGATGAAGATGTCGATGTCCTCGGCCCCGCCGAGGTGCTCATACGTGTTGAGTTGCGTGCCCCAGGCGATGACGAACGTACCGCCCGCGGAGCAATGCTCTTCGTTGGTCGTGTCGCCGCCCATGGGATCGCCGCTGGGGCAGCCCGAGCCGTTGCCGGGAGTCTTCACGATGCGAGGCTCTCGGACGTTGATGCCGGTCTCGGGCAAGTCGAGCTCCTCCGCAAGCGCGGAGATCGACTCGCTGGTGAGGTCCACGGGATCTGTCCAGGTCGCGCCCCCGTCGGTGGAGGTCCGGATCCAGAAGTCGTAGTTCTCCTGGTCGGTATAGGTGGCCACGGCCCAGTCCGGGGTGTAGCTGTAGCCAAGGGCGAGGAAGTCCCCGCGGATCAGCCCACGGTGAGCCAGGGCATTCTCGATGTCGATGTCCGACGTGCCCGCGCCCAGATCACCGCCGTCGGGGGTCGCTGCACTGAGGTTGATTCCCTGGTCACCGCCGAAGGCACCCGTGCCCATGTCGTCATCGCCACGGACCAGACATCCGTCTGGCGTATCGCCGAGGGTCGTGGCGGTGGGAGCGATGATTGAAGGACTGAGATCCTGTGGTCGGAAGCCGAACATGCCACCGGTCTCGCCCTCCGGCACGATGCCACTGCGTCCCATGATGTCGGATGGACCGCCTTGGTCGAACAAGCCCTGCTTCCAAAACACGAAGAACTTGATCCCGCTCTCCTCTCCGGGCGTGCCCTGAGCGAAGAACCGGACCCGGCGAGCGTTCTCGTCCGGGTCACTGATGATGCAGCCCAAGCGTGCCGGGTCATCCACGGCCGGCCGAACCTCGCCGGTCGCTCCAACCAAGCACTCCCCCGGGTTCGCCGGGTCGTCCTCGCAGCTGCTCGGCGGGGAGCCGAAAGGGAAGAGGTGGTAACGAATGTACTTGCCCGAATCGAGGCCGGCAGTGCCCTTGGTTTCCTCATAGGCAACGAGCACCGTACCGCCAATGAGCGCCGTGTTTGCCCGCGCCGCGCCCTCGCTGCCCGACTCGAGGAGCGTCGGCGCGCCCTGGTTCATGCCGTCTTGGGTGTAGTTGTTGGTCAAGCGAACAGGCTCGGGGAAGGCCATCCCGGCGTTGAGGTTGTCGCTCGACAGTGCCGAGTACCAGATGTCGGTTCCGTTGCTGACGTTCGCACCCGATGCACCCTCACCAGGCCCCTCAGCGTCGCCGAGCTGTAGTCCCTCCGGATCCTCCTGCCACGTGATCACCCACGCAGCGTCACTGCCCTTGTTGACGTCCTGTTTGGCGTCGCGTGACCCACTGGAGAGCTGCTGCGATGCGCTCCACGTCGCGCCGTTGTCCAGCGAGACGCTCACGTACTGACAGCTGTACGGGACCTCCCGCTGGTCGAGCTCGAGATAGGTGACCGAGTTCTGGTCCCCACCCGGGCAGTACTTATCGTTCCAGGTCAACACAACCCGGGAGCCGTTGTTGAACACGTTCGGCTTGTCCGAGTCGCCAAAGAACGCTTCGGTCGGGAAGTCCTCTCCGTGCCATGCCGTCGTGGCGGACGTGAGACCCGCAGTTTGCGAGATGTTCACCGCATCGGACCAATCGTCCTGTGAGTCGCAGTCGGACATGGTCGAGTTGCAGGTCCGAACGAAGATGTCCCGCGCCGGACGTTCGGCTTGCGCCTTGACGTCGTAGACGTCCTCACCGGCCGCATCACCGTAGACCGACACCAAGGTGCCGTTGCCCATTCGGAGGATCTTGACCTTCGCGGCCCTGTCGGCGTCGAAGGTCTTGTCTCCGGTTCCGCTCGAAAGTGTGATGGACGAGCCGACCTCGAGTTCGGGTGCGGCATCTGCCTGCCCCGCACTCAACAAGCCAACACAGAGAGCTCCCCCGAACGCTGTTTTGGAAATCCGCATGCCTAAAACAGTGGGTCGTGGAGCACGGATTCCAATGCGAAGAGGATGCATTGTCGCAGGGCGATTTGCCGAAGCGATTGCCGGAAGAGACGACTGGACACGTCGGTCTCGCCAGGTCGAACTCGTACTTCAGTCTCAGTGTTCCGGCTTCGTTCTCCCCATCGATGTCGGCCACGGCAGGGGTCGTCGACGGGCATGGCGGAACACATGCACCGGGCCCCATGCAGTGCCCTATCCAGTCCACGCCGCTACGCCACGGGAGTGCTCACTCACACGCGGAGGACACGACAGCCTTCAGCCCGGCATCGCTGCCCGCGGCCCGCCGTGCATCCGCCGTACGACCGGCCTCGCACAACGCCTTCACGCGAGTCGCCTTACGCTCCTCTACCAGTAGTCCGTGGGGAAACTGCGCCGCGTGCTGCCGCAGCGCTCGTAGCGTACCGTCGGGATCACCGGACTCGAGCTTGGCGCGAGCCTTCTCGAGCAGCGCGGTCTCGGCCTCGAGGGTCGACACACCGAGCGCGGGTGTTGGCCTGGGCCTCGCGGTCGACCTCGGCTGCGGGCTTGTACGCCTCGTATCCGGTTCGGCCGAGGACCGCGCCGCCGGGGCCGGGGCCGGGGCCGGGGCGAGCGGAGCGAGAGGCTCCCCGAGTGGAGCCTCCGTGGATGTTTTCTCCTCCACCCGAGGAACGGCCTCGGTCGGCACCGACCGCCGGCTCTCCGCGGTCTCGGCGGGGACGACCTGCTGGTCCCGACCCACGGTCGCAGCCGCCACACCCAGGCCGCCTACACCCAACCCGACCGTCAACGCCAGCGGAAGCCAGAACCCGGTGGTCGTCGCGGCAGCACCGGCACCGGTCCACGCGATCGCCATCGGCGTCGCCCCATCGGAGATCCGCAGCGCCAGACCAGCCCAAGCCGCGCGGGCTCGAGCCGGCTGTGCGGGTGCCGGCTCACTGTGCCTCGCGAGGGTTCGAACCGATGCCCGGCGCGCCCGACCGGATTCTTGCGCGTGATGTCGCTGCAGCGCGTCGTTGAATCGCTTGCGCGCCAACCGAAGGCGCGAGTGCGTCGTGCGGACGTTGGCGTCCATGATCTGAGCGATCTCTGGCACCGGCACGCCTTCCAGCTCCGCCAAGACGAACACCGTGCGTTTCGTGGTGTCCAGTTCGTCCAACAGACGATCGAGCAACGCCGCGGCCTCCGAGCGCGACAACTCGCGCTCCGGATCGGCTTCACTCGCGCTGTGCATCTGCGCGCCGGCCCGCTCCCTGCGCGCGTGCTCTCGCGACGCCGAGCGGCGCAGTGTCGATGCCACCCGGACCGCGATCGCATACAGCCAGGTCGTCTCCGAAGAGCGCCCCTCGAAGTCATCGATACGGCGATGCACGACGAGGAAGACCTCCTGCACAGCATCGTCCAGATTCGCCTCCATCACCCCACAACGCCGCAGCACGCGACGCACGAACTCGAAGTGCGCGCGAAACAACACCGCCACCCGATCGAGGTCGGGGGACGAGGTCACAAAGCTGCGGGAGCCATCAGGCACGGGGTTTCAAGGGGTGAGTGCCGCCGCGGGACCCATGCATCACGGAATCGTCTCGCTGCCGGAAAACTCGGGCAAAGCATGCCACGGTCGTGTGGCGACCTCAGCGCACACCCCGCATCGAGCGCTGCGAGTGAGACCGAAGTTCACGGCACCGGCCTTGGACGGTGAAACTGAATCCCCACCGTGCCGCGCGGCGAAAAGCGAGCCGACTCATGCAGGATGCCGCCGCCCTGCAGGCCGAAGCTTGGCCGGCTGAGCGCGATGCCGGCCTCGAAGGCACCGGTCAGCGAGACCCAGCGAGCAACCTGCACCGAGACACCCGCCTCCAAGGCAACCGCGCTCCAGAACGATGTCGCGTTGCCCTTGTTGCGAACGTCCGCTCCGCGACCCGAGCCGATCACCGCGCCAAAATCGAGCCCCGCACACAACGGCACGCGAACCCGGCCGTCCTTCGGCATGACGTTGGGGCACACCCGCGCCCCGCCGGCCACGAGTTGGAGGCGCACGCCAGCATCGGCGTTGGTGTCCAGCGCTTCATTGCGCGGCGCTCGATACTGCGCAACGAGACGACCATGGAGACGCCGAACACCGACAAACGGGGACAGCTCTATGGCTGGGCCGGCGCCGGGCAACGCAAAGCCCGACACGCCGACTCCCAGACCCACCCCGTACTCGAGCGGACCGAAGTCCAGCAGTACGGGCTCGGGCTCGGGCTTCGGCTCCGGCTCCAGCTCGGGCTCCGGCTCCGGCTCCGGCTCGGGCTCCGGCTCCGGCTCCGGCTCCGGCTCCGGCTCGCCCCGCGGCTCCGGCATCCGCGCTGCAACCTGTACGGGATCAAGCGCCACGACGACGACGAGTGCGGCCGCACGGGCCAGCACCGCGCAATCTGCGGCTTCCAACTGCCGTACCTGCGTATGGGTTGCCGACGCGATCGTCAGCGAAAGACCGTACCCATCCTCGCTCAGCGTCAATGTGCCCGTTGCGACGAGGTCGGGCTCGGCGACCGGCGCTGAGACCTCGTCCACGACCTCGGCTCCCGACAGCACCCGAACCGACTCGGCCACGGCAGCGGCATCGGGACAACCGGCCGGGGCATCCCAACGAACCGCAATCCGTGGCGGGGCGGGCTCTGAGAGCCCAGCCGCGAGGGCCAGCGCTACAATCGACAGGGACACTGCATTTTGCGTGATACCTGGAGTTGGACGCGGCCACAAACCTTGCAGAGACTGACCATGCTTATTCGTAGCTTGTTGTCCCCCGTCCTTTGTTCCGCGCTCCTCACCCTCGCTGCCTGCGACAAAGAGGAGTCTCTGGGCGAAGTGGAGTCCGAAACCTCCGCCGAATCCGAGTCGGACAGCGCGTCCGAGACTGAATCAGACAGCGGCGACACCGAGGGCGACTCGGACAGCGGCGTCGTCTGCCCCACCGACGCGATGATCTGTCCCGACGGAACCCCGGTCGGCCGAAGTGGCCCTGACTGCGGGTTTGACCCCTGTCCGGGCGGCACGGACTCCGACTCCGACACCGGGGGCGACCCTCCTCCGGAAGACTGTCCGGACGGTCTCACGTACCAAGAGCCAGCCGCTTGCCCCTCCAAGGGCGACGGCACTCCCTACATCATCGACCCCGGATGCTATGCCGACTGCGACCCCGCAGAGCCCGCGTGTGGTGACGGCGAGGTCTGCATGACGCTCGAGACGAATCCCTGCATCTGTGACGAGGGAGAAGACTGCTGCGGAGCCTGCTCGGCCGGCTCAGCGCTGTGCGTGCCCGTGATCACCGGAGATGCGTGCGATGCCGTGGTCGCGAACTACCGGTCCATCGAGGAGTACGAGTGCGGCATCACGCCGGACGGCCTCGCGATGTGCCAGTGGCAGGTCAACCTTCAGGCCAGCGGCGAGTATCTGTGGATGTACTCCGACATCGGTGAAGGTGGAAACTACGCCTGTAAAGACGGCGTGATCACCCTCGACAACGACCCCAGCCACAGCGCGAACTACGACCCCGAGACCGGCGTTCTCACCTGGGACGGCATCGAGTACACCCAGGCAGACTAGTACCTCATGCCTGAAGTCCGTGCCGGGTTTCTGCGGCCCCCCTTCTGGGTGTGGGGGGCCGCCGAACCCCTCGGTTGGTCAGGCCTGCGTTCGGTACTTTCCGTCTTTCCCGCTACGCATCCCTCCGGGACGCTTCGCTCTCTTGCTCCGAACCCCTCGGAAACCCGGAACGAACTTCAGAACTGACGTACTAGGGCTGCGAGAGCGCGCCCAGCAGAGGCAGAAGCTCCTGCGCCGAGACGAAGGTGGAGACCGTCTTGGCCGGGGGCGGCACCTCGCCTTCGGCAAACGCCTTGGCGTCCTCGGGCGTCATCGTCCAGAACACCACCCACGGGATTGTGTGCCCGCCGACCCGAACCTTGAGCGCATCGGTGTCGGCAGAGGAGTCGGTGACATCGAGTCGCGCGACCACGAAGTCCCGACTGAGCACCGCGCGGACTTCAGGGTCGGAGAACGTCTTTGACTCGAGGTCGAGACACGGCATGCACCAGTTCGCGCGAACGTCGAGCATCAGCCCCCGACCGTTCGCGCGAGCGTCGGCCGCCAACTTCGACAAGGCGTCATCCGAAGTCACGTCGCGCCAGCGAAGCTCGGTTGCCACGGGCTCCGGTTCGGGACTCGTCTCCGGTGAGGACCCGCCGCACCCGAGCAGCAGGGCAAAACCGATCGAACGATGCATGCGTGCACGATGCCTGCGAGGCCTGAACGTCGTCAATGGGCGGTCCAGCGCGGCGGGAGTCGATTCGGCTGGCTCTACTTCGAGGTCTCGGTCACGCTGCGCAATCATGGGGGCCCACCTGGGAGAGCTGTACTCGGTTGGAACCGCCCTTTGTTGGGTGGGGACCGCGGTGCTGTTCACCAAGGCGGGCGAGCGCATGGGTTCGATGGTGGTGAACCTGCTCCGCATGGCGATGGCGCTTGCGATTCTCATCGGCGTCGCCTGGCTCACCCGAGGCATGCCCTGGCCCACCGACGCGTCGCAACATGCGTGGGTGTGGCTGTCGATCTCGGGGCTGGTCGGGTTCACGTTCGGAGATCTGTGTCTGTTCCGCGCGTTTCTGCTGCTCGGGCCCCGGCTGAGCACACTGATGATGTCGTTCGCACCTCCCCTGGCCGCCATCGCCGGCTGGATCTGGCTCGATGAGCGGCTCGGGCCTTGGCAGCTCGGCGGCATGCTCACGATCCTCGCCGGGGTCATGTGGGCGATCCTCGACCGCACGCCGTCCGCCGCAAACCAAGCGAAGCCGTCGGCCCGGCGCTGGGGCGTGTTGTTGGGGTTCTGCGGCGCGCTCGGCCAAGGCGTCGGGCTCGTCCTGTCGAAGTACGGCATGGGGGACTACGAAGCGATCGCGGCCAACCAGATCCGCGTCTTCGCGGGCATGATCGGCTTCGCGGTGATGTTCACCGTCATCGGTTGGTGGCCTCGCGTTCGGCGCAGCCTGAACGATGCCCCTGGCATGGCATACACGGCCGGAGGTGCCTTCGCCGGCCCATTCCTTGGCGTCACGCTTTCGCTGCTCGCGGTTCAGCACATCGAAGCAGGCGTGGCTGCCAGCATCATGGGCACGACGCCGGTGCTGATCATCCCTTACATGGTTTGGGTCGGGAAAGAGCGTGTGGGGCCGGGCGGGGTCTTGGGAGCCCTTCTGGCGGTGTCCGGGGTCGCGATCTTGTTCCTCGCACCGAGTTGAGGATTGTCATGGAACGACCATCTGTAGTTTTTCTCGCACCGGTCTAGACCCATGTCCGCAGGCTAGCGTTGCCAGTCCCGAGCCGTGAAACGGCGAATGGGGAAAAAGACGATGCGACGAATCAACGGTATTTCCAAGCTGAGCGTGATGGTCCTTCTCTGCGGCGCGACTGCGCTCGGAGCCTGCGACTCCGCCGACGAACAAGCCTCGAAGCCCGCTCCGCTCGAGAAGATGGCCAAAGAAGATGGCGCGCAGTCGGACCAGGCGGGCGAGAAGTCCGCCGACAACAGCATCCGGCCCCAAGCCGCGGAGGGAGACGGGCGACAGGAGGCCGAGCCGACGGAGACGGTCTTGGAAGAAGAACCCGCCCCAGCCGCCGACGAGATCGCGATGCCACAGCCCGAGCTGCCCAGCGCGGTTGCCCCGGCCGATGCGGAGAAGTCCATGGGGGTGACCGGTTCCGGCAAAGGTGGACTCGCGCTCAAGCGAAAGGCCTCACGTGGGCGGCGGGCCCCGACCAGCCGCCGGCCCTCTGTGGACAAGTGGGCCGAAGCTCCGCCCCCGCCTCCCAAGCCCGAGTCCAAAGCCAAGGACACGACCGGCGAGGAGTACGACCACGTCAAGGAGAACGAGTTCATCGCAGTCGCCGACGACCCTCGCTCGACCTTCTCCATCGACGTCGACACTGCAAGCTACTCGAACATCCGCCGCTACCTCGAGGGCGGCTCCATGCCCCCACCCGAAGCGGTGCGCGTCGAGGAGATGATCAACTACTTCTCGTACAACTACGAGAGTCCCATCGGTACCGGCCCGTTCTCGATCAACACCGAGGTCAGCGGCACGCCCTGGAATCAGGACTCGTTGCTCGTGTCCGTCGGTCTCCAGGGCCAGCGCATCGACATGAGTGAAGTCGGCGCCCGCAACCTGGTCTTCCTGCTCGACGTCTCCGGCTCGATGAACGACCCCGACAAGCTGCCGCTGCTCAAGCAGGGCCTGGGCATGCTGGTCAACAACCTCCGCAACAACGACCGCGTCTCCATCGTCGTCTACGCCGGTGCCTCCGGTGTCGTTCTGCAGCCCACCATGGGCAGCGACAAGCCCCGCATCATGGAAGCGCTGCAACGGCTCGAGGCCGGCGGATCCACCAACGGTGGCGATGGCATCAAGCTGGCCTACAAGATGGCCGCCAAGAACTTCGAGAAGGGCGGCGTCAACCGGGTCATCCTGGCCACCGATGGCGACTTCAACGTCGGCGTCACCAACCGTACCGAGTTGGTCGAGCTCATCGAGGACAAGCGCAAGAGCGGCGTGTTCCTGTCCGTCCTCGGGTTTGGCACCGGCAACATGCAGGACTCCACCATGGAGATGCTGGCCGACAAGGGCAACGGCAACTACGCATACATCGACAACAAAGCCGAAGCGCGCAAGGTCTTGGTCGAAGAGGCAGGCGGCACGCTCGTCACCATCGCCAAGGACGTGAAGATTCAGGTCGAGTTCAACCCGGCCGAGGTCGAGAGCTACCGCTTGATCGGCTACGAGAACCGCAAGCTCGCCCACGCCGACTTCAACGACGACACCAAGGATGCTGGTGAGATCGGTGCCGGCCACTCGGTCACCGCCCTGTACGAGGTCACCCCCAAGGGCAGCAAGACCAAGAGCACCACCGACAAGCTCAAGTACCAAGACGAGGCAGAGCCCTCCGCCGCCGCCAAGTCTGGCGAGCTGCTCACCGTGAAGGTCCGCTACAAGAAGCCCGACGGCAACAAGAGCAAGCTCATCAGCCTGCCCGTCTCCGGCGACGACCGCGGCATTCGCAATACCACCAAGGACTACCGCTTCGCCGCGGCCGTCGCCCAGTTCGGCATGATTCTGCGCCACAGCAAGTACAAGGGCTCCGCCAGCTACGACGACGTCCTCAAGCTCGCCGGCGAATCGCTCGGCTCCGACCCCCACGGCCACCGCAAGGCGTTCCTGGCGCTGGTCAACAAGGCCAAGAGCATCCAAAAAGGCAACCCGACCCTGGCCAAGAAGCAGTAGCCCACAGTTCCATTGTTGTCCGTCACCTCCGCGGGCGCCCCATTCTGGGCGCCCGCTTTTTTGTGTGCGGCAAGCGCCTGTTCGGAGGAACGACGGGTGTTACCTTCCGGCCGATGTTGGACCCCAGACAAGGTCTCGCCCTCGGCGTCGCGCTCTTGGTGCCCGGCTGCACGCAGACGATCCGAGTCGAGGAGGATGACGCTCCGGCCGCCACGGTTGGCATGACGACCAGCCAGCCAACTTCGGGTCCCTCGGTTCCGCAGGACGACACGACGGGGACGGTGGACAACGCGGAGAGTTCCTCGGGCGATCAGAGCAGCGGTGCACAGAGCAGCAGCTCGAGTGATGGAGGCGGCGCACTGTGTGGCGACGGCATCATTCAGGGCCAGGAAGATTGCGACTGCGGCGAAGGCAACATCTGCGCCGAAAAGGAGCTCGGCGGTATCGGATGCGTCGCCCTCGATCCCCCGGATCTCGGCGGTGTGGTGACCGGCGGTGTCCTGCTGTGCAACGAGAGTTCGTGCCGATACGACACGTCGTCTTGCTTCTACTGCGGAGACGGGTACCTCAACGGCAACGAGACCTGCGAGGACGGCTTTGAGATCGAGGACACGTGCACGTCGCTCGGCATCGGCCTGGGCGAGGTCAGTTGCGGGAACGACTGCCAACTCGACACCAGCGACTGCAACGCGTGCGGCTTCATCTTCGACTTCGACAGTGGCGACTGCCCAGGGGACTGGGACACCGGACGCACAACGGATGCGGCGGCCGCGACGAGCTGGGAGTGCGGCGTGTCCAACGGGTTCGCAGACGGACCCGGTTTCGGAGCCAGCCGAAAGTGGGGCACCAGCCTCACGGGCGCATACCCGGGGAACGAGAGCGGGTACTTCGCGTCTCCTGCGCTTGACCTGGGAGGGTGCACAGACCAGAGCGTCACCATGAGGGTCACCCACTGGTTCAACTTCGGGCTGGGCGACGGTGGCATCGTGCAAGTGGCCACCGCCAACCCTGACGACGAGTCCTCATGGACCACGATCGAGCCCGTGTCCGGCTCCTTCTACAGCGCGACCGTTGCGGCGAGCCATCCACCGGTCGCCGGGAACCCCGCGTTCTCGACCTTCGACCCCGCGGAGCAGACGTGGGTCGATGCGGTGTTCGACATCACCGACTACGCCGGGGAAGATGGTTTCCACTTCCGATTCGTCTTCGGGAGCGATGCCGACGAGGTGTCGGGCGGCTGGTACATCGACAACGTCGAGATCCTGGGCACGCCGCGGGAGTGACGGCCCGAGCATTCGTCGTCAGAAGCTACTCCGGCGAAGACTCGCCTGCATCCTCGAGGTAGAGCTTCTCGACCTGGTCGCGAGCCCATTGGTTCCGGCGCAAGAAGATGAGGCTGGACTTGATGCTGGGGTCGATGCTGAAGCAACGAATCTCGATCCGGGACGCGAGGCCCGGCCAGCCGTGACGTGCGACGAGTGCCTCGAGCAGGGCCTTGAGCGTGATGCCGTGCAGCGGGTCGTTGGGGTGTTGTCGCTCCATCTTCGCCGCCGCAGTATGGCGCACAATCGGCAGGCCGTCTGCCACGGCCGGGCCTTCCGCGCTGGGCGCTGGGCTCAGGAGCCCGCGGACCGCCGGGCGAGAAGCCGGGCGAACGAGCCGTCGTCGAGGTCGGCATCCGTGACACCGGCAGCAGCGACCTCCTGCGCATCGAAAGCACCGCAGGCTCGCCCGCGAATGAAGATATTGAGCAACGCTTGCCCTGTGGCGACATCGTCGAGCACCCCAGCCCCTTCGGTCGCGGCCGTGGCTTGGGCGATGTAGCCGCTGAGTCGCCCGGCAGCGGCAGCGTGTCCCTCGAGGTAGAAACGATAGCAAGCCGCGTAGCGTGCTGGGAGCTGCAGCGGGTCCAGGTCCCAGCCGTGGTAGTAGCCACGGACCAGCGTGTGGCGGATCTGATCGTGCGCGAGTCTCCACCCAGCGTGGACAGCGGCTCTGTTCTCTGTACGCTGCGCCTGGGTTGTGGCCTGCGGATGGGGCTCACGCGGCAAGACATTGGTGGAACCGGCGGAGAGCGTTCGCCCTGAGCCGCTGTATGCCATGCGCATGAGGCCGCGGATCAGGTCGCAGGCCGGGTGGTCCATCGCTTGGTGCAGCGCGATGATCTCGTGCGCGGCGGTGTAGTCGTAGACGCCCAGGTGGATGCCGATGAGACGCTCCCCCCCCGCGGTCAGGAGTCGAGGCAGGAGCAAGCGCCCCTGTCCATCAAACACCGCCTGTGGAACCTCCAGCATGAACTCCAATCCGATGGCCCCCGGGGACAGGCCCACCTCGGATTCGAGGGCACCGAGGAGGTCGACGATCGCCTCGACCTGTGTGACGACGGTGACTTTCGGCAACGTGACGACGAAGCCCGGCGGCATGTCGCACCCGCCCGCAGCGATGACGAAGCGCTCCAGTGTGCGGAGGCTTCGGGCTCCGAGTTCTGCGGTCAGCGCCTTGATGCGGATGCCGTAGCGGCGAGGCAGCGTTCCCGACGCAGACGCGGCAGCCACGGCCCGACCACAAGCATCGGCATGAGCGTCTTCTTCGAGGTCGTCACGTTTTCCGTATCCGTCCTCGAAGTCGAGACGGATGTCCTCGATCGGCTCGCGCTGCAGTTTCTGCGTGACTCGGGTGTGCACACGCGCGGCCAAGCCGGGGTCATCGATGTGCAACGCCTCTGCCAGGTCGGTGGGGCCTGCGGCGTACCGCTCGAACGCGGCTCGCGCCTCCGCGTGCATCGACGCCAACGTGTCGGGTGAGAAGCGGTGCGCGCCCCAGTAGAGCGTCTGCACCGGGTCGGCGGGGCGCGAGGGACAGCCGAAGGGTTGTTCTTGGGCAGCACAATCCGCCGCCACCCTCGTCAGCCAACTCTGGGCGTGGTCGTGCAGAGCCATCAGGATCCGCGGTAGGTCGAGTACCCGAACGGGCTCAGCAGAAGCGGAACGTGGTGGTGCTCGCCGGGTGCCGTGATCTCGAACAGCACCGTGACCGACGGATAGAACGTCTTCTCTCCCAGCGCTCGGTAGTAGGCGCCCGTATCGAAGGTGATCCGGTAGGTCTTGGCCTGCAACGCCCCCGGCTCCATCAGGTCTTTGATGCGGCCGTCGGCGTCGGTGATCTTGTCCGCGAGGACGGCGAAGGTGCCATCGTCGTTGCGCAGTTCGAGGCGGATCGGAAGGCCCCCCGCAGGGCAACCTTTTGCGGTGTCGAGAACGTGGGTCGTGATGGGGCTCATCAGCTGGCTTTCGAAGAAAGAGACAAGAGTTGGTCGTGGCTCGAACTCAAGAAGGAACGTGGTCGGCCAATTTGGCCAGGCGCAGCTTGGTGATCTTGCCCTGCTCGGCCGCTGCCTTGAGAAGCTCGTGCTCCGGATCGTTCGGCAGCCGAGCCCGTAAGAGTTCCAGCATCTGCTCGGCAGACTTGCCCGTCGCACAGACCACGAAGATGTGGCCGAACTTCGCCTTGTACTCGACGTTGCCGTCGCGAAGCTGCAGGAGCGTGGCTTCGTCCGCAGCATCCACGCCCGCCTGCTCGCCTTCCGACCAGTCCGCGGTGCTCTGGAATTTGGCGCGTAGCGCCTCGACATCCGCACCGATCTCGGGGTGGTGCGTCAGCGCCTCTCGGACGTCGGCCGGACTCGCGCCCAACCAGACACGGTCGGCGGTTTGCAGGAGGCCGGCATCGTCCGCAAACGGGCGCGCGCCAAGCATGCCTGTGACCCAGGCAGAAGACCCACAACAACGCGTGAGGGCGCCCCGGGCGTCGTCCTCGGTGAGCGTGTTGAGGTACGCGGCCGCGCTCATCGGCGGGCTCCGAGCACCCGCATCCGGCTGATGCCGCCATCGGGATAGATGCTCAGCCGCACATGCGTTGCTGGACCGACGGCGGACAACTCGTCTCGGAAGAAGTGCCGGGTGTGCGCGCTGAGTGCGGTCTCACCGAGCAAGGGTGTCCACTCGAACTCGGGGGCAACCAGCTCGGTCAGCGAGGCGCCTGGCGCATGTGCGAGCTCGACCGACGCACGCGCCGGGAAGTTGCCCTTGAAGTGGTTGGTGTCCAGCTCCAACGCCGTAGGCGTGCCGGGAGCTCCAAGTCGCACGACAATCCAGTCGCTCCCCGGGCTTCGACGTCGACGCGTCTCCCAGCCGCCTCCCATGTTCACTGACCGGCCCGGAAGAAGCAGGTTGTTCATGGGCCCAAAGAAGCTGTCCGAGCACGCGAGCGCCAACCCGCCGTTGCGCACCGCCGCCAAGTCCACCTCACCCGGCTGCGCGTGTTTGGCAAGCTCGGGGTCACTCGGGGCGTCCCACTGCGCCGCCACGTCACCATATGCCCGGAGACGAGCAACACCTCCATCCGGGAAGATGTTGAGCCGCAGGTGCGTGAGAGTCTCGGCGCTGTGGGAGGCGAAGATGTTCTGGGACCCCGAGCGCAGCGGTACTTGCTGAAGGACCGACGTCCACGTCGCCGACGCGAGCTGCTCGGGTGTCGCGTCCATCGGCGCGTGCGTGCCTTCGACCGAGGCGTAGGGCGGGTGGTTGCCCAGGAAGTGATTGGTGTCGATGTCGAGCAGGCGCACGACTCCCGGCGCGCCGAGCTTGAGAATGCACCAGTCATAGCCGGTCTCTCGCTTCCGGCGGCTCTCCCAACCGTCCATGATCTTGCCGCGCTCCCCGTAGGCGTCGGGGTCGAACTCGCCGCGCCCGGGCTTGACGAGGTGGTGCATCGACGCGAAGAAATCGTCGCTGCACACGAGGGCTTGTGCACCCAGGGCTTCGTCGGCGAGGTTGATGAGATGGGCGAAATGCGCGGTGGCGTTGTTTGTCATGCGGAGTCTCGTCCCAGCAGCGGGCGGCCGTGGGCAGCCGACTCCGGTCCGGAGTCAGCGGGCTCACCATCCGAGAAGATGGTCGTGCCGCGCAGGATCGTTTGAAGGACGCGGCCAAACAAGCCCTCTCCGACATACGGCGAGACCGGGTGGCGAAACCGGAGGTCGTCGGTACGGACGGTCCAAGCCGCATCGGGGTCCCACACGACGATATCGGCGTCGAACCCAGGCGCCAGCTGCCCCTTGCGGCGACCGAGGCCCGCAAACGACGCGCCCCGCGTGCTCAGCCAGCAGGACAGATCCGGCAGCGTCGCGCCGCGGGCACGAGCCTGCGACCAGACACTCGGTAGGCCCAGCTGTAGCGAAGCGATGCCGCCCCATGCCGCATGAAAGTCGCCGCGTTCGGGCAACTTCAGATGCGGGGTACAGGGGGAGTGATCGGTGACGACAAAATCGATCAGTCCCTCTTCGAGCGCGGACCACAGCCGCAAACGGTTCTCATCCTCGCGAATCGGTGGTGCACACTTGAAGCGAGTCTCGCCGTCAGGAACGTCCTCCGCCCGCAGGCACAGATAGTGCGCGCACGTCTCGACGGTCACGGGCAGCCCGCGATGTTTCGCGTCGCGCAGCGTGTCCAGAGCATCCGCGGAAGAGAGGTGCACGACATGAACCGCGCAGCCCGTCTCCTCGCACAACTCGAGCAGCAGCGCGATGGCGGCGTCTTCCCACGCGCGGGGCCGAGACCGGAGGTAGCTCGCGTACGAACGTGGATCGTCGCCACTGACATCGACGGCACCGAGGTCGAGTTCGGCATGAGCCAGCAAGGGAAGACCGGCATCGCGTAGATGCGGCATCGCCTGGAGCAGGTCGGCTCTGCGACTCCACTCGAACTCGGGGATGCCCGAGTCGACCATGAACGCCTTGCAGCCGAGAGCCCCACCTCGAGCCAGTCCGGCGAGCTCGTCCGCATTCCCGGGGACCACGCCGCCCCAGAAACCAACATCGACGTGAAGCGACGACGCGCAGGCTTCCAGTTTGATGCGTAGGGCCTCGGCCGTGGTGGTGACCGGGATGCAGTTCAGAGGCATGTCGACAAAGCTCGTCACGCCTCCGGCCGCTGCCGCCCGAGTCGCGGTCACGAAGCCCTCCCATTCGGTCCTGCCCGGCTCGTTGACGTGCACATGGGGGTCGACGATCCCCGGCATCACGACCGCATCGCCAACGTCTTCGACCTGGAGTCCGTCGGTATCGCCATCGGGGAGCGTCACCGCCTTGATCGTTTCTCCGTCGATGACAACCCGGCCAGGGCCGACACGGCCCTCGCGAACGACACGTGTGCTCTCAATGGCGCGCATCTCTAAAACTCCTTCGTGTCGAACGACTCCAGCGTCGCGAAGTGCTGGTCCTTGTCTTCGAGGAACAACGACGCCGTGATGCCCGCGACCACACGCGGCACCGCATACTTCATCCCCGAGATCGAAGCTCCGCCCATGCCCAGCGAGACCAAGCCGCCAAACGTGAAGTTATGGAGGTGGCGAAGGAACGGCGCGGTGCCCGATTCCTTCTCGGTAAACTCAAACGCGGGGCCGAGGTAGGGATGGCGCAAGAGGTCGGCGTTGGCTTGCTCCGCAGGCGGCGTGAACCGATCCGCCCAGGTCGCGATGTGCTCCGCGAATCCGGACAGCTCGGGCCGGAGCTTCAAGTTGGTGACAAATCCGGTCCCGATGATCGCGAAGTCGAACTCCTCGACGCCCTTCGGAGTCGTGACCGAAAGCCCTTCTCCGGCGGGCTCGACCTTGGTCCAAGGAGCCCCTGGGTGGAGCGTGAATCCGGGGTTTGCCTGGGCCCTCGCGAGGGTGTCCGCGGGAGGCAGTTGCCCCATCGCAACGATCTTGTGGATGAAGCTCCACCGATCGGCATCCGGAAGGTCGCCGTGGTGTTTGAGGAAACCGACGAACTCCGCCCAGCGGTACGGGTTGATGTCGACAAGCTTGGGACGTCGGAAGAACAAGTCGACCGAAGCGGCGCCATGCTCGAGCGCCACCGAGGCGTTGTCGAACGCGGACGCACCGGCGCCCAAGACCGCCACCCGCTTCCCCGCGAGCGCCTCAAAGTCGATGTCCCACCGGGTGTGCGCGTAGCAACTGCGCGGCAACGCGTCCTCGATGAACGAAGGGACGCACCAGTCACCCGAGCCCTCGATTCCGGTCGCAAGCACGACGCGCCGCGCGAGTCGAGTCTGTCCAGCGCCGTCGGCCCCGCGGAGGCTGACCTCGAACGCTGCCTCGGCATCGTTCCATCGCATGCCCTCGACGTTGGTGTCGGGCAGGACTGGGAGCTTCAGAAAACGCCGATACCACGCGAGGTACTCCGCCCAGGTTTCCTTCGGGATGAGCCCGAGCGAGTCCCATGCGCCGACACCGTGTTGCGCCTCATACCAGGACTGGATGGTGAGATTCGGCAGCCCGATGTCGGGGCCCGTGACATGCTTGGGTGTCCGAAGCGTCCGCATCCTGGCGAAGTTCAGCCACGGGCCCGCGCGATCGAGCGGGTTGCGGTCGACGAGCAAGACCGACGTGACCCGCTCCCGCCGAAGCGCGGCGGCGACAGCCAGGCCCCCCTGTCCCGCACCCACGATGAGCACGTCGAGCACGTCTTCTCCGGCCGCAGACAGGCGTGGTCTCAACCACTCTCCCTTGGGGTACTGCAGCAGATCGAAGTCTCGCTCGAGCGCCTTTTCAAGCGCCTCGAGTCCTGCGGGGTTGCTCTGGCCACTCACGCGCCGCGATTGTGGCACGCGCCGGCCGGTTTTTCATGGGGCGGCGCGAGGCGATCGTCATCGGGCGCCCCCGTGCAGTTCATTCCATCCAACACGCACAAAGGACGTCCAATGAGGCTCCCGGCACGTCACCCACGGCCTCTGCCTGAACTCTTCTGGTCGCGATTCACCGCGCCGGACACCCAGCACTGCTAGGTGAAGATCACCTGACCGCCATCGGAGACGTCGTAGAATTCTCCCACCGTGAGGACGTTGCGGATCTGTGGGACCAGGTCGTCCTTGGTAAACTCGAACATCTCCATCGCCAGCTTGCACGCGTACATGTCGACGCCCGACTCGTCGAGCATCTTCAGCATCTCCCGGGGTGCGGGGATGTCCAAGGCCTTCATCTTCTTGGTCATCATCTTGGCCGCGATGGCCTCCATGCCGGGCAGCCCTGCCACGACCGTGGGGAGCGGGTTGGCGGCGTTGCCCGCGAGGTTGACGTGCAAGTGGTCGACCTTTTCATCGTGGACCGCATTGAGCCCGTAGAAGGTGAAGAACATGTTGGCTTCGATGCCGGACTGCCGGGCACCGCTGGCCAAGATGAAGGCAGGATAGATCTCGTCGAGGCCACCTTTGGCCACGATGATGGACATTTTCTTGTGCGGCATTTTCTGGGGCTCCTGTTAGAGGCATCCGACCGGTTTGGGGACGCCCGCGAGGCGAGCGATGGTCTTGCCGGGCGCCTGTGGAAAGAGGGCATAGACCTCCCGTGTGGACAAGCCCGTGACCCCGGTAATCTTGCGGATGTTCGGTGTCGAGCCCGACTCCAGGTACTCGGACCGAACACGCTTGACGAGGCTCATGTGTGCGTCGGTCAGCGATAGGCCGAGCGCGGATGCGGCGGCGTGGGCGACGTCTGGGGTCCACTCGGCATCGGGCAAGAAGCGGCAGTCGTCGGGGATCTCCGCGGCGGGAGTTCGACGTACTGGGGCTGGCTCGGCCTTGGCGTCCTGCTTCGGACGTTCGACGGGCGCGAGCTGCTTTCGGGACATCCGAGGCGCCCGAGCCACCGCACGCCCCACCTCACCGAGAAGGTCGAGGCCGAACGCAAGTCCGCGCTGCACATTCTTGTCGCCGCTGACTGCTCGCATCAAGCCGATCACGCCGACTGGAGCACGTTGCTCTGCACTCGAGAACGTGTCGGCGGCCGCCCTCGCGACGGCCATGACCGAAGGCTGGGTCAGGCCGCGCACAGTGTCGAGGATGTTCGCGGCGTTGTCCGCAAGTTCGTGCAGGTCACCAGGGTCGTAGTCCTCGACCACACGCTCGACGAGGTATTTGAGCTCCCGCAGAAACGCGAAGTAGCCGCGCTGTTCGAGGAACTCGAGCTGCTCGATGCTGGTGCGTAGAACATCACCCGCCATCGCTCCCACTTCGTCGCGGAGCTCCACCACAGGACGTTGTGCGTCGACGAGGATCTGCAGCTGAGCAGAGATGTCGTCGAGCTTGGCTTCGACCGCGTCGAGTCGTTCGTTGGCTGATGCGGTGGTCATGCCTGTTTCCCTGCCATGAGCATCCGGTGGTCCAACCCCATGTCTTCGCCTTTGAGCAGCAGGTTCCAGTACATCCACTTGAAACCCAGCTTGCCCCAGTGGTTGATCGCAGTCTCCTCCAGCAGAGAGAACGGACCGACTCCGGGAAAGGGGTACCGTCCAGGAAGGGGCTCGGTGTCGTAGTTGAAGTCGATCAAGATCGCCTTGCCAAACCCGGTTTCGATGAAGCAGTTGGTGTGCCCGTCGAACGCGGGCAGCGGAACGAGGCCCTCGATGTGTCGCACGACGTTCTCTACGACGACCTCGCCTTGAAAGTGCGCGACGGAACCCGCTTTGGACGCGGGCACGTTGGTCGTGTCGCCCAGCGCGAAGATGTCCGGTTGACCCTCGACCTGGAGGCTGTGCTTGTCGGTGGGCAGGAATCCGTTGCCATCGCCCAGCTCACTCTTCTCGATCCAGTCACTGCCGTAGTGCAGTGGCACGGCGACCAGAATGTCGAAGTCGAGCGTTCGGCCGTCGTAAGCCTCCATCACGCCCTTCTCCCCATCGACCTTGCTGGTGTTCCAGCTGGTCTCCAGGGTGATGTTCTTCCGCTCGAGCAGGGCCCCGAGTTCGGCAGCCGCTCGAGGCTTGGTGAACGCGGCATCCAGCGGGGTCGCGTAGACGATCTCAACCGCGTCCCGCATCTTGCGTTCGTGGAAGAAGTGGTCTGCGAGGAAGGCGAGTTCCAGCGGCGCGACCGGGCACTTGATCGGCATCTCGACGGGGTTGATGACGAACCGGCCCCCGTTCCATCCCTTGAGAGCACGGCCGAGCGCGGTCGCACCTTCGAGGGTATAGAAGTCGAAGACCGTCTCGTTCCAGCCGGCGCCGAGCATGCCTTCGGTTTTTGCAGGCACCGTCTTGGCCCCGGTCGCGACCACGAGCACGTCGTACGCCAGCGGGGCGCCGTCTCGAAACTGGATCTGCTTCGCGGCAGCATCGACAGTGTCGATCTCGCCAATGCGGAAGTCCACGCCGTCTGGAAGGAACGCATCCCTGGGTCGCACGAGATCCTCGGAGCGATACAGCTCGAACGGGAGGAACAACAGACCCGGTTGGTAGACGTGATCGTTGTCGCGGTCGACCACCGTGATGCGCCACGAGTTGGGAACCCGCGCGCGCAGCTTGTTGGCCATGAGTGTGCCACCGGTTCCGGCACCGAGAATCACGAGGTTCTTCATGCGTAGGCGGCCGTTGAGCCAGCGCCATGAAGGTAGTCACGCCGGCCGGCAGCGCACCTGCAAAGCTTGCGCCCCAGAGCGCGGAGCGCATCCTCTACAGCTGGGGTGCGCCGTACATGGTGCGCCAAGCCGGGTCGAACACGTACTCGTCGTCCACGATGGGGGAGTCTCCAGAGACAACCACCGAACAGTGCGGGTAGCCGTTGGGCGTCTGCACGATGAGTCGATGCGAGTCGCCGTACGGAGGCTCCATCGTGTCGGCAAGGACCGGCATCCCCACTGCACCCCTCTGCGATCGCTCGTCGGCGGTGTCTGCAGCCGTACGGCCCGCGCTAAGATGTAGCGATGCGAATCGTCGCGGTCGCTGATACGCACACCTTTGAGAGTGACCTCGGCCCGTTGCCGGAGGGTGACGTCTTCGTGCACGCAGGCGACATGCTCCGCGGCGGGACCCTCGATGAGCTTCGAGGCGTCGCGGACTGGATTCGCGCCCTGCCGCACCGCCACAAGGTCATCGTCGCCGGCAACCATGACTGGTGTTTCTCCCGCCAGCGAAGCGAGGCGCTGGCCCTGCTCGGAGATGCTCACTACCTCGAAGACTCCGGTCGGAGCATCGAAGGCGTGGAGTTCTGGGGAAGCCCGTGGCAGCCCGAATACAACGAGTGGGCCTACAACCTTCCGCGGGGAGACGCACTCGCGGAGAAGTGGGCCCTCATCCCGGACAGCACAGAGGTACTCATCACCCACAGCCCCCCCGCGGGTGTTGGTGACCGCGGCCCGGTCTGTGGCCGACATGGGTGCGCTCAACTCCGAGAACGCGTCGAGGCTGCCAAACCAGCGCTTCACCTCTTCGGCCACATTCACCAGGACGGCGGCGCCTGGCAAGACCCGCAGAGCTGCTACGCAAACGTGACCACCTGGGAGTGCGAGCGTGCGCCTACGGTGATCGACTACGACCCGACGACCCGCGCGGTGTCTCTCGTCTCGGTCCCCCTGGCGCGAACCTAGAGCGGCGACCGGTGAACCCCTACGGCCGCAGCTTGGCGACCATTCGCCGCCGAGCCCCCGCGATGTCGGAGGCGTGACCGCAGACCGCGATGCTGCCGTCCGCATCCAGCGACAGCCCCGAGATTGCGCCACGGACCGAGTCTCGCTCGTTGAACACGCGGGTCCATCGCTCGTCGCCTTCCGGGTCCAGTCTTCGAACGAGCGGGAGGAACTGGTTCGGACCATCTCCGATGAGGCTTCCACCGGCCACGATGATGTCCCCCGCGGGACCGATGACGATCGAACTGTAGAAGGCCCCCTCCGACACCGCGCCCACATAGCTGGGCAGCGTCTCTTCGAGCTCGCCCGCACGACTGACTCGGTGAAGCTGCGCGAGCAGAGGGAAGTCAGCGCCATCGGTCCACCCAACCGACCACAGCCGTGAGTCCACGTTGCCGGGCTCAGCGAGTGCGACCCCCCAGATGTACGTGTTGTGCATCGGGTCCTCGGCAACGTGGGCGATTCCTGTGGCTGGCGAGGTCGTGGTGAATCCTCGGAGCCTTCCACCATCCATGCGGTACCCCGCAACGTAGATGCCATGTTCATCCATGACCACGTCGCGGAGGTACGACTGCGTTTCGACCGGGTTGCTTCCGACACTGTCGTCGTTCCCGGCGAACGTGAGCATCGGGGAATAGCTCGCGGCGTGCGTACTGACGCCTGCGCCGTCGCCCTGGAAGCCGACGACCGTCACCAGCCCCGGGCCGGTCGCGACCGCCCGAAACCCACTGCGTTCTCCCACGGACGAGGTCACGATATCCCCGACAGGCTCACCGTCAGCGTCGACCTGAGCCACCCAGCCGCTGGATTGAACGCCGTTGATGGTGTCCCGCTCTCCAACGACGTAGATGCGTCCCAGGCCGTCGACGTCCAAGCCGCGCACGCTGTCGTCACGCTCAGAGGTGACGACATCAACGTCGAGTTCGAGCGTTCCGTCGGGTGAGAAGCGAACCAGGTTTGCCTCGCTCTGAAAAGCTTCCGGCTTGCCGATGAATCGGCTCCCGCCCGCCAGGACGGCCCCACCTTCCAAGACCGCCACGGCGTTCAGCGTGTCCGTGCCGGTCCCCGGAACGTTGGGGAGCGTTTCCACCCACACAACGCTGCCGGATTCGCGGCAGTCGGTATTGCACCCGTCGCCATCGATCTCGTTGGCGTCGTCGCAGTCCTCACCGGCGTCGGTGTTCCCGTCCCCACAGCTCGGGCCGACGGCTGTCGTGCTTCCATCCGCGGCCGTCGTGACGGTGGTTCCGAACGAAGTCCCGCTCGACCCCGCGGCGAAGCCGGACGATGTGCCTTCGGTGGACTCGGCGACCGGCTGGGTCGAGCTGCTCTCATCCACGCCCGTGGACCCATCGGTCGCCTCTGTGGGACCCGCTGGATCCGAGAAGCAGCCGAGGCCGAATAGGATGGCGAGCAAGGAACAGCGGCGCACGAGGGCCACAGCATACCGGAGCGCCCAATCGAGAGTTGTGGTGCACCACACCGCGGGATCGCACGATCTTTCGCAATCGCAAGTTCGGTCAAGAACCCACGGTGTGGCGCTGATAGAGTCCCTGCGGTGGCGACCACGCTCGAGGACCTGCTCCCCACGATTCACACGATCGCCTCCGATCGGGGGCGTGCGTCGTCCCTCACCGAACTTGCCGCCGACGCCGGGCGCTCACCGACACATTTCCAACGCACGTTCGCCAAGCTCGTCGGCGAGTCCCCCAAGCGCTACGACACTCGCTTGCGAGTCGAAGCGGCTGCGATGCTGCTCGTCTGCGGCGACACGGCGGTGTTGGACATCGCGCTCGAGGTCGGCTTCGAGAGCCACGAAGGCTTCACTCGAGCGTTTCGCTCGCACATGGGCGCCTCTCCCCGCGAGTTTCGGCGCAACCACGCGCACCTATCCCCAGCGGCGCTCGACCGACATGCGAGCGTCGTCCGCCACGTTGGGCCATGCATCGGTTTGTACCGCATGTCCACCCCAGACACCTCCCCTGACAACTCGCCAGACACCTTGGAAGACGACTCATGAGCTACGAAATCGTTCGCACCCCCCTGGAAGCCCAACCCGTCCTGTACTGCAGCGGCCGCGTCTCGATGGACGAGATCACGACCCTGCTCGGCCAGCTGTTGCCCAAAGTCTTCGGCTACGCCACCGAGTCCGGCGCCACCATGGTGGGTCCGCCCTACGTTCGATACCTCGAGTTCGGCGACAACGAGATCGCCCTCGAGGCTGGCCTACCCGTCGCCCCCGGCGCCGTCGGCAAGGGCGACATCAAGCTGGGCGAACTCCCGGCGGGACCGGCCGCATCCACGATTCACACCGGGCCGTATGATGGCCTTGGGGCTGCGCACGAGGCACTGCAGGCCTGGGTCGACAGCAACGGAACGAGCCCCGGCGGCCCTCCGTGGGAGGTCTACCTGACCGACCCTGGCGAGGTCCCCGACCCGGCCGACTGGAAAACCCAAGTGTTCTTGCCGATCGGCTCCTGAGCCGATTGACGGGTCTCCAGCCGGGTTATTTTAGACGCACTCTGCGGGTCAGCCCGGCGGCGAAAAGCGGTAGTTTCCGACACATGGCAGTCCGTCTCGGAGACACCGCACCCGATTTCGAAGCCCCCAGCACCGAGGGAACGATCAAGTTTCACGAATGGCTCGGTGATTCGTGGGGAATCCTGTTTTCGCATCCGAAAGACTTCACACCGGTGTGCACGACCGAGCTGGGCATGGTTGCCAAGCTCAAGCCCGAGTTCGACAAGCGCAACGTCAAGGCGGTCGGCCTTTCGGTCGACAGTGTCGAGGACCACAACCGGTGGAAAGGCGACATCGAGGAGACGCAGGGTGCAGGGCTCAACTACCCGTTGCTCGCTGACCCTGACCGAACCGTGGCCAACCTCTACGACATGATCCACCCGAACGCAGACAACACCCTCACGGTGCGCTCTGTGTTCATCATCGGCCCCGACAAGAAGGTCAAGCTCACGCTGACCTACCCCGCGAGCACTGGTCGCAACTTCGATGAGATTCTACGGGTCATCGATTCCCTGCAGCTCACCGCGAGTCACAAGGTCGCCACACCCGTGAACTGGAACGACGGGGACGATTGCATCGTAGTGCCTTCGATCTCTACCGAAGATGCCAAGAAGCAGTTCCCCAAGGGCGTCACTGAGGTCAAGCCGTACCTTCGGATCACGCCGCAGCCCAACAAGTAGGGGTGAGCCCCGAGCGCAGCGCCGGCGGGAATGTGGACCCGCCGGCCTGAGTTCGGCAAAGAGGTGAACTCCGAACGAGCGAAGACCAGCGAAGAGGGGATGGTCCGGGTCTATTCCGCGCCGACGTTCGTGGAACTCGAGTTGCTCGAAGCTGCATTCCGCGCCCACCAACTACCGTATGTGGTTCGGTACAAGCTGCGGTATCTGGAGCCGAGCTTCGCGGGGGACGATCTCCGAATGTCGCACCTGCTCGTGCATCGCTCCGAGCTCGCTGAAGCGCAGGCGCTGTTGATGAGCCTGGGTCTGGGCAACGACGACGAAGCTTCGGCGCGCGACGGGTTCGAAGCCGTCCTGGATGCGCTCGGAACCCCGCAAGCCCAACCGCTCGAAAGTCTGTGGACCGTTGACGCCGAGGACTTCGGGGACTGGTTGGTGGGCGCACTCCCGGACCTGTTCGAGCGACTGTGCGCGGACGCTGTGCAGTCGGCCCTCCAGGCAATCGAGGACCCCGAACAGTGCTCACATCGCGACGCCCTCGTCCGTGCGGCCGCCGACGCCCCCGCCATCACCCGCACCGCCATCTCCGACGCCTTGGCGAGCGGGCCCGCGCCCGACCCCTCAACGGTGTGGGCCTCGCTGCTCGCGGCCACAGACGCGCTGCGAGCCTGAGCGTTGTCTCGAGCACTCCGTCGGTAACCCCCGCGTCCGCGGTAGCGTCCTGCGGTCGTCATGGTGCAGTTCTCCGTCCTCGATCTGGCCCCGATCACGCGCGGTGGCTCCGTGGCCAAGACACTGCAGCACGCCGTGGAGCTCGCTCAGCACGTCGAGCGGTTGGGCTACCACCGCATCTGGATGGCCGAGCACCACGGCATGCCGGGCATCGCCAGCGCTGCCACGGCCGTCCTCATCGGGCACGTCGCGGGGGCGACCTCGACCCTTCGCGTGGGCGCCGGCGGCATCATGCTCCCCAACCATGCGCCGCTGATGGTGGCCGAGCAGTTCGGCACGCTCGAAGCGCTCTACCCAGGACGCATCGACCTCGGCCTGGGCCGCGCCCCGGGTTCAGACGGCCCGACCGCCCGGGCATTGCGCCGAACGATGCACTCGGACCCCGATGCGTTCCCGCAGGATGTCCAGGAACTCATGTCCTACTTCGAAGGGTCCGGCCCCATCCAGGCGGTGCCGGGCACCGGAGCCAACGTGCCGGTTTGGATCCTCGGCTCGAGCTTGTTTGGTGCACAGACCGCGGCCGCGCTCGGCTTGCCGTATGCCTTTGCCTCCCACTTCGCGCCGGGTCAGATGATGGAAGCGATAGCCCTGTATCGCGAGTCTTTCCGCCCGTCCAAACACTTGGCCAAGCCGTACGTCATGCTGGGCTACAACGTGGTCGCGGCGGACACCGACGACAACGCTCGCCTGCTCGCGACCTCGCTCAAACAAGCGTTCGTCAACCTGCGGCTCGGCCGCCCCAGTACCCTGCCCCCGCCCAACCCGAGCTTCGACGAACAACTCCCGCCACAGGCCCAGGCGCTGCTGAGCTCGGTGCTTTCGGCCTCGGCGATCGGGTCCCCACAGACCGTTCGCAGCACGATGCAGTCCTTCGTGACCAAGACCAGTCCGGACGAGTTGATCGTGACGTCGATGCTCTACGACCACGCCGCGCGCCTGCGGTCGTTTGAATTGCTCGCCGAGCTTCGGGACGACCTCACGGCCTGACAACCGTGCGCAGACCGGATACAACGCGGAAACACCGGTCGTCATGCTCGCCGTCATCTCCCCCGCGAAGAATCTGGATCTGTCTCCCGTCGACGGCAAGATCGACACGACGCAGCCGGCACTCATGGCCGATGCCGAGTCGCTCATGAAGACAGCGCGCGGGCTCACGCAGACAAAGATCCGCGAGCTCATGAACCTGTCCGAGAGCTTGGCCAAGCTCAACTACGATCGCTACCGGGCGTTCGAGCTGCCCTTCACGGACGGCAACGCCCAACCGGCGGCGATGATCTTCAACGGAGATGTCTACCGCGGCCTTCGGGCCCGCGAGCTGTCGACCGAAGACCTCGACTACGCTCAGCAGCACCTGGCGATCCTGTCGGGGCTGTACGGTCTACTGCGCCCACTCGATCTGATGCAGGCGTATCGACTCGAGATGGGGACACGCCTGCCGACGCGCCGGGGCAAGAACCTGTACGAGTTTTGGGGAAACCGCGTCGCGGGGGAGCTCGACGCTGCGCTGGAGGGCCACGAGGACGACACGCTGGTGAATCTGGCCTCGAACGAGTACTTCAAGGTCGTTCGTCCGCGACACTTCTCGCGGCCCATCGTCGAATGCGTGTTCGAGGACTGGAAGGTCGCCCCGGACGACGGGAAGGTCATCAGCTTCATGGCCAAGGTCGCACGCGGCGCGATGGCTCGCTATATGATCACTGAGCGAGTTGATCGCGCCCATGGTCTCCGAGACTTCCGCACCGACCGCTACCGCTTCGCCAAGACGGCATCCACCCCAACGCGCCTCGTCTTCCGCCGAAAGTTCATCCCAGCGGGCGCCGCCTAGCTGCGGGCGGGGCCGGGCCGGGGCGTGGCCACAGCTAGGGGCAGTTCCCCGAGGTGACCATATCGCCGCTGACCGGGACACCGTCGCCGGCGACGTCCGAGAACGCGAGCGCGACGGACTGGCAGTAGTACCCGCCGCAGTCTTCCATTCGCATGATGTGGGCGTGCCGCCCGGTCGACCACCCCGTGGAACCGGACAGGCCGACTTGGGATCCGATGGACACGTTCTCGCCCACTCCGACGGAGACCTCCTGCAAATGCATGTAGATCGACTTCGTCCCGTCCGCGTGCAGCATCGTGACGTAGTTGGCGAAGCCCGAGCACTCCATGCCGCCGCCGTTGTAGCAAGGGTCGCCGGGACCGGTTTCGTCGAACACGTGCGTCACGACACCGTCCGCGATCGCGACCAGCGACGACCCCAGAGGAAGGCCAAAGTCGAACGCGTACGCGGACGTTCCGTTGTGGCTCAGCGCCCCGTTGTTGCCCTGCGTGACCTGGGCCGTCGAGCCACACGGAAGCGGAAGGTAGAAGCCATCGAGTTCCGGGGGCTCATCCGTCGTGCACTCCACCAGAGATGACAATACGTAGCCCTGAACCGCCGGGTTCTGAATCTCGTACCAAAGCTCGACCCCCTCGATCGATTCCCCTGCGGTCTCGCCGAGCACATCGACGATCGCCCCGTTGGCAAGCGACCCGACCGGAGCGTTCACGGTCGAAGCATCGGGCCGAACATTGAGGGAAAGCCCCGCTCCGACGTTGACCCGAACGCGCGGGCAGTCGCCCTCCTCTCCGGTCGAGCTCTCCGCCGGCTCGCCTGTGTCCGTGGTGCTCCCAGGGCCCGTCGCATCCAAGCTCGTGCCTTCGGCAGAGGATGCTGAGGTGGTCGTACCCAGTGACGTCATCCCGCCGCTCGAGGATGTCGGTGCGCGGGTGCCCGCACCGCTGACCTCGCCGGCGGTCGTCCCGCCCGCAGCATCTGGATCAAATGCCTCACCGGTCGCCCCTTCCTCGGAACTACACCCGGCCAAGAGTAGGGAGATCCCAACGACCGTCCACTTCGAGCCCATGGGTGCAGTCTACACCCCGCAGAACCTGCTCTCGACGCGGGCACGAGCGCGCCGCATGATCGCGGCCATGGAGCCGAAGTCCGAATACGCTGCGTGCGGCGTAGGGTTCGTCGCCGCCCGCAATCGCGTCCGCTCGCACGCGATCGTCCGCTCAACGCTGCACGCGCTGCGCCGGGTCGAGCACCGCGGCGCCGTCGGCCACGATGGACGAAGCAGCGACGGTGCTGGCGTCATGACCGACATCCCGTTCGCCGTCCTCGGACACGAGCCGGGAACCGTCGCCCTCGCGACCCTGTTCCTCACTCCTGACGCCGCTCGGCGCGAACGTGCGCTCGCGGTGTTCGAGTCGACGTTCGACTTCCTGGGGATGCCGGTGCTCGGATACCGCGACGTGCCTTGCAACCTCGACATCCTCGGGCCCGAAGCTCGCGCGAGCTGTCCGGTGATCGTGCAAGCGACGCTGCAGCGGCCCGAGTCTGCCCGCAACGACGCATCGTTCAACGCAAAGCTCTACCGGGCCAAACAAACCACCCGCAACAAGCTCAAGCGCGCGGACGCCTGGAAGGATCTGTTCTTCGTGTCGCTATCCACGACGACGGTCGTCTACAAGGCCCTGTGCAGGGGCGTCGATCTCGACCAGTTCTATCCCGACCTGGCCAACCCCCGTTTCGTCAGCCGCTTCGGGCTGTTTCATCGCCGCTTCTCCACCAACACCCGCAGCTCTTGGGACAAGGCCCAGCCGTTTCGGCTCATCGCGCACAACGGTGAGATCAACACCGTGGCCGGAAACCGATCTTGGGCTCACTCGCGGGAGCGCGCTTCTGGCCTGGGACGGGACGAGCTGCTGACCCGGACCGAGATCAGCGATTCGGGCAGCCTCGGGGAAATGGTCGAGGCGCTGAAGTACCGCTCGAGCCTGCCGCATGTCGACGACATCCTCGCGATCATGGTGCCCGCGGCCGACGCGACGTCCGACTACTATCGTTTCTGGGGCCGTGCGATGGAACCCTGGGACGGCCCGGCTCTGCTCGCGTTCAGCGACGGTCAAAGCGTCGGCGCACGCCTCGACCGCAACGGCTTTCGCCCGGCGCGATGGAGCATGACCGCCGATGCGTTCTATCTAGCGTCCGAAGCCGGCGCGTTCGAGGTCGACGAGGGTGCAGTGGAGGCCAAGGGCACGCTGCAGGCCGGCTCCGGTGTCACGGTCCGCCTGGCCTCGGGCAAGGTGCATATGCGGGAGGCCAGCGTGACGAGGCGCAACGCGGGGGCGAGCTTCGATGCGCGCCTGGTCCCCATCGCCGAGGCGCCGGCCCAGCTCCATCCCGAAGCCCAGGCATCCATCGGTGCGCCGGTCTCCGAGATTCTCGACCGACAGGCGCTGTTTGGGGTCACCACCGAGGAGCGCACGCGAATCCTGGCGCCGATGATGGCGACGGGCAAAGAGCCGATAGGCTCCATGGGGAACACCGCGCGCCCGGCGATCTTCTCCGACCAGCCGCGCTCGTTCTTCGACTTCTTCGCCCAGGACTTCGCTCAGGTCACCAACCCCCCGCTCGACTACCTGCGGGAAGCGATGGTCACGAACCTCGCGACGCACCTCGGAAGACGGCCCAACATCTTCGCGCCGGCCGAACTCATTCCCCCAACGCCGGCGCTCGAGCTTGCGGACCCCATCCTTCGGCTCGAGCAGATCGAGGTGCTGCGGGCGATGAACCTCCGATTGCCCACCGGGTTGCGCACGCTCTCGACCGAGATTCCGATCACCTACCCCCGAGAGGGCGGCGGGGAAGCCCTCCAGGGGGCGCTGCTCCAGATCGGACAAACCGCCCTCGACGCCGTCCGGTCCGGCACCTCGGTGCTGATCCTCTCCGACCGAACGGCCTCCACGAGCCACCCACCTGTCCCGAGCCTGCTGGCATTGCGCTCGGTGGTCACGACGCTCAACCGAAACGGCCACCGCCTCGAGGCGAGCGTGGTGGTCGAGGCAGGCGATGTACGCAGCACGCATGCGCTCGCGTGCACGATCGGGTTCGGCGCCACAGCGGTCTGCCCTCGCTTGGCGCTGGAGATCGCCCGGTTCGAGGCGGACAGCCCGCAAGACGCCGAGATACGCGAGAGCCGATTGATCGACGCGATGTTGGGCGGCCTGCTCAAGGTCATGGCCAAGATGGGCATCTCGGTCGTCCGCAGCTACCAGAGCAGCAAACTGTTCACCCCGGTGGGCCTCGGTCGTGCGCTGGTCGAAGAATACTTCGGCACGACCCACAGCCCGATGGGAGGCCTGGAACTCGAACAGCTCGGGGCAGTCCTCGAGCGCTCGTGGTCCTGGGCCGAGCGCGGCGAGCTCTCGGCGCCGCTGCCTTCGACGTACCAGCTCAAAGAGCGCAAGGGCTCGTGGCAGAGCGACGACCCCAGCCTTGGAGAGAGGCACGTAATGACCGCCGAGCGCAGCCGGCTCGTGCACGATCTCGTTCGCGGCCGACTGCGTGGCCGCACCGAGTCCGAGATTTGGGAGAGCTATCTGCAACAAGGTGACGCCGTCGCACCCGTGAGTCCACGCGACCTCCTCGCCCTCCGCGCAAGCAACCCCGCTGTCTCGTTGGACGAGGTCGAGCCCGCCCGAAACATCATGCGCCGCTTCGGATCCGGCGCAATGTCGTTCGGCGCGATCAGTGCGGAGTCGCAGCGGGACCTCTTCGTCGCGATGCGATCGGTCGGCGCACGCTGCAACAGCGGAGAAGGTGGCGAGAACCCGTACTACTTCAGCGACGGCATCACGGCCGTCACGAAGCAGATCGCTTCGGGCCGCTTTGGCGTGACCGCGGAGTACCTCGTGACCGGCGACGAGATCGAGATCAAGATCGCCCAGGGAGCCAAGCCCGGCGAAGGCGGCCAGCTGATGGGCGTGAAGGTCGATGCCCAGATTGCCCGCGCCCGGTTCGCGACCGCCGGCGTCAGCCTGATCTCACCGCCGCCGATGCACGACATCTACAGCATCGAGGACCTCGCCGAGCTGATCTACGAGCTCAAGCAGCTCAGCCCGGGAACCGCCGTCTGCGTCAAGCTCGTCGCCGGTTCCAACGTGGGAACAATCGCGTGCGGCGTGGCGAAGGCCGGCGCAGACATCATCCAGATCTCCGGAGGCGACGGCGGGACGGGGGCGGCCTCGATCTCATCCATGCGCCACGCCGGACTGCCCTGGGAGTTCGGCCTGCTCGACGTGCATGCCCGCCTGGTCGAAACCGGCCTGCGCTCTCGGGTGCGGCTGCGGGTCGATGGAGGGCTCAGCACCCCCGACGACATCGTCAAGGCTGCAGTCCTCGGAGCCGAGGAGTTCGGGTTTGGCAAAGGCCTGCTCATCGCACAGGGCTGCATCATGGCGCGCATCTGCGAGAAGAACCGCTGCCCCACCGGAATCGCAACACACGACCCCAAGTTCAAGGCGAAGTATGCCGGCACTCCAGAACATGTCGTCGCATTCGTGACTCGACTCGCGGAGGGGGTCCGGACCCGTCTCGCGGCGCTGGGAGTTCGCACGCTCCAGGACATCATCGGCGCCCGCCAGTATCTGAGCGCGGCCACGCGCCACGACCGGTTCATCGTCGAGCGCGGACTCGACATCGGTCCGATGCTCGAGCCCCTGGCTTGGCGGGCCCCGAAGGAGGTGCCCGGGCCGTCCATCCCCGACCGGTCCCGGGAAGTCGCGCTGACCGAAGAAGTCCTCCGACAGCTCGACGACCACGGGTCGGCCAACGTCTCGCGCGCCGTGACCAACCTCGACCGGGCCATGGGTGCCGGGTTGGCGGGGGCGCTCGCTCAGCGTGCGGCCCAGACACGCGCCAAGAATCGGACCGAGGGCACAACCGCAGCGCTCTGGCCCGACCCGGACACCATCACGCTCGAGTTGTCCGGCAGCGCCGGTCAGGGGCTCGCCGCGTTCGCCGTGACCGGGATGCGGGTCGTCCTCCACGGTGAAGCCAACGACAGCGTCGCGAAGTCGATGGCGGGTGGCACCCTCATCGTCCGCCCCGCCTCGGAGGCCCAGTTCGATCCCGCCGACAACGCGATCATCGGGAACGGCGCGCTCTATGGGGCCACGGGGGGGGCGTTGTGGATCTACGGGCGCGCGGGCGATCGGTTCGCCGTACGAAACAGTGGCGCCCGGGCCGTCGTCGAGGGCACCGGCCTGCATGCCTGCGAGTACATGACCGGCGGTGAGGTGGCCGTCCTCGGACCCCTCGCCGCCAACGCAGGCGCCGGGATGACCGGCGGTCTCTTGTTCCTCCCGCGGGCGGAGCAGCACCGGATCAACACCGACTACGTGCAAGCCGTCGACCTCGACGACGACGGCGTCACCCGGCTTCTCGGCTTGTTGCGCGACCACGCCGAGGCGACCGGGAGCGAGACTGCGAAGCGGTGGCTCGCGACACCCGAGCGTGTTCGCGACGAGTTCGTCTTGGCCCAACCTCGAGGCGATGGTTCGACGCAACCTACGCTCGTGAACCCTGAGCGAACCATCGCTCGCGACGAATCCGGTCCAAGCAAGCTAGGATAGCCTCCGTGAGCACCCCCTACGAGCTCTACTACTGGCCCGTCTTGCCCGGACGCGGAGAGGTCATTCGCATGATCCTCGAAGACGCCGGCGTCCCCTATCGAGATGTGGCCCGGGACGAGGGCTTCGCGGCGATCGCTTCCGCACGCGAAGGCGCGCTGGGTGGACCTCGCCCCTACGCGCCGCCAGTCCTCAAAGACGGCGACCTCGTGCTGAGCCAGTCAGCGGTCATCGCTCGCTACCTCGGCGAGCGCCACGGCCTCGCCACCTCGGACCAGCGAGGCCAGCTGCTCACCCAACAGCACTTCCTCAGCTGGTGCGACCTCATGGTCGAGACCCACGACACGCACCACCCGGTAGCTGTCGGGCTGCACTACGAAGAGCAGCGCGACGCTGCCAAAGAGCGGGCCCACCACTTCCTGGCGAACCGCCTCGGCCCTTGGCTCGACCACTTCGAGCGCATCGTATCGCGCGGCGACGGCTATCACGTGCCGGGCGTCACGACCTACGCCGACTTCATGGCGCGCTTCGTGATCCGCGGCATCGAGTACGCATTCCCGAGCACGTTCGATCGCCACCGGCCGCAGGTACCGTCGCTGCTGAGCCTGGCTGAACGCGTCGAGGCTCGCCCCGCGCTGGCCGCATATCTGGCCTCAGACAGATGCCTGCCATTCAACCAGCACGGCATCTTCCGGCACTACCCCGAGCTCGACGTCTGAGCCACGCTCACTCAAACGGCTGGGTGCGGAACTCGAAGTCGTCCGCTTCGGAGAGACCGTGGCCCGCGGCGATGAGCCTCACTCCTCATCGCCGGTTCCGAAGCGGATCACATTGCCGTCCAGGTCGGTGACGTGCATTTCTCGAATTCCCCACGGCATGTCCTTGGGGGCCATTCGAATCCGAGCGTCATTCGCGACAAACTCCGAGTGCAACGCATCGACATCCCGCGCAAAAACCATCATCCACGCACCGGGCGTCCCTTGGCAGCCCTCGCACAGGAAGACGATCGCATCGCCGCGACTCACCGAGCCAAAGTCCGCAGGCTCACCATCTTCCCAGTCGACTTCGAACCCGAGTTGGTCTCGGTAGTAGCGAAAGCTGGCCTGGAGATCGTGGACGTTGAGGATCGGGCGCGCACAGGAGAGCTCGGCCTCTTCCTGCACCGACCGTGCGGCCTCCCGCAGTGACTCGGGGTCCGACGAGCACCCGATCAACCCACCCAACAACACCACCGATACCAGCCGACCCATCCTCAGTACGGTACCGCGACATCAGGGCGTGCATGACGCTTGGGCCGTGGTTCTGGTATCGTCCGCGCCGGATGAACACGACGGCGGAAATGGTTCGCGTCAAGGAGGCCCTCGCCTGGGTGGATGCGCCTCGCTGCGTGCAGCTCAAGGCTGTGACCGCGAAGGGGATGCCGGTCGAGCTCGACGCGGCGCAGACGCGAAAGCTGGCCGAACGGCTGCTGAAGCTGGCTGCGACGCTAGAAACGCTTCAAGCCGAACCCGCAGACGAGGACTGAACGCCTCGCCTCCCCAGGGGTACGCGGGCCTGCTACAGTGCGCGCCGTGCTGAGCGTATCGCGCACCCTGAGCCTGACCGTCCTGTGCCTTGCACTGGGCTGCGACACGAAGCCCGCCGAAGCGCCCCCGACAACTGTCGCGAATGCCGGCAAAGACGGGAAAGCCTTCGACACCGTCGCCGAGACCAAAGCCGCCGGATCAACAGCGACGCCCGCGAAGCCTGCGGCCGCGGTCAAACCCGCCAAGCCTCGCGGCAAGCAGGTCCCGCCTCCGGAGTCCGTCGCCGCTGCCCCCGCGGACGCCAAGAAGACCGCAAGCGGACTCGCCTACAAGATCCTCGAGCCGGCGCCCGCCGATTCCACGGAGACCGCCGGTGCCAACGACAGCGTGAAGGTCGAGTACTCGGGTTGGACCACGGACGGCGTCACGTTCGACACCACCGAAGGTCGTGCCGCGACCACCTTCAAGGTCGGCCAGGTCATCCCCGGTTGGACCGAGGGCATGCAGCTCATGCACAAGGGCGAGAAGATGCGCTTTTGGATCCCAGAAGAGCTCGCCTACAAGGGTCGCAAAGGTCGCCCGCAGGGCATGCTCGTCTTCGACGTCAAGCTCGTCGAGGTCATCGCCGCCCCCAAGGTCCCGGACGACCTCGCCGCTCCACCCGCGGATGCCAAGAAGACCAAGGGCGGTGTGTCCTACCGGGTGCTGAGCAAGGGTACGGGCACCCAGCACCCCGACCCGTGGGACCAGGTCGAAGTCCACTACTCGGGCTGGACCTCCGACGGCAAGATGTTCGACAGCTCCATCTCCCGCGGCAAGCCGGCCAAGTTCCCGCTCAACCGGGTCGTCCCCGGCTGGACCGAGGGCATCCCCACGATGGTCGTCGGCGAGAAGACGCGCTTTTGGATCCCCGAAGAGCTCGCCTACAAAGGCAAGCCCGGCCCGCAGGGCACGCTGGTGTTCGACGTCGAGTTGCTGACGATCGAAGATCAGCCCGAGCCGCCCCCGCCACCAGAAGTGCCCGCGGACGTCGCCGAAGCACCCAAGGACGCCACCAAGACCGACAGCGGGCTGGCCTACAAGGTGCTGAGCAAGGGCAAGGGCACCGAGAAGCCGACCAAGGAAAGCACCGTCACGGTCAACTACTCGGGCTGGACCACCGACGGAAAGATGTTCGACAGCTCCATCACCCGCGGAAAGCCTGCGACGTTCCCGCTGGGACGCGTCATCAAGGGCTGGACCGAGGGTCTGCAGCTCATGGTCGTGGGCGAGAAGACGCGCTTTTGGATTCCCAAGGATCTGGCGTACGGCGATCAGCCCGGCAAGCCCGCCGGGATGCTGGTGTTCGATGTCGAGCTGATCGAGATCGGCGCGAAACAGGCCAACCCGCACGGCGGCCGGCCACCGAAGCCCTCGATCAAGTCGCCCGGCAAGCCCGCGCCGAAGCCAGCGGCCAAGCCCGTCCCCAAACCAAACTGAGATCGCACGCGCGAACTCACCCGCCGAGCCCCGCTCCTGCCCCGTCTTCGGGCTGCTAGGCGTGGGGCTTCACAATTCCTGCAGCCGTCCTGTCACATGGCTGATGTAGATTCCGCAGCGGCCCACACCCCGGAGTCGCCATGGATCTGACGTTCGAAGAGTTTCGTGACAGCCTCGCCAGCCGAAGCCGGCGGGCAAGAGTTCTCAAGCGTGATGGTCGGCACTTTTTTGTGCTGATCTCGCAGCAGTTCAGCAAGGAGGAGCTCGGCAACCTCTGCGATACGGCCACGGCAATTCGCCGCCTGGACCGTCACGTAGATGGACGCGACTACCTGCGCAACCTGCTTCGAGGCGCTCGCATCATGAATCTGTTCGCGCAGCCGAGTACGCGGACCGCCGAATCGTTCGTGGCGGCAGCCGACAAGCTTGGTGCAACGAGCCGACTCGTGTCGGACATCCGCACCAGCTCGTTCTCGAAAGGAGAGTCGGTCGAAGACAGCGTGCGAACCTTGTCGAGCTTCTTCGACGCCATCGTCGCACGCCACCCCGATGACGATTTCGGCGCTCGAGCATCCTGGGCACTGTCCAAAACCCAGCGGACCATCCCGGTCATCTCCGCGGGTAGCGGCAAGAGCCAACACGTCACCCAGTCTCTGCTCGATTTCTACACACTGCGGTACTCGCTTTCTGAGCGAGGCGGTGTGGACGGCAAGACCGTGATGGTCGTCGGCGACATCGCGCGCAACCGGGCAGCACGCTCGCTCGCGTACTTGTTGACCAAGTTCGACAAGCCGAAGATCCACTTCGTCTCGCCCAAGGCCCACGCCCCGGACGACGAGCTGCTGGCCTACATCCGTGGCCACGACATCGAGGTGCAGATCCACAATGCGATCGAGCCCGTGCTGCGCGAGCACGGCGAGGGCATCGACGCGATGTACATGACTCGTCTGCAGCAGGAGTGGGACAAGGGCAGCGCCGCCGGTCAACCCGACGCCAACAAGAAGCTCGGTGCCCCCGACGAGTTCGTCCTTCGCCACGAGTACCGGAAACTCATCCGGCCGGACTGCGTGCTGATGCACCCCCTGCCACGGGTCAACGAGCTCCCCGACGAGTGGGAAGACCACCCTGGTTTCGTGGTGTGGCGTCAGGTTCGCAACGGCATGTGGATCCGAGCGGCCGTGTTTGCCACGGTCTTTGGCGCGGACGCGGAGATCCGCGACCGGAGCCACAGGCTCGGCCTCACGTAGCTGAGGTGGTACTCGAGCTGCTCGTCGGCGAAGCCGAGCCGCTCGAGTCCCCCGCCGTGGAGTCCGAGGAACTGCTGCTGGACGACGTACTGCCGGGCGAAGAACCGCTGGTCGAGCTGCTGGATGACGAGTCGGACGACGTCACACCGCTCGTGCTGCCAGTGCCGCTCGTCGGGTCATCGCCGCTCGATGCATCAGGAGCAACGAAACCGGTCGAAGGGGCGTCGGTCTCCATGAAGAACGGGTTGTCCTCGATGCAGGCCGGTAGGAGCACAAGGCCGAAGATCAGTCGCTTCATCAGAATCTCACTCTCACGCCGGCGCTCGTCGGCCCGATGATCGGGCGTACGGAGATCGTGTCCTCGTCCATCGAGTCGAGCGTCCCCTTGTCGTCGCCCTTGCTGCGGCGAGCGGCGGCGATGACCCCGGTGGTGATACCGGTGAGCAACGACGCAATTCCGAAGCCGGTCAGCAACGCGCCGGGCAGAAGCGTGTCGTAGCGGTAGCGACACCGACCGTTGAAGTCGACGTCGCTTCCGGAGCACTGGTTCTTGACCGGCCTCTCTTCGAGGGCCAGCAGCGGAACGCCCGCTCCAAGCAAGCCGACGCCCAACATTGAGAACGTCCAACCGGTGATACGCAGCGCTCGGGTCTGCTTCTCGTTGTTCTCGACCAGCGTGTAGTTGAGCAGCTCCGAGCCACCCCGTGGCGCTCGCACGGTTTCGACCACGTCGTTGTGGTTGCGCAGCGTAATCTCGAGGTCACGAAGGCCGGGCTCGACTTCGAGTTCCAGCGGGGTTTTTCCAACCCGCTCGCCATCGATCTTGACCTGCGCCCCTTCGGGATCCGTCCGAATCGCGAACCGGGACGTGTCCTCGGTTTCATTCGTCGCCTGCTCTCGGTCGCCGTACGGGTTCTCGACGAACTCCAGCATCGGGACCTTGAGTTGTTTGGCTCCGAGGACGAGGGCTTCGACTGCGTCGGGGTAGCTGCAGATCTCGCAGGTCGAAGCCTCGTCGGCCTTGAGGTTGCCCGCGGCATCGAAGAGCCGGACGGCGATGCCGTAGTCGTGGTCGATCGTCGAGAGCGCAGGCTGAACCACCCATTGGGCGTCCGCGTCCTCGGCCACGGAGTGAATGCACTCGAAGTTCGTACAGTTCGCGCCCGTCGGACGTCCGTCGACAATCTCGACATTCTTGTTCTTCAGGGCCGCTTTGATGTCGTCGCGGGCCTGCGAGCGCACCTCGCTGGGCACGTCCCCTTCGGTCAACAGGGGCATCACCGCCACCCGCGTCTTGCCCTTCGGCTTCGCCGCAAGAGCGGTCAAAGGCGTCGCTGCCACGCAAAAAGCCGCGACCAGCGCGGCACTTCGTAGCCCGGGGGTCCCCCCACACGTTCCGATCCGCTGCATTCCAGCTCCGAGCGTAACAACAATAGGGGTCTCCACGAAATTGCTGCGACGCCCACCGTCGTCTGTGAGACCCTAGGGTGGTCTTGTCGTCGGACCGCCCCGGCCGCAAAGCCCCACCACCACCACCTCCATCGGGAGGACTTCGGCATCGTGGGGGAGCGCCTCGAATCCAGCCTCCCGCGCTTTCACCCGTGGATGGTCAGGCGACGCGCGCCCATCGCAAGCCGACGGACCCGACCGACGACCAACGGACGATCCGCCGATCGACCCCGGACCAGGCCTCCGAAGCGAGTACCCGGTATCGGACCCGGGGACGTCGATGGACCCACCCGCTCGGAGACGTGTTCACCGCGGTCGACGCCGTCACCGGCGATCGGGTCGTGCTGACCCTACTGCATCCGGCCCGGCGACTCACGGCTGGACACCTCGACGCAGCGCGCGCGACCGCCAACGTTCTGGGCGGCGTCATCGATGCGTCGATCAACGGTGTCATCGACGTCGTCCCCTACCCCGACGACCGCGTCGCCGTCATCACCGAGTTCCTCAACGCCAGCGCCCTCAGCCAGCAGCTGGGACGTAAGGCACTCCCCGCACCACGGGTCGTCGCGATCTTACGGCAGATCGTTCGCGCGCTCGGCCTGGCGCACCGCGCCGGAGTCGCGCACGGAGCCCTCAGCGTCGGCAGCGTGCTCCTGACCAGCGCGCAAGGTCGACCGGACAGCGTCGTGCTCACCGACTTCGCCCTGCAAGGGCTGATGAGTGCCGACCTGCAGATTCCAGACAGCAACGCGGGCAGCCACCCCGTCACCCCCGAGCGCATCCTTGGGCTCTCACGCACCGAGCGAGAGGACCTCTACCTGGTCGGCTGCGTTGGCTACACGATGCTGACAGGGTCGCCGCCATTCCGCACGGGCAACGCCGTCGCGGTCTCCCGGCGGCACGCGATCGAAGACCCGATGCCGATTGCGGCTCGGCTGCGCTCCACAGGTCTACCTCCGCAGGGTCTCATTGATGTGATCCATCGCTGCCTTGCGAAGGACGCTGAGGACCGCTTCGAAGACATGGCCGATCTGGAAGCCGAGCTCTGCCTCGCCCAGATCGACGCAGACATCCACACGCCCTGGGACGACCTGCCCATTCCCCGCGTCGACGAAGTCCGCCGTCGCGCGATCCTTCACGGGCTCCAGAGACAGAGGCCGGACGAGTCGGGTCTGGGTGCGCCGTCCGTGGTGGATGTTGCGGAGTCGCGACCGATCACGGTCGATGAAGCGGAGGCTCTGGCGGCGAAGGTCGAGGCCAAACGCAAGGAGCATGTGAAGCGGGCCGGCGTACGACCCGGCGGGGGCAAGCCGCTGCCAGTCCCCAAGACCAGCACGCGCCCCCTGTCGATCCCGCGGCCCAAGGCTCCGTCGAACTCCAACCTTTCTGCGCCGAAGTTCACGGGGATTCCCAAGTCGGTGCCGAAGAAAGGGACGGCTCCCCTGCACGTCCACCGTGCGCCTCCCCCCCTGGGTCAGTCGTTCCCGGTCATCAAGGGACCCAAGAAGGACTTCGACGAGTTCGATGGTGCAGTGACCGCGGTCAGCGGCGTCACCATTCCCGAGCGTCCGCGCCCTGGCGCCGACGACTTGGACAACCTCGCCACGCGGCCCAACGCCAGGGCGTTCCCCAAGCCCGCCCACATGATGGAGTCGGGCGCCGGAATCCCCACGCCCATCGCCCCGGCCACAACGGCCCAGATCGTGAAACGCGGTGTGGTGACGGGCTCCAGCTTCGTTCCTCCGCCGGGCCCCAAAGCCAAGCCTCCCGTGCGGTACCCCGGTGGCGGTGCCCCACCGAAGGCACCCCCGCTCGCCGGCCGAGCCCCGGCCCCGCGACCTCCCGCCGCGCCCGCCTCGGTCCCCATGCCCGCGGCGCCACTACCACCGCTCGCCCCCGCGCCGGTTCCCAGGCCCGCGGCGCCACTGCCACCCCGCGCGGCGCCACCGATCGCAACCCACGGACCTGCCGGGTTGCCACCTCCACCTCCGCTGTCCGTCGGCAGCGCGACCGACGATCTCGCGACCAGCGACCTGCTCACCACGTGGACTGGGGCGGAGGACGAAGCGCCGGAGGCCATGTCGGTGCCGCGCAAGATTCCGTTCGTCGGTCCGGTGGAGCGCGAACAGGAGACCGCACCTGAGGACATGTCAGCACCTCGGGTCTCGCCGTTCGTCAGCCCGGATGCTCCTGCGGCCCAAGGCGGAGCGCCCCCTGTCGCGTCGGCCGTACCGTCGACGACTCCCGAACCCGCGCCGGCCCCTTACCTGCCTCCACCGGCCTCGCTTCCGGCTCGTCCGGTGTCTGTTCCGGAGCCCGCGCCTCCCATCGCGGCCCCCATTCCCGCGCCGCCCATCGCGGCCCCCATTCCCGCGCCGCCCACCGCGGAACCCATTCCCCCGCCGCCCACCGCGGAACCCATTCCCCCGCCGGAACCCGTTGCTGCTCCGCCTGTCGGAGCCCCCGCTCCGATCCTCGTCGCCGCAGCTGTTGCTCCGGTTCACGCGCGCACGGACGATCCCTTCGCTCCGCAGCCCGTCGTCGATCAACCTCCGGTCTCGGTGCCCGCTGTTCAACCGCAGCCTGTGACCGCCCTCGGCGGCTTCGACAGCACCGCGGACGATCTCGACGACGACCTGTACTCGCCCCGAAAGCCCTGGGGCCTGTGGCTGGGGATCGCCGCCGGCGTCGGCATTCTCGCGCTGGGCGTTGCACTGCTCGGTCCATCCAACGACGACCCCGAACGAGTCGCATCCGCATCGGAACCCGCGGCCGTAGATTCCCCGACGGCCGTCGAGCCCACGCCGGCCGTCGAGCCCACGCCGGTCGTCGAGCCCGAGCCCGAGCCCGAGCCCGAACCGGAACCGGAACCAGAGCCTAAGCCCGCTGCGAAGAAGCCAGCGGCGACGAAGCGGCCCCCCAAGCCCGCGAAACCGCGCAAGCCTGCGTCCCCTCGCAAGTCCTCAAACAACGACTCCGCCCCCTCGGGTAACACCAGTGGCGCTTCGGCATCGGAGCTTGCCGAGTTGGGCAATGGAGCCTTCAACCGCGGCGAGTACAAGAAGGCAGCGTCCTACTTGGAAAAGGCGGTTCGGAAAGTCCCTGGCAACGCGAAGTACCGCCTGCTCCTAGGGGACACATACTTCAAGCTCGGTCGGTTCTCCAAGGCTCGCAAGCACTACGTCGAGGCCGACGAACTCGGCGTCGCCTCTGCGGCCCGAAGAATCGACAAAGTCGACGCAAAACTCGGCGGCTAGTCCGTCCTCGCCCTCGGAGACTGCGAATAGGTTCCGGGCCTTTTTTTGCGGACTCAGGACACTAGGACGTCTTGTCGTCGTCCCTCGATGCTGCGAGGGGACGAGTCTTGGGGTTCTTTCCCGCAACCATTCGTGAGAAGCGGTCCTCGAACGCCGGGGTCATCTCTGGATGCGTGAAGATGTAGAAACGGCCTTCGACGATGGCCTCATGCACCGCGTCGGCGACGGCTTCCGCGGGGAGGCCTCGGGCGACCTCCTGCGCGTAGTACTGGCCCACCTCGGCCATCAGCGGGTCAGACGATGGGACGGGGTTCCTGAGTTCCTCGGGCCGGACCGACTCCGACGTCGCGATCTGCGTCTTCACGAAGCCCGGGGCCAACACCGAGCATCCGAGCTTTGACTGCCGGAGCGCCAGGTCGTGAAAGAGACTCTCGGTCATCCCGACGACCGCGTGCTTGGTCGCCACGTAGGGGCTGCTCAGCGGCGGCGCCAGGATGCCGGCCGCCGAGGCTGTGTTGACGATGTGGCCTGGTTCTCCTCCGGCGAGCATGCGAGGCACGAACGCTTGCAGTCCGTGGATCACCCCCCACAGGTTCACGCCCATCGCCCAGGCCCAGTCGGCATCGGTGCATTCCCACGCCGAGCCAACCACGGCGACACCGGCGTTGTTGCACAAGACGTTGACCGCGCCGAACTGCTCGTACGCGAGGTCGGCCAGGCCTTCCACCTGACTGCGTTTGGAAACATCGGTCACGAGCGTCGCGACCTGCACACCGGCGTCATCGAGTTCGCCTCCGACATCGTTGAGTCGGTTCGAGTCGATGTCGGCGAGGACCAGCCGCATGCCCGCGGACCCGAGCCGATGCGCGAGGGCTCGACCCAAGCCACTTCCCGCTCCCGTAATGACTGCGACCTTGCCTGCGAGCTCGTCCATCGTGCGGACGATATCGCGGGTTCAGCCAGAGACGGCGACCGGTATGCTCAACGCATGCCCCTGCCCTCCTTGGAGAGCCTTCGGTGCTTCGTCGCGATCGCGCACCGCTCGAGCTTTCGCAGAGCGGCCGAACACGTCGGAGTGACGCCCACGGCCCTCAGTCAGCGCATTCGGCAGCTCGAGGACCAGCTCGGGGAGCGTGTGTTCGATCGGACCTCGCGCAGTGTGAAGCTCACCGCCGCCGGTCGGCGCCTCCTGCCACACGCGGAGACACTCCTGGAACAAGCGGCTCGGGTCGGGCCCATCGTCCGCGGGGAGTCCGGCGACGAGGGTCCCGCGACGATTCGCCTGGGAACCCGCTTCGAGCTGGGGATCTCTTGGGTCGTCCCCATCGTCGCCGAACTCCGCGGGCGACGGCCACTGTGGAAGATCGAGCTCTACTTCGGTTCGGGCGCGGATTTGCTCGGCCGGCTTCGTGCCCAAAAACTCGACGCGATCGTGACCAGTGCCCCGATCGCGGATGCGCGCTGGCTCGCGGAGGTACTGCACCCCGAGGCGTACGTATTGGTTGCGAGCGAGAGCATCGCCGCAGACATCAGGACGCCCGAGGATCTCGCGAGACATGTGCTGGTCGACATCAGCGCCGAGCTGCCGTTGGCTCGATACATGCTTTCTGCATCACCCTCGATGACGTTCGCGGAGGTCTGGCCATGCGGCAGCTCAGCAGCAGTCGAAGCGATGGTCGGCCGGGGCCTCGGCGTGGCGGTGCTCCCGCGGCACACGGTGCAAGACAAGCTCGGCGGCCCGCTCACCGAGCTCCTCCCAGATCTCCCGTTCTTGGCAGAGACATTTCGGCTGCTTTTCGAAGCCGACTCGCCGCTGGAGCCGCAGTTGCGGGCCCTAGCGGACGAACTCCGCGCCGTACCCCTGCGATGAGGACGGCGGCGGCCCGGACTGCGGGGCTGCCACACACCACGGCCCTGGGGGTTTCGGTTGTTTCTACGGGCCACCTTCCCGCATGATGCGCCCGGCTCCGCGGCCCGGAGCGCGCTTTCGCCATGTCGTACCGCAACTGGAAACTCGCCTCCGCTTTGGTCGCCGTCACTGTTGGCGCGCTCGTCACACCGGACGCAGACGCGAAGGAACCGCTGACCAAGGTCTTCATCAACGGGAAGCCCACGCCGGTCTTCTTCAACGACGGAGACAGCTTTCGCGGCATGGGTGGCGGATACCAGGGCACCAAGGCCAGGCTCGCCGGATACAACACGCTCGAGTCCTACGGACCAGTCCACAGCTGGGGCGACTGGACCGAGAAAGAGATGTACGTGGTCGCCAAGATGGCGACGCTGCTGGCTCGCAAGGGAGTGTGGCATTGCGAAACCGCGGGCGAGACCGACACCTACGGCCGAACCCTGTTGTGGTGCGAAGACCTGGCGGTCGAGTTGGTCCGGGGCGGGTACGCGCACGCCATGAGCATCAATGACGACCCCGCGAAGCCCGTCTTGCTCGAGGCACAGAAGGAAGCCATCGAGAACAAGCGGGGCATGTGGGCCCACGGAGTCCCCAAGTTCATCCTCACCTCGCTGCACAGCGTCGAGGAGGACGTCAACGGCAAGGGCACCTACAACCGCCTCGTGTCCTCCGAGGATGCGCACTCGGTGAAGTGGAAACACACCACGCGCTACAGCGAGTGCGACAAGGTCTGCCACAGCGTCTACGACATTGATGACGACGCCGTCGATGCTGTGACGCTCGCCCTGAAGTCCGACACGATCGCCGCCGCCTGGATCGCGGGCCTGTCAGACGCAGACCTGCGGGCCATGGTCGAAGAGTTCGCCGAGTTCCGGCACGTCAACCGCTCGGTCAACAAGGACGACCGCGAAGCCTTCAAGCAGCACCTGCTCATCAACTACGCCAACGCCGGAAAGTTCGGTGACCAGCAGCGTGGTGACGGAGCCTGCATGCTCCACATCGACTTCAAACGTCGCTTCGGTGAAGGGCGTGCAGCATGTCTCAAGTAGCGCGCGTTTTTTTCGTAGGCGCCGCACTGGTGGCGCTGACGTCCTGCGGCGCGGCCCCGAGCCTGCCGACCTACGGGTATGAGTCCGATGAGTTCGCTTGTCAGGACGGCGAAGACAACGACTTCGACGGTCTGATCGACTGCCGCGACCCCGAGTGTCTCGTGTTCTCGCTGTACTGCGGCGAGGTGGTCCCCGAAGACGGCCTCGTAGAAACCGAGGACACGCTGATCAAGTGCCTCGACCGCATCGACAACGACAACAACGGCCAGTTCGACTGCGGTGACCCGAACTGTCAGACCATCGAGGAGACCTGCTGTCGGCGCGAGTTCACCAATGAGCTGTGCAGCGACGGCCTCGACAACGACCAGAACGGATTCGCCGACTGTGAAGACTTCGGCTGTCGCAACGCCAAGTTCGTCACCGTCTGTGCTGAGAACACCCCCGCGCGTTGCTCTGACGGTATCGACAACGACAACGACGCACGGTTTGGGGACGGATTCGACTGCGCAGATGAAGACTGTGCCGGTATCGGGCCGTGCGGTGAGCCGGGCTACTGCGATGACGACGTCGACAACGACGGCAATGGCCTGACCGACTGCGACGACCTCGCGTCCTGCTTCGCGGACCCGGTCTGCGGCAATCAGCCGGAGCCCGAAGACACCCTCGAGACCTGCTCCGATGGCGTGGACAACGACGGCAACGGCTTCACCGACTGTGGCGACTTCAGTTGCTCGATGAACCCCAACCAGCAGATCGTGTTGGCCTGTCGCGAACTCGCCGAAGACACCGTCGAGAAGTGCACCGACAACGAAGACAACGACGGCAACGGCTTCACCGACTGCGATGACTTCAGCTGCTCGATGAGCGAGAACCAGGCGGTCCTCGATGCGTGCGCAAGCGCGATTGAGGATGAAGAGACCAGCCTCGAAGAGTGCACCGACGGGCTGGACAACGACGGGGACGGTTTCGCCGACTGTGCGGACTTCAGCTGTCAGGATGCGATGGACGGCGGCTCGATGGAGGCCGTCGAGTTTTGTGCGGCCTCCCTCGAGAACACGTTCGAACGCTGCACCGATGGGGTCGACAACGACAACAACGGGTTCGTCGACTGTGCCGACTTCAGCTGTGCACAGGCTGACGACGCTCAGGTGGTCCTCGCGTGCAAAGAGAGCGGGACCAACGCTCGTGACGAAAACTTCGATGGTGTGATCGACGCGCTCGACGATTTCATGAACGAGCAGCGAGACGCCGCCAACGAGCGTTGCACAAACGGGCAGGACGAGGACCTCGATGGTTTCATCGACTGCGACGATTTCGACTGTGCCTACGACCCCCTGGTCACCGCGTGCCCGCAAGAGGGCCGCGTCTGCGAATGGAGGGGCCCCACTCGCCCCCCCGCAGATGAACCCGAATCCGAAACCGACACCGAGTAATCCGATGACGCTCTGCTCTTCCACAACCTTGATGCGCCTGCTCGGGCCTGTCGCGTTCGCGTTCACGTTTTTCACGGGCGTGGCTGCCCAAGCCGCCCCCGATGGCGCCGCCAAAGAGACCATCTGCGACGACGACATCGACAACGACGGCGACCTCGTCTTCGACTGCGGTGACAGCGACTGCAAGAAGGACCCAGCGTGCGCGTCGGACGGCGAACCCGAAAACACGCCCGAACGCTGCGAGGATTGGATCGACAACGATGCAGACGGCTACGTCGACTGCGACGATGACGACTGCAACGGCAGCTCGGCTTGCTACGGGTCGTGGGACGTCGAGATGAGCGGCGGCGCCGTGCCGGACTCGGGCCCCGCGAGCGGCCTGACCGGGACCACGGGCACCGTCGGCGGTGCGACTTCCGCTCCTGCGCCAACCGTCGTGGCCGAGGACGACAACTTTGGCGAGAACACCAACGTCCTGTGCTCCGATGGCATCGACAACGATGACGACGGCCGCATCGACTGCGACGACATCGGTTGTCGCCTCGACACTCAGGTCACAATCTGCCAACCCTCGGGCAACTTCCGCCTGTCCATCGTGGGCCGGATCGAAGCTCTCGGCTACAACTTCGAGGACGAACAGTTCAACACCGAGTTCGAGAGCCTTCAGCTCCGGGTGTTGGGGCAGATGCCATTCATCCAGAACTCGTTCTTCTTGATCAGCTCGCGCGTTGAGAAGACCCCGCGGGTCACGTTCGCCCTGTTCCAGGTGCCGATCGGAAAGAAGGGCCACTACTTCAACGTCAACAGCGGTGGCGGTGGCCTGTCCCTTGGACCGATCCAGTCCGTCCACAAGCGGCTGCTGGTCGAGCAGCCGTTCTATCTCTACAACGCCTTCGAGCAGGGCAACGGCGCGGCGCTCGAGTTCGGCGGACCGCTGGATAAGAAGAGCCGGTTCCTGTATCGCGCCTTCGCGGCCGGTGGCTCGGGTCGCTTTGCGGGGAACCTCGGTGGAACGTTCTACCCGGACGGGAACACGCGCTACACCTGGTCGATCGGCGGACAGATCTGGTCGAACATCATCGGCTACTACAACCGCTGGGATACGCCGTTCCTCTACACCAAGTCGCCGATGACGCTCGCCCTCGTCGGGGGTGTGAAGTACGACCAACGCGCCCAAGAACGCTACCCCGGCTGGAACGCTCAGGCGATCTTCCGCTACTGGCGCTTCCACGTGCAGAGCGAGTACTACGGCAAGCGAGAGCTCGAGTTCCGCAACTTCCAGAACGCCTACAACATCCAGCTGGGCTTCTTGGCTTGGGAGAAGCGGCTGCTGCTCGCCGGAGACTTCGGTCAGTACCTGGCCACAGACTTCGAGGACCCACCAGAGGATGTACAGCTGGACCTGCGTCGCCAGCTGCAGTCCAGGCAGGTCCGTGGCGCCGCCCACCTCTACCTGTGGCGCAACGTGTTCTTCGCGTCCGCTGTCTACTCGAACCGCCGCGAGGAGACCGCATTCGCAGAAGGCACGTTCGCCGACTCGCAAGAGGCTCGGCTGCTCTTCACCTACCGCTGGTAGGACGCTCCTCGTCAGAAAGGCGCGACGTCCCGATGGGCGCCGCGCCTTTTTTCGTGGTTCGCCTCTTCGGCGCCCTCAACCGTTTCGAATCACGACCCGGGTGCCGGGCTGCTCGTCGGTCGCGTACACCTCACGCCATCCCGGCGCGGCGTGGGGGCCCATCCACCCATAGATACGCTGCGCGTCCGCGGGAGCGAGGTTGATGCAGCCGTGCGAACGGACGCGGCCGAATCCCGAGTGCCAGTACGCGGTGTGCAACGCGTAGCTATCCTTGAAGTACGCGGTCCATGGCACCTTGTCGACGGCATAGGTCTCTTTGGCACCTTGGCGACTGTTCATGGTCCGCATCGACACCTTGCGCTCGATCCGAAACTCGCCGACGGGCGTCTCGTAGCGAGCCTTTCCCGTTGAGACCAGCGTCGCGTAGACCGGGGTTTCGCCGCGGTACGCCACCAGCGTCTGCTCCTGCAGGTTGACGTCGAGCCACAGCTCATCGGTCTGGAGATCAGCCGGCGGTTCGGCGGGGAGTGCCACGCGCATGTCCTTGCGGGCCACCCATCCCGTGCCAGGGACCTCAACGAAGCTCGCATCGGTGGCCAAGTCAGGTTCGGTCAGCGCGGTATGGGCCGGCAGTCGGCCGGTGGTTCGGGCGCGCTTCGAGGGCTTGGAGCGGACCGGAACCGAACGGCGCTTACCGGGGAGCGTCCATGCGACAGGCAGGCTCACGTTTTCGTCCAACGCCACGCCCTCGAACCGCGACCCGCGGAGTCGGCGAACATCCCGGCGCGAGATCAATCCGTGCCGGGTCCGCCAGTACGTGTTGCCCGCGATCTTCACGGACCCGCGACGTTCGACGGTGAGCGAGACCGCTGGGGGTGCGCTGAGGCCAGCGAGCACAGCATCGGCATCGGCGTACACCTTTGCGTCGCGCCGCACTCGCCCATAGACGGTGGGCAGCGTCGCCGCCCCGCGCATGACCGGTTGCACGAGCGCCCGGGGCTCGGCCTCCACCACGTCCATCGCGACACACGCGAAGCCACGCGGCTCGACCGGAACCCACCCACCCTTGCAGCCGGGCGCATCGATGGCCTCGTGACGAGGAAGCCGCGTCCCCACGGCGAGCACGCCCAGCGCGACCGCAGCCGAATCCGGGGCCACGCGGATGATCGATGGAGCGCGCAGGATGTACGAACCGTCCGGCACGTCCTCCACCACGATGACCTCCTCATCCTCGTTGCCACGCGACACCTCGCGCGGTGCGCTCCGGGTCGGCCCCCGCTCGAACGCCATGTCCGGGACCACTGGATTCCGAGCCTCTTCGGAGGCTGCCTCGGTCGGTGCGGGTCGATGCGAGCAGGAGGCAAGCGTCGCGAGCAGGAGCGAGAGGGTCCGATGCGCGTTCACGGCAGGTAGGTAAAGCACCGACCGTGCCCGAGAGAACGCTACGGAGTTTCACGGACTTGCGCGGGCCTCCCCGATCCCGATTGCCCGAGTTGGGCAACCGCCTGCCCAGCTTGCGCAAGATGAAATGCGCAGCAGAAACGCGTTGTTATCCTCCCGCCATGTCGGCCCTCGCACAGCTGATCAAGTCGGCGGGGGTTCCGGTCAGCCGCACACCGCAGCGGCTACGGGATCTCCCTGTCACCCTCGCCAAAGAGCGCCGCATCGAGCTCGAGACGGTCCTGCATCTGCGCGACGGTTTTCGGGCGCTCGATGGCGCGCTGCTGGTCCGGCCCTCCGTGAGCGTCGCGACCACCGCCGGCGTCCAGGCCTGGAACCGCCTCACCGGTTGGCGCAAGCCGTACGCAAAGTCGAGTGAACTGCTGTTCTTCGCGGACGACATCTTCGGCCGCGGGTTCGCGATGTATCGCGACGCGATCGTGCAATTCGACCCCGAGCGCGGCACGTTCGAGCACTACGCGTTCAAGCTCGAGGCCTGGGCCTCCCGCATCCTCGAGGAGAAGGACTCGCTTGGCGTTCCAGAGCTCACCGCGTGGCGCGAGGCCGGCCGGGACGATCTGGCGACGACCGACAAGCTGCAACCATCGCTGCCCCGAGTGGTCGCGCTTGGCCAGCCGGTGGAGTACGTCAAGCGCATCGACGAAGACCTGATGCGCCGCTATGCGCGACTGTTTCAGGAGCTCCAAGCGGCCGACGGAATCGCTGCGGGCCTCGACGTCGACTGGTGGATGTCCGCCGAGCCCAGCTACGAGCCAACGCTGCCAGAGCCTGAGCCGAAGCCAGAGCCGGAACCGCCCGAACCAACGACGCCTTGATCCCGCCGGGTTCGCTCAGCCTTCGAAGCCAAGCGGAAGCATTCGAAGCGCCCCCAGCGTAAGCATCGCCGCATCGAGGATCTCCTGCGGGGTGCTCGGTGCGAACCACGCTTGCTCGGGGCGAGCGAGAATCATCGCCGCCGAGGTCGACCGCTTGAGCCGGACCTGCCCCACCGGCTCGGGAACCTTACGCCGAACTCGGCCCCAAACGTCTCGCCACATCAGCACCTCGACTTCGAGACCACCCCCCTCCACCGCCCGGTGTTTGGGCGTCAGCATTCCGCCCAGGTTGGTCGCGAGCGAGCCGTTCATGGTGAAGCTCCAGCGACTGTCACCGCTCTCGAACGCGCAGTCGATCTGAACCATGTCGTGGAACTCCTCCGTCACCGCGGCGTAGTCTTGGCGCCCGGTCGGTTCCCGCAGCGCCTTGCATGTCCCCGTCCACCGGCGGTCCTGAACCTGCATCGCCATCTGCAGATCGAGTCGTTCCGCGGGCCGGCTCAGACCATCGGGGGAGAGCCCGGTGCTTGCGTTGGGCGCGGGAGTTCGGACCAGCTTGGTCCGATCGAACGTGTAGTCGCCAAGGACGAACCCGCCCCGCGAGCCCGAACTCCGCTCGATCATCGTGCCCTCGGCCAAGAGCAGCGGGTCCACGACCTTGGCGGCCGCCTTGTGGGCACAACCAGCGAGGACGGCCACGATCACGAGCAAGAGGCGTCGCATCGGCGCGGAGCATACGTTCCGCACGGGATTTGTGGGGCGCGCCGTGCGTACGACATACTCGGGGCATGACGCGTTTTGCCTTGGGATGTGCAGCACTGTTGCTTCTTGGCGCCTGTGACGGCGATGAGGAGGGTTCAGGCTCGTCTGGGAGCACTGGCGTGGTGACGTCGACGACGACCGCCACTTCGACCGGCGAGCCGGGGACGACGACCGGGACCAGCACGGGAACCCCAGAAGAGAGCAGCAGCTCCGGCAGCGCGGAAGAGAGCAGTAGCTCGGGCGTCGCCGAGGGAAGCAGCTCGACCGGCAACGCCAACGCATGCAATCCCCCGGTGATCGGCGAGTACAACGCCTGTCTCGACAAGAACGGAAGTTCGATGCCTGTGTTGTGCAACTGGATGGGCACGGGCGCTTCCGTCGGATACGCGGGCTGCCTGACAGGGCAGACCGAGGGCTCGAACGTCTGCATGATTCAAGACTGCGTCGATGACTGCGACTGCTTCAACCCACCGGCGACCGGAAATGCGCCGTCCGTTTGCCGCGAGACGCTCAAGGGCGGCGGCACGGCATGCGTGCTCGCGTGCGACGAGGGGCAGATCTGCCCCGACGCCATGACGTGTGACGGCGGGCTCTGCTTCCACGTCCCAGCGTAGCGGCTGTGCCGTAGGCCCTCCCGCGCGATTCGCCAGCGGATCGCTTCGGCCTACTTCTTCTTCTTGCCCTTCTTCTTTTTCTTCTTCTTACCCTTCTTCTTTTTCTTCTTCGTGTCGGGCGTCGGCACGGGCGGCTTGTCTGGCTTCGTGTCCGGCTTCGTGTCTGGCTTCACGGGGACCTCATCGGGCTCGGTTTCTTCGCCCGCGATGAACTTGGACGTGCCGGTCTTCACTCCGGTGTCGTCGAAGAACGTCCACTTGCCGTGCTTCTTGTCGTCCTTGTACTTGCCCTTGGACTCGAGCTTGTCGTTCTTGTGGAACGTCTCCGCCAGGCCCTCACGCTTGCCGTCGCTGTAGTTCTCGATGTAGCGGCGCTGCCCGCCTGGGTGCCAGCCCAACCACTCGCCCTGCTTCTGACCGCGCTTGAAGTCGCCCTCTTCGTTCTTCTGGCCGGCGCCGTACCAGTACGTCCACGCGCCCTGCTTGCGATTGTCCCAGTACTCGCCCTCGACGCGCTTCTGGGCGTTCTGCCAGTAGCCCAGGAACTCGCCCTCGCGGCGATTTTCTCGGAACGTCACCTCTTCGCGGAGATCGCCGTCTTCGTAGTAGGTGCTCCACTTGCCGGTCTTCTGCCCCTCATCGTAGGAGCCGGTGAGTTCGAGCTGCGGCGGGTCCTCGGTCTTGGACTCGAACCACTTGTTGTACGGCCCTTGGCGTTTGCCGCCCTTGGTCTCGCACCACTGCTCCAGCCCCTTGGGCGGCGCAGCACCACCGGCCACGAGTTCCTCACCGCAGATCGTATCGCTGGGCTCGAGGACGCCATCCTTCCAGACCTCTTCGGTCAGCGGCGCCTCGGTCTCGTCGAAGGTCCGCCACGTCCCATCCTTGCGGCCCTCCTTGTATGAGCCCTCCTCGGCCTTCTTGCCACCGGAGTGGAAGCGAACGAAGGTGCCGGTCTCGACGTCGTCCTTGAACTCCGACTGGGTCTGCACAGTCCCGTCGGCGAAGAAGGTCTTGGACGTGCCCTGGCGCTTGCCGTCCCGAAACTGAGCCTCGGACGTCTTCTTGCCGTCCTCACCGTAGTGGGTCCAGGCGCCGGACTTCTTGTCGTCTGTGTACTCGCCCTCGTCTGCCTTCTCGCCGCCGTCGTGCCACGTGGTCCACGTACCGTGACGCTTGCCGTCGCGGTAGTCGCCCTCGCGCCGCTTCTGCTCGGTGCCATCGTGCCAGCGAATGAACCGGCCGTGGCGCACGCCCACGCCGTCGCCCTCGGCAGGTTTCTCGCACCACGCCTCATGACCCTTCGGCGGCGCAGCGCCCTGGGGCAGCGTCCCGTCCGAACACGGGAGCCCGGCGATCTCTGTTGGCGCTTCGGGAGGAACATCCGTCTTGGCCTCGACGACCGGTTCGGGCTCAGCCTCGGCCTCCTTGGTCTCTTCCTTCTTTTTCTCGGAGTCCGGCTCGGCCTCTTCGGCTTTCTCATCCGACGATCCTCCGAGGAGGTCGTCACAAGCGGTGGTGGCGAAGAGCGACAGCGCGGCAAGCAGGGAACGCGAGATCCGGGCGAGATGCATGACCCGGCGACCGTTGCATACAAAGCCCGCTAAGGCATCCACATGCACAGGAAATCGTTGAAGCAGACCATGCTGTCGGGGCACGTCTGGCCGGCGGAACAGCTGAGGAAACACGCGTTCCCGCCTCCGTCGACGACCGTTCCGCACGACACGGTCGCGTCCCCGGTCCCTGGAGCCGCCGGACAATCGCAATCGGTCTCGCAACCTTGGGGCGCACAAACACCAACCGTGGGCGCCATCGTGTCGTCCTGAAGGCACGTCGCGGACAGGTTGTTGCAGACGGCATTGCCCTCGGTGAGGCAGTCGCCGTAGGTCCCCTCTGGCGGTGGGTCGTCGCAGATCAGGTCAGGCCACATGCACACCTGATTGCCGATGCAGTCCATGCCGTCGGGGCACGTCGCTCCGCCCGAGCAGTCGAGGATGCATGCGGTCCCCCCCTCAGCCAGAATGTCTCCGCAGACCGACTCGGCGGTTCCGGTGTCGGGCGCAGCGGGGCAGTCACAATCCTCGACACATTCGAGCGCCGCGCAGGCGCCATGGGTCGGAGCCATCACGTCGTCGAGCAGACACGTGGAGTTGGGCTCATCGCAGACACCGTTGCCCGAGTTGAAGCAGTCGTCGTAGTCGGTGGGAGGCTGGTCGCACGCGTCCCCGGTCGACGAACTGGAACTCGACGAACTGGAACTCGATGAACTGGAACTCGACGACGACGTCGACTCGTCGATCACGCCCGTGGTCGTCTCATCGACGACGCCGGTCGTCGTCTCATCGACGGTCCCGGTGGTCGTCTCATCGTCGGTCGTCGAACTCGAATCCACGCGGCCCGACGCCGCGGTGCTGGACGACGTGTCGTCGGTCGTCGAGCCGCCACTTGCACTGATACTGGCGCCCCCACTGATCCCGGTCGTCCGTGGACCGGAGGTGGCATCCGGGGCTCCGCCAGAGCTGCCCTCCATCGCCCCCATCGTGGCGCTGGAGAACGGATTGACCACCTCAGAGTCGCAGCCAAGCCCGAGTACAACGATCCAAGAAACAACAAGATAGGCGCGACGCATCAGAACCCCGAAGCCTGGCACCATAGCCGGCTTCGGGGTTCGCGAGAAGGGCTACCGGTCCCTCGCTCGTTCTCGCTCAGCCATCCCAGCCACAGCTGCGGCCTTCGTTCTGCTCCTTCAGGTAACCCATGAGCGGCGCGAAGTACTCCACCACAGCCCCACCATCCATCTCGCGCGTGCCGGTGAGCTTCTCCAGCGCATCGGGCCATGGCTGGCTGCTGCCCATCTCCAGCATCGCGGCCAATTTCGCGCCTGCTTCTTTGCTGCCGTAGACCGAGCAGGTGTGAAGCGGGCCCTCGTGCCCGGCGGCTTGGCACATCGCCTTGTGGAACTGGAACTGAAGAATGTGCGCCATGAAGTAGCGCGCGTACGGGGTGTTGGCGGGGATGTGGTATTTCGCGCCGGGATCGAAGTGCTCCTCGCCGCGCGCCGTCGGCGGCATCACGCCTTGGTACTTGGCGCGAAGCTTCCACCAGTGCGCGTTGTACTGCTCGGGCTTCACCTTCCCGGAGAACACGTCCCAGCGCCACTGGTCGATCATTTTGCCAAACGGCAAGAAGGCGATCTTGGAGAGCGCATCCTGCATCTGTTTGTTGACGACGGCCTCGTCGCTCTCGGACACCTTCCCAAGCAGCCCAACCTCGTTGAGATACTTCGGTGTGATCGACAGCGCGATCGCATCGCCGATCGCCTCGTGAAACCCGTCGTGGGCGCCCTGTTGGAACAGGACCGGCTTCGTGAAGTAGTTGTTGTAGTAGTAGTTGTGCCCGAGCTCGTGATGGATCGTCACGAGGTCCTCGTGGTTGATCTTGATGCACATCTTGATGCGCAGGTCGTTGTTCGAGGTGACGTCCCACGCGCTCGCATGGCAGACCGCATCGCGATCCTTGGGCTTCACGAACATCGAACGCTCCCAGAACGTGTCGGGCAGCGGATTGAGACCCATCGACGTGAAGAAGGCCTCGCCCATCTTCACCATCTCGACCTCGGTGGTCTTCTTCTTCTTGAGTGCCTTCGTGACGTCGATGCTGGGCTGCCCCTTGTGAGGCTCGAGCATCGGGTACAGGTTCGCGAATTCCTGCGTCCACATGTTGCCGGACAGATGCGCGGGGATCAGACCGTCGGCAGCGACTTTGTCGGCGCCGTACTTCTCGCTGAGTGAGGCACGAATGTGGCAGTGCAGCTGCTCGTACAGCGGCTTGACCTGCTCCCACAAGCGGTCCATTTCCTGCTCGAACGCCTCGGGGGACATGTCGTATCGGCTGCGCCACAGCACGCCCATGTCCGCAAACCCGATCGCCTTCGCTCCCTCGTTGCCCAGCTCGACGAACTGCGTGTAGTCCTCTTTCATGGGCACGGAGATGGTGCGCCAGCCCTCCCAGGCCGCAAGCTGCTCGTCGTAGTCGCGGCTGGAAGCCAGGACGTCGGAGAGCTCCCCCAGGTCCTTGCAGGTCTTTTCGTCGTCGGGGTTGGTGCAGAACTTCCCCTTGCCGTATGTGCTCTCCAGCTTCGAGGTGATATCTGCCAGCTGCTTACGCTTGGCCTCATCGTCGGGCGCAGGAACCGTGCTCGAGACCTTCAGCAGGTCGATCTGGCGACGGACATCGGGCTCAGCCTTCACACCATCGAACGTGGCGGCTTCGGCGATCGCTTTGGTCTCGTAGGCCATGACCTCGGCTGTGAGAACCGCCGCGGCCTTGTCGTGCTCGTCGGTGATGTCGGTCGCTTTGGTCCACTGCGCCTTGGCCGACCGCGTCCACAGCTCCTTCAGCTCCTTGTCCGTCTTCTCCGCAAATGCCTTCGCCTGCTCGGGCGTCTTGTTGGACTTCTTCTCGAACGGGCTCTTCCCCGCTTTGCCCTTGGGATCGATCGCGACCCGCTTGGCAGCCTGGTCCTTGACCGCCTTCGCATCGGCGGCCTTTGCATCGGGCTTGGTCGCCTTCGGGGCGGGTTTGGGCGAATCACAGGCGCCGACGGTCATCGAGACCAGCAACGCAGCAACGGAGAGGCGAGCAGCGTGAGACAGCATGGCGGCCGGACGGTAGCGCTGCGTAGCGACGGTACGCAAGCGCTCGATGCCGGGACCACAGCGGGTTGCCGCGGCTCAGCCAGGCGGTTGCGTCGCCTCGGCGTGCCGCACCGTCGAGAGCGTGATCGCATCGGCGTCATACAGATGCCGATACGCCGACACCACCCCATCTCCGAGCGCGGCCGCCAACTGGCCCACCGTCCGGTGGCCGTCGCACGCCTTGAGCAACGCCGCCATCTCCGCGACCGGCGCGGCGGTTTGAATCGGCACCCCATGGCCCTCGTTCGTCACGACCAGGTTGGCTCCGGCGTGTTCCACCTTCAGGTGTGTCGACAACGACGGGTACGCATCGAGCAGCGCGGCGCCTTCGAACAGTTCGGCCGCGCTCGTTCGCCCCGGATGTGTGACGACGAAGCTGTGTTTGATGATGTTCCCGAACGCGAGCTCGGCGGCTGCCGCCTGATCCCACGGACCAAGAGCGTCCGCTTCGGGCAACAACCCGGCCTGCCCCAACGCCGTCATTTCGGGCTTGTACGGCGCGTTCCCGAGCCATCGATGGAACCGGAGCGCCGCGTCGTCGACGAGCTCCCGCACATCGTGGACCCGGTAGCTTCGGTCCCGAGGGTTGAGGATCATATCCATCACTTCCTCGATACTGATCACCTCACCAACCTCGCGATACACCGACCGGAACGGATGCGTCGCGGGGAGCTGCGCCAGGAGTCTCTGGGTCTTGGCCGCGCTCAGCTCGTCGATACGAAGGCCCAGCATCGACGCCAGTTCTTGAAGCATGTAGATGCCAGCTCGCCCATAGCGGGCGTACACCATCGCCATGATCGCGCCGCCGGGCCGGGTCACCTCGCCCAGAGCCCGCAGTCCTCGAGCGGGATCCTCCAGGTGGTGCAGGACCCCCGTGCAGCACACGAAGTCGAAGCTCTCGTTCAACGAGGCGATGTCCTCGAGGGCGAGCCTTTGGTGCTCGACATTGGTGATCCCGTTCGTCGCACACTGCTCGGCGCTGATCTCCAGCGAAGCGCTCGAGATGTCCACGCCCACAATTCGGGCCTCCGGCATGAAGGCTCCGAACACCGGCACGAGATTGGTGCCGCACCCCGCGACCAGGATGTCCAAATCCGCTCGCGGCTTTGACTCCGGAAAGAACACCGAGTAGCTCGTCTTCGGGTTCCAAATCGGCTGCCGCTGTCCCGATTTGAATGCATCCAATCCCTCCACACTCCGGGGGTAGGGAAACGACTCGTACAGGTGGTGTAGCGCCTCGGATGGATCGACAGCGGGCAAGCCCATGAGAGCCCCATGCGGCGTCTCGTCTTCAACCGCCAGGCCGAAGTTCGGCGGTCGTCGCCAAGAGCTGATGAGCCCGCGCAGCTACAGCACGTAGAGCTGGATCAGCCGCGTCGTGTAGAGCGCGAGGATCAACAGCAGGCTGACGTCGACGAAGATCCGGAAGCGGCGCGCGATCTCGGAGTCGCGGCGCACGAACAAGCGCGCTGCAACTGCCAAGATGGCGATCGCCGCCAGGACTTTCGTGACCACGTGGCAAGGTTAGCAGGCCGAGCCTCTACGCGCCGCAAATGATGGTCCAGGTTCAGTCTGGGAGGCCCTGGGCCATGCAGGCTGCCACCGCGTCGCAGTCCGGCTTCTGAAGGCACGTGGTCAGCTCCCGACGTTCCTCGGCGTCCCACTTGCCGAGCGCCCGCGCGGCGGCGCGACCCGCCCTGCACTCGACGACCGCGTCTTCCCGCTCGGGGTCGGCGGGTTTGGGCGAGAAACACTCCCGACTGCGGTGCACATAGAGCTGGCAGTACGCCTCATCGCTCGACTCGGGCCCGCCGGGACCACCGCACGCCCCGAGGATGGGAACGAGCACCGCAACGACGCCCCTCAAAGCGCTCCCGGCATCCACTCGCCTACTCCACACCCATCTTCGCGCTGATGGCCTCGGCCTCGTCGAGCCACTTCGCGAGGCTGCCCTCGATGCCGTCGCTCCAGAATGAAGCCTCCCGCGGGTCGAGGCCAAACGGCGCCATGAGCTGAACCGCGTCCTTGCTGCCGCCGGCCTTGAGCAGGTCGAGGTACATGCCCTCGAACTCCTCGCCGAACTTGTCTTGCACGGCAAAGAGCGACTGCGTGAACAGCTCTCCGAACGCGTATGCATAGACGTAGAACGGACGCAGGAAGTGGCTGACGTAGGACCACAAGTTCTCGGTGTGGTCGTACGAGAACAAGTCGCCTGGCTTCCCGTAGAAGTCGTAGGTCACGTCCATCCAGTGGCCGTTGAAGTCCTCGGCGGTCAGCTTGCCGGTTTTGCGTGCCTCGTGGATGCGGCGCTCGAAGTTTGAGAACGAGATCTGCCGGACCACGGTGTTGATGTGGTCCGAGCACTTGTCCATCAGCATGACCAGGCGCTGCTCGTCGGTCTCGGCCCGGTCCAGCAGATACTTGAACGTGGTCATCTCCCCGAAGATCGATGCCGTCTCGGCGTAGGCCATCGGAGCGCGGAACATCAGCGGGCCCTGAGCGTTGGCCGCCAGCATTCCGTGCACCCCGTGTCCGGCCTCGTGCGCCACCGTCATCACGTCACGGGTCGAACCCATGTAGTTGAGGAAGTTGTACGCCCGAGCCTCTTCGCCTGGCAGGCACACCGCAAAGTTGAACGCACCGCCGGTCTTGCCCTCATACGGTGGCGCATCGACCCACTTGCGATCGACCATCGTCGAGACGAGTCCTTTGAGCGTGGGGCTGAACGACCCGTACGCGGAGAGGACCGTGTCCATGCACTCCGCCCAGGGGACGACGCGATTGTCCGCGAACGGAAGCTTGGCGTTGCGGTCGCTCCAGCGCAGCGTGTCTCGGCCCAGGTGCTTCCGAAGCAGGTTGTAGTAGCGGCGCGCGTGCTTGGCCCCGGTCTCGGCCACCACGTCGTGAAGCGCCTCCACCGTGGCATCGTCGATCTTGTTGCCGAGGTTGCGCGCCGACATCGGGCTGGCGTAGCCGCGCTCGGAGTCTTCCACCGACTTCGCGCCGATGACCACGTTGAGGGTGCGGGCCATCAAGCGATCGAACTTCTGCGAGGTCAGTCCCTTGCTGAAGACGCCCAGCGCCTGGTCCCGAACGTCGCCGTCGGGGTGGTTGCTGATCACGTGCAGGATCTGGGGAAGCATCATCGACTGCCCCTCGAACTCGAACCGCAGCTCGGCCTCCCATTCGTCGATGTAGTCGGACCACTCCGAAGGCCCGAACGGACCCCGCAGCGTTAGAGCGCGCTCGACCCCTTCCTCGAGCAGGTACTTGCCGTTGATACGCACGTTGTCGATCATCGACTGGTGACGCTTGACGACCGGGTCGCTGGAGAGCAGGCCCTGGTAGGTCTCCTCTGGCATCGCAACGAGCTCGTGCTCGAAGAAGTTGAGGTGGTTGGCCTCGGTGCGGCTCCATGTCTCCTGCACGACGCCAAGCTTCTGCTGGATCTTGGGGTTGGTCGCGTCCGTGCTGCGGCGCAGGAACAGATAGACCATGAGCTTCTCGGCGAGGCACGTCATCGCGGCCTGGCTCTGCAGAGAGGCTCCGAGTTTGGTCGCGAGCTTGCCGTCGTACTCGGCGGAGAACGACTCGGCCATCGCGACAAGCTCGGCCAGATCCGCGTCGAGCTGAGGGTCGTCGAGGTCCTTGTAGAGGTCGGACAGGTCCCAGCGAACCTCTTCGGCGCCGGTGGAAGGAGTCTGCTCGGTGGCTTCGCTCGAATCTGTCATGGCGTCGACCGATTCGTAGCACGGACCCGCCCCGCGTCAGCGGCTCAGCCGAGAAATACTGACCCCAACGGGCCCCTGACGGTCACAAGGAGGCTGTGAAGTCCGACGCCGTGCTCGCCAAGGAAGTCGTAGCCCAGGTCCTCGCTAAAGTCCGTGCGGCGAACTGGGACCAGTACGACGCCTCGCGGAGAACGGGGCCCGTGTACGAAAAAACGGGCGTGGCAGCCCACCGCAACGCGCTGGACCAGTGTCTCTATGTCGAGCTGCGAACCGAGACCAGCACGCGGGTCTACCCCGACCACCGCACCGCCTTCGCCCACTGGGCACGCCTCACACTGAGCAAGGGCTGCGGCAACTGCGGTGAGATGGCCGCAGCAGCCTTCACGCTGGCGTTGCAGAAAGGCTGCCCCATCGTCGAGTACATGACCTTCACCAACGTCGACCACGCCTTCTGCGTGCTCGGCCGACCGGCCACCGCTGCCCTCGCCCAGCCAACCTCCTGGGGATCCGACTGCTGGATCTGCGACCCCTGGGCAGCCGGCATCCACAACGACGTCACCCTGGGTGCGTTCCCGGCGACCCGTTTTGCACAGGTTACGACCCGGACCATGGGCAACGTCGACCGCTCGGTGCAAGTCGAAGCCCGCGAGGTCGCGGGATCCGCCCAGCGTCATGCGGGCTGACCACTCGCCCGGTGCCTACCGGTGCCTACCGGTGCCTACCGGTGCCTAGAAGAGCAGCGCGTCGGCCATGATCTCGACCAGCGCGGGCCCCTCGTGCACGAGCGCTTTCTTCAATGCTGCCTCGAGTTCTTCGGCCGTCGTGACCCGAATGCCGAGCGCACCGCAGTTGTTGGCGTAGTCCGAGAAGTTTGGGTTGTGCAAGGAGGTCTCCCAGACATCCCAGCCCCCGACTCGCTGCTCCTTGCTGATCTTCCCCAGCTCGCCGTTGTTGAGCAGGACGTGCGTGATGTTCATCCCGTACTTCACCCATGTGGTGAAGTCGGTGAGGTACTGGCCCAGTCCGCCATCACCAGAGACGGAGATGACCTTGCGCCCCTTGAAGCGCGGGTCGTCCTCTTGGGTGGCTGCCCACGCGCCCATCGCTGCGGGAAGCGCAAAGCCGATCGAGCCCAGGTAGCCCGACATCAACACCGCATGCTGGTCGGCCTCGAAGTAGCGGCCGAACGAGTAGGTGTTGTTGCCGACGTCCACCGCCATGATCGAGTCCTTGGGTGCAAGCCGAGTCAGCGCATCGAAGATGGTCGCGCTGCTCATGCCCTTGCCCATGTCGTCGCGCAGGCGGCTCTGTTTCTCAGCCCGCCAGAGCACCCAGCGCTCTGCCACCTCGGTGCGCTGGTCCTCGAAGCCATCGTGCCCGGTCATGCGTTGGCCCAAGGCGTCGAGTGTGACGCCGATCTCCCCGAGCACAGGGACCGAGACGGGGTGTTTGCGCCCCAGCGCATCCGCCTCGAAGTCCACCTGGACGATGGTCTTGTAATCGGTGATTCCGGTGTGGTTGCTGAAGCTGCTGCCGAGGACCAGCAACAGGTCGGCCTCGTTCATGAACCAGCTCGCAACCGGAGTTCCGCTGCGTCCCAAGACGCCGCATCCCAGGGGATGGCTGTCGGAGATCTGGCCTTTGGCTTTGAACGTGGTGACGACCGGAATGCCAAATGCCTCCGCAAAGCTTCGCACGGCGTCCATCGAGAAACGTGCTCCGTGCCCGACGATGACCACCGGGCGCTTGGCGGTCTTGAGCGCCGCTTCGGCGGCATCGAGCGACGCCGGTGCCGGAGCGACGTGGAGGTCGGGCATGCGACCTTGTGGTCCACCTGCCGGGGCATCCGCCACCGGAAGCGTCTGCACCTCGTCGGGGAAGACCAGGTGCGAGACCCCGCGCCCCAAGACCGATTTCTTGCACGCCAGGTTCATCAGCTCCGCGAAGGGGCTGTCATGCAGGACCGTGGCATGGAACTGCGCGACGCCTCCGTAGGCTGCCTCCAGATCGATCTCCTGAAACGCGCCCCGGCCCAGGACCTGCGACTGAACCTGCCCCGTGAGCGCAAGTGCGGGTGCACGATCGACATGCGCGTCCCACAGCCCCGTGAGTAAGTTCGTCGCGCCCGGCCCCGCAATCGCAAGACAAGCGGCGGGACGCCCGGTGAGCTTGCCGTAGGCGGACACGGCAAACGACGCGGCCCCCTCATGGCGGATGCCGATGTAACCCAGCTCGCCGGCCTCGGTGCGTCGGCGCAGTGCGTCCGCGAGCCCGAGGTTGGAGTGGCCAACCATGCCGAACACCCACTTCACGCCCCACCCAACCATAGTCTCCGCCATGACATCGGACGCATCGCGAACGTGCGGGTCCTCGGGCTCCACGCCGACATAAACGCCATCGTCTCGAACCTCCACCGCGAACGTCTCGAGGCCATCCTCGAGCTCGCCGGGTGACTGCCCGGTGTGGGGATGGAAGTCCCATCCGTGCCACGGGCAACGAAGCCAGCCCTTCTCGATGGACCCCTCCCCCAACGGTCCGCCCTGGTGGGGGCAAGCGTTGGTCAGCGCCGAGTAGCACCCTTCGTGTCGTGTCAAACAAACGCCTCGGTGCCCCGCGGTGACGCTCTTGACGCGTCCCTCCTCGAGTTCCTCCGGCTCGGCCGCTTTGTACCAAACGAGCTTCGCGCTACGGCGTGGGGCCGATGGCAACCCGAGCATGGTCCGGCTCTGGTTGGAAGCCTGCGCCAGAAACTGCTCGGTGCGCTGACCCTGCCCGTCTCCGCCCTGAAGGATTGCCTCGCCTGTGAGTACCGCGGCAAAGAAGCCTTCGGTTTGCCACGCGCCGTATACGAGCGCGGGAGTCTCGTTTCGGTTGGAAGGATAGGGCCACGGGCTGACATAGCCGTAGGGCTGGTCGAAGCTCCCGTCACCAAAGCTGAAGCCCACGTTGACGGACTTGGCCAGCTCGGCCTCTTCATGCTCTACGAGCGTGAGCAGGCTGGCGAGGTCGAAGTGATGAGGCCAAAGCCGCACCTGTGACGCCGCAGCGTCGCTCCGCACGAACCGCTCGAGGACAAAGTGAGCGTTCGAGATCCAATGGGCGAGTTCTTCCAGCGCGGCGCTCTGCCCACTCGCGCCGAACGCCGCGCCGTCTTGAACCGCAGACGCGGGCATCTCGTGCTCGAACAGCGAGAACGAAGACACCGCGTTGCCCAATGCCTGGCCCACCGCGTCTGCGAACCATGCCTGTCCCCCGCCAACGTCTGGCCGTCAACGGCAAGCGAGGCCACGACCTCGCCGCCCGTCACGACGATCCAGGTAAGGTCCTGGATTCGGAGACCGGCGTAGACCGCCGTGTCCTCTCCAAGTGCCCGACTCAACAGGGCTCCCGTGGCCGAGTCCCAGCCCAGGTTGGTGTGTCCGTAGTCTTCGCGGTGCGGCAGCACTGCCGCCGCGACTGCCGCCGGAAGCTGCGACGCCCAATGCACGGTCAATCGAGCATCGGAGAGTTGCGAAGGAGAGATGGTTCCGAGGGTGGTCCACATGGAAGGAGCGTCTTCGTAAAGAGGTTCGGCTCGCGCGAGAAGCTTCCCTTACAAGGGCACGACGCCCGCATACGGCACGCCGGTCAGGTACGCGAGGTCGCGGTCGTACGTGGTGAGGTCATCGAGGCAGAACTCGCCGAGATGTTCGTGTCCGCAGGCCCGAGCCAACACCTTCATCAACCCGACGGTCGTATCGAAGAAGTTCGCGAGCTGAGCTGCGGACTTGTCGATCTCCAACCGCCGCCGAAGGTGTGACTTCTGCGTGGCGATGCCGACCGGGCAGTTGTTGGTGTGGCACGCCCGCATACCGAGGCAGCCGATCGCCTGCATCGCTGCGTTCGAGACCGCCACTCCGTCTGCGCCCAGAGCGAGCGCCTTGACGAAATCGGACTCCGTCCGCAATCCACCGGTGATGATCAGCGTGACGTCGCCTCGTCCCCGGCGGTCGAGGTGCCGCCGCGCGCGCGCGAGTGCGATCATTGTCGGCACTGAAATATTCTGCTTGAACACCTCGGGTGCAGCCCCGGTGCCGCCACCGCGGCCGTCGAGGATGATGTAGTCGGCGGTTGCGGCGAGTGCGAAGTCGATGTCGGCTTCGATGTGCTGCGCGCTGAGCTTGAAGCCGACCGGGATGCCGCCACTGCGCTCTCGGACCTGGTCTGCCACCGCTTGATAGTCCGCGGGGGTGCTCAGGTCGGAGAACGTTGCAGGGCTGATTGCGGGTGTGCCCGGCTCGAGCTGCCGAACCTCGGCGATCTTGCCCTTGACCTTGTCCCCGGGCAGGTGGCCGCCCGTGCCGGTCTTGGCCCCCTGCCCACCTTTGAAGTGAAACGCCTGTACGCCCTCGACCTTGTCGAGACTCCAGCCGAACCTCGCCGAGGCGAGTTCATAGAAGTACCGGGAGTTCTCGGCGTGTTCCTCCGGCAGCATTCCCCCCTCGCCGGAACAGATCCCAGTCCCGGAAGCTTCGGCGCCTTTGGCGAGCGCAACCTTGGCCTCCTCGCTCAGCGCCCCGAAGCTCATGTCGCTGACAAACAGCGGAATCTTCAGGAGGAGCGGCTTCTTGGCATTGGGGCCGATGGTGACTCCGGTGCCGACCGCGTCCTCATCGAGGCGGGGCTTGCGGTGAAGCTGGGCCGTGAGGATCTGGACCGAGTCCCAGCGCGGCAACTCGGTCAGCGGAACTCCCATCGACGACATGGGACCGTGATGCCCGGCCTTTTCCGGGCCCAACACTGCGAGACTACGAATCCGCTTGTTGTGGGGCTCCTCGGGACCGCCGTGATGGTCATCGTACAGCCCGAGGTACGCCTCCCGGTCATAGGCCTGCGGGTGCGCGTCGTGCCATGCAGCGACCTCGCTCTCGTCCACGAACACCGCGTCCTTATCGGTATCGACCCACGCCTCGAAACGATGCAGCGCTTCGTTGTTGTCGTACGCACTCACCCCGGAGTCGAGCTGGTAGTCCCAGCCGTGAACCCCGCAGACCAGGTCGTTGCCGACCACGCTGCCGTCGGACATCAGCGCCCCCCGGTGCAGGCAGCGTCCGAACAGGACCGAGACTTCGTTGTCGAAACGCGTCACGACGAGATCGACGTTGGCCACCAGCGCGTACGAGGGAGCGCGGTCCTCGAGCGCGGACCACATAGCTACTTGGACGGGTTTGTTGGGTGCTTGCGTCATGAACGTGGTCTCTCAGGCCGACGGAGCATCTCACGGCGAGGTTGAGGCCATGGTTCGCTTCCGCAGCCCGCTCGCGGGGAGAGACGGGTCGAGCGGCCGCGGGGTTACATCCTGGCCGGACCTCGTCGCGCCTCGCCCGAACGCGCCTTCGCTTCGTCCCGGAAGCGACGCTACTTTGTTGCCTTGACCGCAGGCACGCCCGACGGCCCAGCCTCGCGATACTCGGCCAGCCGGTACTGAATCTTGCGCGGCGAGATGCCGAGAATCTCGGCCGCCTTGCGTGTCGACCCTCGCACCAGCTCGAGGGTGCTGAGGATCGCGTACTTCTCGATGTCGGCCATCGAAGAACCCGGCATGCGCGGCGCATCACCGCTGTCGCTGGGACTGTGGTGGAGGACCTCCCGAGGCAGGTGACGCGGCTGCACCTCACGCTCGTTGCACAACACCACCGCCCGCTCGACGCAGTGCTCCAGCTGACGAACGTTGTCCTTCCAGTCGAAGTGCTGCAGCACGTGAAGTGTGCGGTCGCTGAACCCACGGATGTGTTTCCCGCGCTGTTTGGCCTGCACCTGCAGGAAGTGCATCGCCAACGCAGGAAGGTCCTCCCACCGCTGCCGAAGCGACGGCACCCGGAGCGTCACCACGTTGAGCCGGTAGTACAGCTCGTCTCGGAACGTCTCCACTTGCTGGAGATCCACATCGCATGCGGCGACGATACGAACGTCTGAGGTCTCCGTCTCCGACCCACCGAGTCGCTCGAAGATCCCCTCCTGCAGGAAGTGAAGCAGGCGATTCTGCGCTCCGCCGGGAAGACGCGACACGTCGTTGAGCAGCAGCGTGCCGCCGTTCGCCCGAGCGAGCGCCCCATCCCGTGCCGATGTCGTGCCCGGAAGCGCCCCGGCCACATGACCAAAGACCTCCGCCTCGAGGACGGACGCGTCCAAGCCGGCGCAGTGCACCGTGACGAACGGACCCTCGGCCCTCGCCCCCCAGTCGTGCAGCGCCCGAGCCACGAGCTGCTTGCCCGTGCCGTGATCGCCGAGCACCAAAGCCGGGGCGTCGGAGTGTGCGACCTGCCGGATCAACGCCACGAGGTCACGGGATGCTTTCGAAGTGCCGATCCACTGCACCCCATCACCGCCGGCCTCGCTCAACTCGGACTTGAGCAACGAGTTTTCCTGCCGCAGGTGTTGATGTTCGAGCACCTTGCGAACGACGACCAACAACTCGGGGAAGTGCACCGGCTTGGTCAAGTAGTCGTCCGCGCCCTGTTGCATCGCCTCGACCGCACTCTCGACCGAACCGAACGCGGTCATCACGACGATGCCCACGATGTCGCCGCGCTCGCGGAGCTTCTTCATCAGCTCCAACCCATCGAGGCCGGGCATTTTCACGTCGGTGATGATGAGGTGGGGGCTCCACGCATCGACCTGGCCCAGCGCCTTGAAGCCGTCGGCCGCGGAGTGCACGGCAAATCCCTCCTCGCGCAGCAGCTCGACGAGCGCGTTGCGGGCCGCGGCTTCGTCGTCCACGACCAGGATTCGAGTCTCTTCGGTGGGGACGTCCGTGCCAGACATGCGCTGGAACGGGCATATCCCGCGCATCCCGCAGTCGCCGCGCATTTTTTGCGTCGCGCGGTGTCCGCGGCGGTCGAACCGCACAAAAAGCAACTTGGCGAACGGCCGGTCTTGCCCGAAGTTGGCAGTGAAATGCCCGAGTGGGACGCAATCTCGTGGCCACTGTGCGGCGAGCCACGAATGCGCGAGACGAGTACCGCGTTGCTCGACCGTGCCGAGGAAGACGCGCGTGTGCTCGGTTTCGATCCTGGCGAGTATCGCCGATGGATCGAGGCCGCCGCGCGCGACGACTCCAGTGCAGGACGGCGCCGGGCATCACTCGCCGACGCAGCGCTTGGCCAGACCTCTCTGTCGGAGCACGTCGATGCCCTGCTGCAGGTCTCGCAGGCGCGGCGGCTCGATGCCCCGGCGCTCGCGGAGCCCCTGTGCCGCTGGAACGACGCGGAGCTTCGCCTCACAAGCGCGGTCGCGCAGGCTCGCTTCGACGACCCGTCCTCGCATCGAAACCGCCTGGCAACGCTCGGCAAGGCTGCAGGAACACTCGGGCACGAGCTCCGTAACCCCCTCGGTGTGATTCGGTCCTCGATCTATCTGCTGCAGCGGCGGGACCCCGAAGACGAGAAGACCCGCCGACACATCGAGAAGATCGGGCGTCAGGTTGGCAACTGCCATCGCATCATCGAGGACCTCATGCACTTGGCCCGAAACGCGCCGGCCCGCTTCGAGTCGCTCGACGTACGGGAGGCATTCTCGCAAGCGCTCGAGGAGGCGGCCTTGCCCGCGGCAATGAGCGCACGCATCGAGGTACCCGTGGGGCTCCGGATCGACGCCGATGCGGGGCTCCTTCAGCGGGCCCTGGTGAACCTGCTTCACAACGCCAACACGGCGATGCGCGGTCAGGGCTCCCTCCGCGTTGGCGCCACCCAGTCCAAGGACGAGTTGGCGCTTTGGATCCGAGATCAGGGGCCGGGTTTCGAAGCGCAACTTCTGCGTGATGCGTTCGACCCTCTGTCGACAACATCAGGGATCGGGCTCGGGCTCGCGCTTGTCGACAGTGTCGCCCGACGCCACGGAGGTCGGGCGACGGCCGAAAACGTCTCAGATGGAGGCGCTTGCGTCTGCGTACACCTGCCGCTTCGTACTTCGAAAGATCCGTAGCGCCACGTTTGTCAGATTGAGCCTTCCCTGCGGACGGGCCACAGCGCACACTCGACGGAATGCGGCTCTCGGGCGCACGCATCATTGTCATCGACGACCACGCCGACCTCGTTGAGAACCTCCAGGAGATCTTGGAGGGCGAGGGCGCGGTCGTACAGACGGCCGACAACGCCGAGATCGGTCTCGAGCTGGCCAAGGACGGCTTCGACATCGCGCTGCTCGACGTTCAGCTGCCGGACGCTCGCGGTCCCAAGATCGTTCCCCAGCTCAAGACGGGCGACGGTCTTCAAGAGGTTCTTCTCGTCACGGGCAACGCTTCGATCCACGACGCGGCCGAGGCCGTGAAGTCCGACGCCTTCGCGTACATCCTCAAGCCCTTCGACCCAGAGGACCTGGTCGCCAACGTCGAGCGCGCTTGTCGTCAGGTCGACCTTCGTCGCCGCGCCGCATCGCTGCAATCCCGGCTCGGCCGCAGCGAAGAAGCGCTGCGCACGATGGTCGACACCGTGCAGGCCCTGCTGCTCGTGCTCGATGGCGACCTCCGGGTCGTACAGGCCAACCCCGCCGTAGCAGCGGCAACAGGGCTGCAAAGCGATGACCTCGAGGGTGCAGACTGGCTCGAGACCTGCGTCCCGCCACGGGCACGGTCGACCGCCCGGGAGGCGTTCGCATCCTTGCGTGACAGCTCGGCCGCAGTGAGTGTCGATGGCTTGATCACGCGCCGCGCCGAAGATGGGCGACTGGAAGAACGCAGCATCAGCTGGCAGCTCTCCGCACTCGGGGAGGGCTCTGCATTTCGGATCTACGCCTCGGGCCTCGACATCACCGACATCGCAGAGCTCGAGCGGCGGACCCGGATGGCCGAAAAACTGGCCGCCGTCGGCACGGTCTCGGCCGGTCTCGCCCACGAGATCCGAAACCCGCTCAACGCCGCCAACCTACAGCTTCAGCTCCTCGAGCGACGCGTCAGAAAGCTCAGCGAGGACCCGAAGATCCTCGAGCCGCTGGACACCGTGCGCGAGGAGATCCTGCGGCTCGGTGCGTTGGTCTCGGACTTCCTCACCTTCGCCCGCCCCACAGCGATCAATGCTCGTCCCACCAACCTCTGCGAGCTGATCGAACACGTCGCAAGCCTCGAGCGCCCCGTCGCCAACGAGATGGGGATCGAACTCATCACGTCCTGCGAGACCCGGGACATCCCGGTCGAGGTTGACCGGCAGCGCATCGAACAGGTTCTGCTCAACCTTCTCCGCAACGCGCTCGAGGCCGTACGCGAACAAGAGGTCGGCCGGGTTGAGCTCTCTGTCCACCAAGACGGAGCCGGTGCGCGAATCGAGGTTGCCGACAACGGCCCGGGCATCGACGAAGCGGTCGCCCGACGGATCTTCGAGCCCTTCTTCACGACCAAAGAAACCGGGACCGGGCTCGGCATGGCCATCGCACACAAGATCGTCGACATGCATGGCGGACACCTGAAGATCGACGGCAGCGACGGAGCCCGCATCAGCCTGGTGCTTCCACCCCGACCGCCCCACCCGGCCCCGGGAAAACCCTCGAACTGACCGGGGCGAGTCCCCGTAGCTGGGGAGACGAACCAGATCCAGTTACATCGAACCGGCGAGGGACGCGTCAGTTCTCTCGTGCGGACTTGCGCTCTCGTGATCACGAGCCTGTTTTTCACCTCGGGGTGCCGGGGCGCGACGCCGGGCACCTCCGTCCCGAATGCTTCCTCGGCGCTCACAAGTACAGCGTCTTGCCATGCGACGCGGGGCCAGACTCAACCTCTCTTGGTGGAGTGGCCAGCCGCGGACCGGGCCCAACTGGAAGCGGCCGCCGGCCAAGGCCTCGTCGCCGTTCGCTACGACGGATGTCAGATGCAGGTTCTGTCGCGGTGCGAACTCGAGGGCGACTACGACTATCACGCGCTCACGCAGAAACGAGACGAGCTGCGCATCCGGGACCGTGACGCGTTGTGGGCCAAGATTCCGCTCGGCGCTGCCCGCCTCGAGGCTGCGTTGTCTCGCGACGGGCAGCTCAATGTCGACATGATGGTCGTCGGCCAACGCGAGGCCAATGTCGATCAAGCCCGGGCGGTCGGCAACGGGTCCGCGTGCGGTGGGGCCACGCATGTCGTCACTGCGATGACCGTCGGCGCGTTCTCCCTGTACACCGGCAGCGCGATCGAAGCTGACGTCCAGGCTTCCGCCCATGGTGCGGGTGGTGGCGGGCAGCTCGCCCGCTCCACCGAGACCTTGCGCAGCGATGGAGACCTCGCGCGATGCAGCGAGGCGACCCCCGACGACGCCCAGCCCCCCGCCCAGTGTGGAGCCCTCCTGCGGGTGGAACTCGCCCCGCTCGGCGCCGGTGGAGCCTTGGTCTCCGACAACGACGCACGGGACGCGACTGAGGCACAGGAGCTGCGCAAGGCGTCGGAGCGGTGGCAAGGCGCGCGGCGAGGGTCCCGGATTGGGACAGGCATCACTGCGGCCGGTGCCCTCGGTGCCCTCGTATTTGTGGTCGTGCGCTCCGCCCAGATCGCATCGGCCGAGTTCGACCGGAACCTCGAAGCCATGACTGCGGACCAGGACGATCCCTTCTTCGCCAACGACGCAGAGCGGCAACGGGCCGCCGACCGCGTCGCCGAACTGGACTCCGACATCGGCAGATACAAGTCTAGCCGCCGTACAGCGGGTTTCGTGGGCGTGGGGCTGGCCGTTGGCGCAGGGGCTCTCCTCGGGCTCGCCGCCGGGGCGCGCAACCGTTCGCACACCCTGGAACGCCGGGCCGACACCCTCTCGGTCGCCCCGCTCGGCGGCCCGGGCATCGGCGGAGTCTCCATCGAAGGCCGCTTCTGAACGCGATACCCTCCGCGCCATGCGAAAGGTCCGCCGCCGCGACGCGCTCAAGTACCACACCCACGGACGCCCCGGAAAGATCGAGGTGGTCGCCACGAAGGCGCTCAACAGCCAGCTCGACCTCTCTTTGGCGTACTCGCCGGGCGTCGCCGAACCCTGCCTTGCGATCAAGGACAACCCGGCGGATGTCTACAAGTACACCGCCCGCGGCAACCTCGTTGCGGTGATCACCAACGGCACCGCAGTGCTCGGACTCGGCAACATCGGTCCGCTCGCGTCGAAGCCGGTGATGGAGGGTAAGGGCGTCCTGTTCAAGAAGTTCGCCGACATCGATGTGTTCGACCTCGAGCTCGATGCCAACGACCCGGATCAGTTCATCGAGTGCGTGGCCGCGCTCGAGCCCACGTTCGGTGGCATCAACCTCGAAGACATCAAGGCCCCGGAGTCGTTCTACATCGAGGAGAAGCTTCGTGAGCGCATGAACATCCCGGTGTTTCATGACGACCAACACGGCACCGCGATCATCTCGGGTGCGGCGCTGATCAACGCGGCGTTCCTTCAGAAGAAGGAGCTCCCCGACCTCAAGGTCGCGGTCAGCGGAGCCGGAGCATCCGCCGTTGCGTGTGCGCGCTTCTTCGTCAGCCTGGGCGTCCAGCGCAAGAACGTCATCATGTGCGACTCGACCGGTGTCATCTACAAAGGCCGAACCGAGCGCATGAACAGCTCCAAGGAGCAGGTCGCGGTGGAGACCGACGCGCGCACGCTCGCGGATGCAGTGAAGGGAGCCGACGTCTTTCTGGGCCTCTCCGCCGGAGGGCTGCTCAGCAAGGAAGTCGTCAAGACGATGGCCGAGCGTCCGATCGTCTTCGCCCTGGCCAACCCCGACCCCGAGATCCCGTACGACGACGCCAAGGAAGCCCGGCCCGACGCGATCGTGGCGACGGGCCGAAGCGACACCCACAACCAGGTCAACAACGTCCTTGGCTTTCCGTTCATCTTTCGCGGTGCGCTCGACGTCTCCGCGACGACGATCAACGAGGAGATGAAGGTCGCGGCCGCCAAAGCGCTCGCCGAGCTGGCACGCAGAGACGTCCCCCAGGTGGTCTCACTTGCCTACGGGCAGGACTACACCTTCGGGCCCGACTACATCATTCCCAAGCCCTTCGATCCTCGGGTGCTTCACTGGGTTGCGCCGGCCGTCGCCGAAGCGGCCGTGAGCTCCGGCGTCGCTACGCGCCCCTACGACGAAGCGGCCTACCGGGAGCACCTCAAGGGGCTTCTGGGACAGTCTGCAGCGGTCATGCGCCGCTTCCTCAAGCAGGCGGCGAGCGAGCCCAAGAGCATCGTGTTCCCCGACGCGACCAAGCCTGCCGTGCTTCAAGCCGTGTCCGTCATCGTGGACGAAGGCTTCGCGACCCCGGTGCTGGTCGGGAACCGAGCTGAAATCGAAGCCGTCGTGCGGGAGCACGAACTCGACCTCGATCTCAGCAAGATCGAGATCGTCGATCCTGCGACTGACGACAAAGCGGCCGACTACCACGCCCGCCTGTATGAGAAGCGCCAACGCCGGGGAGAGGGACGCCGCGCCACCGCCCGCCGGCTCGAGTCACCGCTGGACTACGCCCTGATGATGGTGGACGCGGGACGGGCCGACGGCATCGTTGCCGGACACGACATGCACTACCCCGACGCTCTTCGGCCCGCGCTGCAGATCGTCGGACCCGCGGATAAGGCCAAGCGCATCGCGGGCATGTATCTGATCCTGCACAAGCGAGGCACGCTGTTCTTCGGCGACACCACAGTCAACGTCGCTCCCGATTCGGACACGCTGGCGGACATCGCCGAGATGGTGGCCGATGCGGCCGTCACGTTCGACGCCGATCCCCGGATTGCCATGCTCAGCATGTCCAACTTCGGCTCGGTCGATCACCCAGCTGCCCACAAGGTCGCCAAGGCCACGGCCACGCTCCGTGCCCGTCGCCCCGACCTCATGGTCGAGGGCGAACTGCAAGCCAACTACGCGGTGAACTACGACCTGCAAAAGCGCTCGTTCCCGTTCTCGACCCTCGAGGGCCCCGCCAACGTGCTGATCTTTCCCAACCTCGAGGCCGGCAACATCGCCTACAAGCTCATGCGCGAGCTCGACGGGGTCACGGCGGTCGGCCCAGTGCTGTTGGGCATGGCAAAACCGGTGACGGTTCTCGAGCGCGACTGCGACGTGGACAACATCGTGTTCATGACCGCACTGACCGTCGTCCAGGCCCAGACCGCGACGCACGAGGGGTGAGTACGACAGCCTGGGGTGGCCGCTCCGCCCCAGGCCGCATCACGGCTTCGACGAGTGCGATCTTCGGAGCGCGCGAACGGCGACGATGGGGAGCAACACCACCCCCAGCACGAGCTCAATTGCAACGAACAGCGGGGTCGCGGCCCGTCGACCCCACAGACGGCCTTGAGAGGGCCAGCGCGCAGTGTCGGCCCATGGGCGGATCCCCTCCGGCACTCCACGAACCTCACCACCAATCTCACTCGCCGCGACTCGAACCGCGGCGTCAACGTAGTCATGCACCTCATTGAGGTCGAGCGACCACGTGTGCTCGTCGACGACCGCAAGGAAGACAGGCCTCTCGAAACCGTCGACTTTGATCCTGAAGTCCGGTCCTTCCCCGCTATAGACCACCGACTGTCCGGTAATCTGCACAAGGGTATCGCGCAGCCGCTGGACCAAGGGCGCTGGCTGCTTGAACGCAATGGTCGTGATCGCATACGGCGTGTTCATGCGTCCGCATACCTTGTCAGGCGAAGACCTTCAGCGCACTCGGCAGCACTTCGATCACCTTCGGCTGCACATACAACGCTTCGCCGTCGAGCATGATGTTCGTCGGTCCATCGAGCTCGAACTCGACCCGGCTGGTCTGACTGCCGCGGACGGCATCCAGGGAGAGGTGCTTGCCCTCGAACAACTTCGGGAACGCTCGCAGCAACCCAATGCGCCCCAACGCGCCCACGTGCACGACGTCGACCTTGCCGTCGGCCGTGTCAGCATCGGGCGCCATCATCATGGTGCCGCCCGTGAACTTGCTGTTGCAGATCGCGATGAACGCTGCCGGGTCTCGGTTCCACTCCCCGCCGTCTTCGCGAACCGGGTAGAGGCTCGGTGCCAGTCCCAAGGTTTCCGCGATGACGCTACCGATGTAGCCGAACTCGCCCCAGTTCTTGTATCGAGCCGCGCGAGAGTTGACGTCGGCGGCGAACCCGATCGCGAACAGGTTGATGTAGAAGTTCTCGCCCTTGTCGTGCTCGATGCGGACGACATCGACCGTTCGGGTGCGCTTCGCCAGCAGCGCCCCAAGGGCGTGTCCCGCCCCATCCTTGTCCCCGGGCTTCATGAAGTCTCGAAGGAACGAGTTGCCGGTGCCCAGGGGAAGGAAGCCCAGCTGCGGTGGGTCGCCTTCGTCCTCGAGCGCTAGGGGGAACATCCCGTTGACCAGCTCGTAGCCGGTCCCGTCGCCCCCGACCGCGAGGAAGCGTCGCTGCCCCTGCGCCCACGCCTTCTGCACGAGCTCGACGGCTTCGCCAGGCCCCGATGTCGTGACGACCTCGATCTCCAGCCCTGCATCCTCGAGCCGCTTGATGGCTGCGGGGTATTCTTTGCCACATCGACCACCACCGGCCGCAGGATTGACGACAGCCAAGAACTGCATGCGATTGCTGGATACCACGGCCACGGTGGCCCGCGCCCAACCCGCGACTTGTCAAACTGACCACTTCGGGCTATTTGGTCATTGTGGTGTCGGGTCCACAGCACGACGAGGTCGTCGCCAAACTCGAGGCGCTGATCGGCGACCTCCATGGCGATGTGCCGCAAGTCCGGAAGCGGCGCCAGATCCTCCGTGCAGCCACGGAGTTGTTCGTCGCCCAGGGCTACCGCAAGACGTCCGTCGCTGAGGTGGCGACCGCCTCCGGTGTCGCCAAAGGGACGGTCTACCTCTACTACAAGACGAAGACGGATCTGCTCTTCGCCGCTGTGGCGATGGAGAAACTGGAGTTCCTGGGTCGGTTCGCGACGTTGTTCGACAACGATCTGCCCGCTCGGACGCGCCTTCAAACCTGGATCTTTGGCGCACTGACCATCGCGTCCATCGCACCGCTGAGCGCTCGCCTCCTCTCCGGCGACCGCGAACTCGCCGCGGTCTTCGCCGATGCTCCCGCGGCGTTCCTCGAGAGCCAACACGCCGAAGGCGAGACGATGTTGGCGGAGCTCGTCACCGAAGCGGCTGCGCCCCACGAGCTTCCTCGCGCAGTGATTGCCGCCAGGGTCCGAGCGTTGTCGGTCACGCTCATGAGCGGACCCCAATTGCACGCCATGGCCGCGATCCGTGGCCCCGCCCCGGACACACTCGCCCAAGAGCTGACCGAGCTTCTGCTCGATGGATTGACCGCCCCCGTGAGGACCCCATGACTGTGCTGCATCGTCGCCACACGCTCGCCCTCCTGCTGGGCATCGCCGCCACCTCCTTGCTTCCGGGCGCAGCGTGGGCCGAGCCGCCCGCCGACAGCGACCCGGGTTTTGCCGTCTACGTGATGAACCGCCTCGATGACCTCTTCCGAGGAAAGTCGAGCCACGGGCGCTCGAGCATGGAAGTGAAGACGGAGCACTTCACGCGGACCCTGGAGATGGAAGCGTGGTCGAAGGGCACCGAGTACTCCCTGATCCGGATCCTCAGCCCCAAGAAGGAGGCCGGTATGGCCACGCTCAAGGCCGGCAACGACCTGTTCTCGTATCTGAACAAGACCGGGCGCACGATCAAGATCACCGGCGGCATGCTGGGCGCGTCGTGGATGGGGAGCCACTTCGACAACGACGACCTCGTTCGCGAGACCCGGCTCTCCGAAGACTACGAGCTCGCGCTCACCTACAAGGGCACCGTCGCGGACGAGCCGATCTACGTGTTCACGTTGACGCCCAAGCCCGATACGCCGGTCGTCTGGGGAAAAGTCGAGACCGTCATCCGCCAGAGCGACCTCATGCCCCTGCGACAATCCTTCTACGACGAGGAAGGCGAGCGCGTGAGGGAGCTGATCTTTGGTGGCCACCGAATCGTCGGCGGCCGCCTGCTCCCCACGACCCTCACCATGAAGCCGCTGGACGCCCCCGGCGAGTACACCAAGTTCACGTACCACTCGCTCGAGTTCGACGTTCACCTCGACGACGACTTCTTCAGCGTGCAACGCCTCAAAGCTCTGTAGTGAACGCGCTCTCCCTCGCATGGCGCAACGTGTGGCGCAACTCTCGACGCAGCGGCGTCACCATCGCGGCGATGGCGTTCGCGCTGCTCACGATGCTCGCCTACGGCACGCTCTCCGAAGGCATGCTCGAGAAGAGCGAGGCCTCCCTGCTCGACCTCGAGGTCGGCGATGTGCAGGCGTTCGCGCTCGAGTACCGAGACAAACCGTCACTGTATGAGCGGGTCGAGAACGACGCGGCGGTGGTCGGGGCACTCGAGGACGCGGGCATGCTGGTCGCATCAAGGCTGCTCGGCTCGGGGTTGATCGCGTTCGAGCAAAACTCCGCCGGCGCCAATCTGCGCGGCATCGATGTGCTCCGCGACGCCCGAGTGAGCAAGATCGGCGAGCGGGTCGTCCGAGGCTCGTGGCTACAGCCCGAGGACATCGAGGGCGTCGTCGTCGGCTATCGCCTCGCCAAGATCCTGAATGCGGATGTCGGAGACGAAGTCGTCCTGCTCAGCCAAGCGGCAGACGGCTCGACCGCCAACGCCTTGTTCACCGTCCGCGGCGTGCTCGGCAGCAGCACCGAGGCCGTCGACCGAGGCGGCGTCTTCCTCACCCAAGCCGCCTTCCGCGAGTTCTTCGTTGTCGACGAAGGCGCCCACCAGCTGATCGTGCGCCGCTCCGACGGGGAGTCTCTCGCGGTGACTGCCGAACGCGTGGTCAAGCTCGCCCCGGGCCTCGACGTCGTGACCTGGCGCGACTTGATGCCCACCGTCGCCCAGATGCTCGACAACGCCAAGGTGAGCTCGGCGGTCATGATGCTGATCGTCTACACCGCCATCGGGATCGTCCTGCTCAACGCGATGCTCATGGCGGTCTTCGAGCGGATCCGGGAGTTTGGCGTCCTCAAGGCGCTGGGTGTCGAGCCCGGCGGCGTCCTGCGGCTGATCTTTGCTGAGACGCTGCTGATGACGTTGTGCGCCCTCGCGCTCGGACTCCTGCTGAGTATTCCAGCGCTTTGGTACCTGTCCTCGGTGGGACTCGACATCGGCAGCAACGTCGACTTCGCCGGCTTGGCCATCGACTCGCAGTGGGTCGCCGTGGTGCATCCAGGCGCCTTCGTGAACCCCATCGTCACCCTGGTCGTGGTCGTCTTTGCGGCGACCCTCTACCCCGCGATTCGTGCCGCTCGCCTGGAGCCGCTCGAAGCGCTCCGGCACCGCTGAGGACCCATGTTCGACCGCAAGCTCATCGCGCTGGCCTGGCGAAACCTGTGGCGGAACCGTCGCCGCACCCTCATCACGCTGTTTGGGATCGCGTTCGGTTCGATGCTCGCCGTCCTCGCCACGGGCATCGGCGACTCCAGCTACGCCTCGATGATCGACCGGGCGGCCGAGATGTCGAGCGGGCACGTGACCGTTCAGCACCCGGAGTTCGTCGACCTCCCCAGCGCGACCAAGACGGTCGAGAATGCCGAGGCCGCCGCCGCCGAGGCGCGATCGCTGCCGCAGGTCCGGGCCGCGGTCGTCCGACAACAGGGCTCGGTGATGCTCGCAACGGCGCGCCAAAGCTCCGGCACCTACTACATCGGCATCGACCCGGAGCAGGAGACGCCGGCAACCCTAGAGACGCTCGAGCAGGTGGTGGACGGCGAGATGTTCCCCACCGCGAGCGGTGGCGGCATCGTGCTCGGCGAGGCATTGGCGGAGAACCTGGGCGCCAAACTCGGCAAGCGCGTCGTCTACACGGTGACCGACAAGCAGGGCGAGATCGTCTCGGGCCTGGCGCGCGTCCGCGGCATCGTCCGCACCGGCATCCGGTCGGTCGACGCGTCGCTGTGTTATCTGCCCTTGGACACCGTCCGAGAGACCCTTGGCTATGGGCCAGCGGAGGCCACGACGGTCGCCGTGTTCGTCGATGACAACCGGCAATCGGATGCAACGGCGACGGTGCTTGCCGCCAAGCTCGGCACCACGCAGGAGGCTGGGCCCGCCGTGCTCACGTGGAAAGAGAGCCAGCCCCAACTCCGGGCCTTCATCGACATGAAGGTGGGCGGCACCCTCATTCTCGAAGCCATCATCATGCTGTTGCTGGCCGCGGGCATCTTCAACAGCCTGTTCGTGAGTGTGATGGAGCGCCTGCGCGAGTTTGGCATCATGCTCGCCATCGGCTTCACCACCGCCCAGCTGTTTGCGCTGGTGATGTGGGAGAGCCTGTTCCTCGCGGTGTCAGGGCTGCTCGCGGCCGTGGTCGTCACCGCGGCGCCCTACTACCACCTGTCCACCACCGGGATCGACACCGCGCAGATGTATGAGGGCGGGGTCGAAGTCGCGGGCGTGGGTATGGATGCGGTGATCTACTGCCGCATCTACCCCGAGTCGGTGGCCGCAATGGTCGTCATCATCGTGCTCGCCACCCTCGTCGCGGGCCTGTACCCGGCGTGGCAAGCCGGCCGGGTTCAACCCGCCATCGCGATCAAGGAGCTGTGAGTCGCCATGTCCGAGACCCCCATCGTCGCTACCCATGACGTCAGCCGCGTGTTCACCCAGGGCAAGATCGAAGTCCGCGCGCTGGATGGCGTGAGCGTCGAGATCCATGCGGGGGAGTTCCTCGCGTTCACGGGCCCATCTGGCTCGGGCAAGACCACACTGCTCAACCTCATCGGGGCACTCGACACCCCGACCTCGGGCCGCGTCGAACTCGAAGGCAAAGACCTCGCCTCGATGGGCCGAAGCGCCCGCAGCCACATACGTCGAGACCGGATCGGCTTCGTCTTCCAGGCCTACAACCTCATCCCGGTGTTCACCGCCTTCGAGAACGCCGAGATGGTGGTCCGCCTCCAGGGAGTTTCGGAAGAGGAACGGACCGCGCGAGTGAACAAGCTCCTCGCCGACGTGGGGCTGGAGGGCCTGGAGGACCGCCGACCGGACGAACTCTCTGGCGGACAACAACAGCGCGTCGCAATCGCACGTGCCCTCGCCACCGAGCCTGCGATCGTGCTCGCGGACGAACCGACCGCCAACGTGGACTCGGCCACGGCGGACACCCTGCTCGACCTCATGCAAAAGCTCAACGAAGAGCGCGGGGCCACGTTCTTGTTCTCAACGCACGACCCTCGGGTGATGGAACGCGCGAAGAGAGTCGTCCGACTGGTCGATGGTCGGGTCGATAGCGACGAGCGCCGAACCCCATGACCGCAGCTCTCCTCTTCGCACTCGTGTTCGGCCCGGCCGCGCCCGACTCGGACGAGGTTGGGGAGAAGCCGGCGTGGCTTGAAGGGGTCGAGAGCTGGGACGAAGATTCCAAGAGCCCAGAGACGACACCCACTCCGCAGGGAGACGATGCGCCTCCGCCCTGGCTAGAGGGCGTCGAGACCTGGAACACCGAAAACGACGAATCCGCACCAACCGAAGTTCCGCAGGCGCAGGAGCAGCCCACCGTCCCCGAGCCCACCGGAACGGTCACGGGCGCGATCCGACTTGTCGGTGCGTTCTTGCGGCAACGACCTGATGTCCGCGAGCTTGGGGTCGAGGATGACGGATTGCTCGCCGTTGTCGGCCGCATCATCGCCATCGAGGAGGTGTCCAAGCGGGTGGACCTCGAGTTCAACGCGTTCGTCGACCTCTCCCGTGCGCCCTCGAGCCTGGGTGGAACCTTCGCGACCACCGGCTCCTTCGAAACCCCCTATCGCGCCCCGGGACTGGCCTTCGCCCTGTGGGACGGCGATGGACTGCAGGGCCAAGTCGGTCTCGACCGAGCTCGGCTCCACATCGATGCCGGACCGGTCGCACTCGACGTCGGACGTTTTCCGGTCAACTACGCCACGACCACCCTCTTCACCGTCAACGACGTGTTCGCTCCATTCTCCGCCACCGCGATCAACCGAGCGTTCAAACCGGGGGTCGATGCGGTGCGGGCCGGCGGATCGATCGGGCGCAACGCCGCGCTCGAGGGCACCGCCGTCTTGGGCACGGACGGTCAAGGGCGAGTTTCCTGGGGCCGCAGTGCGATGCTTCTGCGCCCCAGCGTCGTGGCACTGGAGTTCGAGTGGTCGGCCGTCGGTGGCAAGGTGGCCGAGCGCTGGATCGTCGGCGGCGGCCTGCAAGGCGACCTGGGCCGCGTCGGCATTCGAGCCGAGGGTCATCTAGGAGTTCCCGACCGCGATGGCGACGGTCACGACCGGAGCGAACCTTTGCACGGCCGGGTGGCGGCGGGTCCGAATCTCAACTTCGCGTGGCGCAGCTCCACGATCGCGCTCGAGTACGCCTACCTCTCCGATGGCGCCCAGAATCCTTCGGGCTACCTCGCCCACCTCGGCGAGCGGTTTCCCGACGACCTCCCCTACCTGGGACAGCACTACGTCGGCGCCAACACGGGTGTGGAGTTCACCCCGCTGTTGCGAGGACTCGCGGTCGCAATCGTCAACGCGGCCGACGGTTCGGGGACGGCGGGCGCGTTCATGAGCTACAGCCTTGCCGATGAGGCCGACCTGGCGCTGGGCGCTTACGTTCCCTGGGGCGCCTCCCCAACCCCGAACTCGCTGCGCAGCGAGTTCGGGGCGTCCCCGCTGGTCGTCTTCCTGCAAACGCAGGCGTACTTCTAAAACACCCTTGACGTTCCCTCGGGCGGTGTCATGTTGCTCGCCAACGATGGTCTACCTCTGCACAGCTGATTGCACCTGCCGACTGGCGCTGGTCCTCGCGGACACAGCGACAGCCGAACGCATGCGCGTATGCTGTGCACGGACCTCGCCCGACCGCCCGGACTAATCTCCCGGACGTCCTCCCAAGGCCCCGTACGCAGCAGCGCACGGGGCTTTTTTGCGTCTTCGAACGAAGGACGCGGCCACCGAGACCGCCCGCAACCCTGCGGGCCTGCGGCCAGATGCGGCCCGTCCCGACGCATCCGGCCGGTTCTCGCTTCGGGACTTTGAGGGAGCACCGCTCCAAGGAACGAGAAGATGGTCACCAAGACCCACGTCAACATCGGCACGATCGGCCACGTCGATCACGGCAAGACCACCCTGACCGCGGCCCTGAGCCAGGTGTGCGCGCACGACTTCGGCGGCACCGCCAAGGGGTTCGAGCAGATCGACAACGCACCGCAGGAGCGAGAGCGTGGCATCACGATCAACACCGCACACGTCCAGTACGACTCGGAGACCCGGCACTACGCCCACATCGACTGCCCGGGCCACGCCGACTACGTGAAGAACATGATCACGGGTGCGTCCCAGATGGATGGCGCGATCTTGCTCGTCGACGGGTCGCAGGGCCCCGAGCCCCAGACCCGTGAGCACGTGTTGCTGGCGCGGCAGGTGGGTGTGAAGCACCTGGTCGTGTTCGTGAACAAGGTCGACCTCAGCAACGAGGAGCTGCTCGAGCTCGTCGAGCTGGAGACTGCCGAGTTGCTCGAGGCCAACGGTTTCGAGAACACGCCCATCGTTCGTGGTTCGGCGCTGCAGGCCCTGCGGGCGGCGACCGAGAAGCGCTGGGATGACCCGGCGGTCCTCGCCGTGCAAGGCCTCGTTCGCACGCTCGATGAGCATGTGGCACAGCCGCAGCGGGACCTCGAGAGCGCGTTCCTCATGCCGGTGGAAAACGTGCACACGATCGAAGGCCGCGGCACTGTGGTCACCGGTCGTGTCTCGCGCGGCGTCCTCCCTCGCGGCGCATCGGTCGAGGTGGTCGGAGCGCAAGGCGGTGAGGTCGTCGTCACCGGCATTCCATCGCGACATCCCCGAAGCCACGGCCGGCCTCAACGTCGGTCTGCTGCTCCGGGGTGTGAAGCGAGAGCAGATCGTCCGTGGCTGTGTGCTCGCCCTTCCCGGCAGCATTGCACCGCACCGCCGGGGCACCGCCGAGGTCTTCGTGCTCCGCAAGGACGAAGGCGGACGCCACACCCCGTTCGGTACGGGGTACACGCCGCAGCTCTTCTTCGGTGCCACCGACGTGTCGGCCGCGCTCGAGACCGGGGGAGACCTCATTCACCCGGGCGACCGCGCGAGCGTCAACTTCGAGCTGCAACACCCCATCGCAGTCGAAGTCGGCATGCGCTTCGCGATGCGTGAAGGGGGCAAGACGGTGGGTGCGGGCCTCGTGACCCGCATTCGCTGACACAACAGGGGCGGCCCGCAGCTGCGGGTCGCCCCTTCTTTCTTTCTAGGACCGCAGCTCGTCTCGTGCCGAACAACACAGAGTTCCACCCGTCGGTCCCCTGCGGACGCTACGCTTGCGACCGTGCACCACCGCCGAAGCTTCCTCACCGGAGCAGTGAGCGTGACGGTCGGCGGCTGTGCACGTCCCGAGGAGCAGCACCAAGCCATGTCCGACATCGCCTTGCCCGCACTCTTCATCCCGCACGGCGGTGGCCCCTGGACCATCGTCGACATGGGCATGCGGGACGCCTACGCCCCCCTGCGCGCCTACCTCACCACGATGGCAGACGGGCTTCCACGGGCGCCTCGGGCGATTCTCTGTGTCTCGGCACACTGGGAGCAGGATGTCCCCACGGTGCAGTCGGCACCGCGGCCGCCGATGCTCTACGACTACGGAGGCTTCCCTGCCGAGGCGTATCGCTACCTGTGGAATGCGCCCGGCGATCCTGAAGCTGCGGGCCTCGTCCGGGATCACCTTGGTACCGCGGGCTTCGACACTGCAGCCGACGACCGCCGCGGCTTCGACCACGGCGCGTTCGTGCCCTTGATGCTTCCGTTCCCCGACGCCAAGATCCCGACGTTCCAGTTGTCCCTGTTGGGATGCCTCGACCCGCAACAGCACCTCTCGATGGGTCGCGCACTCGCCCCGCTGCGGAAGCAGGGGATCCTCATCGTGGGCAGCGGAATGAGCTACCACAACATGCGGGGATTCGGCGCCGCGCGCCAAGGCGGAGAAGGTCGGCGCCAGGTCGCGAACGATTCGAAAGCGTTCGACGACTGGATGGTTGAAACGGCCCTTGCTGCGCCGTCACAACGATCTCAGAGACTGGCCGAGTGGTCGGAAGCTCCAGCAGCGCGCGCTTGCCATCCGCGCGAGGAACACTTGCTCCCGCTGATGGTTGCGGCCGGCGCAGCCGAAGAAGACCCGGCCACGATCGCCTTGCAGACGCAGCTGATGCACGCGCACGTCAGCGCGGTTCAGTTTGGCTGACGTCGCGTTCACGATGACGCGCCGAAGCATCGTCCCAGCGCCCTCGAGGGCCCGAGTACGGCACATCGAGCCGGGGTAGCCCGGCTGGTTCGGGCAGCGTGAAGTGCCACCACTCGCGGTCATACGGTCTGAAGCCGGCTCGCATCATCTCGTGCCGGAGCGTGCGGCGGTGGCCCTTCGCGTCCCCCCGGGCGGATGCGTAGTGACTCTGTGCAGAGAACGTGTCCCATGCGCTGCCCATGTCGAGCGGCTCCCCATCCATGGACTCCAGCGTCACATCGACCGTGTTGCCGCGCGCATGGTTGCTGTGGCGCGCGACGTAGCCTCCGCGGATGAGGTCCTCGCGACCCGACGCCTGCGCCCAAGCGACCATCGCAGCACTGGCGCGAGCAGGTCGATACGCGTCGTAGACCCGCAGCCGCAGACCCGCTTCGGCAAGCGACGCCTGGACCTTGGCCAGCGCTGCCCCGGTGTGCTGATGGACCCACAGAGTGTCCTGCGTATAGCCGGGGAGCGGAGCCCCAGTGAAGTTGTCCGCGGTCGCGTATCGAACCTCGAGCACCGCGCCCGGAACCGCTTCGGCCAAAACGACGAAGTCGGGCGGAGGTTCCTGGGCCTGCAACTCCGCCGCTTTCGCCTTTGGGGACTCCACGACCGCAGGCACCTCAACCGGTACGGGTGCATCGAACACCTTGGCCTCGCGACTCGGCGTCGGTTCGCGCGCGTAGCCGACCAGCAGGACCACCGCCACCACGACCAACTCACGCATGCGGCTTGCGCCCAACGACGCGCGCGAGATGTCGACCCGCAACCCAGTCCTCCGACGCGAAGTCCACCACGAGTCCAGCCGCCTCAAAGGTGCTTCGTGCCTGCCCGGGCTGGAGCAGGAACCTCCGACTTGGCTTCTCATGGCGCGTCAGGTTGATGGCGGTGGGGTGCAGCCAGATCGCCGTCCCGCCGGGGGCCAAGGCATCGGCAACCGGGGGCCACAGCGAAGGCTGGAGGTAATTCGAACACAACACCGCGGACCACGGGCCTTCGGGAAGCGGGGCCGTTTCGAGATCGACGCACAACGTCGTCAAGGACACCTCCGCCGACGCCGCAGCCTGGCTCGCTCGCTCCAGCGCCACCGCAGACACGTCACAAAGCGTGACCTCCAGCCCTCGTCCAGCGAGCCACACCGCCTGTGCGCCGTCGCCCCCCGCGACGTCCAGAAACCGCCCTTGGCTCGGAATCCACGACATCACCGACTGCAGCGCCACGCTCGGAGCCGGGGTCGGGGTCGGCAGCGCTCGCCCGCGATACTTCGCGTCCCAGCGGGTGGCGTCCTCATCAGCCATGCCCAAGTCTCGCACGCCGGGGTGCGGTACAGTCCGGGCCGGCCATGATCATCTTCGGCACCCGGACGACCAACCCCACGGCAGGACAGGGCCTGTTCAACTGCCCGCGCTGCGGCCCGCAGAAGCCCTACACCCACAAGAAGCAGAAGCGCTGGTTCACGCTCTACTTCATCCCGGTCATCCCACTGGGAACCGCTGGGGAGTACCTCGAATGCGACGCGTGCGCTGGCACCTTCGACATGGAGGCGCTCAACCATGACCCCGCGGCGGAGCGAGCCGAGATGTTCGACCGGCTGCGCCGACTGTCGGTGTTGGCCATGCTGTTCGCCAACCGCTACCAGCCAGAGAACGTGAACGCGCTGCGTGCCGCGCTCCAAGAGATCACGCAGGACTTCGTCGCGGAAGAGGTCGTCCACCAGGACGTGCAGTTCGCTCAGCAGGCCCAAGCCCAACTCGAGCCGACGTTTCAATCGCAGACACAGGACTTCTCGGCCGACGGAAAGTCGCTGCTGATCCGTCTGATTCTCTCCACGCTGGCCCCGACGCGCCAGGTCGAAGCCCAAGACCACCAGACACTGCATCGCGCCGGTGCGGCGATGGGTGTGCCTCCGGACGTGATCGAACAGGCCATCGCGGCCCACGTCGCCGGGCAGTGAGCACGCTGATCGTCTTGGGCGGGGCCGGAGTCGCAATCCTGCTCGAGGCCTTGGCGTCCCCGCCGTCTCGACCACCGCGTTCCGAGACATCGCATCACAGCGACGGCACGTTGCGAATGCTCGCGCTGGCAGCGAGCCTGCTGCTGCTCGGCGCCACGATCGACGCTGCGCTACAGGCTGCCGAAGTCGCTCTCGCCGTCGTATCCGCGGGACTGATCGTCATCGGAGGGTGGCTTCGCGCCGCGGCAATGCGCAACCTCGGCGCCCAGTTCCGTACCGAAGCGGGCGCTGAGCAGCTGGTGACCACGGGCATTCACGCGCTCATGCGACACCCCTCCGAGCTGGGACTGATCTGCTGGACACTCGGCTTGTTGCTCGCCGCGCCCGGCCTGGTTGCCGGGGTTCTGGCCGGCGCACAGCTCCCGCTTCTGCTGGCTCGACTCCGCATCGAAGAGACCGCGCTCGCCGAGCGGTTTGGCGACCGATGGCGGCGGTACGCGAGCGAGACTCCACGACTGGGCGTGTGAGGCCGGCGAGGCTTTTTCAAAGTTCGCCTTGCGCCACTGTGACAACGGCGCTACGCCTTCAAACATCATGCGGTTCTTCAGCTTCGTTTGATCTCGATCCCTGGTCTCTGGGCGGCATCCCCCGCTCGAGCTGACCTGCGGTCCGTCCTGTGACCAGCCCTTCTGCAGTTCTCTGCAGGGCTCCCGCAGTTTGACGCGCGCCGCGATCGATCACCCACGACGAATCTGAGCGCTCGCAACCCGGTTGCGCGCTCCAGGCCGCCCGCGATGAATGTCGCGCCGAGCGGCCCGAAAGGGCCTACCGCATGAAATTCCACTCGAAACCGATCGACGAACACGTCGAGGTGCCACTCGCCGATGAGGGGCAGCTCGAGGACCTGACCACCCACTGGGACGCAAAGCAACACCGTCCTCGCACCACAAGCGAGGATGGCAACGCCTGCTACGTGCTCTCCGTGGTTCGCCGCCGGCGAAGCCTTCCGCAGGCCCAGCTCGCTGAGATCAGCGGACTGGTGGAGGCTCAAGGCGACCGGATCGTGGGCCGCGAGAGCCAACGCTTGGCGGAAGCCGACCCTCGCACCTTCATCGGCCGAGGGGTGGCCACCAGAGTCGCCGCGGCAGCGCAAGAGTGCGGTGCCGACATGCTGGTGGTCGATGCGGAGCTGACTCCGTCTCAAACGAGAAACCTCGAGGACCTCGTCGGACTCCCGATCTGCGACCGCGAAGCCGTCATCCTCAACGTCTTCGAGCGGCACGCCACAACCCCACGTGCCCGGATTCAGGTGGAGATTGCCCACCTGCAGTACCTGAGACCCCGAATTCGCGGCATCGGTCTCAACATGGATCAGCAGGCCGGCGGCATCATGGGCAGCAAAGGCGCGGGTGAGACCGCATCCGAACTGTTCGCACGAAGGCTCGATGGCCGACTCGCGGAACTGCAGCGCCGCTTGGCCAGGCTCGAGGTCTCAGACCGGGCCCAGCGCAGCCGCAGATCAGACTGCGCTCGTCTGGTGCTCGTCGGCTATACGAACGCGGGCAAGACCTCGCTGATGAACGCGCTGACCTCCACCGATCTCTCGGTCCGCGACCGTCCGTTCGAAACCCTCGACACCACGTCGCGCTCGCTGAGCCGATACGGTGGCGACATCCTGATCAGCGACACGGTCGGGTTCATCCGCGACCTCCCCGACCGCCTCTACGCCAGCTTCGAAACCACGCTGGCCGAGGCCGCAGAGGCGTCGCTGCTGGTGGTGGTGCTCGACGTCTCAGATCCAGAAGTCGAGCGACATCTGCAGTCGACGCAGGAGGTCCTCGGGCGTCTTGGGGCCGCAGACACGCCCCGTTTCGTCGTCTTCAACAAGCTGGATCAGTGCGGCGATGCCACCTCTGAACGTCTCCGCGAACTCGCCGGAGACGCTCCGTTTGCGGCGATCAGCACCCACAACGTCGCCGACATCGAGCACCTTCGGACCCGGCTGCTCGAAGCGTCGCGGGCCGAGCACACCACGCGGGAGGTCTTCGTACCGTACGCGAGCTCCGAACTCACCGAGAGGATCTACGCGCGATGCCGGGTCCTGCGTTCGGCGGCGGCACCGACGGGGACGCAGTTCGTCATCCAAGGCCCCGCGCACGTGGTTGCCGAGATCGCTCGAAAGACACGAAGGAGGCAGGGATGACGGCGCCACTGCTCCATGTCCAAGGCCTGTCTTTGGACACGCCCGGTGGCCGCCCACTGCTCAGCGAGTTGAGCCTGCAACTGGACCCCGGGGACCGAGTGGCGCTGGTGGGCCGCAACGGGGTCGGGAAGTCTTCCTTGCTGCGGGTGCTGGCAGGCGAGGCCGCCCCGACGACTGGCGTCGTTCAGCGGTTCGGGACCTGCGCGGTCGTCTCTCAACAGGCGGGGGGACCCATCGGGGCCCTCAGCCCCGGAGAAGCGCAGCGGCGCCGACTCGAGGTCGCACTGGCGGCCGGCCCAGACCTCTTGCTGCTCGATGAGCCCAGCCGTGACCTCGACTCGGACGGCATGGAATGGCTCGCCCGGCGCCTGCGACGATGGCAAGGCGCGCTGCTGATGGTCTCGCACGAACGGCGACTCCTGGGGGCGTTCGAAGACTTCTTCGTGATCGCGGAGTCCGGGAGCCGCCACGTTCGCGGCTCGTTTGAGGCGCTGCGTGACGACCTCGAGCGCCACGCCGACGCGGAGCAAGCGAAGTACGTCCGCACCCTCAACAACCTGCTCGCCCACGAGCGTGCCCACAGCCGAACGCAGCAGCGTCGGGCTAGGAAGAAGAACCTCGGCCGCGTGCGCGAACTCGGGAGATGCACGCCGCGCTCGCTGCTCAATGGAAAGAAGTCGTATGCGCAGGAGAGCCAAGGTCGGCGGAACAAGATTCAGCAGGCTCGGTTGAGCGACGCCCGAGCCTGGGCGAAGGCGACCCGCAGAGCGTTGGCGGTGAACCTTCCGCTGGAGGTCGTACTTCCCAAGCTTCCTCCAAGCGACGGCCCGCTTGCAGTCCTCGAGCGTGTGTCCAGCTCGCGTGGTGGACGGACCCTGTTCGAGAACATCAACCTCGAGATCGGACGAGAGCGTCTCGCCGTCGTTGGGCCCAACGGCGCGGGCAAGAGCACCTTCGTCCGCGTACTGCTCGGTGAGCTCGCCCCCACCTCTGGGCGCGCGCGATGCGAGCGGCACCGGATCGCCTACGTTTCGCAGAACACCGCCAACTGGTGCGACGAGCACAGCGTGCTCGAGCGACTCCGCGAGACTGCCCCGTTCGAGGACGTCGCGACGATCCTCCGCGCGCACCGGTTTCCGTTCGCCCTCGCCGATCGCCCGCTGCGCGACCTCAGTCCCGGAGAACGATTGCGAGCGGCGCTGCTCTGCGCCTTCGCGCAGGCGCAGGTCCCCGAGCTGCTCGTCCTCGATGAGCCCACCGACCACTTGGACTTCGTCGGGCTCGCGGCGCTGGAGTCGGTGCTTCGGAGCTGGCAAGGCGGACTCGTCGTGGTGAGTCACGATGAGGAACTCCTCCGGGCGATCGGCCTCGAACGCAGGGTAGAGCTCTCAGGTGGCGTTGCGGCGCAAGAGCCGAAACGAACCCCTGCAACCTGAGGTCTTCGCCCGTTTTTTGCGGAACAGTCGGCTCGTTTGGCCGATAGGACCCCCGTGGGTCATTCAACACATGATCAAGGCCGCGTCGAGATGGAGCCGGCCGTGCGCTACATCAACGAAGACCAGACCACGTTGCACGAGCGTATTCTCAGCGCCGTTGGCAAGCCCTCGGGGATCGGACTGGTTGTTCTCTCGGGCGACATCACGCATATCGCCGCACGTAAGGAGTTCTACGAAGCCTTTCGCTGCATCCACGGTCTTCTTGGCGCGCTCCAGCTAGGTCCAGAGCACTTGGTTGTCGTCCCAGGGAACCATGGATATCGGCTGGTCGCGGAACGCGGACGAAGCCTGGACACACGACGCTCCGGTCGAACAAACCGACGAGCTGGCCATGGCTCCGTTCCGCCGCTTCTACAAGCGAGTCTTTCGCCACCCTGCATCTCCGTGTCTAGGGATGGCACGGCGTTTCGTATTGCCCACCGGGCTCACACTCGAGGTCGGCGGTCTCAACAGTTCGGGCTTGAAGTACGGCCAGAACGACCTCGTGGGCATGGGGCGGCTACCAGACGGAGCCTTCGACGAGATCAGAACGGAGCTCGGGTGGAGCGACGCACCCAGTCTCGCCCTGCGCGTACTCGTGCACCATCACCATCTAAGCGCGACGGAAGATGTGCTCCCCACCAGTGAGTTCTCTCGGGGGTTCGGTATGTCCGTTGATGCCAAGCAGACGCTCCGCAAGGCCGCGCGTCACGGTGTGCAGCTCGTCCTCCACGGCCACCGGCACCAGCCCACCTCGGCGCGGAGCAGGTCTATGCCGAGCTCGAGACCACGCAGCCGAAGTACAACCTCGGCCGGGTCGGAATCATTGGGGGTGGAAGCGCGGGCTCCAGTTCCGTTCCCAACGACACCAACTTCTTCAACATACTCGACCTTCGTACCGGAGGAATCTCGCTGAAGATCTACTCGGCCCAGTCGAAGGATGGCCGACGCGAAGCCTTCACGCCGATGAGTACGTACTTTGCGCCAATCCGCAACGAAGCCGGCCAACTCACTCTTGGTGACTGGAGAAGCGACTCAGACGCTGACCAATAGCCGCGCAACGCGGACGTCAGCTCCCTCGAAGCCTCAGCTCAGCTGACTTCGTCGCGCCCGATGCTCTGATACACATCCTCGAGGTCGCTGCGGACCTTCGACATCGAGATCACCTCGACATCGGCCAGCACCATGGCCTTGAGGATCGTTGCGGCCCGCCGCTCATCTCCGTGGATCCGGACCTTGATGCGCCCGCGCGAACTCGTCTTCGGATCCACCGCTTCCTCATCCTTGTGCAGCGGCTCCACGCCTTCGATCAACCCTTCGTGTTTGCGGAGCACCTCGAGCGCGGTCGCAAGTCCACTCGTCACCTCGACGTGATGCAACCGGCGGCCGACGTCGTAGTCGGCGATGACCTCTTCGACGCCGCCGTGCACTTCGAGTCGCCCCTTCTGGATCAGGGCCACGGTGTCCACGAAGCGATCCAACTCTCGAAGGATGTGCGAGCTGACCACGATGCCGACGCCCTGGTCGGCGACGCGCCGCAAGACATCTCGAAGCTGGCGCCGTGCGAGAGGGTCGAGCCCATCCGCCGGCTCATCGAGCAGCAACAACTCGGGGTCGTGAATCATGGTCCGAGCGATCGCCAATCTCTGCCGCATGCCCTTGGACAGCGCACTGATCGTCGCCTCGGCTTTGGTCGAGAGATCGAACATGTCGAGTACGACGGCCACCCGCTTCTTGGCATCCGAATCGCTGAGCCCGTAACACTCCGCAAAGAACCGCAGATAGCCAGCCGCGGTCATGCTGGGATAGAGCGCGGTGCCGTCACCGAGAAACCCGATCCGCTGCCGTAGCGCGTAGCGGTCTTTCCACGCATCGGAGCCATCCCAGGTGACCGAGCCTTCGTCCGGCCGCTGGAGCGTGGCCAGGATCCGAAGCGTCGTGCTCTTCCCGGCGCCGTTGGGCCCGATCAGCGCGAGAACCTCGCCGCGCTTGATCTCGAGGTCGAGCCCCCCGATGGCGTCTCGAACGCCGTCGTAGGAGTGGCGGATCTGTCGGCATTGAACGTGTTCCACTGCGAATCCTTCTCGTCAGACGCACGAAGCGCCATTTCGGTTCCCAACAACGTAGCGAGGACGTCGATTGTAGCGTTACAACCCCTGCTCATGCGTACGCGCACCGCGATCTGCTCGGCTTCGCTCGCTGCAAGCCTGCTCCTGGCCTGCACCAAGGGCTCCGGAGCACTGCAGCCTCCGGCCGAGCCCCCCGGGCCACAGCTGCAAGGGTTCGAACGCGCCCAAGCCGCTCGGACGGATGCGGACATCGAACGCTTTGTCGTGAAGCTCGGTGACGCGCCCACGCTCGGCCCCTCGACCGCCGCGGTGACGGTGGTGATGTTCAGCGACTTCGAGTGCCCGTTCTGCGTCCAGGGACTCGAGACGCTCAAGCGCCTGCGGGACCTCTACCCCGACGACGTCCGCATCGCCTACAAGGCCCTCCCTCTCGACAACCACGCCAACGCTCTGCTCGCCGCGATGGCCGCCCGCTCGGCCCAGGCGCAGGGCAAGTTCTGGGAGTTCCACGACCTCCTGTTCTCGGGACAGCGGCTCGACCCCGGCGTGATTCTCTCCTACGCCAGGCACGTGGAGCTCGACATGAACACGCTCGTACGCGACCTCGACACACTCGAGTACGGGCCCGAGGTGCGCCGCGACGCTCGCCAGGCCCGACGTTTGGGCATCTCCTCCACACCCACGTTCTTCATCAACGGACGCGTAATCTCGGGCGCCAAGCCGCTGGCCGAGTTCGACAGGATCATCGGCGAGGAGCTCCGCTACGCCGACAACCTTCGCGCCGCGGGTGTGCCGGACAACCGGCTCTATGCCGAGACGCTCCGCGGTGGTTTCGAGGAGGTGCAATACGCCAAGGGTCGACGCGGACTCGATCCCGACGGGGTCTACGCTGTGCCGCTGGGGGACTCGCCGCGCAAAGGGCCCGACGATGCACCCATCACCATCGTCAGCTTCGGCGACTTCGCCTGTCCCTTCTGCGCCAAAGGCAACGCCACCTTGGAACGCATCGAGGCGCACTACGGCGACAAGGTCCGGATGGTGCACAAGCACAAGCCGCTGCCGTTTCACAGGCAAGCCGACCCGGCCGCGCGAGCCGGCGTCGCCGCCCAGACGCAGGGCAAGTTCTGGGAGTTCCACGACGCGCTGTATGCCTTCGGTCCCACGTTCGGCTCCGCAGACCTGCGTACGATCGCCAAACAGATCGGGCTCGACATGCAGGCCTTCGACAACGAAATGAGTTCGCAGGCCGCCGCCGATCGAGTCGAGGCAGACCTCGCACTGTCAATGGCGCTGGGCGTCAGCGGCACCCCCGCGTACTTCATCAACGGCCGGCCTCTGGAAGGCGCGTACCCGGAGATTCACGTCCGGTTGTTGATCGAAGAAGAGCTCGAGCGGGTGGAAGTGGCGCGCGAGCAGGGCATCGCTCCGGGCGACCTCTACGAGCACCTCACGCACACGCCGCTGGTGGACTGAGATGCGGGCGCGATTCCTCTTTGTGCTCGCGTTGCTCGGGCTCGCAAGCTGCTCGCCCTCGCTCGACTTCACCCTCCCGGATCTTGACGGCAACCAAGTCAGCCCACGCTCAGAGGGCAACGTCGTGGTGCTCGCGTTTTGGGCGACGTGGTGCAAGCCCTGCCAGCTGGAGCTGGCGGAGATGAACGAGATGTATCTGCGGCTCCATCCGCGCGGCCTCGAGCTCTATGCGATCTCGGTCGATGGGCGCGACACGGTCGACAACGTCGAGGCGTGGGCACAGTCCAAACGCTACGCGTTCCCCGTGCTCCTCGACACCGAGTCCCGTCTGTTCGGACGGTTCAATCCGAGCGGTTCGATTCCATTCCTCGTGGTGTTCGACGCGAAGGGGGAACACATCGAAACCCGACGCGGCTACAACCCGCGCGGCGTCGCCCAGCTCGAAGCGTTCCTCGAAACACAACTGGAACCGGCCCGGCCCGAATCGCCCGCCAAGCCCAGCGCACGAAAGTAACCTCCAGCGTTGCCCCGCGTTGTACGCCCGCGCACCAGGAAACCTCTCCTGGGCGCCGGTTTCGACGCAACATGTGTACGATGAGGTGCACTCAAGAGCCAACGATGCGATTGCCACGGATGCCTCGACTCTCTAGCTCGGCCACCCGCCGAATTTTCCTCGTGCTGGCGAGCGCCTCGATCGCGGCTTGTGCGCCGCCTCCCAATACAGGGACCGATACCGGGGACGACATGACGGCAACCGCCAACCCGACTGGCAACGGTTCCGGCGGGGGTCTCGACGAATCGCAACTCGACCGCTCCGCCGACGGCCAGTGCGGATACCCGGCTGGCCCCTACGGTACCGGCGTGGGCGACCGACTCGCCAACACGATCGGCTTCAACCTCGAGGGCTGCGACGGCGACGTCGTCGAGTTCGACAGCTTCATGTGTCCCGAGGCCGGCAACAAGGCGCTGCTGATCAACATCGGCGCAGGCTGGTGCGGACCCTGCCAAGAAGAGACCCTCGAGTTTCCCGAGCTCTACGAAGAGTTCGGAGGCCAGGGTCTGGAGATCGTCCAAGTCATGTTCCAAGACTGGACCTCGCAGCTTCCGACCAGCTCGTTCTGCGAGGACTGGGTCACCGGAGAGTGGTCCGATCGCCAGGTCGACCTGGACCTCGCCTTCCCCGTCCTGGTCGACCAGACCAATGAGTGGACCGGCGTCTACCTTCAGAACCCACAGGCCGCGACACCGATCAACATGCTCATTGATGCCAACGGCAACATCCGCTGGAAGTCCGAAGGACAGAAGGTCGGACTCGACGTCCTTCGAACCCAGATCGGCGCCGTGCTGGCGTCCCCCTACGAGGTGCCATAGTGCGTCGTGCCCTGCCGCTGCTGTTGGCGACGATGTTGACCGGCTGTGCTGGGTCCGGCGCGTCCGGCTCTGCCAGCCCGAATGGTTCGGGGGGCATCGACATCGCACTTCCCGACCTCCAGGGCGCGATGGTCACCCCAACCGCCCTGGCCGACGACGATGTCTTCGTCCTGGCGTTTTGGGCGACGTGGTGCCAGCCCTGTCAGCAGGAGCTGACGAAGATGAACAAGATGTACCCGGGCATGAAGGGGCGCGGTCTGGAGATCTATGCGATCGCCATCGACGGCCCCGATACCGCGGCGCAGATCGGGCCGTGGGTCGAGCGAGAAGGCTACGCGTTTCCGATCCTGCTCGACCGGGAGACCCAGGTGCTCACGAGGTTCAACCCTAGGGGGGACATCCCGTACTACGTCGTGCTCGACGCGACCGGCAAGGTCCTCAAGGAGCATCAGGGATACATGACCGGCGACACGGAAGACCTCGCAGCCTTCCTCGAAACCGTGCTGCGCCCGGGCGGCTGATCGCGTGACTCTTCGCTGCGTGCTCGGGGCTGCGGTGCTGCTGGCGCCTGCCGTCGCTCACCCGGCGCCGGACAATGCACGGCAGTACAACGGCCCGGCCCAGGTCGAAGGTACGCCCGAGCCTCCGCCCGAAGCTTCGGAGCCTACCGAACAACCGCCCTCGGCCCCGCAGGGCCAGCCCCCGGCTCCCAAAGATCCGGTCGCCAGCCCCTCCAAGCCCAAGAAGAACTTCAACCCTCGTATCCCCAAGATCGAGGCTGCCCGCGGTGCGGTCGTGCAGCCGTGGGTCCGCAACACGCTGTACACCGAGTGGTACCGCGAGAACTACAACACCGAGGGCTCCGACGACAACTTCGTCTCCTTGGTCAACCGCCTCAACCTCGGACAAGACACGAGGATGAAGCGGGCCACCGTGGGTACGCAGTTTCGGATCGACTCGCAGAACATCTGGTTCACCGAAGACCGGGGCTGCTCGGAGGCGATGGGTACCTGCGTGCCCGTGGAGAATGACGTCCGGCTCGAGCGCGCAACAGTGCGCCTCGACACAAAGCACGTCAGCGCCTACGGCGGCGACTTCAACGTGAACATGGGCCGTGGCCTGGGTCTGTCCGTCCGCAAGATCGACGAGATCGGCGTCGATGCCACCATCAAAGGCGGCCGGGTCGATGTTCGCACCAAGCCCATTCGAGCCACCGCGATCGCGGGTTTCGCCAACCGGCAAAACAGTGACTTCGCCACCCGGCAGCTCATCCCCGATCCCGGATACCCCGCCAAGTCCTACACGTTCAGCCAAGACGCCAACGAAGCCGGCTGCGACGTCGACGGTGCGCTCGACCCGGACACGGGCAACCCGCTTTGGACAATCTGCTCCGACTTTGTGGCGGGCGGCCGGGTCGAGGTCCCGTTGCCCGGCCGCGTCGACGTGGGCGCAAACTACGTCTACCTCGACTTTGGTGACGAGGTGACCGCAGGGGTCATCGACGAGTACCTGCACCAGTTTGGCGGCGACGTGGGGCGTGCCCGGATCGGAGGCGTCTGGGACACGTTCATCGGAGCAAGCGGGCTGATTCGCAACCCCAACCTCGTCGGGACTGAGTTCGAGTCTCAGACCTACAACGGCTACAGCATCTACGGCTCGAACACGTTCTACGCCGGCACGACCACGGTCCTGGTCGAGGGCAAACACTACCGCGACTACTTGATGGCGGTCGGCCAGAACGCGCTGCTGCAGTACACCGAGAACCCGACCCTCGAGCGTGAAGACCAACAGGTTCCCGGAAACCTCAACGCGACAGGTGGGCGCATGCGAGTCGACCACACCTGGCGGGAGCGCGGGCTCACCGTATTCGGCAACACCCTCGCCTACGCCTACGCGCAAAACGAACGACAAAGCCAGTTCGCGCTCGAGGACAGCGAAGGACTCCTGGCAACGCACAACTTCGGCGGCATCATCTACCGCAAGCCCAAGTCCGATCTCGTCGTACAGGCCTCCGCGGGCTATCGCCACGAGCGGTGGCTTCGCGAGCCGACCCCGGGCGAGGGCGCGCTACGACGCAGGTTCCCGCACGCCGAATTCTACGTGACCGTTCCTGTCGCTCGCACCGGGAGCCTCGTTCACGCCCTGTCGTTCCGCGGCGAGGGTCGTTGGGAAAACCTCGCCACCGTCGGGCAGCGCGAGGACTTCTTCCGAGGGCTGTTCACCTTCGGCTACAGCATGAGCCCTTGGTTCTCGGTCACGTACCTGCAAGGCTTCGACACCGAGCTTCCGACACCTCCGGGCGAGCCCTCGCTCACAGAAGAAGAGTGCAGCGGCGGCACGGGTTCGACCTGCCGTCCCCACCTGTGGCCCGGGATGCAAGCGCAGATCAACATCTGGGGGTCCAGCTTCATCCGGATCTTCGCCGGTCGCCAGGTGGGCGGGCGCGTCTGCGTCAACGGCTCGTGTCGAACGCTCCCCGACTTCGAGGGCGTGCGAAGCGAGCTCGTGTTCAGCTTCTGAGCGCGTTGACCCCGCGTTGTGAGCGCCCAAGAAGTTTTCTGAGCCATCTCGGCTACCCGCCGCGTCTGCTCCCTCGATGGAAACCAGCGCCTCGCTGCATGCACTCCTATTGCTCGCCGGAACCCTCGCCGCAGGGTGTTCCTCGCCTGCAGACGGGGAGATGGGAGGAGGAACCGAGTCCTTTGGAGACTCGGCATCCACGAATTCGGGCGGAGCGGGGACGTCCGGAGGGTCATCTGCGGGTGAGGACTCCGACTCCGAGGGCGAGACCGGGCCGACAACGTCGGATTCGGGGGCTGACACCGACGACATGCCGCCAGGCCAGGGCCCGACGATCGAGGACATGGGGCTGCACGAGGTCGCACTGGGCGAGATCTTCGAGTTTTCTCCCGTCATCGACGGCGACGTGGCGGTCTGCCGGAAGGACCTGGGGCATGACGATGTCGAGGTGGACTCCGAGACCGGGCAGATCCGCTGGGACACCTCCGGCCTCTCCTTTGGTCGAGGGTTCCACATCCGCATCAAGTGCAGCAACTACGCCGGGGCGAGCTACGCGTCGATGGTCGTGCACGTGGACAACACGGGGAACAGCCGCCTGCGCGTCGCCGGGGAAGATGGACTGTCCGCCAACCTTCGTGACGCGAGCCTCTCGATGGCCAGCGGAGACACGATCGTCTTCCCAGACGGGGTCTACCCAATCTCGACCAGCGGAGACGAGAGCTACGAGAACGCCTTCAAGGAGACCACTCCCACCGCGGGGAGCCCCGGACAGTTCAGCACAGTCATCGCACGCAGCCCCGGGGGCGTAGAGGTCACAGGCGAGCCGCACGATGGGATCCCGAGGCAGAAGAACGGGTTTCAGCTGGCGGGGCCGGAGTATGTGGCGCTCGTGGGGTTCGTCTCCAGAGATGCCCAGCGCGCGTCGTTCATGGCCTCGACCAACTCCCGAGTCCTGTTGGACTTCATGGGAACCCAAGGGACGGGAACCGAAGGACGACCTTGCTCAAACTTCCAAGAGGCCGCCGAGGGTGTCTGCTCGCAGGCGGGACTGCGGGTCAACGGAGGGTCGCCGCTGATCCAAAGCAGCTACGACTGGGGACACAACCGCTACGGCATCATGACCCGGTCGACCGACGCATCGCTGACGCGGCGTTCCTTCGTCCGCTTGGACGAGCACCGTGGCGACCAGCCGTATGGTGGATTTAGCGACTACTGCGATACCCAGCATCTGAGCCAAGACAACACCGTCTTTGACTCACTGGCCGAGACCGCCCCGCACTACAAGAACTACGCGGGCCTCTCGGCGTTCCCCGCGACGGGCTGCGAGAACAACCCCGCAACGCTCGCCTCCTCAGGGCTGCTGGCCGTGAACAACGACTTGTCCCTGTCGTTGATGGACTCTGAAGCGGGCCGAACCCACGTTTGGGACCACATCGTCTCCTACGACTCCGAAGGGACCTGTACCCCGCAGACCAACCGCTGCGGGGCGTGGCTGCTCCAATCGGCCAACCCGACCCGTGTCGAGGATTCGTTCTTCGGCCTGGCGCGCGCATTCGAAGGAGGAACCGAAGGCCCTGCGTTCCTCAACGCCGAGTTGGCGGACAGCGTTGTGATCTCGGACGTCCCCGGCCAACCCGACCAAGGAACCGCGCCCCAGTACCTTCCGTCCTCGCAGCTCTACTTCCGAGGCCGCTCCGACACCTTCTACGGAGATGATGGCTACAACGTCGTCACCCAGGCGCGGCGTTGGCCGATCCCCGGCGAAGACATCATCGCCCGCAACATGGCCGCCTATCACAACGCCGAGGCGATCACGGTCGGAGGCGGAACGATGGACCTTCGTGGTGACCGCGGTGCGACCGCCCGGGGAGAGTCGATGTCCGAGTACCTCTGGGGCTACCTCGACGATCTCATTCCGCCGCTGGTGGTCCGGGTGAAGGCCGTCTCGGGGGGTCAACGGGTGGCGTGGGAACACCACAGCAGTGAGCGCCGAGACCTGGTCACGGGTTGGAGAATCTCCTGCATGGACACAGGCGCGGAACAAGAACTCGAGTCTGTGCCCGAATCCCAGCTGGTCTTTGTCGACGATTCGGGCTGCACGCAGTTCGCCGTCCGGGCCGAGTACGAGGCAGGGCTGAGCGGCATCGCTTACGTGGAGAGCGCCCCGTGACCCGCCCCGCTGTTCCATCGAGGCTCGGGAAAAAAAACGAGCCGCCAGCCAACCGCCACTCGTCTTGTCATCGCATGCGCTTGTCACGGTCCGTCATCGCCCTTCTCCTCCCCTGTCTTGCCCTCCTCGCCTGCGACGACGATGCAGGAGACCCATCGGCGGAGACCGAGGCTGTCGGAACAACCGGCGGTGCAGCGGAGACATCATCGGGCGACTCCTCCCCCAGTACGTCCGCCGGAACGACGGGCATGACCGGGGCCACCACGCAGGACCCGACCACGCAGGGGTCCACAGCGGCCCCCTCATCGACCGCGACCGGCCCTGGTGAGACGAGTTCGTCCTCCGATGGGGAAACGGGCGACTCTGGAGACACTGAGGATTCGGGCGAGACGACCGGTTCGAACGTCCCCGTCAACGTTTCCGAATACGAAGAGGCCGGCCCCGCCAGCTCCCTGCCTGCGCCCGGAGACGATGCCTCAGGCATCACCTGGAACTACGACACGGACCGCGTCTGGGTCGTGCAAAACGGCGCGGCACGCTTCTTCGAGTATCCCGCGGACGACTTCTCTGCCCCGATCCGCTCCATCAGCCTCGGGGGGATCAACGGAAACGACACCGAGGGGCTGACCTACCTCGGCGGCGGTGAGGTTGCGGTCGCGTTCGAGGGAGGCTACGGCGTGTACATCGCCGACGTTCCCGACGGCGACGAGAGCATCTCGATTGGCGTCAAGCAGACGCTGACGCTCGCACCGCCGCCCCCGGTCGGCAACAACGGCCTCGAAGGGATCACCTACGACCCCGCGACGGAGACGTTCTACGCGGTCGGCGAGGGACAGGACCCCAACGCCCCCCGGAGGTTCTTCCGTTTTGCACGGCCCTCAGTCACGGACGAGGACCTCGATTGGAACGACGCCGCGCTGACCGTCGATGAACCGTTCATCGCCGACGAGGCTCTCCCTGGTTCGGGGGCATCGCTGGACCTCGCAGGCATCGCGTTCGACGCCCGTGACGGCAACGTCCTGATCATCTCGCACACCGGGACACGGGTGATTCAACTCGACCCATCAGGCGATGGGACAATCCTCGGCGAGCTCATTTTGTCACCCAACCAGTGGGAAGGGGTTTCGTTGGTCGGGCCGAACCATGACCTTGTCCTGATCGCGGAGAGCAACGAGGTGCAGCGGTTTACGATCCCGGACTGAGTTCGGGGTTCAGGTTTGCAGCGGCATGGACTGGACAACGAGCTCCGCGATGCGCTCGATGGGCGTCTCCCGTTTGTTGATCCGGTGACGCACGCCGAGCTTGCTGAGCACGCCGAGCCAGCGTCCTTTCGCGAAGAAGCTGGACATGAAGATGACCTCGGTCGAGATCCCCTCGGATCGAAGAATCGAGATCCACTCGATGCCGTTGCCGTCGGGAAGCATCCCGTCGACCAGCAGGAGCGCGGGCTCGTAGAGCCGAGCCAACGCGTCCGCCTCACGCAGGGTTCCAGCATCGAGAACTTCGAGGCCGTGCACCTCGAGCAGTGCCCGGAGGCCTCGGCGAAGGTCCGCGTCGTCGTCGACAACCAGGACAGAGATGGTCATGCCTCACTGTGCCGGAACCACGGGATCCCGAACAGCGCGCTCTTGCAACACGACCAACGCAGAGGCAGCGCTTCAGACGATCCCGCGAACTGCAATACACCAACGACAACGGGGCCCACCGCATCGTTGCCCGCCCTGCCTTCACAGGACACGGAGCCCCGCGGGTTGTGACCCAAGTCGAGACACGCAGACGATCGCCCGGTCCCAATCTGCCCCAGCCCAGCAGGATGGCGCGGCCGAGTTTGTTGACAGGGGCTGTGATGCGTAGACTACGGCGGTCCAGAGCTTGCAGGACTCTGAACGACCACGACCCTGGTACTCGCGCATGAACGTCCTTCGAACGCTGCTCCCAACCACGCTTTGCACACTCGCCTCTGTCGCGCTGCTTCCCGCGATCGCTCAGGCCGCCCCCTCGGCCGAGGGAAAGGTCGAGCTCTCGACAAAGGGCGGGAAGGCGTCGGGAAAAACCGAGAGGAAGAAGAAAAACTCCGAGGAAGTCGAGGCCGAGCGCGAGAAGCCTTGGATGCAGCGCTGGGCGCCGGAGAACAACGAACTCGACCTCGGGCTCTACGGGGGACTGTTCTTTCGCGCGGACAACCACGGCCTGTTTGACCAGGGTGTCGACACCCAACCGCACGTCAACAAGACCAACGCCGATATTGGCGGGCGGGCCACGTACTTCCCCATTCGCTTCGTGGGTATCGGACTCGAGGGCGGTGGCATGCCGACCCGCGCCCCGCAGCGCGACACCAACGGCTCGTTCTGGACGTTTCGCGGCCACATCGTTGGGCAACTCCCCTATCGGATCACCCCTACGCTGGTACTCGGCGGCGGTCTACTCGGCATCCGCTCCAACGACCCCCTGCTTCAGGCTGCCGAGGGTGTCTTTCACTGGGGTCCCGGCGTCAAAGCCCACATCAACAAGTGGATCGCTGTGCGGCTGGACGGTCGACACATTGTCGAGGGCGGTGGCAACGACGGAGAGCGAGCCCACCATGGCGAGCTCCTCCTGGGACTCGATGTCACGCTTCGATTCAAGCGCCTGCGCAAGCGCAAGGGCGGGAGCCGACGCGGAGACTCTGATGGAGACGGCATCGCCGACTTCTACGACGTCTGCCCCGATGAGGCCGGAGACGGCGACGACGGATGCCCCACGAAGGAGAAGGACTCCGATGGGGACGGCATTCCCGACAGCCGCGACCGCTGCCCCCGCAAGTGGAGCGACAACCCCGGCGGCTGCCCGCTCCCCGACAATGACGGCGACGGCATCATGAACAATGCTGACTCCTGTCCGGACGAGGCCGAGAACTACAACAAGTTCAAGGACAAGGACGGCTGCCCCGACGAACGACCGGCCGAGATCGAAGAGTTCAACGGGGTCATCAAGGGTATCAACTTCGCCTCGGGCAAAGCCACGATCCGGCGCGACTCCTACAAGGTCCTCAAGCGCGCGATTCGGGTACTCAACAAGTATCCCGAGCTTCGCATCGAGGTCACGGGCCACACCGACGCCGTGGGGTCCCGAACCTCCAACGTCGACCTCTCCGAACGCCGCGCCGATGCCGTGAAGCAGTACTTCGTCGATGCCGGTATCGACTCCTCACGCATCGAGACCAAGGGACTGGGGCCCGATGAGCCGATCGCCGACAACGACACAAAGTCCGGGCGCGCGGACAACCGCCGGATCGAGTTCAAGCTGCAGGACGAATAGCCTGCGCTGCCCTGGACGGGGGCACACGTTCTCGGCCCCGAAGCGCTCGTCGCTGCGGGGCCGATGCTTCTGGACGGCTGGATTCTCGACCCAGCGCGGTGGCGGGAGGCGACGACTCAGGGCCGTCCGAGCGCGGTCCACAGACGGTCGATGATCGCTCGAGCCACGTCTGCGTTGAAGCCGGACTGACACAGCGCCTCGAGCTCGGCGGAGAGCTCTCCGACCTCGACAAACCCGTACGAGCCGGCCGTCCCGGCGAGCTGATGGGCGAGCGCCTCCGTGTGATGCACACCGAGGTCGTCCCGAGAGCACGCTGCCTCGACGGCGTCCTCCAGCTTGCCGACCCGCTCCCGTAGCCGCGCGGCGAATCCGTTGCGAAGAGCGGCGAGCTTGTCGCGTGCAGCAGCCTTGGCAGCGTCCGTCGTCATCCTCCCTCCACCAGGGCACGTATCTGCTCGGGCAGTGTCAGAGGGTCGAAGGGCTTGGCGATCACCCCCGCTGCGCCGAGATCCGTGTATCCGCGCAGCTCGTGGGACTGCGCCTTTGCGGTCATGAAGACCACCGGGATTGAGCTGCACTGCGGGTCTTCCTGAAGCTTCGCGAACGTGCCGGGCCCATCGAGTCTGGGCATCATGATGTCCAGAAGGATCAGGTCCGGCATCTCCGCCCGAGCCGCATCGACGGCCGCGAAGCCATCGTTCACACACACCACATCCCATCCTCCGACGTCTCGGAGAGATATCTCCCCGATCGCCCGAATGTCGGGATCATCGTCGCACAGCACCACCTTGCGAATCGCCACCAGTCCGCCTCCACCCTTTGAGATTTGCATGCGTCGGGCCAACCGCTCACCACAAGAGGTCGGCCAGTTCCGGCGAAAGCAGGACATACAGCCCGGGGCTTGCTGCCCCGTCGGGGCCATGTCCCGCTCCCACCGCGTTGCTCACGTGAGGCCCTGCGCCTTGTAGCGCTCGAGCCGTCGGTAGAGCGTCTTCCGATCGAGACCGAGGATCTTCGAGGCGGCGGTCTTGCTGCCACCGACGGCCTCGAGAACTCGCATGATGTACCGGCGCTCGACCTCTTCGATCGGCACCAACTCCGACGGGTCGTCCGAAGCCACGACAACATGAGAGCGTTTGAAGGTCCGGATCCGCTCGGGTAGGTCCTCGAGGGACAGCTCCGCAAAACGGGTCAGGGCGACCGCGCGCTCGATACAGTTGCGAAGCTCACGCACGTTGCCCGGCCACTCGTAGTCGCACAGACGCTGCGCCGCGACCGGGTCGATCCCGTTGACCTCCTTGGCCTCCTGGGCGGAGAACCGGCGTAGGAAGTGTTGTGCGAGCAGTAGGACGTCCGTGCCTCGGGCCCGCAGCGGGGGGAGCAGGGCGTGGATGACGTTGATGCGGAAGTAGAGGTCTTCGCGGAAGCGGCCTTGTTCCGCCCACGCCTCGAGGTCGCGGTTCGTCGCGGCAACGATGCGAACGTCGATCTCCATCTCTTTGTTGGAGCCCACCGGACGCACGCGACGCTCCTCGAGAGCCCGCAACAGCTTTGCCTGCATGGGACCTGGAATCTCGCCGATCTCGTCCAGGAAGAGCGTTCCGCCGTTGGCCTGGGCAAAGAGCCCCACCCGGTCGTTTCGTGCGTCGGTAAACGAGCCCCGGGCGTGGCCGAACAGCTCGCTCTCGATGAGCTGCTCGGGGACCGCAGAACAGTTGAGAGCGACGAACGGCCCATCGCGCCGGTTGCTATGATCGTGCAGCGCACGCGCAGCCAGCTCTTTTCCGGTGCCGCTCTCGCCGGTGATCAACACCGATGCCTCCGATGGAGCAGCCCGACCCAGCAGGTCATAGATGCGTTGCATCGGAGCACTGGTCCCCGTCAGGCTGCCGAAGCCGCCCGTGGGGTGCACGACGTCCCGCAGGCGTCGGGCCTCCTCGTGAATCCATCGTTCCTTGACGACCCGGCCGAGCCGAAGCGCCACGGCATCAACGTCGAGAGGCTTGAGGATGTAGTCGTAGGCCCCGGCTCGCATCGCCTCGACCGCGCTCTTGATCGAAGCGAAGGCCGTCATGATCACAACCGCCGACGTGGTTTCGGCGACGACCCGTGAACAGAGTTCCAGGCCGCTCATCCCGGGAAGGTTCAGGTCCACCAGAACGACATCAAAGCGCTCGGACTCGAGCTGCTTGAGTGACGCCTCGGCGGATCCCGCTTTCTCGACCGAGAACCCGTGAGCGGTGAGCCCGGCCGTGAGGAGTTCTCGAAGGTCTTGATCATCCTCGACGACGAGGAGGCGGCCGTTGTCTTTCGCGTCGGGCACGCCTCCCTCTATAGCATTGTTCGTTCCAACCCAGAGTTGGCCAAACTCGCATGAAAACGCGGTCCGCGACTCTCTGCGGGGGTGGCGAGGCGCCGCGCTGGGGCAGCGTGCCCCGGAGCCGAACGCGTCCGAACACACCACAACTCCGAATTTCGCAAGAGTTGGCAACGTTGGCCCCGGTCCTGCAATGGTCTGCCGCAGCTACCGGAAGGACGCACATGAACGCCCTCGCTCTACTGACCTTCTCCGCCATCAATCTCGGAACCGCCGGCTACACGCTTGCCCAGCCCCCCGAAGGCACCGTCACCAAAGACCCCGCTACGACCGGCAACACCGAAGTGGCAGGCGGAGGCACCTTCGCTGCCGCGGCCGCGCCAGACGACAAGAAAGCCGACGATGCGACGGAGCTAAACGCCTCCGTCGGTGGCTTCATGTCCACAGGCAACGCCGTCGCGACCTCTGCGACCGCGCTGATCAACTTCCGTCTCCGTCGCGGCGCGCACCAGTTTCGTACGGACGTGGCTGGCAACTACGGCCGTGCGTCGGTCCCGGTTGAGATTGATGGTGTCGAGGAGGACCAAATCGACGTGACCGTCGGCAACGTCCAAGGAATGGTTCGCTACGACTGGTTCTTCGCAAAGCGCTGGTCGATGTTCTTGCAGACAACGGGCCGTCACGACCGTTTTCAGGACCTCGACCTACGGATGAACGTCGACCCCGGCTTCTCGTTCTACGCCCTGACCGACCCGAAGCAGCGCCTCTGGTTTGAAGCCGGCTACGACTTCCAGTACGACCTGCGTACCGACGAAGCGGTGAACGATCCGGACAGAGACGTTGACCGAGTGTTCGTGAACCACGCAGCTCGTCTGTTCGGCGGCTACGCCAACAACCTCAATGAGTACGTCACCTTCGATACGGGGATTGAGTACCTGCAGTCAGTGATCGACGCACCGGTCTTCCGGGTCAACTGGGCAACTGCGCTCACCGCCAACCTCAACAACCGGGTCAGCCTCTCGACCACCTTCACCCTGAAGTACGAGAACCGGCCGGTTGATAAGACGATCGATAACCTCGACACGATCACCTCGGTCCTGCTCGGCGTCCGGTTCATCTAGCCAAACCTGAGACCCCCCTGATGGTATCCATGGGCATGGCCCCCGATGCGCGGCGCTACGCCCAAGCCATCGTAGACGCGCTGGAACTTCCCAGCGCATTGCTTGGGCCCAGCGGTGAGCTGTGGGTCGCGAACGCTGCCTGGCTCGCCGACGACGGGCCCCCCCTCGCCGGCCGGGCTCGGGCAGAGGTCGGGGACGCCTACCGTGCGAGCCTTGACGACCTCGAACCGACGCTCCGCCATGCAGGTGCGCAGCTCGGGCGCGCCATCGATGCCGCGCTCGACGGCAGCGCACCGCATCCCCGGACTCTGACGTACCGAGTCCGAACGTCCGAACACAAGATCCGATGGTGGCGGACCGAGGTTCGGCCCGCAGACATCGAACCGCGATGCTTGGTCCTCTCGCATCGCGACGTCACATCGCAGCGCAAGACGGAAGAGGAACTCCGTCGTTCGCAGGCCCGCCTGCGGACGATCGTGACCGGAGCGCCCATCGTGTTGTTCGCGCTCAACGAGGAGGGAGAGTTCACCCTCATCGAGGGCATGGGCGCGGTCGGGGCCGCATTCGCCTCTCCCGAACTGGTCGGCGAGAGCGTCTTTGAAGCCTACGCACAGATGCCAGATCTGCTCGAGATCGTGCGCGAGGCACTGTCGGGCCGCGTCGCGGTGAGCACCATCGAGGTCGGCTCACTCGCCTATGAGGTCCGGTGCTCCCCGTACTCCTCGCGGGACGGAACCCGAGATGGAGTCGTCGGCGTCGCGACCGACGTCACCGAGCGCCTCAAGGCGCAGCGGATGAAGGATGAGTTTGTGTCGATCGTATCGCACGAACTTCGCACGCCACTGACCTCGATCCGGGGCTCGCTGGGCCTGCTCGAGGGCGGTGTTGCGGGCGAGCTGCCACAGAAAGCAAAAGACCTCACCCGCATCGCACGAACCAACACAGACCGACTGATCCGGCTGATCAACGACATCCTCGACCTCGAGAAGATGGAGTCGGGCAGCCTGGGCCTCAAGCGCAAGACTGTCTCCATGGGCGAGGTTGCCCATGACGTCGCGCGCGAGATTGGTGCCCTCGCAACCCAAGCCGGGGTCACGCTGGACGTGCAGTCCACCGCCCCAGACGCGGTTCACATCGACCGAGACCGAATCCACCAAGTGATCACGAACCTGGTCTCCAACGCGATCAAGTTCTCCCCGGAGTCCGGTGTCGTCACGATCGATATCGAGCCTTCCAACGGCAGCCGCGTCCGCGTCCGTGTCCGCGATCAGGGCCCGGGCATCGCCGCCCGCGATCTTCCCCGTCTGTTCAAGAAGTTCAGCCAGCTCGACTCGAGCACCCGCCGGACCAAGATGGGTTCGGGGCTGGGCCTGGTCATCTCCAAGTCGATCGTCGACGCGCACGGCGGACGAATCTGGGTGGAGAGTGAGGTCGGGCACGGCTCGACGTTCTCGTTCGAAGTTCCCAGGCCCGTCTCCGAGACTCGCGCACGGCCCTCACGGCGTCCGCAGTCCACACCGTCCGGACAACGACGAGAGACCATGGCGATGGACTCAGGGCTGTTCGCACAGGACCCCCTCGCCAGTCCGGCCGAACGCGTCGCTGCGCTGCGCCCCTTGCTCAGCGGAGACGGGTCCATTGCGTCCCAGAGCGCGCTCGACGATGCACACGCCAACCTCAACATCTTGGCGGCGATGCTCACCGGCGAGTCCGCACGGGGTGTCGCGCTCAAGCTCCGCTCGGATGTTGAAGACGCGCTTCGGGCTGTGGCTGCCAGCGGAACCGTCGACTGGGCCGGCCTCCAACTCCGGTTCATCGAGCTCGAGCAGGCCCTCTCGAGGATCTCATGACCAAGCGCTCCGTTCGCTTTCCCCTCCGCATCAAGCTCGCGGTCTTCGCTGCTCTCCTACTCATCGTCCACATCGTCGGCATCGGCTGGGCGGCCATCGAGCTCACGCGCGCGACCGTCGAAACCTCGTATCGAGAGCTGCAGATCGCAGTGCTCGAGGTCGTAGCCGAAGCAATCGAGCACGAGCTCTCCCAAGCGCAGGATGGCCTCGATGCCATCGGCCGCACGCTCACCACCGACACGCTCTCCGAGGACGCCCGCATCTCAATGTCGGCGGTGCTGGTCGAGAGCAATGAGGTCCTCGACAACGCGATCATCTACGACGCGAAGGGCCAACTAATCACCCCGATCGTCGAGGGCCGCCTCCAGGACTTCGAGGCACCGCCCACACTCTCCGCCGGGCTCCGTGAGGCTGCGACGATCGAAGGCGTTGCGACCGGGCTTGCGACGGTGACCGCACACGGCCCACGACTGCCTATCGTCGTTCCGCTTCGCGCCGACGAAACCGTCACGGGATACGCGATGAGCCTCGTTTCCACTTCGGAGATTCAGCGACGCGTCGAGTCACAGGCCGATGCCCACTTCACGGACCTCGCCAACGCGCTGTACGTGGTGGACGAAGAGCAGCGCTACCTCGCACACCCGAATCGCGAACTCGCAGACAGCTTGGCGAGCGGTACGAAAGAGGGAGCCCTCCAAGGCATCGAACTCGGCGAGAAGCGCCGGTTTTCTCAGTCGGCGGAGTACACCGGACCGGACGGCAGCGAGTGGGTCGGAACCGTCGTCGGCCTGCGGTCTCGGCGCTGGGCCCTCGTCGCACAGGTCCCTCGGGACGTCGCCTACGCGCCGGTGACCCGCGTTCAACGGGTCGTCACGGGCGCCATCATTACGGCTCTCGTGATCGCGATGATTGCGAGCGTCCTGCTGTCTCGGCAGGTCACCAGCCCGATCGAGCAGCTCAGCAACTTTGCCGATTCGCTTGCGCGGCGGAACTTCACGGAGACCGTCGAGATCAAGACCTCCGACGAGCTCGCGGTGTTGGGTCGAGCCATGAGCCAGGCGGCGAACGACCTCCAAGCATCCGAGGTCCGGATTCGCGAGGAGGAAGCGATTCGCGCCGACCTGGGCCGCTACCTCCCGGCCGAGCTCGTCGACAAAGTCGTCAAGCGAGAACAGGACATGGGCCTGGGTGGAGCGCGTCGTGAAATTACGGTGTTGTTCGCAGACGTCGTTGCATTTACACCGCTGACTCAAGAGCTCGAGCCCGAGGCCACGGTTCAGATCCTCAACGAGCTGTTCACGATCCTGACCGACATCGTATTTCGCCACGATGGTACGGTCGACAAGTTCATCGGCGACTGCGTGATGGCGATCTGGGGGGCTCCCAACGACGAGCCGGATCATGCAGCACGGGCTTTGGAAGCCGCGGAGGAGATCGTCTCATGGCTGGAGATCGGGAACGCGAACTGGAAGAGAAAATACGGCGTGACGATCCAGATCGCCGTGGGGATCAACTCGGGGGAAGCGGTCGTGGGGAACATCGGGTCGAAGACTCGGATGGAGTACACGGCGATCGGGGACACGGTGAACGTCGCGGCTCGCCTGGAGGCGATCGCCAGACCTCAGCAGATCTTGATCACGGAGCAGACGAAGGAAGCCGCGGGCGACGGGTTCTCCTTCACGGAGATCGGAGCGAGGACCCTCGCCGGCCACGAGACTCCGACCCGCCTGTTCGAGCTCAACCTGTGAAGTCGGGCAAGACAATCGTCGCGCAGGCGCCCGTTCCTGCGCCAGGTCGTGCCCCGCAAACACGGCGGCCACAGAAAGGTCCGCAGCGGGTCGCGGTCACCGAGGTGTTTCGCGGAGTCGAGGATCCACAGACTCGCGGCGCGCAGCACGAGCAGTTCACCAATGCCAACGAAGCGGAGGACCTCATCCCCGCGGGCACGATCGTCGACGGTAAGTTTGAGGTCGCAGAACTGATCGGCCAAGGCGGCATGGGTTCGGTCTACCGAGCCACTCAGCTCAACCTTGGCCGGGAAGTCGCGCTGAAGCTTCTGGCGCCCCACCTCGCGGTCAACGATCTGGGCCGCCGCCGATTCGAACGAGAAGCGCGTGTCGCAGCAACCCTCACCCACCCGGTCGCGGTCCGCATCTTCGATGTCGGTGCGTCCGGTCCACATGTGTACATCGCGATGGAGCTCCTCGAGGGAGCACCGCTTCGCGATTTCATGCAAGACGGCGTCGCGCTCCCGATGGACCGGCTGCTCGAGATCGCAACCCCATTGGTCGACGTGCTCGGAGCGGCCCACGCAGTCCCGCTTGTCCACCGCGACCTCAAACCCGAGAACATCTTCCTCGAGCAAGACGGTGAGCGAGAAGCCGTTCGTGTGCTCGACTTCGGCCTGGCGTTTGTCGAGGGTGGCGAGGACATGGGCCGCCTCACCAAAGAGGGACTCGTTGTGGGCACGCCCGCCTATCTCTCGCCCGAACAGGCCCAGGGCAAGGTCGTCGGGCCCCCCGGAGACGTCTACTCGTTCGGCTGCATGCTGTACGAGATGGCCACCGGATGGCCGCCGTTCCTCGGCAGCTGGATGAACGTGCTCACACAACACCTGTACGTCGCCCCGGTCTCCCTGCGGGAGCGGGCGCCGGAAGCGGGCATCCCCAGCGACTTCGAGGCGCTGGTCCTGCAGATGCTCGCCAAGCAGCCCTTTGAGCGTCCGACCATCGAGCGCGTGGACGAAGAGCTGCAGCGCGTGTCCGGAACACTCTCTGGCGCTCGGCACCGCAGCCGCAGCGACCGGATGCTCGGCGAGCGCACCGACCGGATGATCTCGGTACCGGCAGCCATGGCGCTCGCCCCCGATGCCTCTCTTCCCAGCGGCGTCGAGATCATCGATGCAGGGTTCGTAGGACAGCTCACCGACGAAATTGTCATGGCCCTCGCGAGCAACGGAATCCGGGTCATCCCCGTGGAGCCCCACCGCGGAGATACGCCCCAGTTCAGTGTCGTCATCGTCTGCGGTGGTGGCGATGGCGTACTGGAGCGAACCGTTCAAGACGGGCATACCGTCGTCGCAATTGCAGATACGTCCGAAGTGGAACGAATTTCGCACTTGCTGCGGCTCGGGGTCGCGGATGTCGTCCCGATCCCCGTCCGCATCGAAGAACTCACGCGCAAGGTTCGACGCGTCCACACCAGACGCCAACGCAAGCGCAAGACCTGACCCATGCTTCCCCTCATCGCCCCCGTCGTCTCTCTCCTCGCGATCTACGCGCCTGACTCCGACGTCGAGTTGTACGACTACACCGTCAAGAAGGGCGACTCGTGCGCCAAGATCGCCAAGCGCGAGTTCGGCAGCCGCAAGGCCTACAATCGCATTCACAAGCACAACCCGGATATGGGCCCAACACCCCACAAGCTGGTGCCGGGACAGGTGCTCAAGCTCCCACGCGAGAAGCTCAAGCCCGACGCCCAGGTGACGGCGTCCGAGCGTAGGGTCGAAGCGCGCTCTCCCTCCGACACGGGATGGAAAGCCGCAAGCCAGGGCTTCGACCTCTTCCAAGGCTGGCGTGTTTCGACGCTCGAGAAGTCGTTCGCGGAGGTGACCTTCCGGGACACATCGCGCATCTACATGCGGGAAAACACGCTCGTCATCATCTACGGCGGAACCGAGGGCGCAGCCCGGCGAAGCAGCACCACTGCGAAGCTCGACAAGGGTGCGTTGCGGAGCCGGCTCGGAGAGCTCTCCGGCGGGAAGACGCTTGCCGTCGAGACGCCCTCTGCCAACACCGAACTCACGGGAGGCTCAGCCCTGATCACGGTCGATCCCGAGGGCACCTCTCGCGTCGCGAACCACGGAGGGGGCAAGGCGAAGGTCCGCTCGGGCAAGTCCAGCAAAGCTGTCAGCGTGCCCGAGCGCATGGGCTCCAAGGTGAAGAAGGGCAAGGCCCCCAGCGCCCCCAAGCCCCTGCCCGAGACCCCAACGTGGGCCTCCAACAACGCCGGCACATTCCTCATCCCGGACGGCGCCTCGGGGACGATCACCGGAGCCTGGAAGTCGGTTCCCAAGGCCGAGACGTATCGGGTCGAGGTCGGCCGAATGGCTCAAGGGGGCTTCATCATGACCTCCGTCCAGGTACCCAAGAGCGCCACCGCGTTCGAGGTGCATGGCCTCCCAACCGGCGAGTACTTCGCCACGGTTGCTGCCGTAGACAACGACAAGTTCGAGAGCCCCCCCTCTCGCTTGTACAAGAGCAAGGTCATCTCCACGCCGCTTGTCGCTCCCACTGGGGATGCGGTCCCGGTATCGGCGCCCGACGCCGGTCAACCCATGGAGCCGGTTCGAGTGCATCCGGGCGCTCGTTTCGACGTCCCGGATGGACTCACTTGCGGGCTCGGGACGCAGGAGTTGGGCACGGTGGTGACCGCCTCCGGTGCTGGCGTGCAACAGGTCCGCTGCCAAGACGCTGGCGGGAAACCGGTCGGCGGCTTCGAGATCGACGTCATCGAGATCAAGGTCGCCAAGGCCGACGGCGAGGGGCCCGGGTCCTTCACCGTGCGGCGCGGTGCTTCAACAACGCTCGACCTCTCCCTGTCCTGTGACGGAGAGCTTCCGGCGGAGCTCGCAGTGCGGGGACCTGAGGGGTTCGACGTCAGCCAGATGCGCAAGACCGACGACGGCGCGTGGGTCGTCGACGTCACGACCGGCGACGCCGCGGTCTCTCCTGCGGCGTTCGGCATCATCATCGCGGGCACCAATGTCGAGTTGGCCAGCTTCCCGGTGACGGTCCTCGAGCCCGGCGAGGCGGAGCCCGAAGCTCCTGAGCCCGAGAAGAAACGCGACACGCATATGTTCGAGGCCGGCGTGTACGGAGGCTTCATCGCGATGTCGACCAACCACGAACTGGTCACCACCGACAGCCCGCTGGCCAACGACCGGCGCATCGCCCCGATCTCTCCGGATGTGGGCCTTCGTCTCGGCTACTACCCCGTACGGCAGTTCGGCATCGAGTTCGAAGGGGGACTCGCCCCCACCCGTCTTCGTGAGGGTAGCGACGTCTTGCTCTTTGAAGGACGCGCATCGCTGATCGCCCAAATGCCGGGCCGCATCACCCCATACATGCTACTCGGCGGCGGCGTCACCGGACTGACTTCGGATCCCAACGTACTCGGCGACGACACCGACGCGAGCTTCCACTGGGGAGGCGGCGTGAAGTTCTTCGCGACCAAAAACCTGGCGATCCGCCTCGGACTCAGAGACGTCGTGCTCGCGCGATCCGGCGATGCGGGCGCGTCGCACTCCCCTCAGGTCTTGCTCGGCATCAGCGGTGTGTTTCGCCGTACGTCCGCCAAGACACGCTAGAGACGAACCCGACCGGCTATGATGTCCGGGTCATGACGCTTCGGCGACAGACCTGGCTCATGCTGGCGCTCGTCGCCCTCTCCACGCCGATGGCGCTCGTCGCCGAGACGTACCTGCGCAGGCTCATGTTCCCCCCGGAGTTCGAGGAGGTTCGGACGTACCTCCAGCCTTCGCTCGAGGTACCGGTGTGGAGCCTGTTGAGCCTGGTCGCCCTCACGACCTGGTTCGGCATCCGCGCCCAGGAGCGTCGCGTCGAGCGGAAGATGGCTGCTCGGCCACCTGCGGAACAAACGCAGCACTATCGGGACAAAGACACATTCGATTCCCTCGTGCTGTTCACCTCGCTCCCGCAGATCCCCGCCATCCTCGCGACGTTCGGCTTCATGTTCGGAGCCTCGCTCGTTCCGGTGTTGGTCAACATGGCGGCCTCCACCGCCGGAGTCCTGGCCGTGGGCATGACGAGCCTCCGCCGCGCACGGCTTGCCGCGACCAACACGCCCCCGAGTCTCTAAGGGAAACCTCTCGGTTTCCCTCGCTGCGGGAGCGGAGCTCCCTTCGCTCACCCTTCCAAGTTCGGGCTGCGCCCTCGCTGAGGCTGTGAGATGCGCTCTAGCTAGTCCCTGGCTTCGCTCACCCTTCCAAGTTCGGGCTGCGCCCTCGCTGAGGTTGTGAGATGCGCTCTAGCTAGTCCCTGGCTGCGTAGGCGCGGAGGACCTGATACGCGAGGTCGTCGCTGCTGTTGCCGGTCCCGAGTTCCGCCATCCAACGATCCACGAATGCGCGTCGTTCGGTCGCCGACGCACCGATCTCTTCGAGCGCAACCACACCCGCGATGCTCCGGAGCTCGAGCGGCAATGGAAAGCTCGGTGCCTGCAGGGAATGCAGGACCAACGGAAGCAACGCTTCACCATCTCGACTCGAGAGCGCCGTCAACAGGGCGATCGCGTCTCGGACCTGTGGCGGCACATCCTCGCGCAACATGATCGTTCGAACGTGCTGCCAAAAAGGCGTCTCGTGAATCGGGAGGTGGGGAGCCACCTGCGCGTAGACCTCGTGGGTCGCATGCAGCCAGCGCGGCCATGGCTCTGGGTCGCTGTCGATGAACTGGGTCATCGACCTCCAGTGGTCCATCGCAGCTCCGGACAGCGTTGCGGGAACACGCGCCCCCGGGGCTTCATAGCGCCGCATCAGCAGGACCGCTTGCTCGTTCTCGTACAGGATGTGCGGGTCACGAAGGTCGCCGATCCCTGACAACGGGTAGGGTCGGCGCGGGATGGAAGCCAGCGTCTCCATCAAGGGGGCAGGCGAGAACCTCAGCTTGTGAAGGAACTCGGCCGACGAACGCAGGAACCGCTCGCGCTCGGCACCGGTATCGAGAATGGGGTGGCTGTCCCGGTTGGGCTGACGGTCGCGAAGGAACGGATGCAGTAGCTGCCGGTTGGCGACGATGAGCCCGTCGATCTGACCGATGTCGTGAATGCCCAAGAGCGCGAAGCTCTCCCGCGCCCCCTCCCACGACAGCGGCTCATCCGACAGCGGCCCGATGCGTCCTTTGGGCGAGGAGAGAATCACCCAGTCACGCGAACCGATCCGCACGATCAGGTAGTCCTCGAACTCCTGGTCCAGAGCCGCGAGCACGCTGATCAGCAGATCATCGGACAGCTCATACCCCTGAAGCCACTGTGCCAGCACGCCATCCTCGGCCAGGTAGCGCTTGGTCTCCCGGTAGAACTCAACCGTGAAGAGGCTCGACACGCCGCTGACCCAAGGGTTGGTGGGCTCGGAGACGATGAAGTCGTACTTGATCCCCGAACTGGCAAAAAACGCCTTGGCGTCGTCGAAGTGGATGTGGCTGCGTTCGTCTTCGTATGCCCGCCAGTTCACCGCCCGGAAGAACTTGGAGCCCTCGACCATTTCCGGTTCGATCTCCACCGTGTCGAGGCGCTCCAACGTGGGCGAGCCCAGCACCGTATGGCAGGTGACACCGGACCCGAACCCGATCAGCGCCGCGTTCTTGGCGTCGGGCCGGACCATGAGCGGGACCAGGCCGACGAGGAACTGGTTCGGCTCATCGCCGGCGATGTCGGGGCCCTCGAGCGGGTCTCGGCCCTCCGGCCAACGGTTGAGGATGACGGATGCGTCCGGTTTTCCGTTGGTGTAGATGATGCGATAGCCGGGGTAGTGGATGTTCTCGACCACTGCGACGGTCGCTGTACGGCCATCGACATAGCTGAGTACCTCGAACGAGTCGGGCAGCGACGTCCGGCTCTTCCGGAACACGGTCGAGGTCAGCACCATCGGGTCGAGCTTGATCAACAAGCCGGACACGGTGACCAACACCGCACCAATCGTGGCCGTCCGCAAGAGCTTGGGAGTGAGTGCGTTGGCCCTCCCATGCCGAATCTCGCCGCGGATCAGGGCGATACCCAGCAACATGTCCGCCAAAGCTCCGATCACGATCAAGCCTTGGAGGCGGAGCAATGGCATCAGCACCAGGCCTCCGAGGGTGGCTCCTGTGATCGCTCCCAAGGTGTTGACGCCGTACACGCGACCGACAACCGCCTCAGACTGGCCTCGCCCCAACATCACGTGGGTGAGCAACGGAAGCGTCATTCCGGCGCAGAACGTCGCCGGGAGCATGATCAGCAGGCACAGCAGGTAGCGAAGAACGTTGAACTGGTACCAGAGGGTGACCGTGCGTTCCGCCGGGCTGAGCAACCACGCCATGGCCTCCACCGCGACCTCGTACGCGGGCAGCGTCGCCACAGCACACACGCCCATGATGATCTGCACCATCGCGAGGGTGATCTCCGGACGCTGGAACTTGTCCATCCGTTTGCGCACCCAAAAACCGCCGAGCGCGAGACCGAAGACAAACGCCGAGAGCATCACCTCAAAGGAGTGCGTCGCGCTCCCCAGCACCATGGACAGCAGACGAATCCACCCGACCTCGTACAGGAAGGAAGAGAGCCCGGTGCCGAAGGCCACCGCGAGGTACAGCAGCACCATGTCTCTGCTCTGCCCCGTATTCCCGCTCGGGTCGGGGGTCGCGACGATGGGCTCGGTCTGCTCTCGGTCCCGGATCGCAACCACCATGATCGCCAGGTTCAGCGCGGCGCCGACCATGAGAGCGCCGGGCAGCCCGAGCCACGGCACGAGGGCGAACCCACTGAGCAGCGCGCCCAATGCGGCACCAAGCGAGTTGGAGAAGTACAGCACCGCCAGCACCTCGCCCGAGCGTTGCTTCTCACGCCGAAGGATGCCGACGGACATCAGCGGAAACGTCATCCCCAGCAGCAAGCATGGCGGGACGATCAACAGCGAGGAAATTCCCCACTTGGCGAGCATCACCGACGACCCTCCACCCAACGCTGGGAACACGGTGTCGTACGCGATGCGAGACGTGAACGCGAAGATGTAGGGGAAGGCGATCGCGTACAGTCCGATCAGGCCTTCGATCACCCCGTAGACGACGACGGGCACGCGGACCCGCGCCAGCAATCGTCCCGAGAGCAGCGCTCCCAAGGACATGCCTCCCATGAACAGGCTGAGGACCAGGATCTGCGCCTCGGCTGCGCTCCCGACGAGTTGCTTGATGTACCGCGACCAGATCGACTCATAGATCAAGCCGCTGATCCCCGAGGCAAAGAACAGCAGGAACAGCAAGCGCCATCGCTTGGAAGAATCCATCGAGGCCATGCCCGGCGCACGATAGCGCTAGCAGCGTCCTGTGAACCCCTCGTGCGACGAAGGATTTCAACGCCGGGCCCTTTGAAGGCGCCCAGGCTTCCTTCAAAGGGCCCCAAGCGGCGCAGACGGACGTCTCGCATTCGATGGTGTCGAATCCGTGCGCTCGGTTGCTATAGTTTCGCCAGGCGGCGCCTCGTGCCGCCTGGAACACGAACATGAAATACGTCACCAAGCACGGGATCGACGACCTCGACCGGGTGAAAACCGTCATCGAGAAGGCCTACGACTCCTACAAAGAACGGCTTGCCGAGTACAAGCCGAGCCTCACCTGGAAGGACGAGCGAAATGCCACCGTGTCGTTCTCGGTGATGAAGAAGTCACTCGACACAGATTTTGAGATCACGCAGGACGAGGTCCGCATCGAGGGGAAGATCCCGTTCATCTTCAAGCCCTTCGAAGGCAAGATCGAGAAGGTGGTCGGCGGCGAAATCGAGAAGTGGATCGTCAAGGCGAAGAACGGCGAAGTCTAGCCAGACACTCTGCGTTTCTCTGAGAGGCACCGTTGCGTATGCACGGTGCCTCTTTTTCTTTGCTGGCCGCCGCGACGCTCAGCCGGGCTCGGCGACTTTTCCGTCGTGCACCCATGCGGGGAGATTGTCGCCGAGCAGTGCCGCCCACCCTTCGCGGAAGCTGGCCTCGACGTCTGCGTTCGCAGCACCGTGGCAGTAGTGGTTGAACTGCAGCTGTGTGCCCTCGCCACTGGGCTCGAGCGCGTAGCTGAACTTGCTGACTCCAGGCCCTCCCAGGCCCATGCCTCCCTCGAGCGTGATCTTCTTGCCGGTCCGCATGAACGTGACGGTTGCGTACAGCTCGCCCTCACCATCGCCCCAGCGCTCGATGAACTGCCCACCGACGCGCGGCTCGAGGGTGATCTCCGAGTCGTTCGGCCCGATGTGAAAGCCCCACCACGATGCGATCTCGTGGGTGATCGCCCGCCACACCCGCTCGGGTGGCGCGTTCAGGGTGATGGCTTGCTCGATGTGAAAACTGAAGGAGGGCTGGTTGCTCATCGTGTCTCGCTCTTGTGCTTGGTCGAGGTGAGCCTCGAGCGCGAGCAAACGCTGCGCCGAGTCTCGGGTGAGTCGCCCCATCCATCGCTGCGCGATGCGCTCGATCGGGACGGCGTTGAGGTGGTTGAAACGCTGTCGCCCCTGACGACGGACCAGAACAAGTCCTGCGTCTTCGAGCTGCTTGAGGTGCTTCATCACCCCAAACCGGCTCATCTCGAACTCCGTACACAGGGCTCCTGTCGTCCGCGGACCGGTGCGAAGGTGGTCGAGCAGCGCCCGGCGGGTCGGGTCGCCAAGGGCCTTCCACAGCCCGTTGTCCTCCGCATTCAACATGTAACCATTTGGTCACATTAAAAGGATGCCCCGTCAAGCTGCGAGTTCGGGGGGCTGTCTACAAGAGCCCATGATGCGTGTGCTCTTCCCGCTCCTGTGCGTCCTGCTTTCGTGGAGCTGTGCTCCCACGCCCCCGAACACTCCGCCGCGGCTCGCGACCCGGACCCAGTCGACACCGTACTGCGGCGAAGGCGGCGACTTGCAGCACCCTCGGAGTTGTGTCGCGGAGCCCACCTCGTGCATCACCAGCCCACGATATCGTTCCGCATGGTTGCTCCAGCCGCATCGTCAAAGATGAGCGGGCAGGTTTCCACACCCCGAGCCAATTTGTCTGCGTTCTGTGCCTGAAGATGGAGGTGCCGTTGGCTTGCGGACCCACTCTGACCACACATCCCGAGCGGCTGGCCCACGCGAACCTCGTCCCCAGGAACCGCGACGAGTGACCCGGGTTCGAGATGCGCCAATAGTATCCATCCGCAGGGGCCGCGTTCTTCGGTTGTTTCGGCGTGAGATAGGACGACGAATGTCCCGGCCAACCTTTCGAGTTCGGTTCGGCGTCGCCCCTTCCCTGTGTCGACGACGCGAGCGACGAGACCGTCAATGGGAGAGTGGACCAGCTGGCCCTCGCACGGCAGGAGCGTTGGAGCTTCGGCGTTCGTCGACAGCGGCAGTAGGTCCAGCGCATGCCGCTGTTCTCCGGAAAGAAAGTGATGGTTCGTCAACGGGCTCGACCCCCCCTGGACAACGACGGCTCTTGGGAATGGTGAGTGGACCGCGACTCCTACGCGACCACCAAACCTCAGTGCGCCGATAGCCTCCCGGCCGAGGTCGTGCGCAAGCAGGGCCGTGCCCATCACAAAGAAAGCGCGACCTGGCCAGGAGCTGGCCCACCGATGCACAGAGGCGAAGGCCGGGAGGGAGGCGGCACTCACGAGGAGCAAGCCGAGGACCTGGAGGTACAGCTCCGCGCCGACCTGCGCCTCGACCGTGTATAGGAACGATCCTGCTGCCAGGCTCGCCGAGAAGCAGGCAGGGTACAGCCAGTGAAGCCTGTTTCCGGCCGCTTCGGAACGCTCGGCCCTCCCACGTGCACGAAGCATCCGAACGCCGCACTCCGTGGCGAGTACGACGCTGGAGATCCAAAGCACGACATGGAGTTGGGGAACCAAGACCCCAGACGCCCAGAATACCACCAGGGCGCCCGCCACAAGAGTCACTGTAGTTATGTCGAGGGCGAGGCGCATGAATCTGGTCGACAGCCGACAACAGGCGGTCTGCTACAGGCTTCCGACTTCTTGTTGGAGGCGCTGAGAAGCTCCCTACGGATATCATTGCTGGAGGCTTCTTCAGAAAGGACCTCACGCAGGGCGGTGTCTGCCTCGCCCTTCCCCGTTCGCCCCCGGCCTGCCCGCTCGACGACAAGCTCTGGGTGTCGAGCGAGTCGACCGCGAGCCTCCTCTGCTCGGTCAACGAGGCTGTCCTGGTCGCCCGCAAGGAAGTGTTCGCGGGGACACCCGAGGACCCGCGCCTGGTGGTGAGTGGGACCCAATGCCGGACCATTCGTTGCCGATTCATCCTGCGTTCGCCGTTCGAGTACGAGCCCAGGCTGGTCATCGACGCGCTCCGCCGGCAGACATACGACGGTGAGCCTCTGTGGCGTATGGTCGAGTCCGAGCCTACAGATCCATCGGCACCTCACTCGCCCCAGGAGGACTACTACGTTCAAGTCACGGTCGGGGTGAGTGTCGACTCCGTGAACACCGAGGAGATCGGTTTCGAGGCCGAGAAGACCGGCGCCGAGAACCACCACCAACGCCCGGCCCCGCGTCCGCATATTCTAGTGTCGCCGCTGTAGCAGCCCGTGGTGAAAGCCGGGACCCGCTCGCGAGCCAGTGGCGTGTGTCCACTCCCATCCGGGGTGAGGAGGAAGGTCGCGTCCTGCTAACATCGAGGGGTGGACGAGCACCCGACAACGACTCCCGATCAGGCGCCGGGAATCGAGACGCGCAGGCTTCAGGCCGCGCTCGAATCCAAGTTGTTCGGACACCAGGCCGCACCCACGCACGCGGGCCGATTCGAAATCCAGGGAAGGCTCGGAGAGGGGGCGATGGGCACCGTCTACCGCGCCCGGGACCCCCAACTCGACCGGGAACTGGCGGTCAAGATCCTGCGGCCAGCCGTCGGAACGGCGGCCGACACCGACGGGACGGCTCGGCTCAAGCGCGAGGCACGAGCGCTCGCGAGATTGAGCCACCCCAACGTGGTCGAGGTGCTCGATGTTGGCATCCAGGACCGCCAGGTCTTCGTTGCCATGGAGTTCGTCCGAGGCCAGACCCTGGCGCAGTGGTCCGAGGCGACCCCGCCACAGGTTCCCGACCGCTTGGCCCGAGTCCTGGCGTTCGCGGTCGAGGCGGCGCGGGGGCTGAACGCCGCACATGCTGCGGGCGTCGTGCACCGGGACGTCAAGCCACAGAACATGCTGGTCGGAGACGACGGAAGGCTTCGCGTCGCAGACTTCGGCTTGGCCCGCGGAACGCTCGACGAGAGCCTCTCCGCCGAGGTCAGTCCCGCAGCCGGGGAGGTTCCTGAACACGTGACGCTGTCCTCGACCGGGATGGTCGTCGGCACGCCGGCGTACATGAGCCCCGAGCAGTTCGAAGGGCGATTCGACGAACGGAGCGACCAGTTTTCCTTCTGCGTCTCGTTCTGGGAGGCCGCCTTTGGTCTGCGGCCGTTCCCCGGCGCGACGGTGCATGAGCTGATCGCCTCCGTCATCGCGCAACGCACTCGTACGATTACACCCAGGAATTCCGACGCGCGTTGGTTTGCGTCCGTTCTCAAGCGCGGCCTGGCCGAGGACCCCAACGCGCGTCATGCCTCCATGGCGGCGCTCGTCGAGGTGCTCAGCGAGGGGCCGCCGTCCAGTCGCAAGCCCTGGCTGCTGTGGGGAACCGGTGCCGCCACCCTCTGCTGTGGTGCGCTCGCGGTCGCAGCCGCGTCTGCAGCGACGCCCCCACAACAACGATGCGAAGCGGTGGCCGAACCAGCTCAGGCCATCTGGACCGAAAAGAGAAGCGAGCTGCTCTCGACCGAGCAGAGCCTCTGGCGCCCAGTCGATCGCTACGTGCAGTCATGGGTCTCCGCCCGCAAGACGTCCTGTGAGGCTGCCTGGAGAAACGACACGCCCGCCGTCAACCAGCTGGATCCGACGATGCGTTGTCTGCAGCGTCGCTTGGACCAACTCGATGTGTTCCTCTCGGCAGTCGTCGCGCGCGGGTCGGTCCAGTACCCCGACGAACTCGCGAAGGTTGTCCGCGGCTGGCCCAGTCCCGAAACCTGCGCCAACTCCGACACCATCGCGGCTGAGTTCCCCCTCCCCGCAGACCCCGCGCTTGTCGAGCGAGTTCGGTTGCTCGAGCGCGACTTGATGGAGGACACCGTGCGCGAAGCGTTGGATCCGGCCACTGTTTCGCACGTCCGCTCGGCGAAGCTCGTTCGCAGGGCCCGGGAGCTGGGGCATGAGCCGCTGTTGTCCCTCGCGCTGGAACACCTCGGCGAGAGGCAAGTCGTGGCGCGTGACCTCGCTGCATCCCAAACCTTCACTGAGGCGTACGAAGTCGCCGCCCGGCGGGGTCTCTTCCGTGCAGCTGTCCGCGCCTCAACCTCCGCGGCCTCGGCACTTGCTCGGCTCGAGAGTCGGTACGAGGATGCGGAGCGATCCCTGCGGGAAGCAGAGGCGTTGCTGCCTCGCGTCCCCGAACCGCGGACCGCCGAGCAGATTCAGATCACCTACATTCGCGCCGAAATGCTTCTCGCCCAAGGGCGCGTCGCCGAAGCCGAGACCTCGCTGCGAGCCCAGCTGGAGACTGTGGATGCTCCCCTCGATGAAGCGCGCTTGTCCGAATCTCTTGGCATCACGCTGATGCGACTGGGGCGCTTCGAGAAATCGATCGCGACCTCGAGCCGAGCCGTCGAGCTGTACAGACAGGAGCTCGGACCCGACCACCGGATGGTCTCCACCGTTCTCAATATGGTCGGCGCTGCCGAGATGGAACGTGGCAACGCCGAGGCGGCACTCAATGCGTTCATCGAAGTCCGACGTATCGCGATCAAGCTCGTCGGTGAACGACACCCTCTCCTCGCGGGACTTGAAGCAAATATCGGGAGTGCATACATGGCGCTCGGTGATCGCGACCGTGCAGAGGCCGCCCACCGACACGCGCTCGAGGTCTTCGACGCCACCTTGGGGGAAGCCGCTCGAGAGCGGTCGATGGCCAGGGTCAACGTCGCGGTGTTCCTTCCACCGGACGAGGCGGAGGTCATGCTCAACGAAGGTCTTGCTCTGGCGGAGCAACACTCCGGCGCCGACAGCGTCCCGGCCACGTCTGCGCGCTCCTCGCTCGGCGCGCTCTACCTTCACCAGAAACGGTTCGAGCGCGCTGAGGCTGCCCTACGGCGGTCCCTCGAGCATCACGAGAAGTTTCAACGCAAGCTCCGCGTGGCGTTCGACCAAGCGAGCCTCGCCAGGGCCCTCGCCGCACAGGACAAGCTCGCCGAAGCCCGTCCCCTTGCCGAACAGGCGCTGAAGGCCGCAGAGGAACTGCTGAGCGCCGATGCTCCCGAGCTGCTTGGCCCGCTGTTCGCCGCCGCCGTTGCACACCCCGACCAGCCAGAGCGTGCTCGCGACTGGCTCACGCGCGGCCTGGCTCTCCCGAATGTCGCATCGATGCAGAAGACGACCGCTGAAGACGCGGCCGCGTTCTTGGCGAATCTCGACGACTGAGACCCCGCGTTGTACGCTCGACGTCTGAAAATGGTGGAAGACGATGATCGAGCGCTGCTGGAGCGGTGGCGGGCAGGCGATGCGGAGGCTGGCAACGCTCTGTTTCGTAGGCACTTTTCCTCGGTGCGTCGGTTCTTCCGCAACAAGGTCTCCCCCGACGACGTCGAAGACCTCATTCAGCGCACATTCGTGGGCTGCGTGGAGAGCCAGGGGCGTTTTCGAGAGGACGCTTCGTTCCGAACCTTTCTGTTTGCGATCGCGCGCAACCAGCTCTTCAAGTTCTTCCGCGCCCGCACGAGCCAGCGCAACCAGGTGGATGCCGACCTGGGCGTGTCTTCCGTCGCCGCGATGGGCATGACCCCGAGTTCGGTCATGTCGGCGCGACAAGAACACGAGCTGCTCTTGCTCGCACTTCAGCAGGTGTCAGTGGACGACCAAACCCTCTTGGAGCTGTTCTACTGGGAAGCCCTCAGTGGCCCCGAGATCGCAGCGGTCCTCGACATCTCGGCGGGTGCCGTCCGAGTACGCCTACACCGTGCGCGGAGCAAGCTCCAAGCCGCGATCGAGAAGCTGATGGACCCAGGCCAGGCCTTCGACCTCGAGGCCGCCGCGGGCACGTTGCGCGGGCTCTAGAACGGTCCGCACCGCATCATTCCGACGATTCCTTGGTCTCCTGTGCCTCGAGGCTGAGCAACCACTGCCGAATGGTCCAGTCCCGATCGTAACCGTTCAGGCCAGGGGTTGAAGAAGAGCGGCGAGGCCCAGACGCTGGAGGGATGAAGACTGGCAGCCTGTCCGAGCAGATCGACAAGGTGGTGCGGGAGCACCTCGCGCAAGTCCAAGCGGA